>JAABUI010000012.1_pt1 | contig 339542 bp, 338 predicted proteins | sample 5559111 | NCBI WGS metagenome assembly JAABUI01 (sample SAMN10711870, study PRJNA513365) | rock metagenome | isolation source: Antarctica rocks | place: Antarctica: Victoria Land, Buttleship Promontory
AGCTGGCTACATATGTGTGTTCCTCAGCCGACGCTAGGCCCAATAGGGACTAGTCAAGGTGACGGAGCGAGGATAGGCCTGGTAAGGCTAGAAGGCTGAGCCTGGCAAGGCTAGGATCGTGACAGATCTCTCGAATGACTCGCTGATCATTATTCAAATGAATCAGATAGAAACGAATTTCTTTTAGAAAATCAGATTGAACTAGTTGATCTATTCAAACGAATCAAAGACGAAAGTGTATTTTATCTTTCAGATCAGCGATCAGTTACTTCTCGTGATAGTCTAGATAGAAAGATAGACGTTGAAACTGAGTATAGAATTCACTGAATTTCTTGAATTCTTGAATCAAGTTGTAGTATTTTCTACGAAAGTTGACTTTCTTATTCGAGTCATCGAACAATTGAGCTAACTCTTTCAAAAGATCGTCGACGATTCTATAAAGATTGACACAGTCATGTTCACGTCTAGCTTGAGTGATCTCAGCTGCGTCATCGAATAATCTAGAATGTACATAGCTCAATTTGACTCGTTCATTAGAAAAGAGATCGACGTTGATCTCTAGTTTATTCTGAATTTTTTCGTATCAGTTCTTTCAAGTAGAGTTTTTTTCATCAGTAAACAGCGAAGAATCAGATATTTTTTGAGATCTAGAACGCTCAGAGTAGATGAAATCAGAAGAAGTGTTTTCTTTAGCTTGAAGTCTAGTCTTCAACTCTTTGATTTCGTCTTCTTGTTGTTTATCTAACTCGTAGAGTCAATCTGTTTCTTCATCAAGAACTAGACTTCGAGCCTTTCAGATTTCGTAGAACACGAGAAATATTATCGTTTCAGCGAATGATTCATCATCTTCATGAATGAATGATGCAGCACTTGATGATTTCGTTCGTGATTTCGATGAATCAGCATCAGAGGTTTGAGAGAAACGATTTCGAAATTCTTCGAAACGCTCTTCAGTGAGCGAACGACTAGACATGATGAGATTTGTTTTGAAAGAAGATCGAACGAATGACGATGCTCGACGATTGAAGAAGAAAAACGTATAGAGTGATGTTTAATCTTCAACAAAGAAGATGAGATTTGTTTGTTGATTGATTTGATTGATTCTCTAGCAAACAACGAAGATTCTTTATCGTTGAATCTATCGATCGATTTGATTCTTGAGCAATTCACGAAGGTTCTTTATCGTGATTCTCGTAATCGAGTGAACTTTGCGTACTTAATGAGCGATAAGTAGTCTAGCAATTCAAACAGCCTCGCCGTTGATTCTATTCAACCCTCTAGTGTTGTTCTATCTTTCGATTATCGTCGATCATCAGATAAACGGATTTCTTTAGACTCGTTCTGCCTAGACGAGTATGTTGAATGGGTAATGAGATCAGTATCGTGTGGTTAACGGATTCTTAATATAATGTCAGGACCGTGCCTAGATGATACAACCAGTGGAGGTCAGAGTTGATAGTGCTTGATCTTTAGAGGTAGCTATAACTGAATATTAAGAATACAGAAGAAGATTGATACAAAAGCTTCTATTTATGTAATGTTCAGAGGCTGCGCTAGGCCCGAAAGGAATGTGTTTGTGACACGGGAAGAATGTGATGTAGGTGAACAAGGTGTTGGTGAAAGAAAAGGGTGTTGAGGAAGAAAAAGAGTGTTGGGCCATATCTGGGCCATATCTGGGCCAAACCTGACTAGCTCGCTGGTTAGCCCTAATCATTACGCAGGGAACTCGCTAGCGTTCACTGCGAATTGATTAGGGCTTCAGCCTTGTTCAGCCTTGGTACGCTCGTAACAGATATTTATTTTGAGCATTCACATCGGCTTCGACATCGATCAACATCTGCACTACCTTTTCGTGACCATTCAATGATGCCGCGTTCAGTGCGTGATTATGATATTCATTTTGAGCATTTACATCAGCTCCGGCATCGATCAATATCTGCACTACCTTTTCGTGACCTTCTCTTGATGCCGTGTACAGTGCGTGATCGTATCTACCTTGAGCATTCACATCGGCTCCGGCATCGATCAATATTTGCACTACCTTTTCGTGACCTTCCTTTGATGCCGCATACAGTGCGTGATCATGACATTCATTTTGAGCATTCACATCGGCTTCGGCATCGATCAATATTTGCACTACCTTTTTGTGACCTCCCTCTGATGCCGCCTGCAGCGCATTACCATAATATTCACCTTGAGCATTCACATAGGCTCCGGCATCGATCAATATCTGCACTATCTTTTCGTGACCTTCTCTTGATGCCGTGTACAGTGCGTTATCGTATCTACCTTGAGCATTCACATCGGCTCCGGCATCGATCAATATCTGCACTACCTTTTCGTGACCTTCCAAAGATGCCGCGTGCAATGCGTGATCGTATGTATCTTGAGTAATCACATCGGCTTCGGCATTGATCAATATCTGCACTATCTTTTCGTGACCTTTCTCTGATGTCGCGTACAGTGCGTAATTACGATCTTCATCTTGAGCATTCACATAGGCTCCGGCATCGATCAATATCTGCACTATCTTTTCGTGACCTTCTCTTGATGCCGTGTACAGTGCGTTATCGTATCTACCTTGAGCATTCACATCGGCTCCGGCATCGATCAATATCTGCACTACCTTTTCGTGACCTTCCAAAGATGCCGCGTGCAATGCGTGATCGTATGTATCTTGAGCATTCACATCGGCTCCGGCATCGATCAATATCTGCACTATCTTTTCGTGACCTTTCAATGATGCCGCGTGTAATGCGTGATCGTATGTATCTTGAGTAATCACATCGGCTCTGGCATCGATCAATATTTGCACTACCTTTTCGTGACCTCTCTCTGATGCCGCGTACAGTGCGTTGCTATAATATTCACCTTGAGCATTCACATCGGCTCCGGCATCGATCAATATCTGCACTACCTTTTCGTGACCTTCCTCTGATGCCGCCTGCAGCGCATTACCACAATATCCACCTCGAGCATTTATCAGATCCCTTCCCTCGCTGGCAAGTTCTTGGCAAATACTTATTAGCTCATATAGAACTATATCAAGCCCCAGCAATGATGCATAGTATACTGGAGATGCAATGTCGCTTGAGTCGAGCGATAAGTCCACTCGTGTAACCCATGGCCTGTCCGGATTATGAAGTTTCACCCAAGTGTAGAAGGAGCCTTGGTGCTGTTGGAATATTCTCAAGATCAGACGATTTAGTCGAGACGTCGCGCTGGTAGCGTTCCTGTAATGGTGATGCCAAAACAGGGCAGCAAAGTGAGCGAGTGGAAATTCCTTGAGCTTTGTCTGATCGAGTGTTCCGCTGGACAGCCCCGGCTCCTGTAAGTATATAAGACATATTTGCGCAATCTCTGCATGTGCGGAGGCGCTTTGTAATGCAAGTGAAGCGGCTTTCTGCTGTGTGATGCGATCGGATTCGAGGTATTCTTGTACAGAGAAGTGAGCGATACGAACGGTCGGCGCCGTTCCTTCTATATTATTGTAGCGGTCAGACTCAAACTGTGTCTCATCATTTCTCTTGACGCCGACGTCGATCAGGCCGGGACATATCTCACGGAGATCGTCCGCGTCCTGTAGTCGACGTCGGAGATTAAGACATGCCGGCTCGTCAAGGTCGACAGCGATTCCGTCAATGACTTCTTGTACCGTCAATGGGCGAAACGAGAAGCACAATAGAGTCAGGATTCGCCGGGCATCTTTAATTGATCCCTCGTCGATACTGCACAGGATTCGCTCATATGTCTCGTCCAAACTTCGTGGCAATGACTGCAGGCACCGTTCCAGATGACATTCACTCCGAGGACATCGCCTGAGAGACTCGAATTGGCATTCGACCCAACGAAATCTGTGTCTTGTCAGTATCAACAAAGATACAGCTCTAGCTCACTTACACCCCCTGAGCCCGCTCGGCCAATACTTGTTGGATTCGGTCATGATGCGCACGCCACTTTCGTAGCTTCGGGTCGATTTCCAGTTGTCCGGAGATGAAGTTGCTGATGTCGTGGTTAATCTCGGCATTTTTCATGATCAATTCTTCATTCCCCACAGGACTCAGAGATTCGCGGATGTCAGGCTCGTCTCGACTGGTAACCAACAGGTGCAGTCCCCGCAAGAGCCACTTCCGCATCGTTTCAATTGTATTGAGGACCTGGTCCCGTTGGCCATATCGAGGACTCTCGTCCAGTGCGTCAAACAGGATATACACCTGATCGAACTTTTGAATCAGGTGTCGGAGATGCTCTGTCAGGACTATTGCCGGAGGGATGCCAGTGCAGTACGAATCATGTAGACGGGCGAGGTCTGTGTGACTATCGGCGAGTTGGCCTGACAGTTGTAATAGCAGAGCGCGTAGCATAGCTGACTCGTCTTGTTTGGATTCATCATTAAACGTAAAATAGAAAAATGCAATGCCCACACCTCGATCAGACCGTTTATGACGAAATGTATACTGGATGGCCGTCGAGCACAAGACAGATTTCCCACATCCTGCAAACCCATTGAGCCAGAGGAAGGATCTATTCCGAGTCAACCAGGTGTCAAAGATAGGACCCTTGACGAACCACATGCCCGTGCTTTGATGGCGTTTAGCGCACGCAGCGTTATGGTTGACAGTTGCGTCCGGCGCCTTGAGCCAGTCACGGATCGTCGATGAGATCTGGCTCGCTCTCACAACCTCGACAAGCGACTTGAGTTCGGTGATATCGTCTTGAGTGGTTTGGTGGTCTCTGAGCTGCAGCACTTCAAGAGCTAGTGATAAATTTTCACGTATCTCGCTGATGTCTTCATGGAGCTTCTGGAGGGTACTTTGTCGGAGCGGGTATGCTGCTCGGCGCCCAGCGACTTTGATTGTGCCCTTGATGCCGCTGATCGAGGCTTTATCAAACTTTTCACACTCTTTTTTGAGTTCTTGAATGAGCTCGTCGCATTTATAGAGGGAAGATTCGATGTTCTTGATCAGACCTTGCTCATCAGGCCGAAAAATACGACTCCGCAGTGCATCGTGAAGACATCGAAATGTGCTCAGGAGACTCTCGAGGCTCCCCGTCGTTCGGGCCACATCGGTGTCTTGACCCCTGTATGAGGTGTAGAACTCGATGAGAGATTTGGTCACTTGGATACCAAGCGTGATTAGCCCCGCAAGCCCAGCGGCAACGGAAAGCGGGTCCGTCATGACAGGAGTTCTGGCATTTACGGTGAGACCATCAACACGCTAGCGTCAGAGATGAGATTTAGGAAAGATCTAAGACGGTGAAGGGAACACTTCGAGTAAATTCTGATTTCTCTGCTTAATACGTGGCAGAGCCGATCAGCAGCTGAGAGTTGCGTTGGCACGTAGGGTAGCTGTTGGAATACGAGGTCATATGGGGGCATATTGATATTGTGGTTGTTGCTATCTAGGAGTAGGAGCGAGCAGGTGAAAACTCTACTAACGGGCCCCAGCCCTATCAGCCCTATGAAGGCGGAGATTACCATCTCCCCTATTCAGTAGCATGTGGAGACCTGCCTGACTGCCTGAGGCTTTTGTGCTGCAGGCCAGGCGCCTGAGGCCCTGGCTTGAGGCCAAAAGGCAGGCCAGCGTCAGACCCATTCGACTCTATAAATAATATCTGCAGCAGAGCAATTTACTCGCTATCGACCATTCTCGCTTGCAGCATCTTCCACTAAACCGCTCGTACCTCCAGCTCGCGTCTTCGTCCATCGCGCTTGGCTCCTCCCCCTGAAGGTCTGGCCACCCTCTCTGCTTCATCTTTCTAATAACCACGCAAATTGCCGTTACATCCTTAGCCCTCATCATCACGTTAACTCATTTTCCACACGCTTTCTTTCCACTCCTACCTCTCCCCTAGTAAATTCTTCTGTCATTCTACGCCCTACTGGGAGCCGAGGATACGCCAGAGGGTAGAAGATTAACCCAAGCCTGGCCTGCCAGGTGAGCAGGAACCACCGTCCGTGAAAAAGCAAAAGACAGTGAACGAGACACACAAAATAACATGGAAGATTATGAAAGACGTGACGAGTATCGGCAGGACGCAACAACGGATCAGGTGAATATGGGAGCTATGAAAGACACACTGCCTGTTGCTGTGTAAGTTCGCAGTGTCCCGACGCCGACCGGACATAGGCCCAAACAGGATATAGAGAGCATAAAAGAGCTCCCTATCGTACTGCTGTCAACATGTTGAGTTGAAGACCTTGATATAAACTTGATTCATCCCAAGTCTGAGGTCGTTGCGCATGCTGTTGTCAACGTCAGAAGCCGTGGGACGAGCGCTTGGCAATATCATCCTCGACTTTTCTGACGATGTTGTCCATTGCTTCCAAAAAGTCGCAGTGTATACCCGTTGCTCCCGATGTTACCAAGGCCGATATGAAGCCCCATCTTCGAGGGCTCATAGGCCTTCGCTCGCCTCACTGGAAGACCGAAGTACTTCAAAAATATGCTCTGGTGCCTCATACTTGCCTTCCTCCTGACTACAGAACAAAGAGATCAGACCTTAACAATGATATATTAGCGCTAGGACTTACGTTCTGGCCAGGTGGTATCTATGTCAATCTCCGATATGAATGCCTGTCGTGGTTCTTTTGAAATGGTTTCCGACTAAGTGAAGCAGATGTGATTCAATAACATCAAATCTATAACCTCGAATAATTCAATCAAAATGCAAAATCGAGCAATAATCCCTTTTCACTTCTTGAGAACGTGAACCTTATCTCTTGACCCGCTGTAGGTGCCAACTTGCTGCGTTTAGAAAAACGACCGGCTGCTTTTACATCACGATTCGTCTGTGCTTCGACGATGTTCTCATAGCTCATCATCTTGATAGAATCAGATACGATCGATCTTACTAACTTTCGAGATACCTTTTTATTATTTTACGTAGAGGCAAGTCTATTATCGTCGAGAAGAAGAAAGCGCTCTGTATATATCTTTTATAGCCGCATTTGCCGTAATTTCTAAAGACGAACCCTAGAAAGATCATCATCTAGTCTATCGATTTCTTGTTTGATTTTACTGCGCAATAACCAAAGGTTATTATTTAACGTGGTAGGTGTTTGAAGCAACTTATCGCAGAGAAGATTGAATTTCGAAATTGCATTAGTCCGACTTCTAGATTTCTCCAAGAACCAGGTCTAGATTAATAGGGAAAAGTCTAGATTTCAATCAGCTTGATTTAATATTTCTATGAGTTATATTGCTACGGCACATACTCGTACGCGGCTGCAAAGAAGAATAAATCTTCTGAATACAAATTCACCAAGGCCATCTGGACCAACACCAAAACGCTCGAAACCTTGTAGTTGTCCCAGCATCAACGATGAGTTAAGTCTTTGGTCACCTTTCAAGGCACACCAGAGAGCATGGTATCAATCGGACGGTATCCCGTCAGGTTGAAACCAGGAATGTATTTCTCTCCGTACTCGCCGACCCAGTTGTCGGCTGTGGTCGCCTTCTTAGTCTGGCACAGGTGGACAGCAATGCCCTTCACCTCATCCATAAAGCCACTACGGGGCAGCGCCTCAGCGATAGCGTTCCATTCATCCCAGGTAAGGCCCGGAGCGGACACATTATTTGCGCCTGAAAAGTCCGCGATTATGCTTGTCGGTAATCTCCAATTCAGCATTACCATATTTCGTGATGTATCGGGAGAAAGAAAAGGGAAACAAAAGGTCGGTTTGGTTTCATAACGAGTGTCCAAAAAAATGAGAATGGCTCCTAAATCACATACCCAATGCTGGTCAAAGCTACCTCGACTTGCTTATGGGCTGCGAAGGATGGAGTCGAGTGCAGCGCGATCGAGTCCCACACAAGCTGTTGTTTGTGATGGTCCCAGCTGGGGGCTTTGGAGCGGAGGAATTCCCGGGCTGCGTTGGCGCCGTCGACTTCGAAGCGCTTGTCCGGGGTGATGAGCGCGCCGGAAGGGTCCCAGCCGAGGTCGTGCAGGATGGTGGAGACGGCATGGACTTCTTTGTCCACGTTCTGGAAAGCGGGGACACGAGAGGATATGATAACGCCGTAGAGCCATGAGCGCATTACGTGGTTGAAGATCCCGGGCGTGGTGAGCTGCCGAGTGTAGTCGAGAGCATCTTGGGTGAGAGGTGTATCTGGGACTGTAACGCCTACCAGAACGCGGTTTGGAAGCTGTGGAGAGTGACCCGCAGGCATAGCAATAGTGATGCAAAACAAAGTAAGGAAACTGTAAAGAGATGTAGCCTTCATTGGCGACGATTGATTACCCGAGCCAATAATATCAGAGAGGGCCGAGATTGGATTTGTAAATGCCTTGAGCAGAAAGACAGCCGAGGAAAGTACTATATATTCAAATTTCGTTATATGAAGCGTTAATTTGAGCATGTTTTCGGGAATATGTTCACCGATTGGTGGCTGTGTATATTCGCCTCGCGGTTGAGGTTTGCTGAGATTTGAAATCAATCTTGCTGCCTATCGCCAGCTAAAGAATGGAACTGCTTTGCAAGAATCTTGATGCGCCTTCTTCTGGTATGTTTAGCCTAAATGGAATCTGTAGAGTTGGTTGGACTTCTCCACTATTCTAATAAAGTAATTTTCTTATGGGATTGATCATGTGCATGATCGTACGATACAAACACCACTGAAATAGATCGACAGCCTGACCACGATCAAGAACCGACCCAACAAGTCTGGAGCGTCACTGTGCCAAGACCTGGTGATGAATCAATCTCACGTAATGCAAATGCGCCAGGAGGAGCATTGCCGAGTCTAAGGAGGATGTAGAGCGGTCTTAAGTGGAGGAATTCCGTGGACTGTAGTCGATCTATGACTGGAAGACGGAGAAAGGAGTGAAGCTTCGATCTTCCCTGCCGCAAGATCAATAAAGTGAGCACATTTTCAGACTGTTAATATCAACATCAGTTCGGACAACCGCGACAATGTCGAACCTTGGATACTACTCGTATGAAGGCCTTGGAAAATGGAGCCAAGAGCAGCTCTGGTACAGCCAGGCCGTACGCATTTGCGACAGGATCGAGTGTGCTGGGCAAGGTACCAGGAATCAGTATTCCTTCAGCCCATACACGCTGACCGTATTTGAGCATAGCCAGGTGGGATCCAAGACAGGTCACTGCCATGTAAAGCTCGAGGACCAGATAGACCAGGCATTTACAGATGTGGATCTTGTTCTCACAAATGCAGGCGGTCTCGGATGGCAACAGGTCTTCCGCGTCAATGCATACCATCTTCCCTTGGACGACTGCGTCGTTGCCACTATGGTGCGCAACTTCAAGCAATGGATGCCATACCACCAACCAATTTGGACTTGTGTGGGAGTGGCGAATCTCGCTCAAGCTGACATGAAGGTCAAAATCGAGGGCCGTCGCTGTATCTGAGATTGGAAGGTAGAGAAGACGGCTGCTACGAGTTAAGGTATGAGACTCTGGCGCCCACTCTAATAGGAAGCTGATTTAGTCCTTGACGTATATTTATGTAGACTTTATCCATCTACGCGTTGATATCTCCTAGACCCACCCTTCTTTGCGACCGCTTTTCAAAGCGAGCGAGAAGGTGCTTTTACCGTATAGACGTAGTTCGCCAGAGATCCTGTAATATGCCTTGTGAGAAACAGCGCACCAGCGCCGCCTACACGAAAGACCATCTCATCTGAGGACATGGTTAGTCTTTTTACTGTATAAGCAGGGCCAAAGGATAGGTTGCGTCTTATTTCAAATGGCGCTTCAATACCGAGGGCAGCGCACAGTGACGGTCGAATATCTTGTTAAATTCCGGAGCTAGATCCGTATACTTTCATGCTCTTGGCCCAATACTTCCTTGGTCTTGGATTGGCACCGACAGCATCCTGTTCTAAACAAGACTTCATGCAGAGGAAGGCAACGGAGTGAGCATTGGCGATTACCACAATAGATGAAGGTCGTGTTGTCAGGCGGACGTTCTCTACATACCGCGGCTTCTCCGCGCTCAAGTTGTTGACAGGATTCGGTGCAACATGGCGTTGACCATGATGGTTGTATATTCTAGCTAGTTTTTGATGTCTGGACGCTTAAGCGAGTTTTCCAAGGCCGAATTTCGCTTAGAACTATTAGCCTGACGTGCCTCGACCTCGGCTTCAGCAGTCAGCATCGAAATCAGTCATTTTTCGGCTTAGACATTGAAACTGCTCATGAGTCCAGACACGAAGTTGCAGTGACAATACTCAACCCCTATCAATGGCCGCTGTACCGCCAGTAGCGATAGTCTGTGTCGGGATGGCCGGTGAGTAAAAACGGTCATCTCTGCGCATTGTGGGAGTACTGAACTCCAGCTAACTCTAAGTGCTCCTCCAGGCTCAGGAAAGACCACATTCGTGCAAAGAATCAACTCTCATCTCCACTCAAAGCGCGAGCCGCCATATGTCATAAATTTAGACCCTGCTGTCCGCAACGTCCCATTTGACAGCAACATTGACATAAGAGACTCGCTCAACTACAAGGAGGTCATGAAAGAATATAATCTTGGGCCAAATGGCGGCATTTTGACTTCTCTCAATATTTTTGCAACCAAAATTGATCAGGTCATGAATATATTAGAGAAGCGTACAAGTCCAGATCCAAAGACACCTAATGCTAAGCCGATTAAGAACATTATTGTTGATACACCCGGACAGATTGAAGTTTTTGTGTGGAGTGCATCTGGGAGCATACTGCTTGACTCGTTGGCATCTACCTTTCCCACCGTCATTGCATACATCATTGATACACCCCGGACTACATCGACCAGCACCTTCATGAGCAATATGCTTTACGCTTGCAGTATTCTTTACAAAACAAAGCTTCCAATGATCTTAGTTTTCAACAAAACCGATGTCAAGGATGCAGACTTTGCAAAAGAATGGATGACAGACTTTGAAGCTTTCCAAGCCGCTTTGAAACAGGAAGAAGATAGTGGCAGTTTTGGCGGGGCAGAGGGTGGCAGTGGTGGCCTCGGTGGTGGTAGTGGATACATGGGATCGTTGCTAAACAGCATGAGTCTCATGTTAGAAGAGTTCTATCGTCACCTAAACGTTGTAGGAGTGAGCTCCATGACAGGACAAGGTGTCAATGAATTTTTTGAAGCCGTCAGCGAAAAAGCAAAAGAATTCGAAAGAGATTACAAACCTGAGCTTGAAAAACGGAGAGAAGAGAGGCAGCGGGAGAAGGAAGGCAAGAGGGGGAAAGAACTTGGAAAACTGATGAAAGACATGAACGTCTCCGACTCTGATCGGGAACCATCGGCTGGATTGAGAACAGCAAGAGCTTCACAGGAGCAGGACATTGACACCATCAGTGACGTGGAAGATGCGGATGCAGGGGCTGAAGAAGATGGCTCTGATGAAGCTGAGGCTAGGGAAGGAGGGTCTACAGACGATGTACTCTCGCGTCGCTACAAGAAGGCATTAGCAGATGAAGGGGGATCTAGTACATCCACGGAGGAACACAGCTTCACGAGATATCTGCGAGCGAGCGGAATGAATTAATGATACCTCGGTCTCAGCTTTGCAGGCGTTCTTCGTACCTGAGTACCGCGGAGGCGTATCTGAGCATAGCAAGGAGTCTGGGTACTGGAAAATACCTCCCTCAGGGCATAGGTTCCTTATGAACGGAGTTATACACTTTCTAGTCTAGCGTGTTATTTGAATTGAGCATTTCTCAGACTGCACACATAAGCAATTGGGAATTGGTATTTTCCTACCTAGAGATTCTTTACATTCGTGATACAGAGCTTCTTGATTCGTTGCGTAGTTCGAATAAAAATAATCATTGGTGTTGTGGAGGTTATTCCGGCTCACTTATGTCATGCTACGAACGACGCACACTACAGAAACTTTTCAAAGGTAGATACCGAAGTACTCCTCCACCTCCGCAATTACTTCGTTAACACCTCCCCAATATCTTTCCTCCATACATATCGTGCATGCTAGACCTTGCGGCGATCTCTCAAACGCAATCTACAAAGTTTTACCGCTCACAGAATTAGTTACGGTTGTTGATGCTCCACTCATGAGGGTACGAGTAATCTTGAGTTGATCTGCCTAGCAGCCTACGGATCTCACGCCGTGACTGGAATTTCCCCACACTTTATACCTCCCAATACGAGAGCTTACTCAGGGTGTAAGTCCTTTACTACCCTGCTCAATCATGAAGCTCCAGGACAATCTGATTGACGTGTTTGTGTTGACGTTTTGAGCAGTTTGCGCCCACGCCCACGCCTTCACTTTGGACTCAAGACTGATATTGCCGATTTAATAACCCTCCACCACCGCAGCCAAGCCTGCATCTCTTCGCCCAATTTGACAACCTTCCACCTTCGAGAGCTCACGTTTGGCAACATAAAAGACTGTAGTTTTGCTGACCTCGGCTCAACATCTGCGCTATTTGTCCGTCGTCGAAAACAGGTGAAGGCTTCCCAAGCGGTTTCCTGACTGTGCCTACGATAAACATATCCAGTATCTCAGCTTTTGTTTTCCATTAGGCATTTAAGATTCTCACGCGCCTTGAGTATCTACGGGAATACGGAAACTGTCCATCGGCTTTAGCGTATCATAAGTCTCAGAGGAAAATTTCGTCACCCCTCAAGAGCTGGAAGACGATTAAGTGGGCTGTGCCTGGTGGAGCAAGGTGTGGGTGGAGGTTGTACCCCTCCTCCTGTCAACCGTTGGTTTTTTACGATATAAATATCCGATAGCTGCAGAAAAAGCAACGTACTAGGCTTTTACAAACCAAGTCTGAACGAAAGGATGTCAGCGGCAACACAAAAGCCTGTTGGGGAGCTGCCGCAGGCTGCGCCAGCTTTTTCATACGCTCAAGCTGCGAAAGGAATGTATCCCTCCGTGCCTTCGGCCCTCCCTTCTGGCAAGACCTCTTCAGAGATTACAGAAATGACTCCCAGGAGAACTTCAATACCAGACTCCAAACCTGTATCAATGGTCTCAGATCGACCCATGACCAAACGGACCGCGAGCGAAGGTCGTGAATCGCATGGAGGCGATTTAAAGACCAGCAATGAACCAGACTCCGTGTCGTCTAACAGTGGAGAGACCGCACCAACAAACACATCTTTAACATGCTATCCTCAGTCTGGGGGGCGTGATCAGGCTGTTAACTCTACGCCATCCTCGCCTGGCTTTGGTACTGCCTCAACGTCTACATTGCCGAAGGAGGATGACCTGTTCTCAACACCCAATGGTTCTTCGGATTCGACCTGGGAAAAGCATTCACAAACGTCTCAGAATGGAGCAAAAACCGGAGAGAAGGTCGGCGCAGAGAAGGAACAGAGTGCAGGTACCGCATGGGATGAGGAACCACCACTACCTGTGTCGCTTAAGGAAGCACCACCACCAGCCATCAACTTTTGGCAGCAACGGAAAGAAGCCCAAGATGCAAAAAGCAAAGCTTTAAAGCAGGTAGCTCCGGCTGCAAAATCGGAATTAGCAACCTCAAACGTCCGGTACGGAAGCATGAACGGCCCACCTAGGGGGTTGGAGAATGATGTAGACTTGAAGAGGCAAGATACCAAGAAGAAGGCTAAGGGTAATGTTGGGCCTCCAGACGAGCGGACAGCGCCAAGAGCTGTCAAGGACGGTATCAAGTCAGCAGATGGTAAATCAAGGAACGGCGAAGAAGGTAATATCATGCCCAGTTATCCACGCAGTAAGTTACTGATAGAGTGCAGGCGGCGCTCATCGACCTGCACGATCACCGGAAGCAGAAAAGCCTACAGTAATGGCCCCGCCTCCACCTCCTGGAGATGCGATTTCTTGGCCAACGCCAGACAGCGCGCAAGGTGAAGAGAAGAAGAAGGCCCATGATAGGGTGGAGAAGGGCGAGAGAGATAAAGTTCCAACCACGAAGCCTCATGGAAAGGAGAAATGGATGCCGGTACCATATGTACCATCCGCCGTATTCAATACCCCTCTACCTCTCTCCCGTAGAGGAGGGAGACCTACGCGTGGTAGGGAAGGTGGTGCTCGCGGAGGAGGTGTCGGTCACGGAGGCAGCGTGGCCCATGGAGGTAATAGTATTGAAAAGCAAACGACAGGACAGCTGGGCAACTCCACTGGTGCAGTCCTGGCTGGCGTTGGCGAGCGCGGAAGAGCAGACCTGAGCTTGCCTAAGAATACCTCAAATGCTTCAAGACCGAAGAGAGCGGCGAGCGCCGGGCCTCCCACGTTGAGAGAACAACGAAACACTGCTGATACTGTGAGGGGAGAAAAACATAAAGAAAGCGATCTGGGGACCAAATCAGGAAGTCAGAACGGACCAGCTGCGAACGAACCTAGAAGGACGTCTAATGGTGCAGAAATAAAATCCATCCAGATCGATCCAAATGTCTCAGCAAGTAATAGAGCATCTAATGCTGCAAAACCTGCACACACCACTCCAACTAAGGATGAGAGACGGCAAAGTGTGCCACATGACACACATGGGCATCCCAAGTCTGCTGGATCCGAACGACGGAGTGAGGGAACAATGCGCCCACCCGATTACTCAAGGGACTTCCATGGCTATATGCCAATGCGCGAACGCGGTGAAGGACGGTCAGAACGTGGTCGTGGAGGACTTCGCGGAAGAGGTGGAAACCATGGTTTTTCAACCTCAACCGTAACAAATGGACAGGGCTTTCCCAACGGCCACCCATATCAATACCAGTCTCCGGTGCCACCTCAGCCTTCGAAGTCACACTCAAGCCATGAACGACACGCAGCACAATCACAGGGTGGTCCCTTCCTGTCCTCCCAATCACATGGCAGACATTTCCGCTCGAGTTCGCGTTCTCAGTCCATACCGCATTCAGCACCGTACGGTAGATTCCCCAATGGACCTCATTCTGGAGCGCCGCATCTGCCCAATCTTCAGACAGATTTAGCGAACCAATACGGCTATCAGCCTGGTAACCAGGGTGTTATGAGCGCTATGCCATTTAATGCATACATGGAGCAAGTATCACTATACGGCATGGTCTCGATGCAAATGTATGTATTCGATGTAGTGAAATCCTGAAGCACAACTAATGCATATTCAGGGAATACTACTTTTCAGTAGATAATCTCTGCAAAGACATGTTTCTCCGCAAACATATGGACTCCCAAGGATTTGTATTCCTCAGTGTTTTGGCGAAGTTCAATCGTATCAGACAACTCACCCAAGATATGGAACTGATCAGACATGTTTGCCTGAATTCACCAAACATTGAGTTCCGCCAGGGGACCGACGGTATCGACCGCCTGCGTAAACGCGAAGGATGGCAGCAGTGGGTACTCAATATGGAGGAACGCGATTCATCAGCGCAGAATGATGGCCTCACACCCTCGCAGCAGCCGCGCGTTCCACATCTACCAATCTCTGATGCCCCATATGGCTATGATGAACGTCAAGGACCTTTGCCCAAGTTTAATGGCGCGATTACGAGACCGGAAGACACTCAATACATGCCTTCTGACGGCATGGCTGCCCCCTTCGTCCCGTCTGCCCCTGCTCCTTTGGTGATGGCAAATGGGAACATCAGCGATGCTTCAGTCACGCAAACGCCACTGTCTGCCGCAGTACCAGACTTTGCTCCTGGAATTCCCTCTCTATATACTCGCAGCTTGTCCTTGGATGCTAGTCCGAATGGAGCAAGCTCGTTTACAGATGAGCAGGTTGAGAGTCTAATGATTGTTGTTCGCAAACCAATCAACCCTTCGACGTCTCTACCTCCTCCTTTCCATTCGCAGTCTTCTCGTACCTTTTCGAATGGTTCCATTGACGGCCGAACCATTCATGACGAGCTCTTCAAACTTGAGGAGCGCCAATCCAGGCCAATGACCAACGGCGATACTCCGTTAGATCTGTAAGTTTGGTGCATCCAATTTCCAGACCTCATTGGTGCGTGTTACTGACAAATTGTAGCGTTGACATGAGCAGATCTCAGAGATCTCGAAGTCCATTCCACCTAGGATCACCCAGCCGACAAGTCAATACAAATGCATCACCTGTCTTCTGGGTCAAGGACAAAGACACCCCGATTGATTCTTTGCCGAATGATCTGACCCACGAATCATACAATGTGTTCCGACGAAATGCCTTGAAGCAGCGTGAACAAGTTGGGGTAGGCAACTGCCACCGCGACATGGATATTCTCTACCAATTCTGGTCTCATTTCCTTATTCGAAATTTCAACATACGCATGTACGAAGAATTTCGGCAGGTAGCGTTTGAAGATGCCAAACAGCATGAATCGACAGTAGGCATTCGGAACTTGATACAGTACTATGACGAGTCGATCTTGGGCCAAAAGGTTATCACTGACGAGATCGCTCGCGACTTTGTGGATTTGGTGAAAGATGACAGCCTGGCCACGAAGAGGTTGGCTTTTGACAAATTGAGAGCTGCTTGGAGGAACGGCGCGTTCAACCTAAAAAACCGCAAGAAGATCGACAACATAATTGACGCAGAACTCAAAGCTGAGCTCGAACGCTGAATCCAAGGCTACTAATCCCGCCCTTCACAATCTGGACATATGAGCAAGGGGAAATCCTACATGCTCGAAGCGGACTCTACGAGCGATGTACTGCTACCAAACACTTTCTCGGACCCTAACCAAGGCAAAAGTTATGACGGCGTTCTATTGATAGCATATTCGAGGAGCTTCAGAGTCTTGGAGTTTTTATCTGTTGGCTGGAAAATTGATGCTGCTACGGCTTACATAGACTTTTTCTTTTCTTTCAACTTACGCATGCGCTCGAAATCCAGCAAATTCCAAGGGTCTGGCAACAGGGCATGGAGGAATCTTGCAGCATCAAGACAAGTATTTCAAAGAGCATCCAGACGTCCAGGAAGAAACGGATTGTGGATCAGTCACTCGGCCTTCCATGCTCATGGAACAAGGAAAAGATCTTGAAATCTAGTCACTCGATCTTCATGCTTGAAGACGAGCCTTTTGCCAAACGCGAACACTTCACCATCCGTGAGACGTACGACATTGGCTATGTCGATGGTTCTGCATGCGTCCGTAGATTTTATGCTTCCGCTGGTACATATCTGAACCAAAAATATCCAATCATTGCAAAAATATTGCTGCACCATGACCACTTCAACACCTAAGCAAAGAGCGAGAAAGCCTCAAGAGAGAGTCACCACGATGTGCTTTACGCTATAGACGGAACGGGAAAACGTATGACCGACGCGTTACTGGATTGGGACATAGGTGGCGGTGCGCAGTTGCCACACCTATCCGCTGTCCATTGTTTCTTGTTGTTGAGTTCACAGTTGCATCCATCACAACCTCAACGATGGCGCCTTCCAGCGGGCATCTCTTAGTCCCCAAGACCATGAGAATCCTCAAGTACTCTCCCCTCTATATCTCCCAACGTAATCCATACTGACACCACCCAGATTCGCTCTCGAAAAGGCCAATGCCGTCATTCGCTCCAAACTCTCGACATCAACCAGCACCGCCGGGAATGCAGTCCTTCAGCCCATTCGTATCTATGCTCAAACCCAACCAATCCACCCCTTAGCGCAATTCCGCCAATCACGCTCTCAGCTCCGCTGGTTCTCCCAGAGCACCCGAAAACTCACCTCTGCTTCTCGTTACGCAGGCCCATACAACCGGGCCTCTTTTCCCGTTTCGAAGACCAGCAGAGCTGTCGTACGCAGCGGGGCCGCGCCGTTCACGTCGACTCTTCGCCCGAACTTGACAGGCGGAGCTCTGCCTCGCACAGCCGGAGGGTACTCCCTTGGCGGCAGTGGAAGACAAGGCGTGCGGCATTTCAGCCACACTCCCTCTGCCCAAGCCCAAGTGGTACAGAACGTCAGCGCAGGTATCCGAGCTTTTGTCGTTGGTGGTGGGAAAGCCCGCTACGATGGTATTGACCCAAGATCCGGAGCGAAGAAGTACAAGGCGGTTACGAAGACGCAGGATCAGGTTCTTGAAAGCCTGTCTAAACCTATCCCTAGTCTTGGTTCATCCCTTGAATTCCGGGTCAGCCCTATCGTTACTGCGCTCGGTCCTTCATTCTCTCCCTCCACCTCCACCCTCAACACTTCTGGTCTTCTGGACACCCTCGCCACCGACTTTGCCCGCGCCCTCCGCGATCTCTCCCTCATCCTCACCGACCTCCGCCGTTTAGCCTCTCTCGGGGATCTCCCGCTAACCCTCGCCAACACCCCCACCGGCCCTACCCTCGTCGTCCGCTTCCCAGGTTGCGATGCGAAAGCCGTCGAGAGCCTATGCGATGAAGTAGGCGTCAGGAGGGGCGTTGTGAAGGAAGACGAGGCGTGGCGTGGCGACAAGGCGGCTGAGATGGCATTACTGTTTCCCTTCGCTTCTACCAGTGATGCTATAAGCGAAGCCGCGGATGAGTACTTTGAACCAGCTGCCACAAAACGGGAGCCAGAAAAGCTCGATTGGCGGCACATGCTCTCGCCCTCTGAGCGTCGTTCTGTTACCCCTTACTCCAACACATTAAGCACTATAACCACCTTTACAGAGCTTGTGCATCAAGATTCCATCCTCACGCCTCTGGAGTCGCCGGAGGGATATGAGAGCCTACGGGCTAGCGATTTCGGCAGCGAGGATCCTCCAATGAGTTACCATCATTATCAGCAGTCAGACGCGGATCTGCGTTCCAAGAGCACTGAGAGGTGTGCTAGCGAGGAGTATGAAGGTCTTGAGGGGATTTACAAGTTCTTGAGGGAGTGCGAACAGGCCAGGAGGTAGTAGGGGTTATGAGCTACAGATACCACAGTGGTTTAGATTGGTTACGATGGTATTTCGAGGGGGGTGACAGGTAGCGGTATCACCAGCGTGCGTGATGTGTATTTAGCTTTTCTCATGCCAGAACCCTTTTACGACGTGCCTATCTCATCATTCAGACCATATATTCCAGCGACCCTTTTGCATTGCAAGAACTCAACCGCCACGACATCACCGCCGTCCAACGTGAGGGAAAAACCCACAAAGAGAGAAAAATCTCTCGACCAGCGACGTCTCAGCGCATTCCCCACCATATTACATACTTGCAATAGCTAGCCAACCCAATCCCCCCCTCAAGACAAAACAGCTTCTAAACCCAGCGAGTAAGTACCCTGGCTATGTACATCGCGGCATTCCGCATTTTGCATATAGAGAACCGGGTAGGTCCTTTTTCTTACTTCGAGAAAGGATGGAAAGAGGCTAAGAGGGAGAGGGTGACGTGACGTGATTTATAGTATGTTGATATATATATATATAGTAGCTTTGAGTCGATGGGGCGCTCTTTTTCGTGCTGCTCGATTGCTGCCATCTTCTTGCCTCTTCTTCCTCGTCGTCGTTGTCGTCGTCGTCCCTCTCGCACACCGCAAACTTCCACCGTTGGTCCTGTGGTTCCTTTTTCCTTCTTTGAGAGGACGGACAGTAACGCTTTCTCCGCACCTTCTCTACCCCCCACACCTTTCCCACCTGTGTCCTCCACCCCATCTTGCCCCTTTCCATCTTCCATTTTCCATCTTCCATCTTCCATCTTCCATCTCCATCTGCACTCATCCCGCCCCCGCCCCACCCTCTCCAAGTCCCCTCTCCTTCACTCGTCCAACGATATACACGTACCGAAGCGGTGCAAATACTCGTTCCACCACAGTAATCCGTCCTGTTGCGGGGATTCTGCTGTTCTCGCTGTGTCTGTTGGGTTGGGTTGGATCTTGATGAGAGGGCTTGTGGGAGACAGGGTTAGAGTTGGAGTTGGGGATTAGCGGGGTTGGAGGGGTTGAGGTGGGATCAGAGGGGGAGGGAAAGGAAGGGACGAGAGGGCTATGCTCCTTGAAAGGTTAGGGTCCTCATAGTCTAGGTACCAGAGGAGGTTTCTAGGCGATTTTGGACGGTTGGGTCGGTAATATAGAATAACTGAATCGTTTAGTCAAAGGGGAGGCGGATGAATATGTGTTGGCGCGGTCGCGACAGAAGGATTGGTCAAGGGAAAGAGGTCGCGAGACTGGGGGATGGGCAATAAGTGTGATCCGCGAAATGCTTTGATGCAAAGAGCGTGGATGTTTTGTGGGGTATATTGAACGTATGGTGCACTATGAGGATCGTTCAAAGAATGATGACCGCTACTGATCCCCTCTTGAAACCGCTTCGAAAGAGACGCGGAAAGTCGACGCTCTAAAGTTTGCTATCGTATTTTCAGCTTTATACCTTTGACCACTGTTTCCGCTCTTTTGCTTCTATCGTTGGGGAGAGCAACAACTCTACCCTGCGGTGTCTTGGGTTGTTGTAGTAGCTACTTATCGGGATTCTTTGTCCTTCTTGGCGTGTTCCATGTCCAGGTATTAAAAGATAAATTTCTTCAAGGTTTTTTATTAATAGGTTTACGATGTAGATACGAAAAGGCGGACGAAGTGGTAAGCTTGCTCTTCATGGTCCTCTGCCCGTCGATGGAACTGCATGTGTATAGGCTCTTTTGAAGACTCGAAAATTGGTTTAGGAGCGAAGGATGTATGAATGAGACAATGGCTAACAAGAACAAGGTTATGAGTAGCAAGTCGACGAGGATCAGGACTGGCGAGGGGCGAGCGTGAAGGGTTTTGAGGGAGATGGGAACGGCGGAGCTAGAGGCTGGGCGGCTGGTGCTGGCAAGTGCTGGGGAATAAAGCAGAGCTGACGAGGACTGCTTGGGGGAATGAAGGAGAACGGCAAACTATGGACATGATTGAATCTCTGAGACCATCCATATTGCCAAGAAGGGATTTGCAACAGTCGAGCGAGCTCGGTCCTCATGACTCGAATCAGCGGTAGCAAGTCGGGGAGGATGAGTCTGAGCGCTTCAGGCAAGAATGAGACAGCGCCGTCAAATGACAGCGCCAAAGTCCGACGACGTGACACCGACGAGTTCTGAAGGCCCAAACCTCGGGATGACTGAAGGAGCGGTCATCATAGCAGGACCAAGTGACGAGGAAAGTGGAGCAGCAAAACTCCACATCCCAGAACTGAAGTGCGGGACGGTCGAAAGAGCGGGTGTTACGGCGCGACGACTGACAAAGACGTTGAAGTAAAGACAGTAACCGTTGAGGTTGGGGGTACAGCATGAGGCCGGCATGACAGTTGAATGACGGGATCGATGGATGAGGAGCCGTGGTTTTAGGACCGAGCGTGTGGGGGAAGAAGTGACCAAAATAGGCCGTTAACAACATATGGATGATGGAAATGGAGGCGCGGCCCGTGTTTGAGATACTCAGACACCGATCCCGAAATCGACCGCCGTAGACCCTTCAGAGAAGCCATGGCGCGGTTGATGGTCACGAAGAACGAAGAACGACTCGAAGTATGGTTCTTGGAATGTCATGACGTGAGAAAGTTGTTCGGGCGAAGCGTTTCAAGTGCCTTTGTTGGAAGGGCGGGGTACAGGAGAGAGTGGGGGTGGAAGGAAAATCAAAAACTGCTGTTGGTGTGTTACACTGAAGACGGGGTAAGAAGGTTCGGCTCCGACTTCTCAAGGTTGGTGATAAGAGAGAACGGTCCGACAACGACATGATTCGACAGCAGTAGGAAAACATTGGGCTAGAGCGAATCGAAGAGAGTAGCAAGAAGATGGCTGTGGCCGTTGAGTGACTCGAAGAAAGTGGGGAAGTGTGAAGCGGGACGGTTTCGGTCTGATATCAGAGGGAAGTAGTGCTACTGTAGCACGACTTGAATGGCGCCGGCGGGCATAACAAATGGCCAGGAAGATCAGCGATGGGGTTGAAGTCGATTGTTTAGGAGCCGACCAGGGTTACGTAGGCGCATGCGGCGGTGCATGCCGTCCTGTTGCCTTGATTGGAAATGCGTGCAACGAAATGGAGGGCTTGATATAGTAATGGGCACATGTAAATGCTTTCTGTTCCTTTCATTGGGCTGCAGAATGGCCGTTGAGACCCGGAGATCAGACGCTGCATGTGGGAGATGCGCAAATCCATAGGTCCATGGTTCGAAAGTGCCGGCGCAGGATGTGCTAAAATGCGCACTGATTCGCTTTCCCATGGAGTAATCCCAACGGCGAAGCATGCGGTGAACGCAGCTTGCCCCAGTTAGGCGCCCGATGGCGACGTCGGTCCAGGCAGGATGATCGGTGTGTAACCCTTTGCTGGTTTTCGCTGCAAGATCGTAATCTTCATGGTCAATGCATCAAGATAATCGCCACAATCAGGCTTCACCAAAGGGCTTAGGGATCGCGCTTGATAATATTATACTAGGTTTGGAGAGGATCATCACGTATATCAATCTGTCATCCAAGCCGAAAGCCTGTTGGTTCCGAAGCGTGCGGCAAACCTCAACCCTGTGCCTCCCATGGGGAAATAGCTGACAAGATACCAAACAAGCGACGCTAACTGGAAGATAGCGGACACAAGTGTCAGGGTAGTGCTGTGCAGCTGTCATGTGAGCCGAGTGGTCAGCAGGTCATTGATCAAACCCGAAGGACTGGATTGGAGGGTGTGCAGTCTCATTCATGAACCAAATTGGAGATACATGGACCGTGGAAAGGAATGAAATACGACGTACCTTGATGGCGAAGAACAATGTCAGTCCGATGGAACCGAAGTATGCCGCTGTAAACGGAAGTCGTGGTGTCGAGATGAGATGCTGGGCATACGTGACCGGGCCCATCAGGACCGCCCAAGATGCCAAAAATAGTACAGAGCCCATGGTCCATCTTTGATCATACATGGGATTGTCAGCGCAAACGCGTTCGTATTTTGAAGGTAGATACAGAGTGCGAGGTGGAACAATGCTACTTCTAGGCAGTCGAAACACCTGCTCGATCGACTGCACCGTTCCGTGGTCGAGGCTTATCATGCGCCCTTCCAGAAGGTTGTGTACGAATATATGGGGGGAAAAAGTGTGGGCGTGGGTACGCGTTGTGCCGACAAAGCAGGCTTTGGGGGGAGGGATAGACAATGTCAAGCAGGGTTACTCACAAAATAACAAACTTTCGAATTTTCATGGTAGCAAAAACCGGGAACAAAGCGAAGCAGATCACAAAGCACGCCAGCGCTGCCAGATTGCACGCACCAAAGATGAGTAGCCGATCCCATCTGCTTACTGTTGATGCGACATTTTTGGTCAGTACAGAATTTGACACAACGGGCATAGTCGACATGCGTCCAACGCGAGCGGATGGTTGCATGAAGCCATGCGTGTGACGATAACGGCTACGCAGCAGCTAAAGTCCTATCGATAGCGCTTATCGCAAGTACCAAATATCTGAATATATATGGGAAATGTTGTTGGTACTCACGTGCAAAGAAACCCTCATCCTCTTCCCTGCGACTTGGAGCAGGCAACGGGGCTCCAGGTGGGCCTTCGTGGGTCGGAAGCCTAACATAGCCCGAGTCGCCAAAAGGGTTCAGCCTCTGCAGCCTAGAGAGGATGGGCGTCGAGGAGTTGGTGGTGACGGGGACATCTGGATCCCGTCGAGACCAGCCCATGGAGTTCATCGACTCTCGGAACGACGCAGATGCCATCGGTACTTGGTCAGGTAAGTACAGTAGGTACTTTGATCCTATCTGGCACACCCAGGAAGCGCTTGATGATGAAGAGGCCGGTCGCCGCACGTCCCGTCGTACGTTTGCACTAGCTAATGCACCAAGCGACTGTCGAGCGATACGTTTCAGGCAATATCAACGGTCGATGATCTTTGGATGATTGTCGACACTTCCCCGGATTAGGCTGGCGAGATGGACGGGAACATGGATGGGATAGGCCGAAGTTGGCGAGCTGCAAGATGCAGAGGTAATGCGCGGCGGGAGACGGATAATTTCGTGCAGATGATCTTTTGTGGGGTAAGACAGCTTGGACGATAGGTAGAGTTACTTAAGGGTAAGGAGGTAAGGTAGTCAAGCAAAGGGTAAGGCGGGATTAGTTTAGATTGCGATGGGGGGGGGGAGCTTGGGTTGCCAATGAGGGTTTTTCGAGGTTCGAGGAATGACCGCTTTGTCTTACGCGGTCAAGGCGTCGATACTTCCAGCGGCGCAGGTGCGCGATATGCAGTGCTTGTGACGAAGAGATCTGATCTTGCTAGAGGGAGGGGGGTGTTTTCTCGGTGTTGGGTGAACTCGTGTTGGGGCAGTGGAAGAGGTTACCAGGAAACAAGAAAAGAGGGTGGTGCTTTGATAGGGAAAGTGGAAAGTGGAAAGTTGGCAGGCTAAAGATACGGTGAAGTAGTTAGCAGGTAGTTGGGGAGGGTGGTGGTGGTGTGGCGACTTCTGGGGAAGTGATTGGATCGCAGTCGCAGGAGGCATTTGCAGCACACCCTCTTCTGCGGATCCTTCAGGGTAGAGTGGTAGACGTACTTTAGAATACCGTGATACCGACGGCACCAACGCGAAAGATACTTTCCATTGATAGATTACTCGTACGGAAGACAGCCAAGCCGGACATGGGAGCATTCAATGGACTGACGCCTTGAGGAGGTTGAGCGAAGAAGGGTCGTCCACCGCTTACTCTAGCGTCCGAGTGCCTCACTAACCGGTTGGAGCCTAGAGTGACGCATGAGCATTGATCACCGCCACACGCTCTGTTCGCCTTTGGTCTCTCTGATAGGCAGGCTCGCCCACTGCGAGAAAGGCTTCGACTAGGGAGGTATCTTATGGACTACCACCACGACTACTACTACAGTATACCTACAGTACTTTACCCTGAGACAATTGACTACCTTACTTACCTCACGCTGGCTTGGGCAGGTCGATACCGTATTCTACTCCTACCTAGACCGATAGTTGCACACCCCCCATTTTACCAGTATATCGTTATTCCTGTTGTAATCGTCCCTTTGTTCATTCCTCGTCTGCCTGGCGTGGGATTGATGAGTCACATTGACCATCCCATGGTGAATGTCGTCGTATGGCCGTGTGGCGGTGATGGTTGCCCATAGCCCCCCCCCCCCAAGAAGTGAAACCCTTTGATAATGACCCAGCTGTCGAGTGGTCAAATGGTGAATGGCAGTTGATGCCATCTTGATCTGCTGCAACATAAAGTCCCCCCGTCGCAGTAGGCTCGTAGCCTGCTCCCTGCTGCATCCTGACTGTGCATCTTCTTCCCTTCCCGCCTGAAGCGAAACGCCATCCTGCCGACTTCAAAGAGATTCCGTACCACGACCACATACCAGACCAGATCTGGTCATCCGCCCAAGTCAGCCCCCACCCTTCTAGGACAACCACCATCTCGACTTACTCACCAGAAGAGTCGACGGTCGGACTGGAATTCACTCATGTCGTGTTTGCATTGCTTGGATCCGTAGCCTCACTAAAGCAAGCCCAACACCCTTAATATATACTGCGGCCTTTCGTCCTTCGATTCGGATCTTCCTCCGATCTTGCCATCCTCTGATTCCTGGTACGCTTCTTCCGCTGTCAAACCCGACTGTCACATCCTATCTTTGTGATCTCCATCTTCAGCGATAAGTACTTCAACCAGCCGTGTGTAACATTGAAAGACGCCGAGAGATAAAACCTTCTTTGTTACTCCCCCCCCGCGAGACTGTTCCCATTACGAGCGTCATCGTACATTGCGCCCGCCTTAAATTACATTAGCTCGGAACCATCCGACGAAGCGAGCTGCTAGTATACACCGACATCCCTCTTCCACTGATCAACCTCTTGATCCCACAAACCTTCGCTGTCGTCCTCGACATCTCCCCATCGCGTTTCACATCCACAAGGACGACAGATCGTCCACCGCTCGCCACCAGTGTCTCATCCGCTGGGCGCTCGACGACGCTCCGCTGCCTCGCCAAAGGATCTATCGCTTGCGCAGAAACTCCCCCAACCTGACACCGACTCGGTACCTGGCGGGTCCAGCCTACCTCTCATCGTCGTCGACCCGCGTTTGCTGCGTACGCGGCTGCAAAGCAATACCCCGACGCACCAGAACAACAGCAACACCAATCGTGAAACAATCCTACTGGTTTAGCTAGGGCCAGCAGCAACTAGCCGTTCTGGTAAGCTGCTCCTACGATTCCCTTGATTGCTTCACCATTGTCTCTCGCAAATCGTTGGTTTACTCTTGGTAAATCTGTTTCTACCGAAGCTGCTTTGTGATACCGTTGTATCTGGAAAACGTGATCGTGCTGTCGTTTCTACAGTCCGATTTGAGGCATGTAAGGCTTCGTGCAGTCCTCCCCAGTATCTGTCTCGGTGCGGGTACTTCCCTTGCATAGCCACTACTTGTCTCAGGCCAGTCTTTCGGCTCTATTGTCCCTGTATGCTGCCTTACTGCGCTTGGCTTCAGCAAAAACCACTGCACGCTGTACTAACGCAGCCTCTAGTCATATCCACATCTTCAGGATCAACTACATTGAGGCAAACGAACTTCAGAGAACCCCACAGCCAAACAAAAGCTACTGGGACGACTTTGTTGGCCTGGTTACATCTGCGAAACGAAGCTTTCTCGAGGGAGTTTGCAAACACTCCGTCGCCCGTGCCACCAAGCATTTCAGCGGAAAGCAAAGCTCAGTCCAATTGCTGTGGTTAGCGAGTCCCACGTCAAGAAAACTCGATTTAACGGGTCGTCGGCTCCCAGCATACCGAGATCTGCACTGACCTTTTCCAACCGTAGGGTTCATCCATAATCGCTTCTAGAAATCAGCCAACTGCATCTTTCCCACGGCTTGACCCAACACACATAATTACGACCTTTCGACTATCAGGCGGGTACGTCAACAGGCGTTCGCCCTACAGTGTATACCCTCGAACGCGGCATCCGCAACACAAGCTTTAGCGCATTGCCATGCCAGTACCCTGTAAGTAGTATTTTGCATCCCTACATCTTTGAGGCACTCTCGAGTTGTTTCCTCAATTTCTACATCTTCATGGCGTTGAGATTTAGCTACGCTGCTTTTCTTTTCATCACTCCAAGGTATTTCAACACTGCCTCCATGTTTGCTCACATGTTTTCTCTTTTAGCTGAGAAACCCTTCGATCTCCAATACTCCATACCAATGACCCGCAAGGACAAACCGATACCAACTTACGATTTCAATCCAGATACAACTCTGGAAGAAGAGTTGGACTTTTTCACTAATACTGGTACTATGACTGCCACAGGCAATTCGAGCCCATTCATCAAAGACGAACCTGAAGATTACACTTTTCCTGCTCACAGCTACGTACCAAGACAGCAAGGATACATGGAGATTGGTCAGCAGTTTGGACAGAGCACAACCGGTAGTGTTAATCCTTCGGAGCTCACGATGCAGGCCAACAATTTCAATCCCTACAACTTGGGAGGCCAGCAGAACTTGTCGTCTAGCTTCAACTTGGGTAATTCGGGGATTGGGGATGACGAGCTCCTGGATCTAGACCTCAACGACGGTTCTGCACATCAGAACCAGATGCAACGTGGTCAACATGGGCTGGAGAATGGCAGCATGCATGCCTACTTTCCGGACCAAGGCCAGTCCGGCTCGACAATGCTCAACAATCAAAACCAGATGTATTCCAATACACCAGACGGTGCACCGATACAGAGTCCTTTCGCACATAACAACTTCAACTATGCCCAATTCGGCTCGTTGCAGCAGCAACATATACCCCAAGCTTCGCCCCACATGCGTCCTACGCAAGGTGGAGGAATGGAGACTCGCTACATAAACGGCCGTTCAAAGCCTCAGATGCCTCAACCCATGGACCGCCAGAATTCGGATTCTCGGAGCCCTATGACACCAAAGACACCTGGATTAGGCGGTCTGAATCTTGGCACCCCGGAATCCGGCAGCTTGCCGTCACAACCCATCCACACCAACTTCAATCAGCACCGACATCAGAAGAGTCTATCCAACCAATGGGATAGTACTCCAGGAAGTGTACGCTCCTTCGGCGAGTCGCCCATCTCATCTCCTGGTCATCCAGCAAGTCACGCCCAGATCTCAGAGATCCTAAAATCTGGCAAACACGCCTCATTACCCGCAAAGGTCGAGACTGGCCATCATCCCATCCCAGCCTACCAGACGCAAGAAGCCAAGCGTAGGAGACGACGAGAGTCTCACAACATGGTCGAGCGGAGGCGTCGCGACAACATCAACGAACGTATACAAGAGCTTTCCCACCTCGTACCTCTGCACCGTCTTGAAGACGAAAAGGTCCGCAAGCACATTGTCAACAACTCACCGCTCTCACCAACCCTTGCTGCCGCACACGGTAGCCCACCTCAAGCAACATCCCTGCTTGCTGGAGGTGGTCGACGTGCCACAGGTGCGGGAAGCATAAGCATGGGCATTCCTGTAGAGGAAAAGGATAAAGGTCCCAACAAGGGCGACATCCTCAATGGCGCCGTTAGCTGGACCCGTGATCTGATGTGGGCACTCCACATCAAGCTCCAGCAAGAGACCGAGCTTGCCGAGATCATTACCAGGCTTGGCGGAGAGTTTCCTTTCGAGCAGACCGAAGAGGAAAAGCGCATGAAGAGCGAGCTTCTACACGCCTTTGAGGCTAACGATCCAAGCTCTTTCCAATACACACGCGGACCGGGCAGCGGACTAAGAGTGCCAAATTACACCAACGCCATGGGCGAACCTCTCAACGTCAACCAAAACGGTACACTAAGCCCGCAGAGCCTTAGTCCGGGTGTACAATCAGGCGGCAGCGGCGCCAACAGTGGCGGCCATGGCCACCCCCAATTCTGGAACCACAATGGCCACGATGGTTTCAGCCTCAAGGAGGAGGATGAGTACGGAATGGATATGAATTGACGTGGAAGGATACGAGATTGACGAGATGTGGATGTGGAAATGACTGTCATTTCTTTTCTCTTGCTCCGGGTCGCTTCTGCTTTTCCCCCGCATTCCTTCTCCTGATTTACAACCGGCATCACCCTTTCCCCCATTTCACATGCATACGCCGACCCGGGGGTGGTCGGAGGTGTTTGAGGAGCAACAGACATTGGATTTTATTTACTATACCAACCCCCGCCTTTCATTCTTCTCTTACCAGCATCATCTTCCCGCGAGTATTTTTTGCCTGGCATATACCTATTTGAGGAAGAGGAGTTAATCAGATGTCGTCGGGGAGTTGCGGGATATTTGGCTGTCTGCGCGTCTTTTTCGAGACCTCGATAATCAGAGCCCAGCTCGAGCGCTTTGTTTGGCTTCATAGCTTCGTGGGAGAATACACTGCTTGATGCCTTGAGCTTTTCCAATACAAATCATCTGAAATTCCATTTGAACACTTTGGTCGCTGAGAGGGTTTCGTGATAATTGAATCCCGAGTAATTTCCTCCCATCCACATGAACAATGCGGAGCTTTCATCGCTAGTTCAGCGACCTCCATGAAGGTCCTTTCGACATGCAACCACATTTCGAACTGCCTGAGAAAACTACTTTCCAGACCTCCCCCATCGTAAAACCAACACCCCGCATCGACTCCCCCAACCCTTCAAGCTCCGTGACCCTAAACCAAGATCATCCCTAAAGCAACCAATAAACCCCCCGCTTGCTCCATCCCCACCCCATCAATCCCAACCCAACCCAACCCGTCCGCACCCGTCCGCCCCTCCGTCACCAGCACATCCCCAGGATATCCCCAGCACGTCACACAAGATAAGGAAAGCCTCGGGAGGACCGCTCGGCAATAGGAACGGGAAGGGCGGCAAAAGAGGAGGCGCACGTGGAGGCACGAGGGAGGTGGGTTGATCTGATAAGATTAGATATCCCTGATCTGGTCGGGCCGTCACGGTGTGTTCTCTTTACGAAGCGGGCTGGACGTGGTAAGGTACCTAGGTAGGTACCTAGGGTAGGGTGATGTGGGATGTTGGTGTGGGGAAGCGCGATGGGTTGGTTGGTTGGGGTGTGTGATTTGTGGGGGTGGGGTGAGGATGGCGAGATGGTGGAAAGGGATGGAGGGGATGGAAGGTAGGGAGGGGATGGATTGGGGGGGGGTGAGAAATGGGGAGCTATGGGGGAATATGGAGGAGGTGAGGAGACAGGCGGGAAAAGCAAGGTTGGGGGGGGGGGATGATGAGATGGGGGGTAGACCCGGTGGAATATACGGGACGAGGGGAGAGGGGAGAGGGAAGATGGGAGTGGGAGTGTAGATTGCTATACCGCGGCGAAAAGAGACTTGGGAATGATAGAGAGGGAATCTTCTATAAGACATCCACCCCTCCCCCACAACCGGCCCCCCTTCCAACATCCATATCCCCATAAACCCCGGCGCCCCGGCGCAGCAGTCGTTCTATTATCCTCGTGTTCTATTTTGCTGTACCAATACTGAAAGACTAAGAGCCCGAAGCATAAGCAACTCGGCAAAGAAATCCCTTGGGCCTAGTAAAAGAAGTAACCTAAACGCCCCCCATTCGACTTCTGTTTCTCTGGCCTATCCGCGATTTTATCCAAAATTGTCCGGGGCACTTTTTGAAGGGAAGAGTGGTCGCTGTGGTTGGTTTAGGTGGAAAGACGTGTTGGAGGGCGTGAGTGTGTCATGAGGTTGGGGTTGTAGGTGGGTTCTGAGACAAAGGTTTCGATATGGAGCAGATGATATATTCAGTTAAGGTGTGGGAGAGCTGGTGCTGTGAGGACGTCGAGATGGGAGGGGACCGAGGAGTCATCGTGGTTTTTGAAAAGCGCGGTAGCTCTGCGTTCTGGTTATTGTCGGTGTTTCTACGTTTGGTTTGGCATATCAGTACCCAGGAGTTGCCAGTAGGCAGCCTACGATAATGAGTATGGAAGTGGCCCTTGCCTTCGAGGGACTTAGTGGCCGAATTGATACGTAGGGCTGGGTGTGTGGTACAGTTCTGGCGCATGCGCGTCAACTAGACGCGTTTGGATGTAAACACTGAAGACACCATCATCGTAAGCTCGACGGTAGTAAAGTGTAAAGCCTCCGCCCATGCTAAACGTGCACAAGATGTCAACCTGCCTGTACTCCTTCCACACACAGCCTTTTTCCTCGCATGTACAGAATCGACAGAGCTTACGTTATCGCCATTCGCCAAGATTGAAAGTGAATCTGCCCACATGGATCCTCGAGGGAATGCGCAGTCCAGCGTACCGTATCTTTCCCCCACTGACTGCTACCCCTCATCATGTCGAAACCAAATCCACAATCCGGACAAAAGCGCACGCGGTCGTCAGAACATTCTGGTGGAGAAGTAAGTAGCTGTCCTGCTGCAAGCTGCGTGGCATGACTTGTACCAAAGGCTGACTCGAGTTGTAGCTTGACTACCCAGAGAAATCTATAGTCCGAAGGTCACCAGGCTCTGCGAGCAAGCTCACTGTTCCGCTTCGACCTCCTACCCAGCTCGGCGTGTCAACAACAGTTCAGGAGGTTAGTACTGCCTCTATACTTATGCTTCCATCTCTACGTATGCTCTCTTCATCATCTGTCAACAAGGATCGACTTCTCGCGACATTTCAGAACGCTTTTTCATGGGCGGAAGTGAGCAGTTCGTAGTTCCTGGTGATTCCGTGCTTTTTCTGACTTTTTGATCTTCCAATTGACTACAGCTACTTCTGGTCTTTCTACTCCATTACCCTATGCCTGCGCACATGTATATTGAGGTCTTTCTCGTGACTGTCTAAGAATCCGTGGAATAACCCCCGTGTGTGTCTCCAATTCACAGTCCGGTTGACTACGTTCCATCTGGAAAAGTGTACTGGTATTCAACGGTTTTCCGATCGTCTGCTTTAGCCCGCTGTCCTTGTGGCTATCCAGCAATGTGCTAAAAGCCTTGTGTATCTCGTCGTTCAATTGATCAGTTTTCTTGTTGGAACTCCTGTTAGTTTCGATATCTATCCATTTATGCGCTGGCTCGTCCTCGCACCTTTTCCAGTCCCATATCAAGCAAACCCACCTATTTCTGGAACGGTTACACATTTTCCGTGGCATAATAGCGGCATAAGCACGTTCAGTTATCTGACGCCTTCAGCTGACTCTCTTACAGCCAAACCAAGCCTCTCGTGTCAGCACCTGGATCGCAGATTCGCAAGAACAGCTACCCGTTCTCGACCAAAGCCCATCACTCTCCGAATCTACTACCGACCTTGACTCGCAGAGATTATCTTTGGCCTCGGGCGCCACTTCTAAAACAGCTCCACTAACTAAACAGAATCTAAAGCTCCTACGACAGCAGACCATAACGGCCAAATCAGGAAAGGATACTGACCCCTCAACTTCCGTAAAGTCTACAGCGAAATCAACCAGCAGCTCCTTTGAAAAGGACCTTTGGAATGCTCGTAGGATTCTGGCCCTCAATGGCATGCACCTTGAGGAACCGAGTGCTAGAGCCAGGTATCCCCAGGTCGCAGAGGAGGTTGGTCGACTTCTAATTGACCGGAATTCAGAGAAGAAAAGGAATATGGAACATTTAAAGGAGACCTTCGAACGCTTTGGATGGAGTAACGAGATTACCCTCGAGGCTAATGTTATGCCTCTTCTAAAAGGCATCGAGCGCTCGGTTACGCAGCAAGATCGCAACGGCGAGCCAATGGAGGTTCAGAAGCCATGGCTCAAGGACCACCTTGGGGAGAATTGGGATTTCCCATTTATCGAAGGCGTCCTGCAGACATTGAAACGTGGAACAGTTTTTGAGCAGAAGGTTTTCGACGCTATTCTAGAGAAATATCCCAAGTTGAAGAACCCTAAGCCAGATATTATCTATGGTCCGTGGGCTTCAGCGTTCTCGGAAGAGGAGCATTTTGTGAACGAGCAATTCATCGAATTCAGCATGGCTTCCGAATCCTTGTACCATTCTGCTTTCATCTGGGAGTGGAAAAGCGCAAAAGGCAACTTAGAGGAGTCAAGACTGCAAGCGTGTCGCGCCACGGCGGCGGTTGGATACGCCATACGAAATTTTCAAAGATGCATCGGTATCAACCCGGACGACCACATGGTCGACGATGTCGATTTAACGTCCCTAGTATACGCCATGTGCATTGATAACCAGATAGCATACATGTATGCCGGGTTCTATGTGCGCGAGGGAGCTTCGGTGGGTTTTCGCTTTGTCCCATTTCGTGATTATCCCTTCTACATGAACGCGAACGCCTTGAGCAATCTCCGTCAGGACGTCCACAATGTGCTTGATTGGATAGTTGGCGAGAGAGTCAATTGGATCAAACGCCTCATCGGCGAGTATATTGAGCGTGAGAAAGCGAAGTTGGCTGCGGCGGCAGAATCGAGCACTCCTGTTGCGCTGGGTGCTGCGAACGTGGGGGCCAGCACTGGCGAAGCCGCCAGTCCAAGTGGAAGCCATGCCAATAAGAGGCAGCGTACGGGAAAGGAACAGTCTACCCAAACCGATACCTAGTTGGCTGGCGGGTGGTTGGTCTTTGCTTCCTTGAATGAAAGGCTTGTAAAATAGATGATTATGAGGCTATGAGGCTACGGCTTTTAGGTTCGTGCTTTAGTACCAACATGAGGTATCCACTTGACTCATTTTTTCCCTGACACGTAGATTGTCACTCTGATGTGAGCCTTGTGTAGACGAGACTGAAAGTCAATTTTGCATTACGGTTTAACGGCAAAGAGGGCTCTTAGCAGACTTCATCAAGACACTCACAGTCAACTCGATTGAATCGTTGGTGAGAGACTAAATTGGACCAAGCACATCATCGGGCAAGCATCCCGAGCGTGAGGCAAAGGATATCGATCGGTTGCCGAGGACAGCCAAGCCCGTACGTAGCCAAAGTATCTAGAAGTTCTTTTTACCGAAGAAAAGCAGCGTACCGGACTGACCTGACTGTGACGCGTCGTCGTGCAGACCGAATCCAGAATCCCTGTTCTTCCTTGTGGTTCACACAGCGAAGAAGGGTTCTTGGCAGAACTGAGCCAGAACGCTCACGGTGTAATACTTTGATGCGAGTTGTTGGTGAGGGGACTTGAGTGGCTGGAAGGCGTCATTGCTGTCTGGATCGAGTGTGGTAAACAGTGCGGGAGACAGGACCGCTCACAATACTCGATCCGAAATTGTTGACGAGAGGCTCAGCTATGTAGCTGAAAGGCCTCATCGCCGACTAACTCAGGCGCGACAATCAGGCTGCCGTAAGCGCGGGAGCCAGCACCGACCAAGCGGCCAAATGTGACTAGCCGGCCGGCCGAGTGGGAGGGGTTACGTTTTGCTGGAGGCTTGAAAGGGGGGGGTTTGTTCCTGCGAGGGAGGTTTCTATGGGGTCATGAGGGGGGCATGGTTTTAGATTGCGCGTGCTTTTGAGCACAAAAAGAACGTATCCACTTGACTGGCTATGCTCCCTGACACGTAGATTGTTACTCTGATGTGAGCCCCGTGCAGAAGAGGTTAAAAGGTCAGTCTTTTGTTGTGGTTCGATGGTAGAAAAGAAACAGCATACCTGGAAGGAACGGTTTTTTCCCAACCAGATGTCTAGTTAGCTGACTGGTGATTAGGTCTTTGCTTACCTGAAAATGAAAAGAGTCCAAATACCTCTGAGAAAGTGTCTCGAGAAGCTTCATGAACACCATTGAATCGCATGCTTTAGAAGCCAACAAAAAATCTCCTTCTGTTCGATCGATTAACTAACCGGAAACATGACAGTTACGTTAACATAAGTACACCTTATAGGAAGGGCCCAAAAAGACATTTCTTCCCTACAACTCAAGTCAAAGTTCAGTGAAAAAGAGACAGCATTTCCAAACCGGCCAGGCTCTTTGAGTGTATGTATGGCCAAGTCGTCGATGAAATCAAAGCATCTTTGTTCGATGAAAAGAGAAATCAGAAGAATTTCTTGTACGACAGACTTCTAAAAAAAATTTCATGAACATGTAATTAAATTAGTATGCTTTTAGAAGCCAAGAAAAGTTGTCTGCTTGACCGACTCAACTGATTGAACACCATTCGCAATTACGCTAATACAAGTATCTCATACTGTAGAAAGACACTCTTTTCTGGAGAAAAAAAAAAAAAAAACTCGAGTGGAAGTTCAACAAAAAGGAGGCAGCCCCACTGTGAAATTGACGAGTCTGCTTGAGCAATATGACTAATTGATTGACGGCGCGAAAGGGGTTTTTGTCTGACGGAAAGGGAAAGAAGAGGGTTTTTTTTTGAGTATGATAAATCACCAGAAAGCTGTAAGGATACGGATTTGAAAGGTATGTTTTCTTTCTATTCTAATAGAAAATCCTGCGGGAAAGTGGCTGTGCACCAAAACCGGCAAATCAAGTTTAGCCCAGCGCCACCAAAGGGTTTCTACCAGGCGGGACCGCCGAAAAGAGAGAATTTCTTGCACGATGAGAACGCTCATGAACCGACCGGTCCGCGCTAGTCGGATGACTATATGGCCGGTGGGAAGTGGCCGGTGGGAAGAAAGGGTAGGAAGTTTTTTGCCTGCTTGAGAAAGGGAAAGGGAGAAAGGGGTAAGTAAGGGGTAAAATTTCTGCAAAACCAATCACTGCAAGGATACTAGGGAAAGCCAGAAGCATAACAACGATAGCAGCATTGATTTTGAACTCGATTGAAGAAGACGAGTAGGGAAAAGCTTGCATGAGGGGTGCGAAGGGATATTTAAGTGATAAGGAGCGACTATGTGGGTATGTGGGTAATTGAAAGTCTGGATTAGTCTTTTCGGGTTTTGTAGTTCTTCTTCTGATTGTTCGCTGTGTGCTATGTTCCTTTTAAATATCTGAAATCTCTGCTCCCATACCTAGCGTAATCGACAATCTGACCGGCTAGAAAATTCGATAGTTCGGCTCTTCTTCTCTTTTCTTCCTTACAATTTTATCACTTACCTCTTGTTCCTCTTGACCACTCGATTGACTGAAAGAAGTTTGTCCTCGAAGGAAACCACCTATACGCTTGGCCTAACATATATATAAGATACCAGTAGGCAAAGAGTCGGGTTCAAGGATCGTTGCTTTAAGGGAAAGCTGCTGCGCGCTGGGCTAAGACCTTATCTTGATTAACCGTGGGTGGAACATAGATACAACTCCGACACAATATACCCTTCAGGGCGCTTAATTTTCAGGCATTGCTCCAATATATATATATAATCTGCGGTGCTTTGATGGTACAGCTTGCCAGACGTTGCTGGCTATCTGCATCGTGAGAACAAAGAGTATACAGCCCTAGGCAAAAGAGAACTATCTTTCAGGGAACTAACTCTTCGATCACTGCAAGCACTGTGTTCAATCATTGGCGGATGAGGAAAGAAAGAGTGACGCCTTCGCAACTGACCTTCGAATAGAGCGAACCCTCGGTAGGTCGAGAAAATAGGGTACGCAACGCTAAGATTAGATAAAGATAAGGCTGATCATTCCTCGTAAGTTCCTCCGATTTATACGAGTTCCAAAGGGAAATTACGATGATACGAGAAATGCTGGTCTGACACCATCCCGCGCCAGTCATGCGGCTGGACTCATTCATCAAATCACGAAGTGAAAGCTGGATAAGTAATCCAGAGGCGCGACAAAACTAGCATGCGTCAACCATAGTCCTCTACTTTTGATAAACCGGTCATGCCTCAGACAATCGATTTGCAAAAAGCTGCCAAAGTCGATTATGAAGTTCAACCGTACTCGAGCGACGAGGAGAATGGCATGACTGCTTCAAGAAGTGACAGTAGCGATGTGAGCAGCTTAAGCACGCTTGTGGGTTCCGAAATCGAGAACATGGTGGACCATATCGACATAGAGAAAGCGGGCGCGGAGGTGTTGGGCACGCAGAGTTCAGTCGGTAGGAGTAGAGCGAGACTGCTGCTGTGGATGGCTTTGAACACATTGGCGTCAATATTGATAGTGAGGCCGAACCCTTTAAGCCACTACAGACCAAGACTTACGTGCCGCAGGTCTTTACAAATAAGGCCATCTTCGACGACCCATCCTTCCGCCATTGCCAAGTCGCCTTCGCCGCATTTCACCTATTCGTGACGGCCCTGACACTCTATGTCCTCTCCCGCCCAGCCCTCGGCATGTTCGTCCCTCGCCGAATCGACATAAAATTGATGCTCCCGCTGGCCGTGGCCATGTGCCTGAACGTCGTTTTGCAGAACCTGTCCTTGACATACTCGTCTATTACGTTTTTCCAAATAGCACGGATTTTGCTTACTCCAACCGTTGCCATAATCAACTTCCTCTTCTACCGCAAATCGATTCCCCGTCTTGCAGCGTTGACCTTGCTGCCGATGTGTTTGGGCGTGGGGCTCATCTCTTATTACGAGCCGAGAGCATCTGCTGGCTCTACAGCTGAATCGATAAGCTTTCTCAGCGTCGGGCTCGCGCTTGCAAGTGTTTTGGTTGGGTCGGTCTATACGGTGTGGATTGGGTCCTATCAGAAACGATTTGAGGTCGACGGGTTTCAGCTCCTCTTCAACCAGGCGCCTATGGGTGGTATTCTTCTCCTACTGATCATGCCATGGACGGACACACTCCCGGCATTGGCCGCGGTGCCCGTTAGTAGAGTATTACTGATTCTTTTGGTACGCGAGTCTTCCCAAAATTAAGAGGCCAGCTTGTTGATTCTTCTCATAGAGCGGAGCACTAGCGGCTTCAATCAACGTTTCTATGTTCTTCATCGTCGCAGGAGCCGGGCCTGTGAGCAGCACGGTCGTCGGCCACGTAAAGACTTGCTTAATCGTCACGCTTGGCTGGATCACCAGCGGAAGAGTGGTTACGGCCAATAGCGCGTTTGGTATTCTTTTGGCTATTGCTAGCGTATTCTCGTAAGTCCTCAATGGAGATCTGTTGCCTATGATCGACGCTGATAGCTCTGCAGCTATTCGGGTATCATGATGCGGAAGAAGAGTTGATTTAGGGATATTGATACAACTTCCGGGGCCTTGCAGCGCGCCTTGATACCAACCTTACGAGAGACTCTGGTTACTCTCGGGTGATCTTCGGCTGTGGAGATCTCTAATGATCCTTTTGTGGGGATCCAGGTGCAGAGCATATTACAGCCCCAGCGCATTCACGAATCCAACTGCAACCGCATCTGCTCTCCAACATCATCACCGAGCGACGGGAACCAAACTATTCCAGTACCAATTGCCTCCACACGCGCCTTCATCTTCCCCACAGCGCGTCGAACGCCGGGTTAGCTTTCGACCACATATGCCTAGATGGGTCTCCACAGAGCAATCAGCAGCGCAGCTATCTCAAAACAATAGAGATGTATAAAATAGCTGCGTGCAGTGACCGTCGCTCAGACATGGCGTTGTCGACTCGAGTCGGGTCGAAGAAGGGGGATCCGTTGGCATCCTTAGAGCATCCAGGATGCTCTGCTATTGTGCAATCAAGCTGGGGTCAACTCAACGAGGATATGAAGAATCCCGTTGTCGCAGATCCTGGAACTTCCCAGTTGATAAGGATACAGATAGATGAAGCCTGCAACGTTTTAGGAATGCAATGACCAAGACGAGCGACCCGGTCTAGAAGCATTCTTCCTTTCGTAGTCAGAATTGTTTTGAGGTATGCATCAATTAGGAACAGAAACCTACCCACATCCCTCCTATCCTCTTTGCTCACTCACTCACTCTCCCGGCCACGCCGGATCCGCCCTCCGCCTCCAAACCCCCACAAACTTCTCCCCCTTATTCCTCTCCACCTTCTTCCCCTCCTCAGTCTCCCCCCTCACCGCCCTCAACACCTCCCCTTCTAACCCTGCAACTCCCTCTTCTTCCTTTACCTCCTCAAACAACTCCCTCGCACCCTCAAAACATCCTCTCATCCACTCCCCCAGATCTCGCACATCCGTAATCGTGTACACCAGCCCCCCCGGCCTGAGCACGTAAGCGTACTCGGCAATTAGGGTGGGGGAGACGATGCGCATTTTGTGTTTGCGTGCTTTGAAATGCGGGTCTGGGAAGCAGAGGAAGAGGAGACGGAGGGAAGCGCGGGGGAAGAGGTTGGGGAGGAATTTCATGGTGTTGGCGCGGAGGGCGGAGATGTTGTTGTAGGGTGGGGGTTGGGATGGTGGTGGGGAGGAGGGGGAAGGGGCGTGTAGGGAGCGGAGGGCGTGGATGCGGTCGGTGACGTAGGTTGTCACTTGGGTTCGTATTTCGAGACCTGTTGGTAGGTCAGAATTGAAGAGCTTTGCCAAATGGGGGGCTTGGGCAAGGGAATATGTGAGGAAGGGAGCTACCGAGGATGAGCTCATCTGGAAGCAGAGGAGAGAGCGCAACAAGGAGTCCACCAAATCCACACCCTATATCTGCAACCGTGACATCTTTCGTCAACCGCCTGATTCCCATTGCATCCACTGCTTCGCTGGCTGTCCCAGCATCTGGGGCAACGTAGGCGGGATAATGCGTTGACCAGTCCATCTGGGCGGGACTCGCGGGGCTAGATGCATCTCGTTAGCTTGGCTATCGGTCGTACCAAATTATTTGTGGAGGAAGGAAGTAAGACGTACTAGGTCAGTTGGTGGTCGGAGAATGGGTTGGCGTGGGCGCGCTGCCGGTAGAATTTCTTCTTTGGGAGTTCGGTGGGTTGGTTGTCTTTGTGGGCTTTGCGGTAGTCTTCGCGCTTTTGGCGTTTGTGAGAGGGGAGTTGGGGGGGCATGGTGGGTTTGGGGGAGCGGTGGGTTTGTGGGTTGTGGGGTTTCACGAGAGAAGGGTGGATTTTGGGGTGGTATGAGAGGATGGGGTGGGGTAGAATAGGGGTGGAGCGGAGCGGGAAGGTTAATGAGCAGGTAAAATTAGGGCTGAAAGAGATGTCATACCGTAGGCGAAACTTCAATGCATTTTTAGTTCTACATCAAGTGGTCCTGTTTCTTATGCGTTATAATGTAAGATAATCATTCCACGGTCTATTCGATGCATCCATTGAGCCTAAGACAGAGTCAGCTCGTGTATTGAGATAGGAATTTGTAATAGACTCCATTGCTAAGGTAAACTGGTAATTAGCATCTCACAACTAGCATATTCGCTATTATAGACATCGAGTTGATTGTAAGATTACCTTGAAAATAGCAAGAATTATAGTTATGCAAGTATTGTAAAGAAGAACCCATCATGCTCCATACAGCCCCTTGTTCTCGATTTTCCCATAAACCACTTGGCCGTCTGTCATATTATGCTGACAAGAAAAGAAGAACGTCTCGCCATGCGGTCCTGCCGTGTCTGGCGCAATAGTCTGATCAGGTACCTGACATATGGCATTCGCCGCTGAGGGATCGGCGCATCGGCTTTTGTAAGCGTTCTGGCGGTCTGGGGAAGATGAGTTGAAATAGGCTTTGACGTAAGACACCGTCTGAATTGCATCTTGCGGTGGGGGACCGCGGCTCCATCCGGCGGCCCCAGTACTCCAGTGCTTCAAGTGCAGTGGACCGGGAGTAAAAGGTGAGAATGTGGTCCAGTCAAGTAACCACTGGCCATCAGCGTAGAAAGAGATCTCGTTAGGGGTCCAGTCAAAGCGATATTCGTGGTAGCCCTGGTCAGGGCGGAAGGGCAGTTGGATGACTTCGAAGGTACTTGCGGATCCTGTCGCTGAATCAGGGACGTGATGATTGACAAAGTAAATGGGTGCTGCTGTTGTCGGGGCTGGTAGATAATCATGGGAGAGGAACTCGACGTCGAGTTCTTGCTGGTCGCTGAAGTACTGAAAGACTATTAATCAAACACCGTCCACGCCGGTCCGTAGAAAACACAGCCTTATTGGAATGGAAGCTCACCCAGAAGAACGAGCTACAGGTCCCTTGTTGAGGCGTCAATTTCATCGCCGCCCGAAAGCTACCATAGAGCATGTCGGTACGGCTGGAGACGGTTTCTGAGGTGGGAATGTGACCATCCGTTGGAACACCACCACGAACGTAAAGTTGAAGACCCGGATCTCCACCAAGGACACCCTGGCCGGTGTAGGTGTAGTCGGCTTTGATGTAATTGTCTACAAGATTGGCTGCTGAGGCATTCTGGCCGTACGGATCTGCAGGCGTCGGGTTGGTCGTGTAGACGTTTGTAATCCAATCAGTGTTCTTGTTGATGTCCTTTAGGTGCAAGAAATCGGACTCTAATAGGTCGGTAAAGACGGCATATTGAGGGGAATCAGTTGCATTGATCGAATAGCCACATTCGCAGTCGGCGAGCACTAAAGCCAGCATGTGAACATGTATTACCGAAACATTCTATAGAGTGATGGGATGTACCTTTCGAAGGGGTAAATGCAGTTCCCAGCAACAACGGTAAAACGATAGGACGGAATGATGTGTGCATGATGCCTCTTCTTAACACTATGTGTAACGAGAGTTGAATGTTTGAATGAGTGGAGCTTGGATTAAAGACTGTAGTATGGTAAAGAACGAGTGGAGCTTGGATTAAAGACTGTAGTATGGTAAAGAATGGAAAGACCGAAAGAGCCTAGCACAAGCCGTGAGGGCGATCAAGGTAAGGGGTCAGCAAAGCTTTGAAGGAAGGAGCAATTATATAGAACTACCCAGGAGGGTTTAAATCTGCAGGCACGCCAAGCGCAATTTGGGGCTAGATGTTGGGCTTCTTTGCCCACAAATAAAAACCGTCCCGACCATATAACAAGTATGAAATGCCTCCTGATGTTCTTAATAGTGGGAGTCTCGATTCCAATAGACGGAATCATCCCAGGGAGGTACAGGATCGACGTACGACGTCCATGTGCGTTTGATCATCATTGGCGCTTCAAACAACAGAATGTGCGCTTGAAACAGATCAAGGTCCGATGTGTGCCATAGACATGACCCCAACCCTTTCACCATGCGATATTAGTAGGTACGCTTGAAGAGAAAGAAGAAATGTGGAAAGGGAACGGGCCATGCTGCAGACAAGATGGAGATTTCGCCCCTGAAACGGTAACTTGTACCTCTCAGCTTATGATGCCTAGGGCTCCTTGTTACACTCATCTCTATAAACCTAATCTTAAAACGACGTGATGGAATTCGAACGTCCTGTTCATACGAGGCATAGAAGGAGGGACGCTCGAAAAGAGTGGAAATTGATTTGAGGAAACCGACTAAATAAGAGTTAAGGAAAGAAGAACTCCACGATAGGAGGCTCCACAGTAAGGACCTCATTTGTCGGCGATGAAAAGACAAGAGCTATAGTGAAGAGAGGCGGATAGCCTGAAGCACGTTCATTGATGGGATGCGGGACACTTTGATGCACTCCGTGTTGAGGCCTCGGGAATTCCGCGTATGGCCTTTAGCGAGTCCCAGAAGCGACTAGGAAAGAATTTGAACCTGGCAAAAGGTTGCCTCAGGTTCTCAGACGTGTCCCAACCCCGTTAATCGCGAGCTTCCTTTGGGCGAAGCTGCCCCCACCATATTTGTTTCACGATTGGGGGCCGTTCAAGCGGCTAATGGTCGACCCCCAAGCTGTCATGCGGGCAATTCGTCCCTGACATGCCCTGGGAAGTTGGAACTGAGCGCTCCGAATAACGCTATATGTCTGTAAGCGACCCAAGCAAGGCTTGCATCATTGCATGCCACGGGGTTGACGTTCCTATCGGTAAGGTTGTCGAGAATGCGTCGAGGTTTCGTCAAGCAATGCGACTCTTGTGCAGAACGCTCGTTCAAGCCAAACACGTTTGGAGAATTCCTTTTACATTCCATCGACAACGTCATTGACAACGTCATTGAACCCTGTTCGTTTCAATGTAGACTCCTCCATTATGGCCTTTTCATACCTACTTCGTGGGTACCTTAGCTGTGAGGATTTCTCTGGCATGAGGTGCCTGGATTCCGCGCTAACGTGGCGGGCAAACGACGGGCCGAGACCTATGTCATGTTGGATCTTCCACAGCTTCGCCAAACAGGCATGCAGCAATATCTGAAGCACAACATGCGGCGTCGACGCTCACTAATCCCTTCAGGACGATGGCCCTGAGAGCCCGCGATGTAGCCATAGCAGCAATCTTGGGTTTCGTTGCGTGGGGCTTCATCACCAGCTGGGCTCCCATATTGCGATACATTGGATATGCGTTCGTCGCTGGTCTTTCGATTACGCTCCTAGCTATAGGGGCAATTGTGCTATTCAGCTTCAGGAAAAAACACGATGGGTCACGATCGTCCAGCAGGCCTGCCAGGACTCTTGCGTTTGTGGCACCACAGATGTGGAACGAAGAAACTGAATGGCTTTCCAGCCGAGCGGTCTACGAGAAGACTCCACTATATCCTCCTTCTTTCGTCATATCCGACAGCCTTGATAGCCTCCTAGACTGGGTGCTTAGAGACTTTGTCACAGCCTGGTACAAAAATATTACCAGAAATCCTAGTTTCGTCAATGAGGTCGATCGTGCTATAAGAACAGCTTTGATCAGCATTAGAGATAGAATCCTTGGAGTAGACATTGTCGAGATCGCTGTTTCGCGCTTCGTTCCAATAATCACACGTCATCTCAAAGAATTCTACGAGGCGGAGAGGGCGATCAGAGGCAAGCACCTGAATCGAAATTTCACAGAGTCTGAAGACTTGGATCTCGCAATGGCGGGAAAATATCGGGATGGCAAGCTGCATGCCGCAGCTTCATTGTCTTATTCCGACACGAAGCTCGTACAACAAGAATACCTGCGTAGGATCGTTGTGAGGTTACTGCCGGAGGTGTTGCCTGAAGATATGATTGGAAGCCGAGCGGTATCAGTGTTGATCAAAGAGATTGTCTCCTGCGCAGTTCTGGCGCCATTAATGCAGATGTTGGCTGACCCAGATACCTGGAATCAATTGATGGAAGCATATGTACTCGTTACTACAATCCCTCTGACGCCATCACTGATAGTTTACAGGGCCGCACCATGCTTCAAGACCGCAAAACTGTCCGTAAACTTCGCGCTGCGCTAGACCAACATGCCTCGCCAGCTCCAAAACTACCTAAGCCACATAGCTTTCCGAGACTATCACCTAGTGATGACGAACGCAAATTTGAGCGCTTCATTAGAGCCATCCGCCAGTGTAATAATCTTCCAGAGGCTCGGAGGTTTCGGAGCGAGGTGGCGAGTCAATTGAAGCGCGGATCAATGGTAGAGGGAGAGGATCAATTATACTTGCGACGTCTTGAGACAGGAAAGCATATGCTGGATCAGAGAGTCGGCAAACTTAGCGCTGTAGGAGGGACGTATAATTCACGGAACCCTCAGCTTAACGTTAGGAATGGTCACAAGAGCTCAAGATTGACGAATGCCACACTCGTAGAGGTCCTGCACGATGCCTCCGGTTTATCATATTTCATGGAATATATGGATCGACAACGGCTCATGAATCTAGTTCAATTCTGGATTGTCGTAGATGGATTTCGTGATCCGTTGGAGGATGGAGCGCTGGAAGAAGAAAGCTTTTCTAGGTCACGTCCCCACTGGACTGAATCGGATCGATCGGATCTTGCACAGATCAACGAAGCCTACTTTTCGAAATCCGAACTTAAGGTCCCAGAAGGGTCTAGGGAGGCTGTCTGCAATTTTATAAGAGCTGGGCAAAACGCCACTATGGCTCAATATCTTCGCGCTCGTGCTGCTGTAATGAAAGCGCAATCAGCTGTACTGAGGGAGATGGAGGGCATACACTATCCGAATTTTAAGAGATCGGATCTCTACTACAAATACCTGACATCCGACGATGTGTCAGCCAAGACAGTTAATAAACCACAGGGTCGAGCATTTGAAACCCCTTCAGTAGCGTCCATTCCGGAATCTCCAGGCAAACCGCTTCCACCTTTATCGCATGTGGCTTCCCGCATGACCTCCAGTGGTTTTGATCTTCGGAGGAGTGCATCTTCTAGTAATGACCTAAAGTCAGCAGTAAAAGCCGTAGAGGAGCTTCCTTATCCATCTCGCCGATCTCTCGATATTGACATAACTGGTCCTCTGTTCGAGGATGACCTTGATACCGATGTACTTGCGAAGTCAACTCGGAGCCTAGACAACGAGTCTTTAGACGATACTGGGGGAGACGGCAGTCAGGAGCAGATGGTCGAAGCTATGGAAGTAGCTTTAAATGATATCATGACGGACGATACGAAGGCTGATGATGCAAAAAGCTCTCTATTTGAGTCTTCAGAGCCCTCACTCTTTCCTGGAAGAGAAACCGATTCTGTGCGAAACTCGGGCGAGTTCCTTAGATTTGAGTCCAATTTTAGCGAGAAGCCAAAAGAACGACCGAATCTGGCTTCACTGGGTCTTGTAAACACCTCGTCACGCATTGGTGTCTTCACGGACAACGACCTCTTTGGTGATGAAGAGAAGTTTCTGGAAGACGAGCATGCTGATCCCGAAGATTTTGTGGAGGGTAAGGAACCCGACGAGGAAATTCACCAGGCCGCACCTGGAGATCTTGGATTAGCAGAGGCCATCTCTGCCTTGACCACTGATATTGAAAGACTTGTGTCCCAAGAGTCAGTCGTTGATACTCTAACGCGGAAAGCGGAGCTTACCAACAACACTGCTGAGCTTCGCATCTTGGGCAAGTCGAAGTCAAGTCTGCAACGGGAAATACGCCGAAAAGAATTGCAGAGACAGCAGTACATTGTTCAAGAAAGTGACAACAGTCTCTATGGTCGAGCAAATGCAGAAATCAAGTCTATTATGGTAGGCAAAGAGGAAGACGGGCAAGAGTTCGCTTTGTATGTCATCGAGGTACAACGCAAGGCTGGTGAGCAGATGTCGGCAGCCTCGTGGGCAATAGCTCGTCGATACAGCGAGTTCCACGACCTGCATCAACGCCTCCGAAGAGTCTATCCTCCCGTTCGACATCTAGAATTCCCCAGCCGGCGCCTTGTGATGAAACTCCAACGTGAGTTCCTATACCGTCGTCGCATAGCCCTGGAAAATTACCTCCGCGAACTCCTCCGCCTCCCCGCCGTCTGTCGTAGCCGTGACCTCCGCGCCTTCCTTTCCCAACAAGCCATCATTTCGACCCAGAAAGACCCAGGCCGCGACGGAGAACGCCGCGACATCATCTCTCGTATATACAATTCCGTCACAGATGGCATGGACGAGTTCCTTGGCAATGTTCCCGTCCTCGACCAGCTCTCCATTGCTGGCCAAAACCTCATCTCCGCCGCAACCTCCCAATTCAATACCTTACCTCCGCCAGGAACTCCCGGTGCCACCACTAGCATAGCTACAGCTGAAGAGACGCTTGACACGCCCGAAGCCCAGGCCGAACTCCTTGCCTTCGAAAACCGCGACCTCGAACCCTTTGTCAAACCAATCTGCGACATCTTCCTCGAAACGTTCGAGCTCAACCGCGGCAACAACTGGCTCCGCGGGCGTGCCGTCGTCGTCGTATTACACCAACTTCTTGGCGGTACCGTAGAGCGCAGGGTCCGCGATGCCGCTCGCGCTCTGTTCTCCGAAGACTCCATCCTGAAATACATCGATTTGCTCAAAGACACCATGTGGCCTAACCGGGGCACTAGAAGAGAGACTGTAGTGAGAACGGACAGTCAAAAAGCCAACAGCAGGAGAGAAGCGAGTGTCATGCTGGCGACGCTGATTCCAGATTTGGCGGGCAATGTGGTGGGGAGGCAAAATGCACAGGCGGCGAGCCGGAGAGTATTTGCGACGGTGAATAATGAGAGGCTGAATGAGCATTTGGTGTTTACGGTACTGGATGAGGTTGTGCAGGTGCTTTTTAGGCCTAGTGTGGGTAGGGGGGTGTAAGAGTAGGGGAGATGGTAATAGATAGGGAAGGGGGGGTTGTATACATATAGGGGTATGGTGTGCAAAGGCACATAACGATATGATGCGCTTGTGACTGCGGTAACGGTAGTTCAATATAAAAAGCCAGAGTCTACACCGGCCACATCCCCAACCAGAACAGCCTCTGCATCCACATCCCGCCAACCCGGACTCTGCGGTACACCCAACCCCAGAACGACGCCAAACCCCTCCCTTTACGTCAATATCAGTTCCATCCCCATTTATTTTCCAAAACAAATCCGGCTTCCGACGGTACACCCAAAAAAAAAAAGGACAAATTGGTCTTATTTAATATGCTGCAAGACGTAAAAATCAGTCAGTCTGGGTTGCGGTACTTATGAAGGTAGTAAAGTATGCATGTAAGTACTACATATAGCAAAGGAGAATTTGAAGAAAAATAGAAGGAGTGGGGTGTCATTCCGTTGGTTTATAAAGTGTGGTGGGTTTTGAAATGCAACAAAAGGTTGGTGCGGGAAAAAGCGCAGGTGTGGAGAAAGGGCGTCTTTGGATGAGGAAAAATTGTGGAGTTTGTTGGAATACGAGGTCATATGGGAAAGGGGGGGGGGCATTGGTAGGTAGGGTATGTAGGTAAGGTAGGTAGGTTGAAGCTGGATAGGAGTCTTATCTATCTAGGAGGAAGAAGAAGGGGAGCGAAGATTACCTAACTCCCTCTCTCCACAATAAGCCAATCTTGACTTAAATCGCTAACTCTCTCTACGAGAGAGAGATCTTGCCAATAGGACTATTGGGATTTTCACCAATCTGTATGGAATTCCTACAAAAACCACAAACCAGCATTGGAATATTGTTTATCTTACGCTACTTCCGTGACATGGTAAACCACACACAAGTGACCAACATTTATTTACCCTTGAGGGCTTCCGGCCAGTAGCTAGGACAGCCCCCCATGTCACCTTGGACAGCCGTCCCTTTCCGTACTTCCTATTGATATAATGCTTTACAACCCCCTCGACCAGCGACCCACAACGCTCTTTATCCTCCTCGCTCCAAAACTATTCTTGAATATGTCTCAGATAGTCTTCCACTCCGTCCTAGAAATCGTCCGCATCCTTTGTATATGCCATGCCTAGTCACCACCTCCACCCTCACATCCTCAAATCCGTGGTCCAAGAGTTGCTGATTGACATACAGTGGTTGGCCCCAGGAGCCTTGAAAGCGTTGGATGAGCTGATCGTGGTCTGGGCATGGTGGAGGCCTGGGAAGAGTAGCGAGGGCGTCGCAGAGATCTGCAGCCCAGCCGATGAGGGAGAAGGTGGAGAAGGCACAGATGCCGTTGGGTTGGAGGATACGGTAGCATTCTGTGGTTCGGAAAAGATGTTAGGTGGTGATGTGAGTTGGGGTTCACAGGATTTGAGGGCTTGCCGTTGAGAGTAGTAGTAGTACATGTGAGGTAAATGGCAAAGCTCATCAATACGTGCGTGAAATGATTGGATGGCTGTTTGGTTTTCTGTTTTCACTGTCAAGATCCATTGTTTGATTTTCCGATGAATTTCTAGCTTAAAGTTATTTAGATACGGAACATACCTCAGCATTTAGTACTACTGCTTTGGCGTTTGTTCAGTCTTTATCCTTGATGATTTGCCGGACGAGATGGACTAGGTTCATATCGATGTCGCCGCAAATGAGCTCCATTCTCATCGTAGTCTGTCTATTCAGGACTTCGTATATCTCGGCTGAGACACTACCTTGTCCACAGGCATTATTCAGGATGACGAGTGGCCTGTTGCTGGCACTATCCAGACCAGCCTATCTGACCAATGCTCGTGTAAAGCATCTCATGATGCTCATCCCGGTGTTAGAGCCAAACGTTGTATCAGGGTGTATCGTCTTGAGAGAGTGTGTCGTGGTCAGGTACTTTGTCGTTCCTTGATCCCCTGCAGTTGTTCTATTAGTCAGCTCGTTATCGTCTGTCGTCAATAGAGAAGCAGCAACAAATATTGAAGAGAAAAGACCATTGCTTTTGCTTGATCATGATCTTAAAAGGGGAAGGACGTCTCACAAAGTGATCGAGTGGCACCAGGACTAGTCTTGGAAATCTCAAGAACGCGAGGAGTAGCATAGATTGGATGAGAAAGTTTCAGACGCGGCTAAAACCGTACATAATCTTCCCTGCATGTCTCAACAATCTTTGAAATTATTTAGAAAGTCCCTTTCTCCACATGGAGTTCCAAAACGCCTTGAAATCCATGATGAAACCTCGAAGATGTAGATTTGTAGATGTAGAACCTATGTAAATTAGTAGGTAACCCAGCGACGACCCAGCGGATTAGCAGATTGGCCAGTCCACTTGAGAGATCTACTCTGTGGCTGCTGCACGACATGTTGCATCGGACACCTGGAAGTGTCAAGTGTACACATCTGGCAAGCACCAACAATTGCTTTATATGTCTAGGTAGATCACAACGGCCCTGGCTTTTGATCCAATACATCAGGAGGTGTTAAAGGTCAGTGAACGATAATCAGTCTCCGCAAAGAGCTCTCCGTCAAGAGCATGGCCGCAGGTAATCAGAGGAAAGGGATGGCTTTGCCAATCCGGTGTGAGGAGTTGCATATCTCAATTGAAAATATCCAATAAGATAAGAAGTCTCATTCATTCCTTGACATAGTATAATGAGTGGTATGAAAGGATCAGAACCATGAATCCAAATTGTCACTTTTATTGGTGGTTGACGTGGCTGTTCTTCACTGGATTTCACATCCCGTTGGTGGCATCCTTCTCGAGTTCGAACAAGGTCAGTGCCGCGTAGAAAGGTGCTGTGTCAAGTCTTGTAGGTACCGGTTTCTTCTGTTCCAGTAGGTTCAATTCAATACCATTTGGACCAAGGCAGAAAAGGAAGGGGTTGAAAGCCCCAGCCTCTATTCCTATTAGTTGCAATAGATTGTTTCCATTGCTTTGATGACCATTCCCCATCTGTACCGTATCCCAGATTTATGAGGAAGACGATGACAAAAACAAGAACCATCAATGGTATGGCTACTGCGACATAAATCCAGAATTGGCCTGGACCTGGCAGGAATTTCTCACTCATGCTGAGGATTTGGGAGGTAAGAGATAGAGGCAGAAACATCATGCCGAGCAAAGTAAGAATCTTGACGCTTTTTGCTTCGTGCAAAGAACGATTGGCTTCTTTCAAAGCTTGTTTGTTGCCTAGTATTCCAGCGAGCCCCGTCAATGAAGAAGTCAAAGTGTCGGATCTACTCTTCAAGGTTCTCAACTTTCTACTGACCACATGAAAGTCTTTCTCACAGCTGCTCCATTCCCTTGACACTTGGCTCTCGGATAACGGAATGCCTAGGCCATCAAGTATTGACTCGACGTTTTCGCAATACTCGGAGCACCGCCGACTCCAAGATTGTAACTCGCTCCACGTTTGCTCAGCCCATGCAATCTTTATCTCGCTAATGTCCTGCTCTTGTCGAGCCCATGCGATTTCAAGGTTGCTAAGCATGCCTCTGATGTACTCAATCAACACGAGATAGTTGGAAGCCACAATCTTCTTCAAAAATATTGTAGAAGCTATGGGTTCCTCTAGGTTATCGACACAAGTTTGATGGTTAGTCCAATAATAGCAAATATCCTCAAGCATCGATTCTCTGGACGGTCCTGAGGTCCGACATGCGTCAGGGAGATCAGTGTAGTTCACGAAGTCGGAATAACCACCTTGATATGGTTCACTGGGCAATGAAGTCCGCTCTGGACTTCCGAATTTCGTGCCTGGAAGGACATCACGTATTGGCGCGTCAAGGAAAATAATGGCTAGGAGAATATTACCAAGGGTTGAGATCCAAGAGAACATCTGGGTACCTACCATCCCAACCACCAAGTCCATCTTTTCTCGACCAATACGAAGCTTTACGATCGACTACACCAACACGGTCGAATGTGCCGGGCATTCTAGAAAAGTGTATCTGACGGCATCCATTGGCAGACCTCCAAAACAGAGAATCGGGTAGCCCCTGCGGATAGTGGTGCAGTTCATAGTATGGTATGTGAAACGACTGGGAAGGATTTAGAAGCGAGGGAAGAGGTGGCGTGTTTCCAGACCTGTGGTATGATTCCCAATTTGACGTCCGCTGCTGCCGTACAATAAGAGTTGGATTAATATCAAAGTGCTCGCCGAGTACGCCTGTGATTGTGGGGTCCAGCCCCTCGACAAGGAAAAGGCGACGACAGGGCTCTGCTACTGTCTTTTCTATGTGCTTCTCGAGATATTGCTGTAACTTCCTATGATGGGAGAGATCCGAACGGGCTGGTGCCCTCCCCTCCAAGAAATGTAACAGGGCCACCTTTCCAGAACCACCAACGTTTGAAGAGAGTTCTGGATCAGGATATCGTAGATTTGGATATTTAAGAGAAAGTGAACGAATTTTCGCCTTGTATGCCCCAGATGCAATATGTGCTCCATCATTTGGAAAATTAGAAAGATTTGGCGAAAAGGAAAGTGTGTGAGCCATGAGGAATTGACTTAGTTCGCGGAGACTGGTGAACGAATGGAAACAAAGCGCAAAACATCTGCTGGAGCCTGAAAGTATCTACTGCATCTTCAGCCTTCTCCCTGATTATTGCGCTCTCGCATTACTCTATCGCTTGATTGAGGCACAGTCTATGCTAGCCATGGGCGCTAGTACGAGTACATAGTCCTGTCGTCCTACTGTAGTCTGTAGCGCAAACGGTACACTATCGATAGCATAGGGCTAACCCACTCCACCACCAAGACCCAGTTGTGCCAGTACTGGGACTCCCCCAGGACCAAGAACTTCTCCACAGATACCTCCCTTGAACAATGGCCCTCCCCGCCCCCGAAAAGAAAAAGTCCCCCCTCTCCCACCCCGCCTTCTACACCCTCCAACCCACCCTCCTAACCCGCACCTCCCAACTGCGCACCTGGTCTCTAATCATCCAAAGATACTGCCGCACCCACCGCCTCTACAAACTCGTACTTCAAACCGCGCTCTCGACGCCCTTGTTCCACAATACGAGCATCAAGAAGCGATTGAGCTTGCGGGATGCGCGGGAGGCGGTGGATTGGATGTGTAGCAAAGAGGGGGAGGAGAGGGCGGAGTGGGTTGGGGGGGAGAAGGGGGTGTGTTGGGTTTGGTGGAGGAGGCCGGAGGAGTGGGCGGAGGTGTTGGTTGATTGGGTGGGTAGTTTTTGTGTTTGGGGATGGCGATGGCTTTGGGTGAGTGGAATGATGGCTGACTCTATTGGGGGTTCTCAGGTTGAGGAGACAGGGCAGAAGAACACGGTGTTGACGTTTTATGAGCTAATGAATGGGGAGGCGACCGTTGATAAGGGTAATTCTTATCTTGTGATATGATGAAGGAGGGACCACATCGCTGAATCCGATACAGAGTTCCATGGTATGGATCCGGAAGTCTTAAAGAGATCACTCAATGTGCTCGTCAAGCGTGGCAAGGCGCAGGTTTTCGGGATCGAAGATCAGCAGGGAGTCAAGTTCTTTTGAAAAAGATGGATTGTCTATCTCCGGAAGCCTCTATGATACAAGTAAGTGACACCGTCAGTGGCTCGCTCAATAACCCCTAATATCTCCTACTGTCCAAATCCACGTAAGTCATTGCTTGCCCACTTCGCCCGTGGAATCGTAACGCCATGCAGATCGTACATCGATTGCCGCCCATTAGCACGTCGGAGCTAAGTTTCGACGTCTTCATTCAAAAGTCCATAAACATCTAACCACCTCACCTCTTGCCTCAACGCCAGATCTAACATCCAATCACTCCTCACGATTCTGGGCACCTTCCCAACTCCCTGCACCATTGTCCGAAACTTCGGCCAGAGCTTCTTCTCCTCAGGCGAGACTCCGCTGATTAAGTACATGTACTCCTCTTCTGCATCATCGTAATCATCATCGCCACCACCCGCGCGCGATGCGGCGATTGACCCAGCCCGCCCACGGTACAGCATGCACTTAGCTCCGTTAGCCTCGATGATTGATTTGTACGAATCGAAACCGCCTCGGATAACTTCAGTGCAGTAAATGTTATAACCGCGAAGTAGGCGTCCTTTGTTTTCTTTTGCCCTAGTAGTTGCATCCGCTAATTTGAAGCCTAGGCGTTTTTCGCCGTCGACGTCGTTCAGGATATAGTCATCTGCACGAAGCACCTTGTTCTGCGCGAGACATTGGTCTACAAAGTCGGTCGAGAGAACTATGGGAGCGCGGGCCATAGCACAAGCAAACTTCTGGGTGCGGACGATCTGAGGTGAAGCAACATGTGTACAGGTGGCGGGATCCTGGCTTATGAGGATTCCAAGGTCTCTGAGCTGAGTCTGTCGAGAATTAGTCATGTTAGGATCATTACCGAAATATTCACTTACCCGCTCATCGCTCTCCTTTTTGGGTTGTCCCACCCACCTCTTGTCGCCTGTGAGTAGCAACCGCATCGAGGCAGGTTCTCTGCCTTTTCTCGCCTTTTTCGCGCCTCTCAATTCCTCATCCGCCTCCGTACCCGTATCTTCATCCTTTGATTTGGATCTCTTTCGACCTCCACCATTTCCTTTCTCTTCACTTGGCTTCCGGCCCCCAAAGACGACACCACCGACTCTCTTGCTCTCTTTCTCGTACAGCGCGATATCTGGTGCGAGGTCAAGCAATTTAGCTACTGCCCGGTCTTTGGCACCTCGGCTACCCGTGGTTGATGGAGTATCGTTTTCCTTCCCGTCGGTATATCGAGGGCCAGCTGGCGTTCTAAGTTCCGTACCTTCGCTGTGCCGTCTCCTATCCTTTGGAGCTTTGGGAGTCGGCCCATCAGACTGTAGGGTACGATAAGGGACAGCATCTCGATTAGCAGAGCTAGATGCATGGACAGCGCTGCTGTTCGGTACCCTAGATGACGTAGCGTTCTGGTCTTTTGTACTGATGGGCTTGGGCAGAGATACGTCCTCCATCTCATGGTCCCCATTGGTGCGCTTAGGGAAGAATACTCGTTCAATAGCCTGCTTGTCGATAAGGGTTTGCCCAACAACTTCGCCGAGATTGGTACGTGAGGGAAAGTGGGTGTAGCGGGGGTTTGCCAGGCTCTGGATCTGCCATTTCGAGTAGCTCTCCTCCAGCCACAGATGGTTCACCATGTTGATGTTCCATTCTTTTGCAGCGTCGCACTTTTCACTCACAGTGTGTGCCGTGATGAGATGGGTGTTGTCTTCCTTCATAGTCTTAGTGAACTCCCCCCCTGCTGCTTTAGCAAGATTCTCCAAATACACCCGAGCCTCTCCATTGTAATTTGATAGGCTGATGCGGAAATCCTTAAAGCCTGGAAGGCCATTTCGCGCAATAGGATAATGCAAAAGTCGCTTTAAGGGTGATGTCCAAGCATTGTGTGTGATCAAATGATACAACCATGCTAAATTTCCCACGTCGCATCCAGCTCTTGATGCAATTTGGTAATCTTGGGACTGTCGATAATGGCAGATGAACATATCAGCCTTGTGCACGCTTCCAGTGACACTTCCTCCTCCGGTATGAATCAGATCCTCAATTGTTCCTAGAAGATGACTGCCTAATTCAAGATCGGTCGAGAGCATGACTCTCTTGTCTTTGAAAACTGTAAGTTCGCGACGATCTGCGCTTGGAGAGCTAGAAGGTGTAATTAGCCGACCAGGATCAATGGACGAGGCACCTATGAGGTCATGTCTAGCAGCGTCAGGAATCTTGTCCTCGGGTCTCTTGCGTAGAATTTCAGGATCTGGTAGGCAGTATGGGCCTTCGTCAATGCGCTTTCCGAGCTTCAAGCAGTCGTCGAACCTAGTTGACTATCAGCTTGACTGAGCTACACCATGCTCCAGCTCTAATTTCATACCAGTGTGGCAGAACGATCTTGCATTTCAAGTTCTTGTTCAGCGCTGTCTGGCACTTTTCTGGCTCAGTCGTTAAGGCAACTATGTGTGTTACCATCTTTGTGACTGCGCTGGAGTACAAGCCACCCATAGCAAGAACACCCCCAATGATAGCATCTTTGTCTCCGCTTGGTAGGTCGGCACAACACACGACGAGACCGGAAAAGAAATATCTAGGGTCAGGACTGTACTGGCGAGGATTCGCAAGTCGTCCCTTTGCAACAGATGCTTTCACCCAGTCTGGCTTGACGACAGCTTTCAGGGCGCTTATGGCATCTTCGTAGTCTGGAAAATCCGAGGTCGCCGAGATTATGTGTGTAATCTGGGCTAAGGGTATATTGTCATGTTTGGATGCTTTCGCGATATGATGCGCTCCATTTCCGTCAAGGATTATTGCAAGCTGTTCCCCAAAGTAAGCTGTGGGTTTTGATGCAGCATTGGTTCTCTGACTTACCCCTTCTGCAATCTCTGAGCTAAGTCCGTGACCTTGCACAATGTGGTACTGTACTTGAGCGAAAAGAAGTGCCTTTTCTGGTGCATCAGCAGACGGAGCCTTCGAATTAAGTGCAGCCATGGTTAGTGCGTTATTAAGCGAGGAGTATGAGAGCTTGGAGTTGCTGTCCCTCGGTGACGTTCAAAGCCACGAAGTAACGAATTTTCGACATCGATGTTGGGGGGTCAGGTATGGTGGTAGTGTTATCATATCGCGAAACGTGAATTTAGGGCGCGACCGAACACGCTAACTCACTGGTCACATGATCTTGGTCTCGATTGGTTCAATGCCGAGGTACTTTAGTATCAAGAACTTTCTCCCCCTCAACGGTCATCGATATAAATTACCTTCCCTACGATTAAATCTTCCTTGAAAGTCCAGTTGCTGTGCATCTTTCAATCCTGTTTAGAGATTTGGTTCCCTCGAATACTTTACAAAGCTGTGCACATCGTTGCCCATCTCAATTTAATGCTTTCTCTTAAATATCGAAATAACCAGTAGAAAGGCACTCAGTCGCAGATTCGGATTGATTTAGAAATATGTCTCCCAAATACTTTAAGATCAAATCCCATATTCTCCCCTGCCAATACATTCGGGAATACCCACGAGCAACAGCTCAAAACCAGGAAGACGACTTGCATCTCCACATCAAACAGTACACACCTTTAGACCAAATTGATCGCCAACCGAGGGCTGTTACCATAATTGGAGCTCATGCCAATGGCTTTCCTAAGGTTTGATAGCCCGGACATAGTTCGGTGGCAGGCCTTTATCCTGAATAGTGGAAATAGGAGCTATATGAGCCATTATGGGACGACCTATATCAGCGGTTGAAGCAATCTGGAATCAGTATCCAGGGTATTTGGATCGCGGAGTATGTGCTTTCGAAGTCACTTTCCCCTTATCCGAGCCTCATTCTGAGTCTCCAAACATGTTTCGGGAGCATTTCGAGCTTTCGTTACCATTGTCTCCTTCTCATTCCGTTTTAAATCTCAATCTTACAAGACAAAAAGGCAATGCTGACTCCAGATTCAACGAAAGTGTTGCACAAGAAGGACAGAGCTCAGTACTGAATGAAGCCAAGCTAGGAAATGACCGTGAGCTCTTTGACAACTCGTGCAAACAGCCATTGCATCCTAATTAGTCCCCTGCACCAGCTTCATGGTTCGATCATCCGAGAGATCTTCTGCACATGATCAACCATTTCCGCAAGCAAATGCCACGCCCTCTGGTTGGGATCGGCCACAGCTTAGGGGGGAACAATCTGTAAGTCATGCTGTCTGATATTCATATACAAAACTAACATGGCCATTCCGCAGCGTCAACCTATCATTGATGCACCCTCGCCTCCTCTCCTCCCTAATCCTCATCGACCCAGTAATCTACCTCGTCTCCTCCCCGTCCATTTCCCTCTCCGGCCCCTCCTACACCCAACTCTCCACCTTCCGCCGCGACTACTGGCACTCACGTGCCCACGCCGCCTCCTCCTTCAAAGCCAACAAATTCTACCAATCCTGGGACCCCCGCGTCCTCGACCTCTGGATCCGCTATGGCCTGCGAGACCTCCCCACTGCACTTTACCCCTCCTCTTCCCACTGTAGTAGCAAACCTTCAGCAACAACAGAAACCCCCGTCACTCTCACCACCCCCAAACACCAAGAAGTCTTCACCTTCCAGCGCCCCAACTTCTCCGGCGTCGACGCCGCCGGAAACCCCGTTCAGAACCGCCGTACCCACCCAGACATCGACCCCGACGTCTCAGACACCTACCCCTTCTACCGCCCCGAAGGCCCCATGACCTTTAAAAACCTCCCCCACCTCCGCCCCAGCGTCCTCTACATCTTCGCCGGCAAATCTCCCGTCTCCCCCCCCGAATGGCGCAAGCAAAAAATGGAAACCACCGGCATCGGCGTCGGAGGCAGTGGTGGCGCTAAAGAGGGGAGAGTCAAGGAAGTACTGTTTGCGGATCTGAACCATCTGATCCCGATGGAGGCGGTGGAGCGGTGTGCGGATGCGGTCGCTGGGTGGTTGGTGCCGGAGATGGAGAGGTGGTGGGGGGAGGAAGATGAGTATGAGAGGATTTGGAGGGGGCAGGGGATGAGGGAGAAGACGACGGTGGATGAGGAGTGGATCAGGAGGGTGGGTGGCGCGCCAAGGGGAACGGCGGATACGAGTCAATATAAGTTATGAATACACGATTTAAGAAATTCCAGTCCTATGGCGCCATGACGTGCGGGTGTCCAGATTTGAAGCCCTCACGCCCTAAATCAGCCTTCTTCTCTCTCCCCTCTATCCACTTCCACTCCCTTCCTATTCAACCCCCTTAACCCTCTCCCCACTATACTCACACCCACCCCTTCAAGCTCGCCTATCTCCCTCCCTCACCGCACCCTCCACCCGAAAGAGAAAAAAAAGGGAAAGCTACCAACCACCCACAGCACCATTGCGCCAACACCAAAATAGGGATCGAACCGACCTATTCTTGAAAAAAAAAAACCCGCATTCACAAAACCCACTCCTACCAGTGAGATTTACCTTTCCAGGGAGAAAAAAAACGAACCTACATATATTCCCTAGGTATCATCACGACTCATCATCACACAAACAGCACATCCTCTGTACACCGCAAGCAAAAATCCTAAAACAATATAATCCAGGCCCAGGTTCCGGCATTTTTTAAACACGGGTGGGATCTTTTTCCGTTCTGGGGGGGATTTTAATGGAGTTTTTTGCTCGCGGCAGGAATTGGGCAAACCTGGGGAGTGGGGACTCCACTTGTTCGTTGTTCGATTAGAAACCTAGCTGCCAGATTGCGAGGGCAGTTTTAAAAAAAAAGAAGAAAAAAAAGGGCGGACTGCCACAAAGGATTTTTTTTCCAGGGAACCTCGAAGTTGGGATCTGGGGGCTGTACCATGATAACGTTAGCGGGAGTTTGTCGTAGTTTCGCACGCTCGGCTCCGTGTACAAAGAAAGCCTGTTGATAGCAACATGTGCCTGCACTTGGCCTTGAATCGCGCACGTAGGCCCGTTCTTAGGACTGCGGTCAGTAGTTTCGGGTAGCTTGTTCTTTGCTAGCTACCTTATCTAGTGTCTACGTATATGCTGTGATCAAAGTCGAGGTTCAGAGATATCGGGATGTGGGAACCAGTTCGCCGGGAATCATAGCGGCTCGACATGATGATGGGTTTGCTAGTGCAAATGCTGGGGAGGGCCAGGAGACCGGATGTAGCCACGAGCTGAAAGCGGGGGTTTGACAAGGCCTTTGCTCTTGCTGGGTATAGACAGATGGGGTGCGGCAGTGTCGGTTAGATACGTAAATTGGTTTTGGTGTGAGGTGAGCGAATTGAGCTTTAGGTAGCTTGACGAGTCAAAGTAGAGATAATATAGTGGGTCATGAGTAAAGTCTCCGAGTAGATACAAGCTACTCGGTGACTGGTCGTTTTCCAGATTGAACGATACAACGGGGGTTCGCTATATGATACATAGGATTCAACAAGTTGAGATGAGAAGGAGATATCGAAGCGGACAAAGAATATATTCATGTGAACCGTTGATCACACAAGGACCGAGATTCTCCGGATACGAAACCAAGAAGCGAACGAGCGGACAAAAGTTGAGGCGATTGTTAAGGCAGAAGATCTCTGAGAGGCTTTACAGATGGCTTGTGGATCCCGTGGAGGCTGAGACGGTCGCGGTCTTTAGTGATGACAAGTAACAGGAGAATCCAAGCTTGATTATGAATTCCGATACTCTGGACCGTGGAATGATCCACAGTAAGCTTCACTTAGGTTTTCAAGCAATCCTTGGGCCATGCGAGGGCGAACAAAGCAAGCTATGTGACGTTACGGCAATCCACTAAAGCTGGCATTGCCCTTGACTTACCCTGTCCTGAGCTATTGAAGCCTGTATATCCTTGACTGTGGACGTTAGGTAAGAATTATATCTCTCTGTACGGCTGTCATCATCGAACCATCTCCTGATGATGGCTATCCATAAAGTTCTGAGTACAAATGCGCTACAACAGCGTATCAATCAGAAAATTGAAATATGGATGTGAGAGTTGTGTAGATTGAGGGACGAATACTCCAGACAACCGAAACAGCAACTTATAATCCAGAAAAGATTGCGATTCGAACTCTAGGTTCCAACAAAATTCGTTTCTCATGGATAGAGCTAAGACCGCTACGTCTCTTCTCAATTCCCTCACGTGAACAAGTAAGACCTTGACGTCGAACGTTTTCTTCCGGGAGACTTCCTTCGCACCAGCAACAGTTGATCACGTTCCTTTTTGAGCTCGACCGTGGTGTTCGTCAGTAGCTTTCTCTCCCGTATCTTCCTGGAATGCTCGAATAGGATTTCCTGGTTTTCCTCCGAGATCCACCGTTTGATGATGATGAAGCTAGTGTCATGCTGTTGTTAAAAAAAAACTCATCAGCTGCTGCTTTTTGGAATTACGAGGCAAAAGTACAAGGTGAAGACCTACGTCATCCCACTCCCACGGTAGGTGGTAGACATCCAACGTTTCTGGGCTCAAATACTTTCGATTCACCTTGATGTACGTTGGCCGCGTCAGGTCCATGATCCTCTGTTCATGCTTCTCTCCTTTCTTTCCCTTTTTGCCCTCGAGAATCTTTTCGATGCTCTCGTCGCTGTACCCGGCCGCTCCAAAAGTCTCCTTCACTCTCTCTCGGAACGCCTTGTCGGCCGCTTCCTTCTCCTTCCTCTCTTTTTCCTGCTTCTCTAGCATTTTGATATGGTGCTCCTCAACAGCGTGTTTCTTCATTGCCTCTTCTTCCTTTTTTCTTTCAGCCTTCTTTGCATCTTCCAGTAACTGTCGTTCCTTGAATCTCTGCTGTTGCTCTGCTTCCTCCTCCTTTCGTTCCAGCTCTTCCAGCTTCCTCATCTTCCTGTCTAACTCGGGATCGAACAAAGGTGATGGTGACCGTGATTCGTGGGCATGGGAGTGGCCCCGCCTTCGGGATCTTGGCCTATGGTCGTGATGAGGGCTATGACCGCGGTCAGGACTATGAGCTCGGTCATCCCAGTCATCATCGTCGAAGTGATGATGGTCATGGCCGTGCGAACTCCTTCTTCGCCCCGCCCCGCGTACTGGAGAATGATCGTCCCAATTACCGTTGTTGATGACAATGGCCGCAGGCGGCGCTCTCCCAGCCGCTGATACAGAGCGTCGCATACCCTCCCCGAAACCGGCAGCAGGGTCGAGAAAACCGTTGCCATCTCGGAAGTAGCGAGGATCGTGACGATCAGCAAATCGCGCACGATGCGGTCGGCCAGGGTTAAGGAAAACAGGTACACCGTTCATATCAACGCCTGGCCAATCCATATTCGCGACAGACTCAGCTGCAGACGGTGGTAGTGGTGAGTTGTAGTTGCTGCTTCTAAAGACGGGTTACGACGATAGGTCGGTGGATGGGAGAATCATGGCATGAACTCGTGACGCGTGAAGAGTTCAGCTGGGTGGGGGGTCATTAACATTTATTACAAACGATCTGTGTGCACCTTATAAGAGGCCCGAGCTGGCTGGCCCTGCTGGGTGGGGGCCAGACCTTAATCACAATTTGATTCAGCTACAGTACTCTACTGTATCTACGGAGGTATCCATCTTACCTACCACCTGCATGCATCCAGCCCTGCACCCTTCCGACCCAATCATGCACGCTCTACCTACATCCTAAGCATAGCTGCATAGGTAGGGCAGATGCTCGCCTGAAACTTCCACATAATATTGTTTGTAAGCAACGCGAGACCTTTGTGTAGGACTTTGCACAAGTTCTCAAAGCTCTTGGCGGAGGTTCGTTGTTGATTGAGCCTTGAAGCATTGTACGACTATTGAGGTGTTAGAGACACGGTGACATATTGTTTGTCGGTTTCGACTGGGTTCGGCATCCTTTCTGTTTCTGAGCTGTCTCTACGGTGTGGCGCTTGTAGGTTTTAGTGACCGTCATAGGTTGACCGCTGCATGCTTTGCCAGAACGTTCTTCAAGCGTCTGCCTAAAACGCAATGCAGGCCCACGTCAGCTGTCAGCCTTGTTAGATTCATCAGCTGTGCACCGGAATAATAACAATGGCATGGCCGCTGTGGTATCCCAAGAAACTGACAACAGTAAGCTCGCCATGTCCTAATGCTACCATGACACTGTTTGATTGGCACCATCCTATTGGTGCCTCACGCTTGAATGGGGGGAATCAGGATAATTAGTCATGATCATTGCATTACAAGGGCACCGCTGCCTTTCCCTCATAATCATCAACATAATATGTGTTCGACTTCTCACTGCATCATTGAACCGGTAGACGATCGAATATGTCGGACAGTCAGCTTCCTCGCGGCGACTATGCAATACTTCAACAGACGTTCAAAGCTCGCAGAAACGTGATCTGCAACCGCTGGTCGAAGGTATGGTAGATTGAAGTCAACAATTAAAGGCGGGCGTATTCGAGACAGCTCTCCGGTGACATGCGGTGTTTCTCTCCAGTCGTCGGAGGTCTTGACCGGTATATAGCCCACCTGTCATGACCTGCCATCGCCTTGGAAGATTCGATCGATGTGTTCTCGACTGTTCTTATGAGTTGTTTCCAGATAATTCAGCTTCTTGTTAAGGTTGGAAATATCCGACTTCAATTCAGCTGTCTCGGATCCAAGACGTCTCTCCATATCATTCATGGGGCTGAGGACAAACCTGTAGATAATTTATCAGCAAATGGGCATTCGGGGAATAGTAAGATAGGTTAAAGCCTACATCTTCCCTACTCCTTCATACACCTTGGTATCTTTCGATAGTGACTTGACCTCGGTGGACGTAAGCTCTAGCATTCTTATGTCTCGTTGTTTGGCTGAAATGGCGGTCTTGACAATATTGATTTCGCGTTGAGCTGAGATAGCTTGCGACTCAATTTCTTGAACGAGCTACCAATGAGTTAGTAAGACGAGATGTTAATCTGATAGACATAGTGCAAACCTTCTGTAGAGCCTCATTTGGGATCGACATTTTGTTCAGGAGTAGTTCCACCACTTTACCGGGCAAAGCACGAACATATGCTTGAAGCAGAAAGCCTCGCTTAGAGTCGGGATATCCTCCGGAGCACGTTTAGAGCTAGAACTATCTGGGTTAGTCTAATACGCTACGGCCTGGATGATCCTTGTAACAAGCATTGTATCCCTCGGCGTTAGGCGGAAGATGCACAAAGACGTTAAAGATAACTTGAGCCAGCACTCACCTGCAATTCGAATGCTCCCACATATTACACTCCTTTAGCCTCCAGCATTCCGAATCACCAGTATGCCTTCGTGGTTGCCTTCCCTAGAATACAACGTACCACAACAGGGCTACTGGTATCCAATCACCTCAACATTGAATTGGTGTGAAGAAGTTTGCGATTGTCTGGGATCCTGCACAGTCCATAACTGACCTGAGGCAGGACTACTATGCCACTCCATACGTTGCTGAGGTTGTCAACACCTTGACCAATCTTTTGTTTATGTACCTAGCCATCAAGGGTATTTCGAGTTGTCGAAGAAATGGACATGACACAATCTTTCTTGTCACTTTTGTTGGATATCTTCTCGTCGGCACTGGCAGTTTTCTCTTCCATGCCTCCTTGAAATGTATGTTGTGGCAGATAATGGCGCGGTTGAGAATCCTGGTCTGATACGTTTCTGGGTGAACTTTTTAGATCCGATGCAGCTTGTTGATGAACTCAGCATGATATACACCACATGCCTGATGTGCTACGCAACTTTTTCTTATTCCAAGTCTCGCCAGTATGCCTTTATTCTCGCCCTCGGCCTAGTCACGTTGGCGGTCTTCATCACTCTGTACTACCACTATCTCCAAGACCCAGCATTCCATCAGAACGCCTACGCCATCCTTACTGCAGTAGTTCTTGCTCGCAGCATGTACGTTATGGAGTTCAGCTTACGACCATCCTTGACACAGCACGAAGAACAATATAAGCTACAGCACAAGCGTTTGATGACGGCAGAAGAGAAGAGTACATCACAGTCCGAGGACCGGAGAGATGCAAGGATTCTTACGTCCATGTGGGTCATGATCGCATATGGACTTGGGACGTTTCTTACGGGTTTCGGAATCTGGCAGTTGGACAATGAATATTGTTCAACAATTCGAAGCTGGAGAAGAGAACTCGGTCTGCCATGGGGAATCATATTAGAAGGCCACGGGTGGTGGTAAGATTCTCAACAAACATCCAAGTAGTTTGCGCTAAACATGAAATGCTGATATGCTAGTAGGCACATTATGACAGGCACTGGAGCATATTTCTACATTACGTGGGGTATTTGGCTTCGACACTGTCTGAATGGTCGTCAAGATGAATATACCCTGGTGTGGCCTCGATTATTGTCTATGCCTGAGATCGCCCGTGTAGGAACTGCAAATGGCAGCAGGAAGCAAGGTGCATCTAAGATGCACTAGAATTTAGTCTCGATTTCCGCGCTAGAACGATAATAGAACGATAGATCGGTAAAGGCCATCTCGACAACGTGCAAATATTCCAATCCTCTAGCTATGGTTTTGATCCTCGGCCCTATGCTACAACCGTTTCGTTGATTCTTCATTTACCCAGATTTCTCTATCGCCTATACTTCATTCGGCGATTTCGCACGATAAGCTTATATTTCTGGATACACGTCCCTGGTTTGATCAGCCGAGTTCTAGTTATCCAGTTCACATTCTTACGTTCTTCTCAGCAATGGCATCTCCTTCTTGATTCGATCGACCATAGTCTGATCAATCTCCGCCGTTGCAATTTCTGGCTCCTTCCACTTGCCCCCAAGCTCTGCTAAGATTTCACCCCAGGGCGAGACAATCATCGAATGACCATAGCTAACGCGCTTCCCATTATGAGCACCAACCTGTGCCGCCGCGATTACGTATGCTTGGGTCTCTATGGCGCGAGCTCGAAGGAGTACCTCCCAGTGTGCTTTGCCAGTCGGTACGGTGAAAGCTGAAGGATAGGTAACGATCTGGCTGTTCTGCCGCTTCAGCGCTAGGCTAATTTCGGGGAATCGTAACTGTTGATGACAGTTAGGTAAAGCCTATTGTGTCAAAGGACTTGAGAATGAGCCTCACATCGAAACAAATAGTCATCCCGACACGGCCGACTGGGGTGCTAAATGGCGGCAGAATACTCATGCCCTTTTCCACGCTCCTGTTCTTCCATCAGCAACTCTCGAATTTCAACCAATTCCCACAACCCCAGCCCTACCTGCTCTCTTTCAACACCGGACCCCCCTCGATTTCCACATCGAACAGGTGCAGCTTCTGATACCTTTGCGTAATTTCTCCCTTCTCATTAATCCATATCAAGGTATTCTTAACCTTCTCTCCCCCTTGTACTGGCTCGTGGATCCCCACATTGATCGACAATCCCTCTCTCGCCGCCTCACTTTGGAGACCTTTGACGAAGTCGCTATTCGATGTCGAACGTACCAAAGCGATCGTCTCAGCGGGCGAAGAGGCAATATAGTCGCTTGCTTCTGGGAGGAAGAGAGCCTAGTGGATCTGGTTGAGTCAATGGATTGAGCCACTAAAAACACTCAGTACTAGCTGTAAGAGACGAACTTTTGCGCCAGCAGCGACGGCTTTCTTAATTAGGACTTGGCATTGCTGTAGGTTATGTGACATACTAGCTGTTGAGCATAACTGTCCAACTGCCTTCCGAGTTATTAGTCGATATGTGCAAATGGATTTCGAGGATAAACACACCGCAATGGCCATGGTAAGTTGTAATCGGTCTTTCCTCTGCTCCAGGTGGGGACAGAGTTCAGTTTAAAAGTAGCAGAGTAGGTAAGGTAGGTAAAGGTCAGTCGAACCCCGCGTGGGGCAAGAAGCATTGCCAACAAGGCTGAGATTGCCGCCACCGCGCGGAAAGGAAACGTCGCTGATCAAGGTAGTGATGGAAAGATTTAATATTCACCTTACGCTTCTGAGTAATCAGGAATCAACTGGAAATCCCTTGGCGGCAGAGAAAGTTCTAGTTAAGGATACAGTATCCATAGAATCGCTGCACGGCATGCTGCAATTGCTATAGGACCTTCGAAAGATCTTAAGGTTCGCTACGAAACAAGCAAGCTTGGTTTTGACTCAATTCTACAGCCTACAGGATGTCCTCAGATAGCCATAAAAACAGGGCATTCGAAATCCGCGCCTGAAATGGCGTCCACCCCAAACACAACGAAAAAGGGTTCTTCACGATGGGGCTCTTTCCTGGCTGGGGTGGAGTCCAGGCTGGACACCATCTTAGCAGACGAAGACCCTTCATCAAGCTCCCAAAAGAAGGAGGATGGAGGCCTGCAAACACAAGTGGGGATGAAAGAGGTCCTGGCTGCCTCCAAGGCAAGAGATGGTAGGGTGCCTGCCTTCTAGCGACTCAAAGGTCAGTGGTGTCGCTGACGATATTCAGGCGTTTCTCGCACTCCGCCAACTAGCAAAGCTCAGGAACGCCTCAATGAACGGCTCGCAAAGGCGATGGCGGCCAAAAATCTTAACAAGACCGGTGGTAGTTCAGTAACTACATCTGGTCTACCTTCACGAACAGCAAGTCCTGCCAACGGCGCAGACAGCCCGCGAATAAGTTCTGACTCGAAGGCTGAGGAGCCTAAGAGCGAAGATGCCAGATCTCTACAGGAATCGGTCGCAAGCAGCAACGGAACGGAGGGGAAAGATGTTCCTGTTAGTCAATCGCAGGAGCCTACAGCGCACTTGAACCTAGATGTACCCAACGAGGGAAGCTCAGCTCGGCCTTCCTTGGACTCGCGCGGCTCGTTTTCAAGCCGGCCATCTTTGGACTTGGCTCGAGACGTGGCAACGACATCAGTCTCACCCAAACTTAACGGTGCTGAGTCCGACATGGGCTCAACGGCGCCTAACCAATATGAAGAAGCCATCCAGCAAATGCGGTCTGATTATGAGGCTTCAGAAATCCGACGCCAGGAAGAGAACCATGCCTATCTCGAGCGCATTGATGCCCTGCAATCCAAACTTCAGTACCTAACTAAAGAGGCTGCAGAAATTGCCAAAACAAATTTGTCGAAGGCGCAGCCGGGTAGTACGGACCACAAGCTTACGATAAAAGACGAGAAAATCGCTTTGCTTATGGAGGAGGGTCATAAGCTTTCGCAGACCGAACTGAAACATATGAGCGTCATAAAGAATATGCGTAATAAATCCATAGAAGATGCCAAGCAATTAGCAGATGCAAAGAGGATAGCGGCAAAACATGAGAGATCAGCACGAGAAGCGCATGAAAAAGCTAAACGGGCAGAACTTGCCGAGAAACGAGCCTCTGAGAGGACGAAGTCGTTGCCGAAATTGGAGAGAGAGTTGGATACTCTCAGGATAGATCGAGACGCCAAGGCATCGGTCATCCAAGACCTTAAACGCCAGCTTGCTAGTGCCCAGTCTATGGCAAATGAAGCCCACGAAAAAGTCCAAGTTGAAGCTTTAGAGGAAGAGCAACGACGTACTGCGCAATTGTTGGACGATCTATCTAGCTTGAAAACGGAGAAGGAGCTCAGCGAGAAGAGACACCAAAACGAACTACGTGAGGCCAAAGAAAAGATCGAGCGAGAAAGAGAGCGTGCCAAAGTCGCTGAGATTGAGCGGCAAGGTGAGCAACATGTAACTGAACCCTTGGAACCCGTTCAAAAAACAGCTCTAATGCCTTGCAAAGATGCTAGAAAGTAGATTAGAAACCTTCCGCGCTCGAGCCGAGGAGGCATCCACAGGAAGCAGTGGCGATACGCAAGCCAAGCTTCTGCGGCAGATCGAGACTTTGCAGAACCAATATGCAGTTGCCAGTGAGAACTGGCAGGGGATTGAGGGATCATTGCTTTCTAGGATTACCGCTTTGGAAAAGGAGAAGGATGGTGTTGTGAAGAGGGAAGCTGATGTAAGGCGGAAAGCGCGGGAAACGGTATGACAACTCTGTCTTTCGATAGTGCCAAAGTAGATCGCTCAAGTGGGTACTAAAATGCTGCAGAACATCAAAACCCGCCGACTCGAAGAAGACCTCGAACGCGCCACCGCCAAAATCGAAGACCTAGACTACGAGCTCTCCTCGCGCTCCTCCGAACTCAAGAGTTTCCACCACAAGCTCCTCAAATCTGAAGCTTCGCTTACACAAGCCGAAAAAGACCTCCAATCTCAGAAAGAAGCCTTCGAAGTCCGCCTTTCCCAGCGACTCGAAGAAGAGAGATCTCGTCTGCAAAGAGAAGAACCTGCCAGCAGGACCCCAGACGCATTGTATCAACACTTCCGCACCGATTCCCCCCCCCCTAACCGCAAAAGCTCGGTCGCAGACAAAAGCAACACGCATACGCGCCGCCTCCAGGGTCTCGCAATCACAGGCCCATCATCTCTAGACCGCACGCTAAGTCGCCATTCGTCCTCACAGCCCCTACACTCCACAGACTTCCGCTCTCCTTCCCGCCAAGAGTCCTTCTCCTCCATTCCTCAACTCTCTATCAATGGCGGTCACGGCGAACGTCCCTCGCCTCATCGAACAGAAAGTCAAGACGACTTCTTCGACGACCCAGGCACCCGAACCCCCACCACCCCGGACCGAACCCTCAACGACCTCATCTCCGTCTCCACTGTTGGCGCCGGGCCCTCCGTCCAGCTTGTCTCCTCCATGTCTGCCGCCGTCCGGCGCCTCGAATCTGAAAAAGCTGATCTCAGAGACGAGGTTGCGCGCTTAGCGACGCAAAGGGATGAGTCGAGGGAGCAGGTAGTAGATCTAATGAAAGAGGTAGAACAGAAGAGAGGGATGGAAGGAAGGGTGAAGGAACTGGAGAAGGAGGTAAAGAGTGTGGGGGAGCGGTATGAGACTACCTTGGAAATGTTGGGGGAGAGGAGTGAGCGGGTAGAGGAATTAACGCAGGATGTGGGGGATTTGAAGGCCATGTATAGGGATTTGGTCGAGAAAACGATGAAATGAGGGGCAGCGTGTTCCGGGGAGCCGCATCATTGGGGGTTATAGTGTGCTCGCGATTTAGCGATTCATGTGGCTTTCGGTCTGGAGGTCGTACGGGGAGTAGATGTGCGAGATAGCTCATAGAAGATCTATGCCTTCGCGCTCAGCGCTTTGTGTGATGAACTTTCGTATCTGTGGTACAGAATTAGAAACGTTTAACCTTTGCGAACGGAGATCCATATTATCTACCTTCGTGTCCGGCGCCAACTCAATAGCCAAAAACCCATCCACATCCTTCTTGTCCGTCTCTGCCCCCGCTTTCAGCAATGTAAGCGCCGTATCGCCGTGGCCTTCAGAAACAGCATGGTGTAGCGCAGTGTACCCTGATATATCCGTTGCGTTCAATGGGCTTTTGTTGTCGAGCAGTAGCTTGACCATGGGGACGGAACCAACGGCCGCGGCACGGTGGATTGGAAGTTGACCGCGCCTGTCTTTGACACGGGCGGATGCTTTGTGGGAGATGAGTTTGCGGGCGGTTTCGAGGTTGTTTTTGGATGCGGTGAAGTGGAGAGCTGTTTGGCCTGCGTAGTCTTCGTTTTGACTTGTCAGTGATGGGAAGACTCAATTGCTTTCATTCTGCCTTCTCAGGAACGGAGGAGAGTGGTAAGAAGAAGAGCGCGGAGTATCCCTTGGGAAGCTCACTCTTAACGTTGACGTCCGCTTCCTTGCCAAGCAACATATCAACCAGGTCATCCCCTTCTATCAGGCTCGAAGCAATCATTAAGGGTGTCCATCCTGAACCGTCTTGGACATCTGGGTCAAAGTCTGACCGGGAGACTAGTAGCTCGGCTATGGGGAGATGATTATAGGAGACGGCCCAGTGGATGGGGAGACGTTCATCGTCATCGCGTTTGGTAGCCAGGTGCGGGTTGGCCTGACTTGATTAATGTATTTTGAACGCAACGGACATGCTTTAGCAAGGAGCTCTCACGTTTATAAGAGATTCAACGGCGGCAGCTGGGGGGATAGCTGTCAGTTCTGGGATTGTATACGACGGTCAACGAACTTAGCGTACTTCGACCTTCTCTAGCTGCTTCATGGATTGCAAACTTGATTTGCTGGTCTTTATCCATAGTTGAATATTTGACTTGGAACAAATCAAGCACCTGGTGCAGCAGAATGAGTGAGCCGGGAGCTTCTATAAGCTAGAGTTCAATCTTACTGACTGCATGCGGTTCCTGCCGAATGAGGTCATTGGTCAACAAGAGTTCTGGTAGCGGCAGTTGCCGCATGCATGGAGGGAATGTTCCACTTGTTGATGTTTGCGACGCAAAGTAGGGACACCCTTTACCGAATGTATGGAAACATGCTCCCACATTCAGCTCTTAGCTCCTACAAGGGCTAGGCATATGGGTTCCTGAATATGGAGAGAGCTACAAGTCGAAGAAAGACCGTCTTGCTCCCCGAATACTCCCATCACAACGCTGCAGGCTGAATAAACTTTACGAATGCATAATTAGAAATCTAGTGGCCGTCAACATCTGTTGCGTGAGCATGCCTTCGCTTTATGGTAGCTATCTCTGCGAAGAGCCTCCGAATCAATTCCTCTCCCTGGCAAAAGACCGCTTGGAAATTCTTCATAGATCAGTGGAGTATTTTTCAAAGCGAGAGCAGTTCCGCGCTGTTGAAAGACTGCAGTACGAGATTGCGCAAGTGCACATAGAAAACAAAAATTGGGGCAAAGCGATCCAAACTTTGATTCCGCTCTGGCAAACCCTCAGCTGGCGCCGGGAAGGCTGGTGGAATTTGTTAGAAAAGGCAGATTGGGCTTTGAGGGAATGTGCACGATTCATGTTGGATGGCGAAACGCTGATCGCCGTCGAATGGGAGCTTTTATGCAGTTGTCTTGGAGCCAGACCTGAAAGGTGCTATGAATTCTCAAACTGTCTGGAAGGACTAGAACTTTCTCATCCCAGTCCCAAGGCAATCATACAGGCAGAAAACGTCCTTTCTTGCATATCGGCGACATTTGCTTTTTGTTCAAAAGAGGGCTACGTTGGTGAAGCTCTGCCGGCACAGCTGGTCATCTCATCTCGAGCGCACCCGGATTCGGCTCCAATCGTTCTCTCACACATCAAACTAGCATTTGAAGGTGGCCTTAAAGATATCACTATTGAGCATGATTGGGAAGAAGCGCCTGAATTCATCTCGTCGGACGGAATGATCCATCTCCACAACATTTCCATACCAAAGGCGTCTATACACAGCAATGAATCTGCTCCTTCGAGCCCAGTCCCCTTGCATGACTCTCAGTCTCTGCTTGGATCAAGTAATCTCAGCTTCTCACATGGTGTCACCAAGGCCTTGTCTTTTTCTAATTTGCCCCGCGATGCAGGCACCGCAGAGGCTGTTAGTATCACCTTATGTGTAAGCGAGAAATTATTCAAATTAGAAGTTGTGGTGTCCGATGAACAGCAGTTGTGCCAGGAAAGCTTGTGGGTTAGAAGTGCAGCAGGTCTTCTAAAGAAACCACTTGGGAAGGAGCGAAGCAACATGGTTAAGATACTACCTAAGCCGCCGAAGATGCGAATTGAGATACCCGATCTAGTGAAAACATATCTAACTGATGAGATCGTTTCTCTAAATATTCAGTTTATCAATGAAGAAGGAGAGGATGCTGATGTCAGCCTAGAGGTTCGACTTTATGATCAGTCTGAAATGGCGTCATCCCTGAGTTGGGCTTTTGATGGAGAAAAGTTCGAGAGGCCAAAAGTGTTTGCTCAGGACGGAGTCGGTCACACTGAGGATGGTGGTCTACTAGCCACGTCTCTGGGGAAAATGTCCTCATTTGATACGCGGACACGCAAGATATCCCTCCAAGCACATCTAAATGCCGCTCAATACGGCTTGGAGGTAAAAGCCTGCTATCATTTATTGTCAGATTCAGAAACACCCATGTCAAAGACCCTCTCCACAAACCTGGTCTTCGTACGACCTTTCGAAGCAAATTACGATTTCTTTCCTAGGGTGTTGCCAGGGTCATGCCCAAATTACTTCCACGTCGATGACAATAACAGTACTACTGACAACAATGTGAACGAAGATCTAAAAGCTGCCGGGCTTAGCCAGAAATGGCTTCTGGCGGCTGGGATAACTTCATTTGCAGCCGAACCTATGGTTGTGGAAGGTGCTGAACTGCTTGTGCTCGATGTTCAAGATCGGGCCGCATGCAGGATAGAGGCGACTGTAGGTGCTGACAGCATCCCAGCTTTGATTCCTCCAGATGAGCTCCAGGAGCGCCAATTTGAGTTGGAGGTACAGAAGATTGACCTCGAAGACCGTCGGTCTACCGTTCTGAGATTACAATTGGAGGTGAAATGGAGACGAGAAAGTTCCGACAACGCTGTCACGACCACCATTATTGCTGTGCCAGACTTGGTCATACCTTTTGGTGAACCTCGAGTCGTAGCTTCTGCCCAGAAGGGACAAGACGACCATGGACTGATCCATCTTGACTACATGATAGAGAACCCTTCAATGCACGTTCTGACGTTCAGACTGAACATGGAACCAAGCGACAACTTTGCATTCAGTGGGCCCAAGGACAGTTCGTTGCAGCTCATCCCCCTCAGTCGACATAGTATACGATATGAACTCCTGCCATTGGTGAGAGGGACATGGATCAACCCACATTTCAAAGTGATGGATGTACATTTTCGGAAGATATTAAAAATTAATGGCACAGAAGGCATGAGGACGGATAAAAAAGGCGTCTTGATCTGGGTTGATGCTGAAGGCTAAGTATTTACCTTGTATCTGATGCTACTTCAAGTGGCCCTTCTGACTATAGCTGTATTTGTTTCGGCGGTCATCAAGCGCAGTCCAGTTGGTGAGCCGAAGGGAAGAGTCTGGAGGTTGTATAAACTACCGTATATATCGAGTACCCTTGAACACGTGTTGGGAGCTCGATATGTGCTGGTCAGAGCTGCAAAGCATGGTTCTGTAGAATGTATTTAAATAATAGGTAAGGTACTGCGTATCTACGGTACACGCAGTCTTTTGGCATTTTTCCTCTAGGCCCAGATCATCGGCGCCCGATAAGGCTAGCAGAATGAAAGACGAGGGGAAGCTTAGACCGTTTTCGAGCACCATCTCCGATTCACTCGACAGTCTGAGAATGGAGTAATGGAGTAATGGACTGTTCCAACACACTCGTTGATATTTAGTTGCCCTTATCATCATCTGCAGCAGAGCATCGAACTGCCTCGGCCAATGGACTACATGTCACTTGCTAATCTACTCCGTACCAATGGCAAGCTAGCTACCCTTCCTTTCCGATCCTTCTATGAGCCACAACTTGTGTAAACCTGCTCCTATTATGTACAAATCTAACGTTCCTTATTAGGGTTGTTGTCACTCCACAGCAAGAGATGAGGAGCAATCATCGCCATATTCCCCTTCGAACGCCCATGGCGACTCCTCTTCCCGGGCAATAACCTCAGCGCCCACACACCCACCAGACCTATCTAGTCCTCGTACCTCATCAAATGCACCCACAACATCACAACAGCCTCGATTACGGAGGCATCTCGGATTAGGTGAACAATTTAACTCACCCCTCCGTCCCCATATCTGGACCTCCAAAAAGCAGTGGACTCGTCCGGAGCTGGGAAGAGAAAGACAAGAGTTTTTCGATACTAGAGTCACAGGGCGATCGGAAATATGGGGTACTCTACGGGTAGTTGTTGGGCTTGTAGCTGAGGGGGAATCTCAGACCGCACAGGGAATACTTGACGCTTCGGCGATTACATTGCCAACAGGGGATCTGATGAACGGTGCATACGATGAGGTCGGGAACTTCTATCAGATGCCGGAGCATATCATAAATGATCCGACCAATGTCATGTTACCTTCTCAGGATGATGTCCCAAATGGTGGGAATACCGGCGAAGAAACTGAGGATGAAGAGGCGGAGATAAGAAGAGAGGAAAAGGGTAAAACGGTACTAAAGAGTGAAGATATAATGAAAGTAAAGGCTAGGCTGAGCGATAGAGGTGGCCCTGATATTGTGGTGCCACTTGGTAAAGAGCAGAGTACAAGGGTACTCATCCGCAGGATCCAGGAAGAAGCTAATGTGAGTATTCTCGATTAATGGAAGAATTCTACTAAACATACAACTCAGGTACCTGGCAATGGAAAAATCAAAATAGCCTACTTGGGCAAAATCCTTAAAGAAGGAGAAACACTCCAGTCGCAAGGCTGGCGTGAGGGACATGTGGTCAATGCACTGGTGTTCCAATAATGCGACAAGCATTGGTGTATATATTGGAAGGACTCATATTTATATGGTTGGAGTTATGGCCAGCACGGTAAGATCAAGGATTTGGGGTTGGCAATGGACTTCAATCGGGATTACTTCGATGGGGAGCATCTGAGCGTGACCTGTGTTGGCTACAGGAGGCCTTATGTTGAGATATCTTCCATTGTTCAGTCTCTGTATAGAGTAAGCTAATAATAATGCCAATATGATGCGTGAAATGGGAGAAACCTCGTTTTTGACCGCCCTGGTGCTTCGAACGCGACGGGCTAGTGCTTCCGTGATCTACAATCCAAATGCTGCATGATAAGTCAGGCACCAGTAGCTACCTTATATCATTGCCCTACTCCTTTGGGTACGTTGTAATTCTTGCAATCAACAAGGCTTTTGGTGGGTTCGTCACATGACTTGTAAAGCATGTGAAAGTTTCGAGGTATTGAAACAGGGGTCTCGCCGTCGCACTTGCTGACAGCGCCGCGCGCCGCAACTAGTAAATCAATAACGAAGCTGACGACTTACCACAATTATCGAGACCATATCAGACTTGCACTTGCCACCAATTTTCACTCTAAAGGCATCGGATGTTCCGTCTTAACCAAAAATCTGAAAGCAACCTCGCCAACTGCGGATCTGTTGCACATCCGCTGTCCTCGACTTTGCTGGCTGTCTCAGAGCCAGACTGGGAGGAACAACAGCAAATGCCGCTGATACATGATTGAATGGGCATGGAAGGATACTTGATGGACAACGCTCTTTAAGACTACGCCAAAAAAATGGCATCCGATCGCTTAACCCCCCAAAACCACTTGACACCACAATCAATACCGCTGCAAGACCTGACCCGCCCTCCTGATTCGGCACATGAAGATCCAGATGGGAGGACGGGACGGAGGAGTTTTAGTGAGAGGACAAGAGCATTTGTGGGTCATAGGCAGTCATTCAGTGGAAGGGTTAATACTGCTGGAAGGTACGAGCGTGTGGCAGAGGAATCCCCGCCCGGGTCGAATAGGAATGGTTCGAGCCTACCGCACGTCACAACTCCCAGAAATGCTCATCAGCCCTACGCCTACGACGACGGGGAACTTTCACCTGTTAATATGGGGGATTTCCAAGCAGCGATGGGTTCTGTAGGCTTGAGCTTTGGGTCGGCTGGACCTTCCCAGGTGTCCTTACCAGTGAATCCTTTAGCTGGGGGACGAGGCAGCAGCTTAGATGTTGATGCAGAAACGGAGGGTGTGTCACCTCTTACGAAACCTACGATGCGCTTTACGTCCGATGATGACGAAAACTATTCTTCGCCAACGGGGAATGACAGAACGCCATTAACCGATCAACGATACCTACAACCAATTAGTGGCTCACAATTACCTTCGCCGTCAGGCCAAAGGCATGAAAGACAAGGCTCAATGTTAGGCGATGATCTACCGAATATGGAGGCTGGATTACGAAGACCTCTCTCAACACATAGTGCGAGATCGCTTTCGAGGTCCCTTTCTATATCGACAGCTGGATCACCCCTATCGAGAGCCGGTTCTATGATGAGGAAGATGTCTCAACGTGTAGTCAATCTCAGCAACGAGCCTGAAATTGTAGAGCAGAGTATCCGGCGACAACCTTCCACTACGCCTTCTAGTAAGGAAGCCAGATTGGAAGGGCCGCCATCCTTTCCGGCGATGGACGAATACATGCAGGATGATTCCAACAACCAGGCTTCACCGATAGAAAAAGCTCCACCCTCGGTACGTGCTAATAAGGTAGGGGTCCCATGGAAGCCGCAGTCAAATCCATTAAAAGGTAAAAGTCTCGGAATATTCAAGCCTGACAGCTGGCTCCGGCTACAATTATGTGAAATGCTTGTGCACCCAACTACAGAACCTGTGATTCTGGTACTCATTCTTTTTCAAACGGTTTTGCTAGCTGTTCAATCAGTCCCTAAACTTCCATACATGGGAAGGCCGCAATCGTGGAATTCTTCTTGGATTGACTATGCGCTGCTGGTTTTGTTTGCAATATACACCTTGGAGATTGGAGCTCGCATAATGGTGTCCGGATTTATCAAGAATGCAAGTGAATATGCTACGGTGGACTGGGATCTTGGCTTTAAACGCGTTCTTACCATGAGAATCCGTAACATATTGGCTCCTGACAAACAAGTATTGACCGGCCCAGCTACACACCGTGCCGATCACCAGCAATCAATTGTGCGGTCTTTCACAAGCATTCAAGCACAGGCTGACCAGCCTGGCCACAGCCGTCAGCAGCAGCGAGATCGCCTGGCACGCCGAGCTTTCCTGCGCCACTCGTTCAATCGTCTTGACTTTCTCGCCGTTGTGTCATTCTGGATTTCGTTCCTGCTGTCGAGGCTACAGATTGCGTCCCAGAGCCACATCTATGTATTCCAGATGCTAAGTTGTCTTCGATTATTGAGGCTTCTTAGTCTCACAAGTGGTACAACAGTATGTATTCACTATTGACTCCCACACAGGTTCTATTTTCTAACGCGAATTCAGGTCATCTTACGAAGCTTGAAGAAGGCGGCGCCATTACTGGCCAACGTGGCGTTTCTCATCGGCTTCTTCTGGCTCCTGTTTGCGATCGTTGGGGTCCAGATCTTCAAATCCTCCTTCAAACGTACGTGTGTCTGGTATGAAAAAATAGGGGCCATACGTGATAGTGTTCCGCCCGTTGGCCAGAACTACACCTGGAATATTGCGCCTGAAAACATTCAGCTTTGCGGCGGCTATATCAATGCTTCGACAGGACAGCCATGGCCGTGGCTGAACGCCAATCTCGAAAATGGTACAGACCACGCAAAAGGCTACATTTGTCCGGTAAACTCGATTTGCTTAGAGGGAGGAAATCCTTATAATGGGACTGTCAGCTTTGATAATATATTCCAGTCTCTCCAGCTGGTTTTTGTGATAATGAGTTCTAATACGTTCTCTGACCTGCTCTATATGATGACCGCCAGCGACTATCTTGCTGCTGCACTATGTAAGTCGACTCTCAGCTTGTTGCACAAATCCCCCCTAACCTTTCATAGTTTTCGCAGTGGGGATAGTCGTGTTAAGTCTCTGGCTGATGAATTTGGTGAGCTTAAGAATTCAATTAAGTAGTTCGATGCTGATTATAGAAGCTTGTTGCTGTTATCACGTCTTCGTTTCAAGTCATTCGTGAGGAAAGTAAAGCAAGCGCTTTCACCGCTGATGAGCAGTAAGTTACGCTTAAACTTTGTTGTCTATCTAAAGGTACTAGCTGTGGCTAGGAATCCCCTTGACGAAGAAGAGGACAAAATCGAAAAGACTGGCAGTTTAAAACAAGCATTCCACAAGACGTACTGGCCATGGATTATAATCATTGTCTTTGGCTTGATTGTCCAGTGCCTTCGAAGCGCTACTATGTCTGCGAGAAGAGAACATTTCATTGGTATGCGCTGTGTCTGGTCAGCATCTTCACTAAGCTAACAAACATATGACAGATGATACTGAGACCGTGGTGACACTGTTGCTGGTGGTCGAGATTTCCCTGAGATTCATCACTGACTGGCGGAACTTCCACAAGAGCCAGCGCAACTGGGTCGACCTCGGCATTGCCATAATCACGGCCATTATACAGCTTCCCTTAATCCACCAATCTAAGCGGGCCTATATGTGGCTGACTTTCTTTCAAATCGTCCGAATCTATCGGGTTGTACTAGCGGTCCCCCTCACTCGTGATCTGATTGTAAGATCCATGCTTCTTTCTACCTAGCAAGAAATGTCTGCTGACGACAGCTCTAGATGGTCGTCTTGGGCAATGTTACTGGTCTTTTAAACCTTATACTATTCGTGGGTATGATCACATTCCTCGTAGCAATATTCGCAGTCCAGATATTTCGGGGTCAATTTCCTTACGCGGATACTGGCCAGACGGTCACCCACATACCATTTACAGACATCTACAACTCGTTTGTTGGGATGTATCAGGTTCTGTCAAGCGAGAACTGGACCGTTTTGATGTACAATGCAACTCAATTCACCACTGGAGTCAATACTGCGTGGATTGGAGCGGCGTTTTTCATGCTCTGGTTCATTCTAGCCAACTTCATCGTTCTTAACATGTTTATTGCGGTTATCCAAGAGAATTTTGATGTCACGGAAGACGAGAAGCGCTTGCAACAGGTTAGGGCGTTTCTTCAGCAGAAAGAGCTTGGTGGCTCATCACATGGCAACCTGTCATTGTCAGCAATGTTCAGGCTAGGTCGGGATTCCAGGCGCCACAAAGACCCGCTTGATTATGGTCCTGCGTCTTTGGAAATGCTACTCAAGGATGCCGTAGTGAGGGACTTCCTTAACGAACAGCTGGATCCTATCGAAGACTTACCAGCGGACGGTACTACAATAAATGGTGGAAAGAAAAATCAAGGTCAGTCAGGCCTAATCCGGTCTCTATGGGCAAAAGTCCTAGATCTTGTAAAGAACAGAGAGCCGAACCCCTTCTACTCCCGGTTGCAATTTTCCAGAGCGCAAGAGGAGTTAGATCCACGGACGATGGCCCAAGAGGTGGTCTCAGCCACCGAGCAAAGAAAACGAGCACAACGCCAGTATTTGCAAAAACATCGAACATACAATGTATCCCTGTTCATTTTCAAGCCAGACAATGTCATTCGCAGGGCGTGCCAGCGCATCGTGGGCCCTGGTCGGGGCAGTCAACGAATCCAAGGCGTTGATCCCCTTAGACCACTATGGTACAGCTTCTCGTTCTTCATTTACGCATCCATCGTGGCCATGGTTGTGCTTGCTTGCCTTTCAACTCCACTGTATCAACGTCAGTACTTCAACGAACATGGCGGCTTTAGTGTCAAGAACTGGTTTGTCTGGTCCGACATGGCTTTCGCCGCTATTTTTACCCTCGAAGCCATTATTAAAGTCACCGCTGATGGTTTCTTCTGGACCCCTAATGCCTACTTTCGAGGGTCATGGGGCTTCATCGACGGCCTTGTCTTGATAACACTTTGGATTAACGTCGTGACATCTCTTTATAACGATGGTGCTGTGTCAAGAGCTGTGGGGGCTTTCAAGGCTCTCAGAGCATTGAGGCTTCTCAATATTAGCGACAGCGCAAGAGATACATTCCATTCAGTGGTCGTTGTTGGGGGGTGGAAGATTCTATCGGTAAGTCTACGCCCTCGGCGTGGCTATAACGGTGTGCTGATCGTCAATCAGGCGGCTTTTGTCTCTCTCAGTCTTTTGGTCCCCTTTGCTATTTATGGAGTGAACCTCTTCAACGGCCAGATGTTCGTTTGCAACGACCTATTTTCGGGAATTACTGAATTATCTGACTGTGTTGGCGAATGGAATTCCACGCCATCTGGATGGCAGGTTCTTGCTCCGAGGCAGGTCGCTAATCCGTATTACAAATTCGACGACTTCGCGAGCTCGCTCTTCATACTGTTTCAGATTGTGTCCCAAGAAGGCTGGATAGACGTGATGTGGAGTGCAATGGGCATAGGCGGTGTCGGGAAACAGTTTCAACCCTTCGCCTCTCAAGGAAACGCAATATTCTTCGTCATATTTAACCTCCTCGCGTCCGTCTTCGTGTTGACTCTTTTCGTTTCGGTCTTTATGCGAAATTACACAGAGCAAACGGGCGTTGCGTTCCTAACAGCCGACCAGCGTTCCTGGCTCGAGTTGCGGAAGTTACTGCGACAAATATCACCGTCTAAACGCCCTTCTAACAAGTCGGAGTCTGGATGGCGATCGTGGTGCTACAAGATCGCGATAAAAAAACATGGGAAATGGCAGAGATTCCTCACTATAGTTTTGTTTCTCCACTTGGTCATACTTTGCCTGGAAACCTATCCCGAGAGCCAAACATGGGATCAAATTAGGGGTAAGTCATAGGCGTTGTAGGCATGGCTGATTGGAAGCATCTGACTCTTGCAGACTATCTGTTCCTCGCCTTCACAGTGTTCTACATATGCAACATCGTAATCCGTGTGGTGGGTCTTTCATGGCAGAGGTTCAGAAAAAGCTCTTGGGATGTTTACTCGGTCGTTTCTGTTACCGGCACTGTCGTTACTACATTCCTCGCTCTCTCAAACTATAAAAACGAACTTTATGGCCAACTGCATAAGTTCTTCTTAGTTTCCATCGCTCTTCTGCTCATCCCGCGCAACAACCAGCTGGACCAGCTGTTCAAGACTGCCGCGGCTAGTCTGCCCTCTATCGGGAACGTACTGGCAACGTGGTTCGTGCTATTCCTGGTCTATGCCATTGCATTGACGCAGACATTCAGCCTGACAAGATTCGGTTCCATGGAGAACGGTAATCTCAATTTTCGAAACGTACCGAAAGCCCTCATATTGCTTTTCCGCACCAGTTGTGGTGAGGGCTGGAACCAAATCATGGAGGACTTTGCGGGCATGACGTACCCGAAATGCGTCGAGAGCCCCAAATTTTTTGACAGTGACTGTGGGAGCCCTAATTGGGCGCGAGCTTTGTTTATATCATGGAATATCATCAGCATGTACATATTCGTCAGCTTGTTTGTCTCGTTGATCTATGAGAGCTTTTCGTACGTCTATCAGAGGAGTAGCGGGCTTTCTGTGGTAAGTAGAGAAGAGATACGGAGGTTCAAGCAGGCATGGGCGACCTACGATCCTGAAGGCACAGGATACATCTCGAAGGAAGCATTTCCGAGGTTACTTGGGGTAAGTCGAACAATCCATACCTTCCATTCCACCACGTACTGAGCTTACGCAGGAACTCTCGGGCGTGTTCGAAATGCACATCTATGATGGTGAGCACTCGGTAAACAGGATACTTGAAGACTGCCGCGATAATACCAGAGGCACCGATTCGCCAGCCGGAGTCGTTCACGGCGTTGATCTAGTAAGGTTGAACGAACGACTACGCACTATCAACGTACCGGAAATTCGGAGGAGGAGGAAGCAACTCGAAACCTTTTGCACAGAGATCTTCATCTCGGCAAACGTCGACCGAGGCATCAACTTTACATCCTGTCTTATGATTCTTACCCACTACAACGTCATCTCGGACAGCAAAAGCTTACGACTCGAGGAGTTCCTGCGACGTCGAGCGAGGCTTCAGCTCGTCGAAGAAGAAACCCGCCGAAGGGTAGTCCGAGGCTTCTTTGATACCATGTACTGGTCCCGCTACTTTCGATCTCGGCTCGACCTCCGTCATTCTGCGCGCATGATGACGGTCCCACAGTTCGCAGTCCCCGAGATTTTCATCGACGATCAAGATGCTTTATCGCCACAAGACGACGGCACCTCTCCTGCCTCCCCTTCGAACATTTCGCCCAAAGGCAGCCCAAGAGGCCGGCCGCACATTGATACCGGAGGCATACGACGACGCACCGATTCCAGAGGAGGCTCGCCGTCGCCGTCAGATACTAGCATCCAAGCCAGCCCGCAATTGTCCCCCAGAACCGGAGTAACCCCGCAACTCTCGCCGCACAGGCCGTCGCCCTCTGTCGCTAGCGGCGGCACTGGCGCCTTTTCGTGGGCCTATGATGGGACGACGACTCCTGAGGAGAGACTTGAGGGGGGCAGAAGCAGAGCGGGCAGTTTTGTCGATAGGCAGAACGTGCTCGAGGTGTTTGACAACAGCGCCTGGGGGGAGAGTATCAGGAGGAGTTTCACGTTGAGGAGAAATGGGACCAGGAGGAGGGGTTCGAGGTCATGAGGGATTGAATGAAAGATGGTTACGACTACGAGGGTAAATTTGGGCATAGAGGCGGAGAAGGGGGCTGTTCTGTATGAGTATGGTTGTCATTGCATTGTTGGTTTTGGGGGAAGGATCTGTCACAGGCCGTGGCTAGAGGGAGGGCACAGCATCAGTTTGGAGTTATCATTCTGCTGTTGCATCGTGGGTTTGGGGCTTGGGGCGTTGGTGAGGGACCGTCTGGGGAGGCATGGGACATGGCACCAGCATTGCACGGAGCCTTTTTGTTTCCCGTCGGTTGGAATCCTATCTTATATTAATGCTTTCTTGGGGGCAGCCGGGGGGATTATCTGTTGTTGGTAGATTACACGAGCCAAATGGCTAATCTCCACAGTAGTGCAAGGCGCATCGGAGGAAAGGGTGCGGGAGAAGAGTGAGATGTTGGTGTTGTTCATGCCGAGGTCAGGAGAGGAGATCTTTTTCTATCATTGATTATAAAGACAATCACGAAGAATGCAACAATGCCCAAGCTCACATTCCCATAGCACACGCATGATTCGCAATAGAGAGTCCCTTAGGGTATTCCGCCCCTTTGACCTCTTCCAAGTGGAATATGTAACAACCGGCTTACCTAACCTCTCTCCGCACGCCAACATTTCTGAAACACGCCACGTCGCAAACCCTCCACTCACCAACGTCTCAGCCCCGCTCACGCTCACTCACTCACAACCCCCCATCCACACAAGGACAGCCAGCAGCACATGGCCGACCCTACCTGGGGCCAGCAGGAGCGGAGATCTGCCTTGCTAGAGGGAGAAAGGGAGGGGGGTGGCGAAGGTTTGGGTATGAAGCAAGGAAGGGTGGGGCAATGAGGTGGATTATGGAAAGGAGGATCGATCTACTGTAATCTGGATCCAGTGGTGGAAGGGGGGGCCTTTCATTTACTTAAGACTGTGTGCGTTGGGGGGTGGGAAGGGGCGTGGTGGGGCGCATGATCATTGCTTGACGGATTGGGCATTAGGATTGATATGGTAAGGGAGGGGAGGGTATATAGGTTTGCCGGCTTTCTTTTTCTCGGCTTGTTGACCCTCTTCGCGAACGTTCTTGGACAGGAATTAATTACAGCGAGACGATTTCTTCTTCTCTTGACGTACCGAGTCGGTTTTTCGGTCGTTTAGCTACGCTTTTTTGTTTATGCTCCCACCAGACCATACTTGCGCCTTGATAGTTATTTTCCGATAACGACGGTCTTCTTCTATTAATCTCTACGAATTCGTTGCAATTGCTTCCTCCGGTGTTCTCCGCGACGTTTCAACCACTTGGACTTTCCGAAATCGCACCACCACCACCATCCCTCCCCCCACCAGCCCACCACACAAACCATGCGCCCCTCTCCCACCTCACCCGGCTCCTGCTCCCCCGCCTCCATCCGCAGCAGCCTCCTCTCCCTCCGCCGCCGCATCGCCTTCCCTCCTCCTCCTCCTCCTCCAATGTCGATATCCGCACCTTTCAACTTCAGCCACCAGAATAATCGGAGAGTCGATGCGGGGGACAGCGAGGACCGGGAAAGGGGAGTAACGATGACGAGCGTACTAGAACCGAGACCGAGGGGAGGGGAGTTTGTCGGGATTGGTGAGGTTTTGGCATGTTATTAGGGAGGCGGGCGGTTGTAAGGGTGATTGATGGAGGGTCTTTGGAGACGAGAAAGGGCGTTTTGCGTTACGGGTGACGTTTTTGGTGGTAGGGGATTTTACGGCCACGGTCGGCCTAATGCGGGTTATAGATATCCAGGAGTTGGGAAATTGGATTTGGTTTGCTGGCACTTCTGGGATGAATTTCTTTATCAAGAGCACCAGGGGGGGTGCAGCGAGTCTGTAATCAATGGTCGATAGCCGGGTTAACTGACAGTCTATATCAGACTTTCGGTAATGTAAAAACCGCGATGGATCAGCCTCATGTATCCCGATGCCCGGTTCTACTAATCGCATACTTGAACCCGAGTTGACGGCTATGCTCTTCGGAGAAAAGCAAGCAGTCTACTAGTCGATTGGGATGTCTCGACGAAGATTCCTTTGTCGTATCATGGACTTTATGCGTCTTTAGTGTAGGAAGCTGCTGAGTAGAAAGAAATCCTATTACTTGAGAATATTGCGGTTGGTACGATGGAAAGACTGGTCGTTCTTTCGCTGAATAGTCGTTGATAGACTAATCACAAAGAAAATACTCATCATAAATCATAATCAAAAATAAATAACAAACGCTTACAAAGTCTTTACAGCTCAAATCTCTCCAAAACCCTAAAAAAAAGTGAAACCCCCCCCCCCCCCCTTCTCGTCTCAAAAAAACCAAACCCGCAACCATCACCCCCTAACCCTCAAACCAAACCCTCACAAACAGGCTTTAAAAAAAACCACAAATCCCTCCCACAATTCTGAAAACCCCCCAAACCAAACCACCACCCCTCCCGCAAACCCACGATCCCAAACATCAAACTCCGTCCCGCACCCGCACCCCACCCGCCCCTTCCCCACCCCCGCTGTCCGCATCCGTGATCCTGCCCCCTACATCCCGTGCAGTACTACGAACGTAACTCCTAGCAGGGTTTTCTTAGTTTTTTCATCGTGACACTGATGCATCCCTTATGTCGATGGGGGAAAAATAAGCATGGGCTCGGAGAGGTAAGTTTTTTTTAAAAAGACGGTGTTTGAGCGTGAGGGGTCGGTTGGAGGGGTTTTCCGGGGATTGCGATTGGGATTTGGGGTTTGGGGTTGAGGGGGATGGGAAGTGTGCTGGGTTGGGGGGATGAAGGGAGGGTTGTGAGGTTGGGTGGCTTTTTTTTTTGTGGAAGAGTGGGGGTTTTGTTGCGGGGGGGGAGGCGGCGGGGGGGTTGGAGAGAGAGAGAGAGAGAGAGAGAGAGGCGCTGTTTTGGTGGGTGGGTGGGAGGAAAGGGGTTTTTGATTGGGGTGTGGAGGGGAGAGGGTGGGCGTCTGGAGTGAGGATTAGCAGCGGGGATGTAAGGGGGAAGCTTCGCAGGACTGGTGAAATTGTTGGCAAAAACTGTACTTTTTGAAAAGAATATGCGGATCCTGCTTACCTTGAAGAACCGAGCGGTCTACTTGTCCGTGATATTTTTCTAGGGAAGTTTCTGCACTTCTGGTGAAGGTTTAGGGAAGTTGGTTCTCAGGTAGATGGAAAGAGGGAAAGGAAAGTTCATTGCTCAAGCTATCTACTGCTACTGTGCTGGAAGTGGAAAGGAAATCGAATCGCTTGGAAAATAAGTGCTGCCACAGTCATGAAAAGGCCTCCACCGCCCCTTGAGCACAGCCGCTGATGGAGAAACAGAAAGGACATCGCTAGAAAAACAGGCAGGAAATCGACAAGAAGACTAAGTGAAGAAATAGCCCCGGCACCGCTCCGCCCCGCACAAGCACTTTGCAGGGCGGTAGCTCTGCCGCCTCCCCACCTCGTCGGCCATCTCCTCCGTGATGACAGCCCTGTCATCTTCGTCCTTGTAGTCGAAGGTGAGCTCGGTGCCCGCGGGGATGTCCTCCTTGGCGAAGAAGGCGAGGTCGTAGATCTCCTGGTCCGCATGGTTGGTTGACGCGGTGTGGACCTGGAGGTTCGGGGCGCAGGAGTGGTTGATGAAGCGGGTGGGCCCGCCAACGTGCATTCCGTCACAAACGTACTTGCAGGGGACGAACTCTGGGTTGAACCAGATCTCATTGCCCTCGGCGTCGTGTTCGATTGTCCATTTGCCCTCTTCGACTTGTTGGGCGTGCCATTTGATCTTATCGGGGTGAAGTTTGAGGAACTCTGCTTTGGTAATGGAATCTGGTTCCTGAAATTTATCGAAGTCCATCAAGTAATTGCCTTCATCTGGGTTTCTCGTCTTGCTACGTCGATCGGACTCCTCGGTCGTAATGATCTCACCGCGGTAGGTGTCGACAAATTGTCCTCTCTGCAAACCGGACAAACAGCGCAAGCCTAACAGCTGTCAGTGAATATATATAGGTTGATCTATAGAGAAGACGGGCTTACCCCATCCACGATTCGCAGTCTTGAATATCTGTAGCTTGACTTTACGACCAAATTGTACAACCCGATTCTTGCAGTTGTCGCTGCAATTGCAGCGCGCATTACACTCATAGATGTGGTTTCGACTCTTGAGAAAGATTGGGCGCAGGCAGGCTTTATCGTGTTTCCCCATGGAATAAGGAAATGCTTTTCGACCACCTCCTGTGGTAGGCTCTGGCAAACAGGTACAGGAAAGATATTCGCAGCCACAATGTCGTCCATTCTCGGCTCTGCACTCGCATCCTATCATGAAATCATCTGGTACTTTCAATACGCCTTGGCCCAGTGTGCTCTGGTTGACAAACTCGAAGGTAACTGTCGGCGTCGAGCCATCTATGTCGTTGAACAATGTGACTGCAGGGTCATCAAGGGTGTCGAGATTGCGTAAGAAGCGTCGACGTATCTCGCTTTCCTCATCGGTAAGGGTAATCTGTGCTTGGTTGTGTTGGTTTCCAGTGGCTGCAGAGTCGAACGAAGACCTCGACGTGTTCACTGTTGACTTGAGCACACCTGTTGAAGTATGATCAGCAAAAAGACTATATTGAATGCTGTGCGGGCTTAGATTAAGTTCCATTAATAAGGGGACCTGCAACACGATAGTAAAGGCGAGCCCATTTGAGGATAACGGCAACTATGATAGAATGTATGTGATCGTGCGTAAAAGCAGCTGCTGAATGCTAATGGTAAAAAGGATGTACCTCTGCTTTCGCTGGGACGTTTTCCAGGGATGATTACGAGTACACCATCATCGGGTGGATTCGATGGACGAGGGTGGATTTTACCTGATTCGTTACGGAAACCCCTCAAGAAGCCGCCTCCAGTATCTCCATAGCGAGCGTTGCGAGAAGCCCGTGGTAAATCATCTTGTACTTCCTGACGAGTTTTCGTGGGTTTGCTTAGAAGACTGGATAAGTCATCCTCAGTATCTTCAAGTACATCAGAGGCGTTGCGGGAGAAATCTCTCGATAGGTCATCCTCAGAATCTTCAGGTGCATCAGAGGCGTTGTGGGAGAAAGCTCTGGACAAGTCGTCCTCAGTATCCTCAGGTCCTTCAAGGGGAGTTTTGCGAGAAAAAGCTCGAGATGAGTTATTGCCAGTATTTTCAAGTGTTCCATAACGAGCTTTGCGAATAGATCTAGGTAAGACTTTGTCGATATCCTCGAGTACTTCGTGACGAGCTCTCTTATTTGTGATCGTCTCAGGTGGATCATCAACGGTCAAGTCGATGATATGACGCTTCTTGGTCGCTGAGGGCGATGATGTGGTTTTGGTGCTATAAAGATCAGCTCGTGCCGCTATGATAAAGATCACTAGAAATTCTCACCGATGTGCCAAGCTTTGTTGAAACAACACTAAAGATACTTATCAGCACTTTATAACAACACATGTTGTACGAAGGAAAATATACCATTGAAACGACTATTGCTGGTAGAGCTGCGATGCAACAGGCTTTTGTTGATGTTGCTGCCGTCTGAACTCTGCAAAATTGAACGTCAGCAAATATCTCAAAGTTACGCACAACAAGGATTACAAACCTTGACATCATCATTGGGGATTTCTTTGCGATCTGAGGACATCTACAGAGTCCCGCACAGATTAGCGATTGTTTTTCTCAAGTTAAAGAACGACTCGATCGCTCGAACGAAAGTGAGACTTGACAATTTCTCTTGATATTGAAAATCAAAGAATTGTCTCTAAAATAGCGCTTGCGCGACGTTAGAAAAGCAGTATAAGAAAGTATATACTTACTGTTACAGTGTTACTGCATAAATCGAGTCAGAATATGTAATTTATGAGCGAAAAGTTAAGTCTCTGTCACAGCAAAGCGTTGTTACGTTTACAAGAAATGTCCAGATGCGAAGTTTATGTTGTAAATGGTTTTCAGCCTTAACTAATGAATTCACTTTGAGTCTCACTTTTAAAATTAAATTTACACATGATTAATAACGTTGATCTTGAATTAATATAAAATATAGATTTTAAAGAATATAAACTACATACTACGAGCAGTTTGAAGATTAAAGACTCGCATATCTTAAGTGCTTTACTGCATCTCTTTTATAGCATTGATGGTCGAGGTCTGCAGTTCTGATATCTCGAGGCCATGGGACCAGTGTTTGCCGCGCCTATTTCTGAATGAGGTAGTCATAGCCGGACCGGCACTAATATACGCGCCTGGCGCCGAGCTTATTTGAACGTCCATAGCGCGTTTGTCAGAGGCTTGGTCTTAGGGTTTTCATCTAGCAAATTCCTAACTCCATGAACTTTCCAAGACGCTGACAAAGCCAGCATGGCATCTAACGTGCAGCAAGCCCCGTTTATAAAGCAACTGGCGGCTAATGGTATGTATATGATTTTTTGTGCTATGACCGAGGTTCCTATATTTGTGTTGCAAGTCGATGAGTAAGAGCTTAAATTCATCCCCTGTTGAAAAAATTCGTAACATCAGCGTTTTATTAATTTCCTATTCTATTATATGGCTATCTCTGAATTAATCTTGATCAGTATTACTAGAGTAGCGGACAGCACATTTCCAAGCCTTCATATAGTGTTTTACTACCTTTTTCGGGTCTGGTTTAGGGAAGGGTTGCAAGTCGAAGATTATGCGTTATGCCGAAAAGACTTGATTCATCGTTAGCATAATCAGCTTTGGTCTGTCCTAATCTTGCCTGAAAAGAAATCACATATAAACCTTCAAGTCTTGAGCGGTTCTATTTTCACATCCTCGAAGATATTCGTATTGAACAGAGTTTTTGAATCTCCTCAATTTATATATCTTTGTTGACACGCATTCTATGTCGTCCTCTTTATTGTGTGTGATTGACTACAATTCATCCCATTTGTTCGCGTTCAGCTCGGGCGTTCTTTCCAGAGCACTTGACTGACAGATGCCATCTAGATCGCCCAACACGGGAGAAAGCTCTCTCCTCCCTTCGACTCTACCTAACCTCCAGTCGAGTATTCAGCGATCTTGAACTCCACAAACTCTGGAAAGGATTATTCTTCTGTAAGATCCTTCAGCATCCGCCAACTAACTATTCGTCTCGAATACACCCACCCAACTCCCTCCAAACCCCTGAACCCCAACTGAACACCCTCATACAGGCCTCTGGCACACCGACCGGCCCCTCCCCCAACAATCCCTCTGTCGCTCCCTCGCCTCCCTCCTCGACCCGCTTCCCCCCTACACCTTCTTCCCCTTCCTCCGCGCCTTCTGGACAACCATCGCCACACAGTTCTCCTCCATCCCCTCCCTGCGCCTGGACAAATACCTCCTGCTAATCCGCCTCTACCTCCTCTCCTCCTTCCAATACCTCTGCTCAAAAGCCTGGGACCCGCGGCTCGTGCTCGAATATGTGCACCTGATCAGTAAGGACGATATGGGAAATGGGGGAGGGCTGGGAGGACCGTTGTCGGTGGGCGACGGGAAGGTGCCGGATGGGTTGAGGTATCATGTCCTGGATGTGTGGGTGGAGGAGTATGTGAAGGTTGAGGGGTGGGAGGGTGTGAGGAGATTTGTGATGGGGCCGATGAGGGGGTTGGGTAACGAGGGGAGGACGAAGGTTATGAGGGCGAGGGCGAGGGAGGTGTTGATGGATACGAGACTGCTGGTGGACGATAGGGAGGAAGCGGATGGTGGGGAAGGAGGCGAAGAGGAAAGTGGGGAAGAGGAGAGCGAGGAAGAGGAGAATGGGAAAGAGTTCGAGGGGTTTGGAAAGTAAAGGTAGGATCAAGGTGGGGTTGGTAGGTGGGGATTTGATACCAGTATGGAGTTTCTGAGATGTCTCGTTACGGTTGCTCTGAATAGTAGATGCATCTACAACTCTTAAAACCCTTCCAGATTCAGGTCGTTGCGGCATTCCTCAAAAAACCCTAAATGCTATTTTCCACAACATAGACCATCTAACAAGTCTATATCCGCAAAATGAAACGCTATTTCCTGGTATCATCGAAGCAAATACTCCAACATTGGTCTCAGAGTTCTTCTACACGGGTACTAGCTCCCCTCCTTCGTGCCCTCCACCACCCCCTTCGCCTCATAGACATGGCCACTCCTACTAAGCACCGTTCCCAAACCCCTGTGCACCTCCGCCTGGAACGGCTCGAACGGCACCCTCTCGCCATCAATACTGACATAACCCTCTCTCTCCCTCTGAATAATCCTATACGCGCTAACCTTTCGGTAATTTACATGGGGTAAATCAAAGAACGTGCCCTTCTCCATAGCAAACAGGCTGTTAAAGGCAGTGGAACGGTTAATGTCGCCATCGACGGTAACGAGATCAAGACAACCATCGTTGGGGAGGGAAGCAGGGAAGAAGTTGGAGGAGGCGGCCATGAAGGCCATGTTTCCAGCGTAGAAGTTGCCGAGTTTTCCGCAAGGGACAACAGTCCAGTCAGGGGGAAGCGGAGAGTTGATGGAGCCGTATTTTAGGGGCGGAAGACCGGCTTCTAAATGTGAATCTCGGCGAGAGGATGAAGCGGCGTGGTTGGCTAGTTCGCGGCGGTAGTGCTCTTTGATTTGGGTTTTTGTAGGGACTTCAAGCTTGACTGCGAGATCGCATGGGTAGATGGTTTTCCGGAGGAGACGGATGAGGAAGCCATAGGTGAAGCGTACTTCACCCATCCACCGGAGGTGTTCAGTGCCGAGGTCGCTTTCGGCGACGATTCCGACCGATTGGGACAGGAAGGACAGATACCGTTTATCGCCTTGGGTAATGGAGATTAAGTCTAGCGGAGTCTGGATACCTTTTACGGTACACAACGCAGCCATACTTGGACTCCCCGTTCCGTTGAGATTCCAACTCATGGCATTGCCAGAACCGCAAGGTAGATGCACAACAGCGATTTTCGAGAGCGCCCTTGCCGCATCCTCTTTCCTGCCCAAGCCATTGAAAACCTCGTGCGGAAGTCCATCGCCAGAACATGACGCTATGACATCGTATGCATCTATGTCGAGCTTTTCAGCGATGTCCACACCATGGCCCGAAAACTGTGTCCTCTCAACGTCAACTTCACAACGTGCGGCTGCGAATATTGGCTCGATGTCTCGAATATACCATTTTGGGGCCTTTCCACTACCACTGAAGGGATTGATAAGGACTTTAATACGCTTCCTCCTCTGCGAGCCGCCGTATGCGCGATCCAGTAGCCTTGAGACCCAGGAAGTTGCGTGGCTCTGTTCTGGTTTCTCAACCAAATAGCTGACAGACGCTAGTCGGACAATGTCTTTCGATGTGGGATGAGCATAGTGAATCGTGATGTCGAACTTGGATAGCTCTGCCCACAGAACGTTGAAGAAGGGAATCGCTCTGGTGGTTTTGGGGTCTGCAAAATTCAGCGTTGTTGGGCGGAAGAAGCTACAGGTATTGGCGCTCACCTCTATGTATTAGGCCACAGCAGTTGAATCGCTCTGTCCTAGTGAAATGCTCGTCTACATTACCTATTAGTGACCTTCTCGGTCGTTTCGAGCAGCTGGAGCTGCGTACCAAGAACAATGAGTGAGTCAGTGCCCAAGGTCAGCGAAGCATTCCTCCCCACTACCAAGGTAGAATCTTCCCCATAGTCTGACTGCTCTTCTACAGAGATAGGATCCTCAAACGGATCGCTATCGGGTGGGCACCGATTTTCCATAGCAATGTAAAGGAGTCAGCATTTCTGGTGCTGTTGTGCGCGTTGGCAAGCTCGGCATGCCTGAGAAAAGCCCGTGATTGGGTGGCAGGTGGTCAGTGCGCAAGCTCACTTTATGGTTCCTGAATCCTGACCCATTGATGCAGTCAAGCCGCACAGAGGGTCGTTCTTGATGAACGAACAAAATCTACAATCATTAACAAGACTGAGCGGAGAAGTGCAACAGTAATCCTTTCTTGATGCAGCATTATGTTACCACCTATTGTACAGGTAGAACGCTAGAGTCCAGCAAATCTCCACAGGTCGAGGCCAGACCCTCTTACAACAAACCTCTTTGCTCAAACAATTATGACCGAACCTGTCATCAAAGACTTTCTATCTCAATGCCACAGACTCGCTTGCAAAAGTCGGCACACTTTTATTCCAGCGCCGTATTCTTTCCCATGCATCCAGCCCCCGGCTTCATGGCGAGGGTGGGTTAGTAACTCACGCAACCCATGAGGCAAAACAATTGGTAGGAAACGTAATCATGAAGAACCTCCAACTTTGTTGAGCCCTTTGAGAGATCCAAGACTCAACGCAAGCCCTTGTGACCGGCTGCGAATCCGCACAAAGCCTGTCACTGGCCCATCGTCGCCTTCTTTCTCAATGCTCAGGTTCGCCAAGGCATCCTCACCTACATACGATCAGCTGTCGAATTGAATTTCTATGGAGAGAGATAGAGATGCCTACCGAAGACGCTGCGCGCATAGAGATTGGCACTCAAGAACTGGCAATCTCCCTTCATCGATGCCTCTGGTGTTAAACACGTCATGTTTGTGCAGGCCATTAATTGAGTCAGGAAATCTCGTAATGATTTGGCCTTGGAGTTGATGTTGACTTTGTTCTCCCACTCGAACTCGGTCCACATGGTCCTGAACTGTGTTTCCGTGCAATGTGCTGGCTGGATATAGTCCATGATATCGACGTGTACATCGTTTAGTATTACTACGTTGCTTTCCGTAGAGCTTGGACCATCGTATACCACGTTACCAAAGATAACACCAGTATCTGTGGATGATACTTTGATAGTACTCTGCACGTTTTGGAAGTCTCGGGCACCAAGATTCTGGGTCGTCGGCCGTTCCACTACCTTCAAATCCCCCAGAGTTGCGAACTCGACCGAGAGGTTCTGCAAAGTCTCCGAAGTCTGATTGACTAGCAGAACATCAAGCACGATATCGAATTGATGGACTTTAACGTAGGCTTCGGCATACACGGGATCTGAAAATCCAGTCAATTGGACAACCTTACTTAGCTTCGACGAGAGATCTTCAGTGGCAGAATCACCACCTGTGGCCTTTTCGAGGTCTAGCTCAATCTCATCCGAACCGTCGCCCGTAGCTTTCTTGGTCAGTTGTCGGATAGAGACAACGTCATCCACTTGGACGGCTGACTTGGCCTTCTCGACAGCATCTTTGGCGGCTCGCTTCTGCTCTTCTGCTTGTACCATTGCACGGAACGCTTTTCTTGTGTCATCCAGGAAAACCGTCTCAAGGTCTTTCTTCTGTGCAAATTCGGCCAGCGATCGAACACAGGACATGATCCGGTCAACAGAATCCTCGTCGATTGGAGCCTTTACGAATTGTGACTGACCGACACGTATGATTGAGATCATAATTAACATAGCTTCGGCACGTAGGGCGTTTGTCCGAGCCGTGTCTTGCGAGATTTCTGAGTGTCGCATCACTAGCTTTGTTAGTGTAGAGGACAGGACAGTCGCGAGGTAGAAATCTCCATCAAGAATGAGTTGTCGCAACGGAGGTTTCTGGGCAGCTTTCACAGCTTCGAGTTTGGCAGCGTTGGCTGATTGGCTTGTCAAAGCATTTTCAGTCGCATATGTGCCATCTGGTAATACTTTTCGTGAGCCTGTAGGTGCTGAAGGTTTTGCGTGTCCGTTGGTTTGCTCTTTAGGCTCTTGCCCTTCTTCCGCTACTTCTTCAAGTAGGCGCTGTTCCGAAGACAGAATAGGGATCTCGCCCAGACTTGTTCGGATTCTCCTCCATGCCTCGCGGATATCGTTCGCCTCTAATGAATATTCTCCAACGATCCACAGCGCTCCTCGATAAACTTTACCTGCACGTACCTCGCTCAATGTTGATACAAGACGTTCGACAATGGAAGGTCGTAGCTTGGGGAATTTCTCGACCACTTCCTTGACAAAAGATATGACATCAACAGCAGAGGTTGCATTGAAATCAGCGATGAAGTCCATGAGGAGATCTACAACCGAAGCCGCAACCTCGGAGAACTTTATAGCGCATTGGTGAATTGAGTGGATCAGCAACTGCCGGTATTCATTATTCTATATTTACTGATTAGTCACAAAAACCTAGTTTAATCCACGCGGAGGACATTACCTTCTCATATTGTTCATCCAGGGTCTTCGAAAGTTCTTTTTTAAGTAACATAACGACCTCTTCTACGTTTTTGCTTGAGACCATCTCCATAGCGAGGCCGAGTGCTTTTCTTCGAACATCGATATCAGGGCTAGAGAGTACTCTAAGTATCTCCATGGTCAGATCGTCGAGAACACCCTCATTCTTCTTTCGAAGCTGGTCCACTCTATCGAGCACGATAAGTTTGACATTGTTGTCTGCCTCCTTGATACTCAATTCTATAAATTTGGTCGCAGCTGCTTTTACAGCCACTGGGTTAGTTGTAAGTGACGTGAGTGATGATGCAGCTTCGTATACTACCGTAGTTGCGCCGGCTTCTAACAGATCAAATATCAACCGTAAATAGCGACCCTGGAGAATTGTCAGCAGCTTGAGGTACCCGAAACCTGTAAAATTCATGGTACGGTCAAAAACCTACCTTGTTCTGTGTGTTCTGCACCGCGTCTTTGCGAATGAATTCAAGCTCCACCAGCTGAAGTAACTCGTCTGCGTTTGGTATTCCGTCGAAAGCCCCACTCAGATACTCCAATGCCTTCTCGTGACTCATTGAAGTTAGAGCAGCGAACGCGTTCCTTTTGCATGTATGGTCGCTCTCTGTCTCGAGGAAGGCTTGAACAAGCTCCGGGGCATCTGGAATTAAAGACTCGGAGTGGGCATGTATGGAAGAAACAGCGAAAACAGCATTTTTGCGAACATAGGCATGACGATGCTCTAAACATGCTCGTGCAGAGGATAGAAGCGGCTCTATAAGTTCGGCTTCTCGAAGCTTGCAAAGAAATCGTAATGTATTGCCGCGAATATATTCGTTGGGATGTTGGAGGTCGTTGCGGATGCCGTTGCTTTCCTGTCTGTCAGCCAAGCTTCCCTAAGCCACCTAGAATCTAACCAAGTACCAGACGAGTATCATCTCTTGCTTCAGCTTCCCCCCGGTATCTAACTTTGGGCAAATCTCGTAGTAGAAATAAAGGAGCTTTTTCAGCGCTTTGCTTTTAGACGGCATAACGAAACGTATGATGTGCATAAGGAGCTGCGGCATTGAGTCGCCATTCAACATAATTGTGAGGACCCGTTTCATCGTTTCCACCTTGGTTTCATCTGTGCCCTTCTCCAGCTGTGTCCTCAGCTCTTGCAGTGTCGGCTGGTCGGCGGTATTGTCTTGGTGGACCATGCTATAAGCATGATCCAGAAAGGACGTCATGCTGCGTAAACCCCAATTGCACCCAGCAGTACCAATGTCACTCGGATGTGGAACCCGCGGTTTGTAGAGCACGAGGGGCACCGTCTACCTGACTACCAATGCCCTTGAGCAGAATGTTGCTCACGGCTCGTAAGGATTGCGGCTCCTATAAAGCGGTTGTTAAAGGAGTGACTTCTTCTCAATTGCAAAGTACAAGCGGCAGAAAGACAGGTGTGTGAATGGAAGTCTCCAAAGGCTCTAGGCTCGGGTGCCCATTCACAGCTGTCAGATTCCGTTTGTGGTGTGTCTTTTGTGTTGCCGCTAGGGAAACGCTAATGTAACTTTACGAGCAAACCCCCTCCATCCGTATTGGAATCAAGAGTGGGAGAGTCTTAAAGTTCGCTCATAGACTTTTAGACCTTCTGCCTCTCATGGCGGCCTCAAATGAGCCTTTCTATGTGCGCTACTAGTAAGAGCTTTTGTGCCCAGGTTTCCTGTAGCTGCTGATCCCTCCACGCAGCTCAGGACATTCTGGGCGGTTTGGACACGAGTTCCTAGGTGGGACAAACGCTCAGAAACAATTGCACTGAATGTACGCTCACATCCCCCACAGAGTTCGACTTTCGCACCCTCGGCGACGGTCGAAGCGCCTCAGCGCGGTATGCAAATAACTCGAACTACCGAAATGATTCCTTAATCAGGAAAGAGAGTATGTGTACCGAAACCACGAGCATGTATTGGACAGCTCTAATGAATTCTCAGTGTGTGTTAGCTCGCTACTCATTGCCGAGATTAAGAGGATAGTCAAGGAAAGCGAGATCATGAAGTAGCCAATAGAACATGCAAATATTGCCCTACAATTACTGACTACTGGAAGGGAGGACGACACCAAATGGCCAGAGAAGAACAAAGATGGGAGGCAAGAGTTGGAAATTAGGCTGGGCAACGAACACATTTCTTTTGAGGTACTTCTTTCACAGTTCAGGGCTTGAAAGTATATGGTGATGAGCTGATTACTCTGGTACAGACGGCAAAGATCGGCTCCCTTGTCGATGTCACAGAGTCAGCAGATCCGGAAGGACTGCGGGTTTTTTACTATCTTGTCCAAGACCTCAAGGCTCTGGTGTTCTCTTTGATATCTCTACATTTCAAGGTAAGTGTACACAGCATATTGAATCCCTAGCCTGCACAAGATTAACACTGACATTTCGGAATTCATCATAGATCAAGCCTATCTAGATCTTTTGTTATAAGAGCAAGAGGAGTGGAGATTGAGGAAGGTCTGATAGGCGTTATATTTGGCGGTCATACCCTTGCCGATTTGGCTACATGAAAGTAGGGAGAAGAAATCATCCACCATTTATATCTTATTGAGCAATGTCGGTTGGATTCATCTACCTCAGCAGCCTCACCACCTTGTACCTCTTGAGTGACGTAACAAGTTGTGTCTGGGCGGCGTAATGATAATCCGGTGTTGCCTCACGGATCTCGCTTGCATCGTCTTCGTGAGCTTCCCCGCGTAGACTAAACAACCTGCGTACTCAATTTACCTTAGTATACCCAATGTCGACCCAGACCACCACCATTAACCAGGCATTCCTATTGATTTGATAAATATATCTTCCGTATCTTTGGTTCTGTATATGTTTCTTCTTCTATGTTTTAAAAGAGATTCCTTATTTCAATGCCGACACCTAATGACAGCTCCACCCAGCTCACGTTTGGAGCTGACCCGCATCTCGAGCGGTTAACACACACGACATGTCCACCCGACTCAGAACGTTCCGGAACATGGAGGAATGGGCATGAAGAGGGTCCGGACCCTGAAGATGTCATGGACGGCGCGCTGCCCCCTCGACAACAGGACTGCGCAGCCACAGAAATAGAAGCTACCGGTTCGATGGAGGACATAAACCACAACCACCAACCATCACCGACCCCAACCAATCACAAGTCTGACAGAAACACGAACGGCATGGATGAAGAACACTCAAGTGCAGATGGCTCTAGCCCGATGAGCACCACTACGGAAATCAAAGACTCGGAGCAATTGCCATCACCTGCACCCATAGCTGACACTGTTGAGCTTTCCTCCTCACTTTCTTCCCGTTTTGGTATTCCAAACGTGCGCGTATGTCGAGATCTATCCTCCCGGTTTAGAATTCTCTACGGGTACGGAACCCAGGCTCATAATGCTAATCTTCCTCCTGCAGATGATCCCCACGCATACCTCGTCCTTTCTCCGCAACGGCAGCAAATTCCGCGGCACCCAGCAGTCAGACAAACAACAATATAAAGTCGAAGTCGAGATCAAATACGTCGACATGGCTGACTCCTTTCTGTGTGGTTACCTTCGCATCGAAGGTCCGCCTCCCTCCTATCGTTCTTATCTTAGCCGTTCACTAACACCTCACCTACAGGCCTAACCGAAGACCACCCAACCCTAACCACCTACTTCGAAGGTGAGATCATTGGCACCAAGCATACATTTCAGACCCGCCACCCCTCCTGGGGCGCCACCGATAAGACCGACATGCAGCACTGGGCCCGCTTCCCCGCCTGGCGGCCCCTGGCCAAACAGGCCAAGAACCCAGACTTCCAGTACAAGAACAATACGCAGCGCGAAAACATCTTCATGCGCTGGAAGGAGTCGTTCCTCGTGCCCGACCACCGTGTCCGCGAGATTATGGGCGCTAGCTTCGAGGGCTTTTACTATATCTGTTTCAACCAGGTGGCGGGGACCGTGAGCGGGATCTATTTCCACGCTAAGAGCGAGAAGTGCGTTGCTTTCTCCCTGTCTTTCCACTTCTCAATTTCGTCACCTGATGCTAACGATTTGTGCTTTAGGTACCAACAACTCGAGCTCACGCACGTCCCCGACAACGGGTGTTTTGGCGCGATGGAATTCCGCTGAAGGCCATTTTGTGTCTACGAGGAAACGATTTGTCCTTTTAGCGATGGAGTGAAGGGGGGGATACGGGGAATGGGAAGCTGGGAAGCTTTGGGATCTTGCGAGATCTCCGCTTATTGTAACTATGTAAAATGGAATTCAATGCCCTTGTGAATTCGTCTTGAAATATATCCATGCGACTAGGGCTCTGAAACCTCCTCTTACCATGCCGCCATTGTAAAAACCGCTCGAACTGTACTTGTTGGATCGTACATCTACTTTAGCTCTGTCTGAACCGCTGCACGTCTTGTTCAAAACCCTATTTTACGCAACCGATTCATCCAATTGGCGACAGAGTAAAAAAAGTGGGGGAATAGGGGGCGTGGGAATTGGTAGGGTTTTGGGGATTCCGCTTGTTGTAATTATGCGAGATGAAAATCGGCAAATGCTCTGTTTCGTAAACACACACTCTCTCCTCTCATCTCCACTCGTCTACGTGACTAGAGGTGTGTTACTCGTTCTTCTCGATGCTAGGGGGCGTGATATGGCTATGTATAACCAACCAGGCACTCGAGGACACAGTCGATGATGTGAACATGAAAAAGCTTCGGGATCAATTTCCAGGTCTTTGCCTTGTGTAACTTACCTATGTAAATGGAAAATGACCAAAAATTCGATCAGTGACCTCTTTCGGTTCATCCATGTGAGTGAAACCCCTTATTTCTGCGCCTGCACCACCCCGGCCTCGTTAGCCTGCGCCGTAATCCTTTTCTTATACGCCTTGACGTCGCCATCAAACTTCTCCACCACCCCCGCATCACACACCCACAAGCTCTCACACACCGTCTGCAACATCGTCACATCATGGCTGACCATCAGCACGCCGCCCTGGAAATTCCGCAGCGCCAAGCTGAGCGCATCCATGGCCTCGATATCTAAATGATTCGACGGTTCGTCCAGCACCAGGATGTGCGGGTTTGTGAGACTGAGGCAGGCGAACGCGACGCGGGATTTCTGGCCGCCGGAGAGGAGCGACATTTTCTGCAGGCCGGTCATGCCGGTGATGCCGAAGGCGCCGAGGTGGCGGCGGTATTCTTCGTCTTGTTTGCCGGGGAAATTTTTCGCCATGAAGCCGACGGCGCTGGCGTTCATGTCGAGGGCGTCGACGTGGTGCTGGGCGAAGAAGCCGACGCGGAGGCGTGGGTTTTGGCTGATGAGGCCCTTGGTGGGGGTGAGCTGGCCGATGAGGAGTTTGAGGACGGTGGTTTTGCCGGCGCCGTTGGGGCCGACGATGCCGATGCGGGAGTCGAGTTGGACGTCGAGGTCGATGTTGGCGAGGAGGGGTTTGTCGGGGGTGTAGCCAAAGGAGACGTTGGACATTTGAATGATTGGTGGGGAGAGCTTCTCGACGTCGGGGAATTTGAAGTGAACGACGTATTCGGATTCAGGGGCTTCGAGGATGGGCATTTTTTCGAGCTTTTTGATGCGGGATTGGGCTTCGGAGGATTTGGCGGCGTTGTAACGGAATTTGTCGATGAAGGCTTGGAGGTGAGCGCGTTGGCCCATTTGGTTCTCGTATTCGCGTTTGGCCGTTTTGCGGCGTTCTTCCTTGGTGGCGTAGAATGAGTCTGGGGGTGGTCAGTACTAAGAGAGGCGGGTTTGGACATGGGGGGGATTGACCAAAATCTGCGCCTTTGTAGTAGTCTAAGCGCTCCGAATGTTGGTGAATTATATCCGTGGCTACTTCGTTAAGGAAAGCTCTGTCGTGGGATACTACAAGTAGAGTGCTGGGGTATGACTGGAGATAATTGGACAAAAAGGTGATTGATGGGACGTCCAACATGTTGGACGGTTCTGGTATCCTGTCAGCAATTTAGATTCACCCCATTTGTAAGTCGTTTTACCATCAAGCAACAACAGATCAGGCTCGCAGAAAAGTGCTCTTGCTAGTGCCAGTCTCATCCTCCATCCTCCCGAAAAGGTCTTGGTGGCATAGTGCTGGCGCTCTTCGGAAAATCCAAGGCCAGCGAGGATACTTGCGGCTCGAGACTCGGCCTTGTCTGATTCCATTTCGGATAGCTTCGCATGGATGTCACTCAGGGTAGTATCGAGCCCTTCTCGGTGTTTGTCAAGGCGCGCGGCGTCAGTTGATGTATCTGCCATGGAAGACCGCTCAACCTCGAGTGCGGAAAGTTCTTTACTGATTTTCTGGAATATGTCAATCCTGATAGTCAATTCCCATCATTTCGCCACATACTTCTTGCTCAGCAAGTAGGTGCTTCCGCCAGACATCAGCATCCAAGACTGCTTGCAACGCAGGTGTATCATCGCCAGTGATCTGTACAAAGGCAGATGTTAGCGTCTGTTCCTCATGCAAGAGACCGTAATCAGTTCACAAGTTCACACCTCTTGCTCAACATGTAGGATTGAGATGTGCGTAGGAATTGGCAACTCTCTTCGACTCAAAGCTCGCAGCAGAGTACTCTTTCCAATACCATTTTGACCGACTAAACCGTAGCGGCGGCCAAACGCCATGGTCAAGGTGGTATCGGTCAGAATACGCTTGCCACCAATTGACACATCGACTCCATCGACTTTGATGTCCTTGCTCTTGGACGCCTGGTCCGCGCCTAATTGCAGAGGGTTGACCTGCATAAAAAATTCTTCGTATGACTGGGCATCATCTGGTTGGTCCAGTAATCTAGATGCTTCATACTCTACGTTTTTCATGACCTTTCGTTCTTGCTTTGCTTGGATCTTTCGCTCCGCTTTTTCTAGTTTCTTCCTGTCAACTCGAGACTCTACCTTTCTTGTATTGGCAGATTCAAGATCGACTGCACCGCCAGCAAGCCCCAGCGTTGAAGAAATATTACGCTGTGACCCAACCTGGATGGCATGGTCAAGCTTCCGAGTCGTAGAAGCCATCTGCCTCTTCTCACCGTCGACGCCATTGGCAGCGCTGAGTCTCGAGATGAACTTATCGACCAGGTTGCGTATTGCTATTGCATTCTGATCAGACATATCTCCTGATGCAGAGACTAGTAAAGCAGTGATTGTCTCGGCAGCCTCATCCAGTGGGGATTGATTGGCATCGGCCTCGGAAGTATACGATTTCGAGACATGATCAAGATAGCCCTTGGTTGAGTCAGTGCCCTGGGATTGATACACCTCTACGAAACATTAGGGCTTAAGGCTACCTGAGCATAAGTCGCAATGACAGGATCAACGCCAGGGATCTGGGCTTTTATCTCTGCCTCCATGACTACTCTACTATTATGAGTATCGGATGAGTATCGGATGACTGGTGTTCTGGGAGATCGAACCGAGATGGTGGCGTGTCAATTTCGGTACACGATACCTTACGCAGCTCACGTAACTCACGTGTGTATGCCACGCCTGAAGTGAATTGATGTTCCAGAAGTGGAGACGGGAAACGAATCAGAATTTTTCATTTGCTGCAACCGTCAACCAATCAACACGTCGCCAAAGTCGCGTAAATGAAGACTTACATTACACACGGTACGGATTACAGTAAGGAAATGCTGAATCCACGGGGCTAGGTAGGTACTAACATCATACATGCATATTGTGATTGAGGATCCGCTTCAAACCATGGATCCCAATAGTGTCGCCTTGATTTGCCATCAAAGTCCTTCGTAGCGTTGCCAAAGGATTCTCAGCGGCGGTCCGGCGGAGCGATGAGCGATACTCCGTAGAGGTTGATCTTTGAAAGTACCGTAAGAATTTACAAAAACCTATCAGCTATGTGATATATGACTTGCAGCTACCAAACACAAGAAAAGCAGCCTTAGAGCACGCCAAGATGCAATTATCATTAATCATGAATTATTTAATCCAATCTCGTGCTTTTCCATGGCACGCAGGGCCGACAGTCCACCTCTCGGTTTCTTCGCCCATGTCCTGCATGGCATCCTTGCGCCTTGGACCGATTCTGATCTGTTGGATCGTCCCCGATGCGTCGGATCCCTGTATCTGATCGCTCTTTAGTGCAGCCTGGCCAATTTCTTGATTTAGACACCGCTTCTGGCCTGTCCGGCCTATCTTGGGAAACACCAGATCGAAAGGGCACGAGCCACTTCGATCAATTTTAATCGGAAAGCTATGTAGAGAAGAAGGAAAAGAAAAAAAAGGACGACGGCCGGATCCGTGGGATTATTATATTCGGACAAGTACTGGTGAAACCTGCATCCGACTCCTTGCGCCCACCCTTCAAACCAAGCCAACAGGGTCTCCATAGGACGATGGAAGTCGATACGTCAATTGCATCCGTACCTTGACCTTTTTACCCCGCCAGAGCTTGCCGTGCAAATGACAAAGTTTGCTGCTTACCAGATATGTGAGACCCGCCTTGGCCGATAACTTGCTTTTAAGCGACTGAAAAAAGACGCAGCCTCTAAAGCACCGCCTTCTCCTACACCCATACCCTTCAACATGCCTTGCCTGTCTTGCCTGGCCCATGGCGTGGTGCGCCCCCCTTCCCCGTCGCCCCTGATTGGGGCCGTTGAACGTTCAGCAGGAGTCCCACGGCGCACCATTTGCTTCCCCTCTGCCGGGAAGGTGCCGCACAACCTCTATGCTGTAATCCTTCGAGGCAACCCGCCTAGGAATATCCTAGTCGGGAGTGGAGTTCCAGCTCAGCTTTCGGTCAGGATGCAAAGCTGTAAGGAGTCTTCCTGTGCTGCTTCTCCGGATACGAATCTAAGGTACTTACTCCGTAGAGTAGCTACATACCATGTACTGTCACAAGTGTTGGACGCCCATTGCTCTTCAAGGAAAGTAGTGACGAAGAGCTGACCTAAAAGAATCCGTACTACCACGGCGGAGTTGCGAGGGGAAGGACCAATCCAGGTAAAGTAAGCTCGGTCTGTCTGGACTCCAAATCCACGCACATAGTCGCGTTGCCGGTGGAATGATACAGCGCCGCATAGCAAGCAAAGGGTCATAGAGACCTGGTGCTTGCATGCTTTTCCCCACGGGTCCACACACGCCCGTATGGTAACGCTATCTGTGATTCGACTTGCTGCTGCCTCATGCATTATCCAATGCCAGATCAGATAGATGTATCCGTAGTGTGTAGTATATCGTAATCGTTGATTTGGTGCAATGTCACTCAGTAAGCAGAGATGCCAAAGAAACGCAACAAACCGTTAAGATTTCACCAAAGACTTATGGGCATTTGATTGGTGCATCTGGTTCTCACTATAGCCCGGAGGCTTGTAGTTAGTGGGCCTTGCTTACCTGGAGTTGATCCTCGTTACGCATATCACGGGCTGAACTTCCCTTAAACCAACCAGCATCACGGTACCGTCTCAAACACTCACGAACCACCGAAAGGTTCAACACTGTAGCCTCCATCACCCAACTTCACCGTGGGCCAGCGTGCCGGCCAGTTCCCTGATTCGTTAGTTCTTGTTACCCATCGTTTGCGTTCTCACCGCTTTCCGCCCCCGAACCTCGTCCCTTTCGTTCACCTCCGTCAAGCTATCATTCCACCGCACGCCATCTTCATGAGGTCTCGGGTCTACAAAGTCTTTCTCTGGGCGTCTGCGCTCAGATGCGCTGAGATGTGTCTTGGTCGGTGCTGATAGGCTTTCATAAGGTTATGGAGACAGTGCCAACCGTATGTCTCCCTTCGTGTGACATTTCCTTCAACTTTCAAGATTGTCCAATTCGAAGACTTAAGCCAGTCTGCCCACACAATTTAAATCAATTCGATTTGATTGCGAGCAATATCATGAACTCAGACTAACTACTATGGATTTGAACAGCTCTGTGCAATCGGAACTGTTGGCGTTGCGGCAGTCGGTTTGGCTTTTGGCAACCCTCAGCAATCATCTGGTCTCAGACCCGCATCGAGGAATAAGCGGAAGGCACAATCATATGCGACGTTCAATGAAGCCCAACCCACATCAACGCTCCCCACGACACCTTCCGTAATTTCACAATCCGTCTCTGCACCGACTTCGCGACTAAGGAAGCAAAGCTCTGTTGGTCGGCCGCTATCTTCGTTGAATAGGTTGAGTAATGGGACGTGGGCAGAAGCTCCAACACCCGACACACGAGTACATGAAGAGTTCGATTGGACAAGTACTTCCCAACAAGACGCAAAACAACCCTCAGTACAGGAAAGTGTCCCACTTGAATCTCAAGGAACTGGGACAGCGAGGTCGTCCTGGCTGCGGCGGATGTCTACCTTGTCATCCCTCAAGAGCGAAAGTATTGTTTCCACGCCGCCCCGGCCTGCGTCGACATTCTCAATGTCCAATGGATCGACTGCTAATGGATCCACTACCCCAATTCTACCTTCCATCCCTAACACTAGCCCTGCGGTAGTACCACCAAACAAATTAGTCAAACGAAGTGCCTCACAGCGGGCACTGCAAGGGAACAAGCCACTGCACTCGACCCTTCGCAGACCTGCCACCAGCCATCAACGTTCAGCTACCCTTCAGCAACGGCAATTCCAAGACGAAGGGTCGAATTACCATCCATCGTTCCGACGATCACTCCCATTCGAGGATCTCCAGGAAGACAAACGTCTCTCCAATGAATCACTTCAAACGTGGCGACCTTTTTTCAAGTCCAGGCCTCCTCAACTGGTCAAAGACGGGCCTTCACTGAAACGAACTGCAAATGGGGTAATGAATCGAAATGAATCGCCACGAAGCATAGTACCTGATATCAACCAACTACCGACCCTTCTATTGGCAACGTCAATAACCCCAAGGTCTTCGGACGATACCATGGACGATGATGATCCATATGTCCCGAATCAAAATAGGCCAACCACGTCTGCGGGGTTCGATACCTCCGTGTCTCCTTCAACAGACAAACCAATACCGGATGCCAGCATTGATATGGATGCAATTCCCAGACGTTCTTTTTCCATTGCTGAGATGTTTCCGTCCCCGTCACCATCTACCTGGAAGATGCCACGCTCTGGGAGCCTCAGAGGAAGCAAAGGTTCTAATGGGCCCTTGAACAGCAGAAGAATTACTTCGGCCCCTCAGACTTCGAAATCTCGAAAGCCAGCACCCTTTACGCAAGGAGAATCCCACTTCGGTAACCAAACTAGGATTTGGTCTTCAGGCAGAGGCCGTGATGACCGCTATGAGACGGACTTGGATCCTATGAGAGCAAACGAGAGACCTTCATCGTCGCCACTTCCGCCAATCAATCGTTCATCCACTTTCGACGTCCATCTGCCAAACACAGCGCCTTCGTATCCAACAAGTCCACAACCCGAGAAATCATCATCTTCCCCCAAGCTATCCAGCCCCACTTACCCTGCGATCTCCTCTCCACAAGGACCCGTCAAGTCTGCCCGACCTTCAAGGGTGCCATCCGATCGGGAATCGACTTTGCTTGGATCTGATAACGAAAATAGCCGCTTTCTGTCCGGCGATGAAGACGATGGAGATGGCCGTAGTGATACCGTCTATGATTCTTTGAGAACTGGTGCTACAGGAAGCAGTCACTCTGGTGTGCGGAGACCCCCAATTGAGACGATATTTGATGAGTCTCCACCAGCAGGATTATCAAAGGCCAGATTATTCGCGTTACAGGATTTGGAGACAGATGATTCGTTCGTAGAGTCTAGTCCAAAAAGATACCGTGTTGCAAAGGGAGATCCACCGTCGCCCACATCTGTTCGTGTTGCAGGACCATGCAAGGATGAAAACTACCCCACCCCAGTACATAATGCCAGCAAAGCTTCTCACTCACCGGAGCTTCCGTCATCGCCATCCACAAATCCTTTTGAGATCAAGTTGAGGAAGACCCTCGACCGAGGCATGGACGATTCTCAAGATGACGAGTCATGGTCATTAGAAGATGCGGAAGAAAGTAATGGGGACTTTGGGGATGGCGTCCATGAATCGACTAGCGACAATTGCTTTGATCGATTACCAATGCCGCCAACATCCGAGTCAACTATACACAGACTTCCCACTTCTGACTTACCCGATGGGCAAGAAAAGCCATCGAGATCAAACATCTTTGATTGGTCGGAGCAGCCTGTAGTCGAACAAACATCTCCCCAAGGGTCATCACCTAGGCCCAGAACAGCACATGGAAAGCATAGCAAAGAGTCACGTGGTAGTCGTCTGAGCGCCCGCCGTGGGCCCAGCGCACTACATCTGCGTAGTCAAAGCGTACCGATTCCTCCAGATGCCTCAGGCCACCGCTCTCACAACACGCACAAGCTTGAATCCTGGATATTGGGCAACAAAGGGGTAAGTGAGGATTGGGATAACGACTTTGAATTCGATGAACCTCCTCGCACCAACAAACAGTCGTCCACCAGTAGTGATATAGCACGAAGTGCTTCTGGCATGTTGGTCCCCCCAGCAATTATGGAGAGGCAAGCAAGCGTGCACGGACAGTTCGGGCAAGTCAAAGAGTTGACACTGCTTGTTGAAGAACTGAAAAGGCTTCAGCAGCAAGCTAGTGCTCAAGGGATCATGCAGGGTCAGTCCGTTGAGTTATGGAAGGAAGCAGAGGGCATTATCAACCTTGCTACCTTGGACGATGAAGAGCAGGATCTATTTCCTCCTCGCTCTCCTCGTTCCCCTAGCAATGAGTTCGACCCTTTCGAGGAGGATTCACCTGTTGGCCATGGCATGCGTAGATCTGATTTACCGCCTCCAAGGGAAGAATCTTTAAACGGTACCGACAACACGTCTAGGTCTCAGACCCCTTCGCGCTCAACCCCGGACAGGTCACGGTACGAGACGCCCCCAACGTCCAGGCCTCGTCGAGAGTCTGTGGCAAAAGCCAAGTTCGTCCTAGAAACCATTCACCAGCAGCGTAACCATTACAATCCGGCCCTCCTCGACTCCAACTCGTCACAGAAGAAGCTTCCATTCGATACAACATCTCTGCGAGATCTCGTAACCCGTGCTGGTGTGGTCACCAGGGCCTTGAAAGAGATTGTCCGCCGCGCCGAAAACGCACCACTCTCTCCAAAGCCCCCACCTCCGACTCCTCAAGACCCACCGTTTAGCCATATGTTCCAAAAACCTCCATCTCCTCCATCTGTAGGCAACAAAATACCTCGTACCACACAGAGTCCGAAAAACGGCAATTTCCTTGGGGGAACGCTTTCCGGCAACGATAACGAGATCAACGGACACATGACAATGATGACGGTTGTCTAAAAATCCGATATCATAGATCACGTGCAGACGTCCGTCTTCTTTTCCTTCAATGAGCCTCATGTAGTAGAACCTCCCTTTCTCACGAACGTACATTCTTGTACCATAATGTTTTGTCCTCGAGCATCAGTACTTCCCAGGTCCTCAATAGCATCTTAGCGTTTCTTACACATTGTACACAATTAGCGGCGGCACGCTTTTTCTGCGAATACGGGGATACGCCTCGAGGCCTTCGACTATAGCCACGGGCATTTTTTTTCGATTTTACTTTTCAAGAATTTTCTTTAACGTGGGCATCACGGGGAAAAAGCATCGGTAGGATATTTGTGTGTGCGAAGCATCTATCATGTGTGTGCAAGGACAGCTTAGCGTACGAAAGCAGCAGTAGACGGAGAATGATGGAGGGGACGATTTAAATGCGCAAAAAAAGCCGAAGGCTAGGACCGTGAACCGTTTTAGTTGTGCAAGGGGTAGTAGCTGTGGGTATGACTGAAATACGAAGGAGTCATTGATGTCTGTTTGTGAGGGGACTCTTTACATTGCGCTGTGATGGATGATAATAGGTGGGCTGTTTTCGTTCCGACGCGGCTGCACCGTCGACTCAAACCACACATATCTCCTTCTGGTCTCTATGATCCTTTCAAAACCATCGCATCCTTTCCGTGTTCAAGCACCTTCCCCCCCTTCACCTCTATTCTGGGCCTACCCACTTCACCCACCCAAACGAGACGAAACGAAACGAAGCCTCCCAGAACAATCTACCCCCCCCTCCCTCACACGTCTCCGTTCCCACACACCCTCCCCTTAATCGATCATATCCCATTTTTGCTTGTATACACCATTCTAAAGCTACCAAACCCCGTTTCCATCCCCGATCCAGAAAATCCCAACTTTATCCACCATGTCATGCAGAACATATACTTTATAAATCAAAGCGGGGTATGATGGAATGCCGGGATGGAAGAGGTGTGTTGATCGTAAGGGAAAAAGCGGAAGGGGGTGGTGTGTCTACATGGAAGATTTTGATAAGGAGGTTAGTTATGGATGGGTGGTAGTAGTGGTGCGGGAAAAAACAATAGAGGGCAGAAAAACGGTTCCGAGGGAGTTGGGAGATCAAGGGCGGTTCTGGGATGGAAGAAATGTCAAAGCGGAGGAAGAGAGGGAGGGAGGGGTAAGGGTAGTCTGGGGAAAGAAACGAGAGGCGGGAGAGTCACGGGATCGTGAAGGAAAATCTGGGAATACTCGTAGAGACTGAGATGTGAAGGGGATAAAAGAAGATTAGCAGGGTAAGGTTGGAGAGGATGATAAGAGGAGAAATGGTCGGTGGAGAAGATTTATGGAGGGGGGTGGGGTTGGCCTACAGTATGAGTGGGTTGGTTGTTGGTGGGCACGAGAGGCAAGAATTGAATACATTATATACGGTTCAACTATAACGATTTTAGCCACTCGAAGAAAACGGTTAAGACATATTCATATCTCTCTCCATCGGAGAATTTTCATTTGAAGCTGGGTCCGGATGTAAATATACATGGAAGTCATCTCATCAACCCCATAGTAAACATTCAGGACTGTAGCTGCGAGGATGATCATATCCTCGTCTCAATCGTCTTCGCGTTCAAGGGTCATGCAGCAATGTTTCGTACACCATCGCATCCTACATGTGCTACTTGCGCTAACGATACCACCTATACTGACGCCAGTTTTTGTGGTCTGACTTAAACCATCAACAAGACCGCTATATCAATGATCATTCCCACTACCCTCCCCATTCATTGCACTCTTGATCGGCGCCCGAAAGCCCTGCTGCTGCTGCCCCGGACTCGGCTCGAGACGGGGAACAGGCGGCACAACCGGCGTACCAGCAATACCGTATCCCGGAGACGGTGGTAGCCTAGGAGGGCTATGCTTTGTTGGTGAGAGACCGGGTGGTGATGGATCTCGTTGTTGAAGTTGGGGGCTCGAGGATGGTTTACTGACAGGGTGGATGGCCGGTGTACTGGCACCAAGGCCGTGGCCAGGTGGTGGTGCTGGCCGTGGAGGGCTGTGCTTTGTTGGGGAGAGGCCTGGTGGTGAGGGTCCTCGTTGTTGGAGCGGTGGAGGAGCGGTTGGGGTTGATGATGGGGGAAGGGTGGGCTGTGCTGGTGGGGATGATTGTTGCTTGATGGGGGAGTGAGATGGTGGTTGGAGGACAGGTGGTGGTTGCTGGAGGGGACTCCCGTCAAGATGGGGCTGGGGAGAGAAGGTAGGTAGACTTGACGATTGATTGCTTTGGGAAGGGGTAGTCAGGGTGTGGGCCTTTGATGGTGAGTTCAGCTTGTTTGTCGTGTGGGAAGAGCTCGGATTTTGTCGGGAAAAAGAGTTGAGGTAGGGGCTTCCTGACGGAGGATATTGAGACGTCTGGTGTGGTGGTACAGGTGGCTGAGGTGGCGAGTAGCTCGCTGACCAGCCATGATTGGTTTGCTTGTTACTATTGCCTCCAGCCCCGTTTATAGTTGGTGGTGAGATATGAGAGAATGTTTCCGCGTTAGGATTATATCCATTTTGCTGTCCAACATAATGAGTGTAGCCATTCGAGTACGCGGGAGGCGCCGGTGGTGATCTAAGCCCGGGCGGCGGCGGTATTCCATTGGACATTCGATTCCTTTGGTGGGGAGGCGGTGGAAGCTGTCCTTGCGGTGATAAGGTTGGACCATTCATGATGGTCTTATGCATACCGTTCGAACCAACAGGAGGTCCAGTGACGAAAGGATTTTGCGGATGGGCAGTGCCCTCCACTGGTTTGAACTTCTTTAGAGGAGGCATGTGTGAGGCCTCGTCTCCAGACTTACGCTTCTTTGCTTCATTGGCAAATGGGCCAATGCCATTCACCGTTCGTGAAGGCGGAGAGGACGAAGACCCAATATGAAACTTGAGAGGGGCGATTTTAGGCTTCTTAGCATCTTCTTCTCGGCGCTGGCAATCTCGACAAATGAAATGAAAGTTATCCTTCTCTGCTTCACCCTGGGAAATACCATGGCATGCACTATGCTGCCAGACATTGCACTTTTCACAAGCTATGCTATGAGAGCCGTCATCCTACAGGTATAGTTAGCACACTTTGGAAGAGCCAACGAAAAGACGAAACCTACTAGGTTCTCGCCGTGGACACCACACTTCGAACAGTCGAAGAACCACACATCGTCTTCAGCAAGAGCAGCTAATTCCTTCTTCTTTTTCTCCATTTCTGCTTTCAGATGTCTTTCAGACAACCTAGCCTCCCCAGCATCCAGCTTCTTGTTGTCTTCTGAAAGAGTCGCGAGCTCCTCCTCATGAAGAATACGCTTGTATTCTCGCTCTCTGAGGCGTTGTTCGCGGGTCATCATACGTGATTCACGCGCCTCATCCATCTTCTTTTGCCTCTCCTGGTCCTTTAATGCTTCGGTGAGATCAGCCTTCCTCTTTTGCTCTGCTTCCATTGCCTCTCGCTCTTCTCTCTCTTTGTCCATCTTACTTGCTAGCCTACTGGATCTCTTAGCAGTAGCTAGCTTTTCCTGATTCATCAATTCTCTCTCTCGCCGGGCTATTGTCCTTAGCTGGGCCTCTTCAGCTTTCTCAATGATCGGCACAACATCCAAGGTAACACGTCGATGAAGAGCTTTCTCATCAGGATCTCGACTCTTTTGGATAGTCTCAAGGAATTCCTGATATTGACCTAGGGTTATAGCAATGCACTCCCACTTTCGGCCCCCAAATTTGTCATCGGCAACGGTCATTCCATTGACATCTTCAGCACCTGTCTCACCTCCAGCATCATTTCCGGAATCCTCAGTGTTTGCAGTTTTCCTTCTTTTGCTAGCCCTGGCGGCCGCCTTACCCTTTCTCGAGTTGGCTTTCGGCTTGGGGGTAGGTGGAAGAGGGAGTCGCGGGTCGGTACGGCGGTACATACGGTTATCGTCGAGCACAAAATAGAGGCGTTCTTGCTTGTCGTATCCAATTTCTTCAATACGCTACAATATGGTGTTTTTAGCTGGTGTAGTCTTGGGGTATTCTGAATACTAACCCATTGCGTTTGTTCACTATCCTTTCCCTCAGGCATCAGCCCCCTCATCCGCTCGGCATTGATCAGTGTCCATTGCGAAAGCTGGAACAGTACACGAAGTTTGGTAAATACATCAAAGTCGGCGAATTTATTTGGGGTCTCCTCTGTGCCGAAAGGGTTGCGGTTAGGCGCTTTAGCCATATATTGGCGGCGCGTATATTCGTCGAATATCTCAGGGCTGCAGATGTCAACGCAGTCATAGGATGGCAGTTTGGTGAGCTCACGTCAATCCTCGATGTGATGAGACGAATTTAAGAAGGGCCAGCCCGATGTCGGCTAGCTTCTGTGATGGTTCAGGCTTGAGACATTCTGTTTCCAGATCCTGTCAAAGAACACAGATTAACATGATTCTAAGCCTTGAACGCCCATATCCTGAACCTTTACTGGCAGGTATAGACGAATTAGCGGGGAGGGGGGGAACCTTTACTTCGATAGTAAAATCCTCATCAATCTTGACAGCTTTGCCGAATATGAAAATATATTGCATGAGGTTTGAGAACTCCCACATGCTTCGGAGTCGATCCAGCAGGCTTAGCTCCGTTGCTGGCTCAGAAGACTCCATCTCCTCCCTTCCACGCTTCCGTGTGACCATTCTGACGAGGCTCTTGAGGTTAGATATACTTGTCGCGATGTTGAATTATATCGAGAGGGTGCAAGCCAGAGCCAGGAAGAACGCGTGACAAATTTGCCTTTGATAGCAGGGCAGTGGAAATACCACAGTCTAGCTCAGAAAGCACAAAAATTGATGGGTGAGATACGTGTTGGCTGATCTCGTGTTGACTTTGTCGATAATCGAGAACCGGAACGTCGATGTAATTTGCGGGAATGCTAGACTAGCGTGGAGCGGACTTAGCTCAGCCTTACGGGCAAGTACGGGCAGATGAAACATGAGTATGGGATGATAGCGTGGATAGTCACTACGCGTACTGCACTACTACCGTACTCATCTCACGAACATAGTTCTCAGAGAGCTAGGGTTAAGATCGTTCTAGTTGAAAGACAGCTCACGTCGAGAGGATTGACGAAGATCTTACGCAATTCTTTAAGGTTCGGACGTCCATGGAGAGAGAATTCTAAGTGGCATCATGGAGACATGAATGGATAGGATTGATAGAGTAAGAACATTCGGATAAATTGTTAAAGGTAAGGATGGGCCAGGCAAAGGATATTCGTGTCTATACAATGGCCCCAAATTAGACGCAGGTTCCAGAAATCCCCAGAATGCAAACGTGACTGAAGCAATTCATGTAAACCAGGTAACCGTAGCAGAAGGGTATGATATTCGCTCCTGCTTCTCAAACCTCCCGAAACGCCGGTCAAGGCCGTGGTGTCTTTAGATAATGCTTTTGAAATCCCGTAATAACCAATGATGCGTCTTCAATCCTTAAACGCTGAAAGATCCAAAAATGATCTTTGCGTTATCCAAACGTCCCTTATGCCACGCGTATCCTACAATGCCAAAATCATCCCAAGGGTATATGTGCGAGGTTTCGTGCGGTGTCATTTCCGAATCGGTCTGCGTCAGGGTTTACACTCCTGGATTGTTCGTGGCGTCCATAACGTTGTCGGAGAGGTTGATAAGAAGCTGAGCAAGGCAACGTTTCGTAGCAGCATCGTCGCGTAGAACAGAGGAGAACGTGGCATCGCGTAAAGGTTCAGGCAAGCACTGACGGAGTGCTTCACGGGCCCGAGCGTTATCACTTAGTCTGATAAATCATTAGCACCATGGTCGTTACCACGTTCGTCATATCGCCGACATACCGGAGGAAACATCTAACAACATGCTTTAACAGCCTGACGGTCTGTTGCTCAACTAACTGAGTTACCATGTTGCTCAAAACAGTACCGACGGCATAGAATCTCTCATAGGTATGACAGATGTAACCTAGTCCAGTATCGTCGAGTAAGATTTTCTGCACAATGAAGATAGCCACTGTTTTGCTGAGCTCGGAGCCGGTCTCCATAATCCGAAGGCACAACGGAATGATCTCCGTAGTCAATAAAAAGTTGATAACTTCTGAAGAATCATTCTTTACCAGAGCACCAATGACACCGAGTGATGTCAGCCGAAGATATTCGAAAGGCCGAGACTTCGAGGTTGTGTTGAGGAAGGGGTAGAGAAAGAGTGGGATGTGCGCTATTGGAAGTGTGAGTAAAACCAATTCACAACATCGTACGATACCCTTACCATTCAAGAAGAGTCCTCTGGTCTCGTTATGCGAAGCCACACATTGCAAAAGAGCCAGTGCATTGCAGACACGGTTCGAGGCCGCTGCTGTTAGCTGGGAAGGATTCAACAGCGGATAGACCGAGATGATCTCCTGAAGTAGAGAAGTCATGACACCTGTTTCGCGGTTGTGAGCCGGGGATCCCCAGAAATAACAGTGTTATAATTTACCGAATGAATGCCAAATAATGAGCGCCAACTCCGGCACCTGCTCTCTCTTCTTGCTTAATTCCATGAGTGCTGTCTCGCGTGAATTCCCATTCATTAATTCAGCCACCCAACCAAGGACTCGTCTATTCTCCTCGATCCAATTTCCGTCGACCGAGTTCCCGTGATTTTGTTCGGAATTCATCCCATGTCCCCCACTACTGTTGTTATTCACTGCAATGCGGTAGTGCTGCTGTTGAGCAGCTGCCTGGTGCTGCACTTGGACATGTGAATGCGTAGCCGAATGTGAATTGTTATGCTGTTGATGATGCCCTTGCTGTTGATGTAGCCATGACGGCTCTGCTTGGGGGTATTGATGCTGGTGGGAAAAGACGTGTTGCTGTGAATTGAGCATCTTCGGTGGGATGAAGCGCTATGGATCTTATTCACAAAGCCTCTTTTCCAACAAGATACACATAAAAGCTCCAGCATCCAGACATCATCGAGGCACTCTGTATATTCAGTTCGAGGGAGGAGCCTGCGCAAGGTAAGATGTGGTCAAAGCAATGGTACTGGGGTGTAGTAAGATGCCCCTTTTATGCTTTACTGAATAGAAGCCAGTACTTGCAGCAACAGCAAATATATGAGAATGAATAGAACCGTGAAAGGTTTGCACAATAAGAAGACTATAATCGCTGCAGTCAATGGTCGAGGCAGGCCTCTTAGCGAACTTGACTTTATACATCTGGACTAAACGCTTTCGGGAAGAAACCTCGGCCCTACTGCGCCCGAGGGGCCCTCCGGAAAGCATCTCTCCCTGCGAACCATGGACACCCTCATTATTTCTCGGTAGAGGAATTTGTTCACCCTCTATTTGGTAACAATTGAGGCCAATCTTCTCCAGACCCAGGCTTTGGTAAAAGCAGGCTTTGGGCGGCCAATCACAGAAGCAAAACCTTGAGAAAGTCCCTCCCGGAGTTTCAAGCACAGACTATAAGACTCTGTACTCCTTGGCTGCTCTGTCTGGTTGACAACGTGTGCATGCCACGCCGCTGGTATGGCTGCAAGGGTAGAGGCCTTTCAACAACAACAGAACGAGAAAGATATTGTGGAGGAGAAGCCTTGAGAAGCTAGCCTTTAGGAAGCCAATCTTCAACTATGTGTGGTGCTGCGAAGAGGGCTCCGTGCCCGAATCTTTCGTAGGACAAATCGGACCTGCAAGGGCATGCCTTAGTTTTTGCCTACACTGAGAGTATCGAGAAATAGATTCCGTGGGATTACATCAAGGTGCAAGTCCCAACTAATATCATGTCGGTAGACGAGGCTCTGCAGTTAATCCAAGTACTCCAAATCTCAGCATGGATGATCCTTTCATGAGATTTGAAAAAGGAAGAGTAAATGACAGCATGTTTCAAGCAATCTTCAGAATTCAAGAGCAGGGACATTCTCTTTGCTCAAAGTCTTAAAGTCCCTCAAGTTGTCTTACTGCCTCAACTTGCTCTCGTCTTGAAATATGTATATTCTTCGCATTTTATAAGGTTTCAAAGATCTCCAGTGAAATATCAAAGCGCAACATGTCTGCCGAAAGCATGTTGCAAGCATGACCCCAGACAACAATAAGTTTTTATGCTTGCCGCGTCTCGCAGCTGTTTCAATTCAGTTCGAGCTCGGTCAAGGAGGATAAAATATAAGGCATTAGGAAAAGTGAGAGCAAATTAGCTGTCGAAGGGATCAGCAAAGAGCAAAGACGTCAGTAATGTGACAAGAGAACTGGGTTATGAAGCAGCAGAGGGGCTGCTTGATAGGTCTTGGAACTTGGTGCCCAAAATAAAGTACTGAACAGATATGATGGATATGTGCTGATATCCAGTCACAAGTGTTAAGACGAAAACAAACGCTTACCTCCGGGTCACCTTTTATCGCCGGGCCAATTATGCAAGCTGACGATTGTTTTATCTCCATGTGGAGAGTTGCCCTAACCAGGCTTCATCTTTTTATGCGTGTTAGGGCTGTTTGATCTATGCTTCCAAGTATCGATTCAGCTAGCTTCTACCGTGAAGATACCTTTCTACTTGTCTGACTGCTAAATGGCATCTTGTAACCCTTCGACAACCGCGGGACGAGTGAGCGGCTCTTACGAAGTTTATGTGAGGCTGCACAACCTCATTCGCCCTCAGAATCGTTGCACATAATCAGCAGAACTCCTACTTATACCGTCATCTACCACACTTTTTCCAATTTTCCATTTTTTGTCCCCAGGGAATCCATCATGACGCAGCCTCCATAGAAGAAAAAGTATGTTATACACTAGCTCTACCTATTTTATATACCTACCTACCATCTATTTAGCGTTCTGAACTCCACTCGTCCCTAACTGGCTGCACGAGGTCTCCGATCCCAACACTGAGCACGAGAACAGAGAATACTCATGCGCTACAACAATACCCGAACAAGACCAGATGGTGTTTTCTCTCGTGCTGAGACAACGTCTTTACACATATTTGCCGCGAACATATCTCTCTAAGCTTTCTGAACTACCTTTGCCGTCATTGTCTTGGTCCGAGCTAATCTGGCTTTCCCAGATCACATCTAAGTAAAACGCTAAAGAACGGACCAGGGGATGTTAGAAGTCGACCGTAAGCCGTAGTCGTTTCTGAAATAAAGGTAAATTGGCTGTTGTTTATGGTGTTTATGGTGTTGAAAAACAAATCTCGCTTTTCGTACGTTTTTGAACGCTATCTTAAACAAATTCCGGAATCTCTTTCTACCTCAATAAACGTTCGTAGCTCACATTCCAAGTACTTAGAACAGAATCCTCGAGTAGCATACTTGAATTAAGTCCGCATCCCATGGACATGAACGAATCGCCCAAGAGTAATGTAGGAGCACTAGCGGTTTGGGTAACGGAAACACACATATAGTGCTACATCACGAGGCCCAGCCCCCCCTACTCCTCATCACTATCACCAAAGATTGCCCTAAAGATATCATCCCCCGGCCTCTCCTTCTCTAACGCCTCGTTCCTCTCCGGATCCACCACGACACCTTTCTCCACCACCTCCACCACCTTTTCCCCCTCAACACCACCAGAAGAAAACTTCGTCGCCGCAGCCCCCTCCCTCCGTAACTCATCCATTTCTCTCTTCCCAACTAACTCTAGCCGCTGCATGTTCGGTGTCTCATTACATCCAGCCTGCCCTTCGGGCGCACTCCCAGGATCTACGGCCACGTGTGAGGGCGGCTTGACGTTGAAGCGTTTACACAGCAGACGCGCAGGATAGAATTCCTTGATCGACCTCGTGAGCGGCCCGTACATGCCCACGCTTGCGGCCTCCTCCGCGGGATCTTTAGGTTTCTCTTGTGGTCTCGTTAACAATTCCTCTCCGCCCTGACCCTTCGTCCCTTCTGTGGCATCACTCGCCACACTGGGCGCAGATTTCGAACTCGTGAATCTCGTGGCCATCATCCCGCTCATTGGCTTGAAAATCTGCGCCGCGTGCGCAAATTCCTGCATCTCATTTACCCAGTCCTCGGTGCTCGCGCCCGACGCACGCTCAGGAATAGTGCCTGGTCCACGTAAGCCAGCGAGCGTGGACAAGAACAGCTGGTAGCGGGTCCGCTTGGGTGGATCTTCGGCGTAGGGCAGCCAGCCGGAAGTGCCGCGGTTCAGTGCTTCTCTGGCGGTTTCAAGGGATAAGAATGGGACTAGGGAGGCGAGGGATTTGGGGTTAATGGAAGATGGAAGGGAAGAGGCTTCGTTTAGGGCGGGAGGGAGATGAGTGTTGTTTGTTGCGGTAGCGATACGGGTGCGGGCGGTGGGGGTGAGGTAGTCGAAGACGGATTTACCCGGAAGAAGGATTTCGCCGAGGATGGAGGCACGGGACTTGGGATCCAAGGAAGAGGTTTTGGCGACGGTGGCAGGGGACTGGTAGGTGGCAGATGGGGTCACCGAAGGATCGAAAGGCGTTTTGGAGGATTTCCAGTCGGAAGGGATGGTTGGAGATAGGTATTTGCCGTCCTGTGAGAGTATTGATGACAGAGGGTCAGTACTTATGGAGAGGATGAATCCGTCAAGGGGAAGACGACCATCGTGGCACCGGCGGAAGGTTGCGCTCGCTTTTGTTGCGGCAGCTTTCTTGGATATGAAGACTGGCCTATCGTTCAAGAGGGGATTCGCTGCTTTTTTGCCGTTTATGGCCTTTTTGGTCTTCTTTTTGTCCCCTCCAACTATGCGATTGTACGAGACTTTGGGCCCCATCTGATAGGGATCCTCATCATCTGACCCAGTATCATTGAGGATTCCAACTCCAAATGCTCCTCGACTTGGTGGCTTTTTACTCTTGACCTGCTTACCCGTAGAAAGAGTCCCGATAGCAAAGTCATCATCTCCGTCGTTCTCAGCTTTATTTTCTTTGTTGCTTGAAGTCTCCTCAAGTCTGCCTTCTCCCTCAAATCCTAAACCTTTACGGTCATTCTTTCTAACGAATGATACCATCGGAGAGTTCTCGGGCGCAAATAAATGTGTCTCCTGTCCATTCTGGCCACCTGGATCCTCATCCTCATCTAGCCTCGCTTTCCGTCTCACTTTTGGCCCGATTCCTTGGCCGTCTCGCCAGCCCATTTTCCTCAATAATTTCACACCTATGGTATCACCAGTTGTCTTCAGAATTTCCATGATTGGTTCGTTCCGTGACATCTCCTCGGCGGTAGATCCGAGCCCCGCGAACGAGTCTGCCGTTTGTAACTTCCTTGCCTCCTCCGCATCCGCCATGTCCTCCTCATCCATGAAGTCTTCCGCTCTCTGCTGAGCAGGCGGGGCATCTTTCTTCTTGTTCGACCGAGACGATACAAACGTCGATGGAGTCCATCCCTCCTTGGATCCAACTGTATTGAAGTATCTGGACTTGTGGTTAACTTTTGCAAATTATGATGTTTTATATGAACTTTGAGATTACCCTGCGCTGAAGCCGCCAGTGAAAGCCCCATGTAGTCTTTTCCGCCCTTGCTCATCGGTGACCTCTTGCTTCCACATCGGCACGTAAGAACCATCATCGCGAGTATCAGGATCAAGAGGAGGAAGTGGGGTACCATATACGACATATGGGGATTGCTGAGCTTGCAGGTCTGCTTCGAAGGTTGCACGCGATCGTTTGTAAGCCATGATGTTCAAGGTGAGGCATGCTCGCAGGTCGCAAAGCTTCAAAGGCACCTCACATATCCACCCGGACAAGAGCTGTGGAACGGCGGAGCATGCGTGTTAAGACCGCTGTCTTTGCTACCATTGTGATTGGCTAAGAATATTTTAAGCATAAGGTAAGGTAAGGTATTGTCCGCTTAGTCGTTAGCGCTGTTTACACGTATCCCCTTAACCGCCACAAGGTCGGCCACCCCTATGATCTACAATGCTCGTAGGGGGACCCCACCAATGACTAAGCCTACGAAACATTTATTTGGATTCGGCGAGTCGGCGACAGCGCGGTTTATTAAGCACCCGTACCTCATCTGGTCAAGCTGCTACCAAATTTGGCCTAGCTGTTGATCGAAGGGGGTGGCCGACCTTGTGGCGGTTAAAGGGATACTGTACCTTATGTTTCAATAATAGAGGCATTCAAGGGATCGCCCGAAGTACCCTATTAAATACTGTTTGACACTTTCGGCGACTTAGCTACTACCCACTCGAACGGGCGAGTTATGTTCTGTGACGGCGCACAGAGCTTTGACAACATACCTGGAACTATTTCACGATTAGCGGTCTTTGAAACAGGTAGCCGACAAGAAAGCCGTGCTGTAATCGTTGGCTGAGGTAGATAATTGGGTAGATGCCCGGTCATGTAGAAGCTGGAGCCGAGACTTTGAGACGCCTGGACATCCACGCGACTTCATCCGTTGACAAGATCCAAGTGAGATATCAAGTTCTTGGGATATTCGACTACCTTAGGTCAAGCGTTCCCAACCCCGTGACTAGATCATCTTGAACCGCCTCATCCACGTCCCATACCTTACGTGGTTGCATACCAGTCAGTAGAAGCTGCCTACCTTACAACGTATTGACTGTCACTCCGAGTACTCAGTTTAAGGAATGCAGCGCTCTTTCTCCTCTTGACACAGAGTCTGGGAAGCACCAGGTTGTCACGGTCGACGCATAACTGGTAGCTAGCCTGAGAGCTAGCATCGGAGTCGCCAATTGTTTGACAAGTTCAGCCTTCAATGCTCCCATCTGTCGCGCAACCTTACAGTCCCCGGCCCAGGCTTTGATACCCCCAGTCCTCAGGACTCTTTCTCCTCAAACTCGATAAATCTTTGGCGAACGCGATGTCAACTTCTACCGCAACACCAGCCATTGTACGTAGTTCATCACGTCGCCAGCCGTCGTATACCACCCCCACAGGCGACCGCCCTCAACGAGCTGTTTCCACAATCACAAGTCATAGCACTCCTCCGCCGTCCTATTCTCGCTCTCAATCTCAGAATCGGGGACCACCTACTTCTCAGCAGGCAGCACTTGCTAGCATCGCTCGCAAAGACCATGAAACCACTAATGTAGCCCGGCCATCTTCGTCCCGCCGTAGCTTTTCTCGAGATCGATCTACTGCTGGACCGCCACCCACGCGAACAGATTCTACTCGAGATTCACGTCGAAGCACGTCAAGGCCGGGTCATTCGCGGAACAATTCATCATATTTGTCAGCAACAGGGACTGCCGTTGCCAATGGAGGATCCGCAGCGGTACAAACCCCAGGCGGTGGGAGATCGCAATCTGATGCAGCTATCCCAGGAAGCGGAGGGTCTTCTAAGAGACGTACAACAATCAGCGCGCAGACAGGAAACTGGTCGCTGGGCAAAACTATTGGCGCAGGTAGCATGGGCAAAGTCAAGTTAGCCAAAAGTCTAGAGACCGGGGAACAGGTGCGTTCGTTTCGGTGCTACTAGGCATGAAGCCAGAGACGTAACCCAAACTAACACAGAGGTTTTTGAATCAGGTTGCGGTCAAGATAGTACCAAGACAGTCTACGGATGAGCATCACAACAACCGAGACCGGGAGCGTGCGGATCATTCCAAGGAAATCAGGACCGCCAGAGAAGCAGCTATTGTCACTCTGCTGAATCACCCTTATATATGTGCTATGCGTGACGTTGTACGTACCGGAAATCACTGGTATATGCTTTTCGAATATGTGAACGGAGGCCAAATGCTCGACTATATCATCTCTCACGGAAGACTTAAAGAAAAGCAGGCTAGAAAATTTGGTCGACAAATTGCTAGCGCGCTGGACTACTGCCACAGAAATAGCATTGTGCATCGTGATCTAAAGATTGAAAATATCCTGATAAGTAAGACTGGAGATATCAAGATCATTGATTTTGGCTTGAGCAATTTGTTCTCTCCGAGAAGCCATCTCAAAACTTTCTGCGGCAGCCTGTACTTCGCGGCGCCAGAATTACTGCAAGCAAGACAATATACAGGTCCTGAGGTCGATATCTGGAGTTTTGGTATAGTCCTGTATGTGCTGGTTTGTGGAAAGGTTCCTTTTGACGATCAAAGTATGCCTCAGCTACATGCGAAGATAAAGAAAGGTGTGGTTGACTATCCGGCTTGGCTTTCCAATGGTAAGCAGATAGTCTCACTTGTGTCTCTCAATTTAGCTTTCTCTTTAACATTAGGCTGCTGACAAACATTAGAATGTAAAAGCCTTATTTCAAGGATGCTTGTCACGGATCCTAAGCAAAGGGCAAGCCTTCAGGAGATCATGAATCATCCTTGGATCATTAAAGGGTTCAATACACCCCCAGAAAATTACCTTCCTCACCGTGAGCCTATTCAACTACCGTTGGACCCAGAAATTGTGGACAAAATGACCGGTTTCGATTTTGGTCCAGCAGATTTTATAACTCGTGAATTGACAAAGGTCGTCAACTCAGAGGATTATCAGAGCGCAGTAAGACTCAATGCTCGAGAACAGTCAGCTCATGCTGCTGGTAATGAGAAAAAGAGGGGTGTATTTGACTTCTACAAGCGGCGAAGCTCAATCACTAGCAAAGAGACCCTCCAAAACCCTTCTGCTGAAGCCGTGCAGCTAGGCTCCGATCCTGTGAACGCTTTCAGTCCCCTAATTTCGATTTACTATCTGGTTAGAGAAAAGCAGGACAGAGAACGAATCGAGGCAAATCCAGGAGCACTGGGCATGCCCATGTCGCCTGGCGAGAGGCCATTGAAAATGCCTGATTTGCCAGCTCCCGAGGCAGCGTACACGAACTCGACAACCTATGAAATGCCAGGCGAAAAGCCCACAGGCGGTCGCTCTAGACCTAGGTCTAGGACCCATGGCGAAGATGAGGTTACCGAGGGAATCAAGAAGGTGAATTTGAACGTTCCTAACAAAGCAGCTCCCATCATCACCACACCACCCGCAGAACAGACGCCAGCCAAGAAAGAGAGCACTGCCGTTGGACTTTTGCGAAGATTCAGTACACGGCGCAATAAAGACTCGAGTAGGGGCAGAATAGATACGCAGGATCCACCCTCGCTTCAGTTGCAACCTCCTACAGATGCACCTGCTACAACTCTTCGAAAGAGCTTCAGTGTGCGAAGATCTCGCAACAGGGATCCTGCCCCAACACCGCTATTGCATCCTGGTGGAAGCACGCCACATCAACCTGAGCTCCTAACACCACCAACTGCATCAAGGGCTGGAAATGCGTTGAACCGTTCAACGAGCGTCAATTCTGCTGATTACAGACGGCGAGAGTCTCGCCGAGGAGTTTCGGAAGGACACACAACAAGTGTAGTCCTTGATCCTCCACAAACCAGTGGCTCTGATCGATCGAATGCGAGCCTGCAAGAGCCGAAAACGAGCGAACCAGCTCCAGCAGAGCAGATGTCCAACAACGCCGCCCGCGCTGCGACAATGCGGACTAAATCGCTTGGTTCCGCAAGACGTGAAAGCATACAAGCTCGACGTGTTAGAAGGGAGGAAGTCAGAGAAGCCAACGTCCCAGAAGAGACGGATCAAGAGCTTGCTGAAGGGCAAGGCGAGACTCGGCATACCAGTAGTGTTGAGAACATGAAACCAGTATATCTTAAGGGTCTGTTCAGTGTTTCTACTACAAGCAACAAACCGTTGCCGTTTATAAGAGCAGACATCGTTAGAGTATTGAAACAACTCGCCGTGGAGTTTACGGAGATAAAAGGCGGTTTCAGCTGTCGTCATGCTCCGAGCATCGACCTGAATCGTGTTGTTGATCCTCCAAGCCCAGAGCAATTGGGCATGGCTTCCAAGGCTTCGAGACGGATCAGCTTTGGGGGCTTCAGGAACAGTGACCGTGACCGAGACGATCAAGAAAAACCATCCGCATCCCGACGACCAAACATAGATGCCAGCTATACAAATTCAGAAGAATCCGATGCCGACGACAGTATCGGTCGGCCTCGACGCGAACGAGCGGCAGGCGAGACGACGACGCACGTGGAGAGTAAGCTAGGCAAGAGTGTGGTTTTGAAGTTTGAAATCTTCGTTGTTAAGGTCCCGCTCTTCTCGCTGCACGGAATCCAATTCAAGAAAGTGTCAGGAGACACATGGCAGTACAAAGAGATGGCGCAGAGGATATTAGATGCGTTGAGGCTGTAGGTTGGGGCCTATGTCCTGGCGTAAGGGTTATACGTTGCGGATTTGTCTTTTTCTATCCGCTCCGATCTTTCTACTCAACGCAGTAGGTTCGAGCGGCAAGCATTGATTGACGAGTCTCCTTGGGTCTAACGACAGACTGTGCCGTCTAGTTCTATAGATTCTATTCATTTGCTGGGGACAAAACAAGTGTTAGGTTGGATTTATCTTACTGCAACTCATTCATCGGCCGGAGGAGGTTACCTGCCTCGATTCACCAGAAATTCAAAACCTTCCGTTTAAATTACTCCACGTTTCTTTTGTGGTGAGTACAGAAGTAGAGCATTATCAGGACCGAAAAGGCCTGTAAACCCCCAAGTACATTCCTGTCATGGAAAGATAGCTGAACTGCCTTTTCCCATACCATTGCTCCCTCAGGTTCATGGGTGAATATGAGTATCTATACCTGTATCCTCAGAGATCCTGCGGATATGTATTCATGGCTTCGACGACCTTCGTGGACGACGTTGCTGTAATGAGCACGTGACGGGCTACCTCCTCACCTCCTGCCCTTGTCGTTGCCCTGAGCGGAACACTTACTAGCGTTGTGGAATCCCGTGCAGAGCCTCCAAAACAACATCAAACTGACTTCATCACTCAACAAACAAGTACAATTGTGCGACAAAAGACGAATCCGCAGTGCGATTGAAGGCGAAGACCTCTAAGATTCATGTGCTGTTAAATCATAAGAAGATCGGATTGGGGCAGCTGAACGAAATTACTATTCGACTTGCCACACACAGACAGTGCAGTCAACAACCATCGCATTGTCGGTGACACGAGATTCTAGTGACGGCTCGTCCGTGTCCGACAAGGTCTCTTTTCATGCGTCTACGATTACCTCTGACGCCGGGCCCCCTTATACAGAGTCACCTACCGTCCCACTTCCAGCTTCTTCCTCGACACCTCCTTCCTTAGCACCACCACCCTTTTCCTCGCTCTATTTCCCTACAGCAAGTCATACAGACTATTTCAAAGCTTCAGTTACCGAGCCCGAGTCCTGCTCACCTCCACCGTTCTGTCCTGCACTACCAGTTGAGGCCGCTCTTGCTAGTGCAACCAGTGTTGAAGCGGAGACCAAGGCCGCTCTTCCTTCGGATACTAAGGGCGAACCCTCAAGCAAGAGCGCTGAAGACTCCGAGCCACCGCCCCCGTACACTGAGGGTCCGAGTCCACTTGACTCTTTCACCTACGTGATGGCTGCCGCAGGCGGCGCCGCGAGTATAATCACACAGGTGCAGCAAGGTGGTGGAGCGCCTGTGGCTACCCTGGCAGGTGTGTAGACCGACGTAGAAGAGATTACTCAAGGTCTTCGGACGGAACTTACTAACGTCGATGCCTTGTAGATGTCGGCGCAGACGAGCATATAACATTGGACCTACGGTATGAAAGCCTCCCAATTCTACTCAATCTAAGCTAACATCTATACACAGAGGAACTCGCTTTACTCTATCGAGAGATGAACTCCTCACTCTCCCGGAATTTGTCTTACTATCCCTCTTCCCAAATGGCCTTCTTCCTGACGGTCATATGAACTCCTTCCACGAAGGAGACGTCTACCCTGTTGATGTACGTTGTCCACTTCTAGTTCTACCTATTGAGAACGCGGTCTCTAACTTCCGCACAAGTACGACCCTGCCTCTCTCCAGTACATGCTCGACTTCTTCCGCACCGTCGCCCAAACCATTCCCTCCTCATCCCCTTCTCCCGTCCCTTCCCCCACGGAAACATCCGCTACTAACTCTACAGACACGGCCAATGTACCTGGCTCTGCCCGTGATATGCTGCAAGACCGCGCAGGGATCATCGTGCTCCGGGAAGATTTAGATTTCTATGCCATACCGCCCAAAGCGGAAATTGATCAGCCGGAGATGATTGAGGTGAAGAGGGCGGCAGGGAGGGCGTTGTTGGGGCAAGATGGGATTTTCAGTGGATTGAGGAGAAGTGAGGAGACGGGAACGACGGAGCAGCACTTGATTGAGATGCTGACGGCTGGGTACGGGCTGACTCCCACTCTCACAAAGCTCCCGAAACCTAATGCGGCAATCGATTTGGTCACTAATATATGTCTACAGAGGTTTTTACAACGACGACCACTGGGGTCACCGCGCAGGTGAGCCTAACAAAGCCGTCATCTGCTCCCTCGCCCTCGCCCGCCTCCGCACAGATATCAAAGGCAACGACCTCGCGAACAGCAACGCGGTAGGCATGGCGCAGAAACTGTTGCTATTCTGGAGGAAGCCCGCGAGGAGGTGTTGGTGGGAGGGAGTGGAGTTGGATAATGTAGATGGGGTGGAGGGGAAGTTGAAGGTTTGGATTCGGAGGGTTTGGACGCTGGAGATGGTAAGTTTTACTATTTGAGGTCCTGTGTTAGATTTTTGGTAATGCTGACTCTTTGGTCGCAGAGTGTAATTGGATTACGGTGATGCTACTTTAGAGGGGCTTGGATTCAATGCTTGGGGTTACAAAATGGAGTGCGTTATTTTTGCATGAGAGACTTTTCTTGAAAATACCCCTTCGGGCTTTTAGCGAGCAAGTGGAGCAGTTTTTAGGTATATAGTATTGATGAAGCTTTGATAATGGTGGTTTGGTCCTTTGTATTCAACGCTAGTGCTCGCTGTTGGTTCCCAATCTGTATTGGGAAAATTTCTGATAACTGAATTTAATATTCTACCTGGCGCTTGCTCCTGAAACTCCGGAATCTGCTCTACAACAGCTGGACCTTCGTCAACCCCCCTACCTCGTCCTTCGAGATAGGTAGATTAAATATCTGGTAACATGTTAGATATTGCATGTGTAACGCGATAAATTTGATGGAGGATGACGTCGTTGCCTGCAGGTATGTACTTAATTCTTGGTGGGGGCACTCATACAAATAAAGGTATTTCTAGGCGACCGAGATATCGGTAACTAATCCTAATTTGAATGGGTGTTTAGGTAGTGAAATTGGGCGTGCATAGAAATGGAGGAATCATGTTGAGTTGTTGTTGACTATGCTAAGTTAGGTATAAAGTTATAGTGCCAAATCCAACCATTCTATTGTAGTCTTGTAGAAGTCCGTAATATCGTGATGGCGTACAGATCCGCTACCCCGGAACGACAATGCGTCAAGGTTGCCAAGCTGCCAAGGAAGAAGCACCCGAAAGCACTTAACAAATGTCCTAATCAGCCTCGCTATCCTCGAATCGATTAGCTAGCGAGATCGTTAATCTGCCCAAGAAGAAGCACTCGTAAGCACTTGACGAAATCATTAATCAGTTTTTGCTATCAGTCTCCTCGGTCCCCTTGAGGAAGTTCATTCAGGAGGTACGATGGTCTTCAGGTAATTAAGAAAAGTAGAATCGCCGGTGGCGTTGCCAAAAAACCCCAAATCAACCTGACTACCGATCAATCAGGCATGTTGATTCCCAGGTATTCTGATCGCCCTCTCGGGGTCAAACTGGTATCCTAGGAGTCTGGTTATTTCACGTTTGTTCCTCCTGTAGAAAGCTTGCAGCCCCTGTTGATAGTCCTCGTCGCTGGAACTCCGATCCTCAACAGAGGTTACCCGCGGAGAGTCGTCGGTCAACGTCGAAGCCAAAGTCTCTTCTTTAGTGGCACCGAGGCTATAAGGATTGTTACTGGGTCGTGGGAACCGCGATGCGATGTCTTCTTGGGATTTGAGGTATGGGGAGGCTATTCGAGGGGTAATTTGCACGTCGATTGATGGAGGTGCCGGTTGTGGGGTTTGTGGAGAGCGATATTGCGCCCCTCCTACTATGGTTCCAAGGTGCATTTCTTCTGCTGTAGCTTGAGAAGCCGGACCTTCGTCGGCTGTTTTCAAAAGTCTTTCATTTAACGGAAATTCGGAAGTCGCCGCTCCATTTGAGATGGCTGCTTCACTTGAGCCTTCAGTCACCCTACTAATCCCTCGTTGCGGTCAAGAAGAGTCTCTTGTGGTGCTTTCGTTTGGATCTCTTCCAGCCGGATAGTACTGGCCGCCTGGATGGAGTGGCTGCGACGCCTATGGCGTGCATCAGCCTTCCTATTTTTGTAAGCAACCGGCGAGCACACCGTTGTGATGGGGCAGGTGACGCTGAATCAATAGTCAAGGGTAGGAGATACTAACTTCGACTAGCCGGTCCCCTTCAACCCGGACTTCTCGATCACGTAACTGACGCATTAAAGAAAGAAAACTGCTTTCCTGGAACTTTCGACTTTGATCGTGCTTTAAGTTGTCGAGTAATTGGCTGGCTGTTCTTGCAAGTTCATCTGCATCGTTACCGCCTTCACCTTTTAGCATTTCGGAAGAATCTTGTTGAGTTATCCTGTCGGATCCTATTCGAGGAATCTCCGTCATAGGTGCCGCATGAGAGATTTGCCCCAGCTGCTCTTCCGTTTCCACGTCTGTAGCAGCCTTGACTTCTTTCTGTTGCATATGGTCATCTAATTGCTGTATACGGGAATGCGCTGCATCAAAAGCACTTTCGAATGCAGCGTCATCTACGACAGCCCCCGCTTGTTGACCGGACTGAATCTGCATTGCGGGATCCGAAAGTAGATTATGCTGCTGGCCGAACGTTGGGAAGTTGTTGCCGTAGAGAATTCCATCGTGCATATAGCTGCCGCCACCATTTATTTGTGCGTCCAGCTGGGTTTGGGCCGATGGTTGGCTCTGCTGCCACGTGAGATCCTGGTACCATGCACCTGCTAAATTTGAGGATTGCGGTGCTTGTTGTTGAAGTTGAGGTTGAGATAGCAGAGATGGCTGCGACAGCTGTGGACTACTTATATGCAGCTTTTGAAAGTCGGAGGCCCAATTTGGCGAGTGGTGTTGAGCGGGACTGGAAGGAAAATATGCTGTATTGCCACCATACGGAAAACCTGGCTGAAGCTCTGGGAATTGATTCCCTATCGGCTGGCCCGCTTGGAAGGCCTCGAACTCCGCATCAAGAATGCCTGCATTACGCCCTGACGTGGAACGGAAGCCCTTGAAGTATCTGTTAGCAAAGTGAGAGTATTGTTCTCTTTCGGATATTGGAACATGCCTCCGCTGACTGACGTGATGCAATTCGATCTTGTTGCAAGGTTCTGTCGATGGAGGTGTGCTTTTGAAAGGTCTGTAAAGAATTTGAGGGACCACACAGAGCGTCTGCCATGATCGCTTGCTTACATTCGACGTTCGTAGGAGAAAGAACAAACGTGGCAGTTGTAGGAAAGGCAAGGGGGAAATAGAAAGATCTCTGATGCATGTGAGGGTGTACGAGTAAGGTAAGACAGCCGAGGCACACTTTGGCGGCCTGCGGCTCCGGGGCTAGCTACTGGGCCAGATCTGGGCCGCCGTACCAATTAGCGATGCAGCCCTATGGGCTCAAATGTTCCTGAATGCTGTCCTCAGACTCAAGCAATACCTGCCGTAAAGAATCCTCCAAATGGTACGCTCCACAGCTCCAGGAGCACTGAGGAAAAGCGCTGACCGATGTAGGCGCAAGTCATCACCAATTCCGGGCACGATGACATGATTGTACGTTGCAACGTCGCCAGCGGAGTTTACCCCCCCCAAGCTCCGCAAAGCAGCATCTTCAATCCACTAAGCTGACAATGCGGTTTCCAGCACGATGCGGTACTAGATTACTATGGCAGACGGCTCGCTACCTGCTCTTCGGATAAGACCATTAAAATCTTCGAAGTTGAGGGCGAAACGCATAAACTAACGGAAACACTACGAGGGTACGAGTCTCGTCGGTTTGCGAAAGGTGATAATTATGCTAAATGAATCCTAGGCACGAGGGTGCAGTCTGGTGCGTCTCATGGGTCCGCCTCTCCCCCTCCACTTCCTACCCGCCCTACGCCCGCCGCCCCTCCTCCCAAACACTCAACTAATTCCCCATGCCCCCTCCGTAGGCCCACCCCAAATACGGCAACATTCTCGCCTCCTCCTCCTACGATGGTAAAGTCCTCATCTGGCGCGAAGCCTCGGCGGTCTGGACCAAAGTCGCCGACTTCGCACTACACACCGCCTCCGTCAACATCGTTTCCTGGTCCCCCCACGAATGCGGCTGCCTCCTCGCCTGCGCCTCCTCGGACGGCATGGTCTCAGTACTCGAATTTAGCGAGGGCAATTGGGGGCATACGATCTTCCAGGCGCATGCAATGGGCGTAAATGCGGTAAGCTGGGCGCCGGCGATAATGCCAGGGAGTTTGGTCAGTAGCAAGCCGGACCTAGGGCACAGGAGGAGGTTCGTGACAGGGGGAAGCGATTGTCTGGTCAAAGTTTGGGACTGGAAGTACGCATGAATCCCCCTCCGACTTACCCATCTCGAAAAAACCGCACACGCTAACACTCCACCCCCTTCCTCCCAGCCCCTCCCAAAAATCGTACGCCCTCACCACTACCCTCTCAGGCCACACTGACTGGGTCCGCGACGTCGCCTTCGCGCCCACCATCCTCCAAAAATCCTACATCGCCTCCGCCTCGCAGGACAAGACCGTCCGCATCTGGACCTCGACGCCGGTCCCCCCGGGTCAGCCCGAGGAGTGGAAATGCACGGTGCTGAACTTCGAGGCGGTGCTGTGGCGTGTTAGTTGGAGCTTGTCCGGGAATGTGCTGGCGGTGTCCGGGGGGGATAACAAGGTTAGTTTGTGGAAGGAGAATTTGAAGGGGGAGTGGGATTGTGTGCGGTCGATTGAGGAGTAAGCGGAGGAGGAGGGGGGTTGCTGTTTTCTCAGGTGCTGTTGTTGTAGTAGTAGTAAGGGGTTGAGGAAGGGTAGGATTGAAAGGCGTTTTTAGTTTAGAAATCCTATGAAAGATGGTCTAGCTAAAACTAAAGCTAAAGAAGGATCAGGTATCTAAATGCTTTTGATGTGCCATAGCTTATCTGCGGAATCTGAAGGGGGCGAACAACAATAACAACGCCAAAGAAAACGAAAACGAACAAGCAAAGCCAGACAGAAAGCTTGTATCGCCCACTAGGAGGGCAGCAGGCGACGAGGCAACCAGATCCGCGGAAAGGCCTTGCTTTGGCATTTGCTCGTTCCAAGTTGCATGTCCAAGGGTATGCTGCGCGAAAAACATTGGGGAAATTCGTAAGAGTTCATGGGGCAAGTCGTGCAAAAAGTCGTGAGGGCTCAGAAACCGGGCATGATGAGCTGCTAGAAAATTTGGCCGTAAGTCGTGAGCACTAGATAGATGGCTCTTTGTAGTAGGGGTATCGAGAGCATTGTCCAGCCAGCCTCTTGTTTCGAGAGGCTTTTCCCTGCTGAATCAGATAATTATCAAAGGATGGTTGGTTCCTTTGCCTGGGCTCTTCTTGCCTTCAGATACATTCCGAGAAGACATTTGAGGTTTTTTCCAGGAAAGTAGGCAGGCAAAGGGCAAGAAGAAGAAGAAGAAAAAAAAGTCCCAGGAAGCTCGAGCATGCCAAGATAACGGTTCTCCCTCACGAGACCTCCGACAAATCCGGCCCCTCCACCCCAGACGTCTGATCCTCGACATTCCAGAAGATGAACGGCCCAGTACACGCCTGCTCCCCCCCTTCATCCATCGGACTCCACCACCGCCCCAACATGATCATCCCGCCGGGCAGCACCACACCCTCGTACGCCCAGCACCCGCTCCCGATATCGATGTCGTTGTACTCGTTCTCCTCGCCGTCATCCGCAATCCAGGCCTCGTGGTTGATGGTGCTGTAGACATTCGGGGTCGAGGGCTGGGTAGGGCTGGGGGAGGAGGCTTGCGAGGAGCTGTAGTCGGCGTCGAAGTATTTCATCATGGTGATGCGCTGCCAGCCTGGGATGTCTTGCTGCGGGGGGAGGGGGTGCAGGATGCCGGAGCAGTGGAAGGGTTCGGCGTCGTGGCCGGTGCCGGTGAAGGGGAGGTAATCACGGCCTTTCTTTGCGTAGGACTGATTTGTGGAAGAGGAGGAGGAGGAGGAGGAGGAGGAGGAAGGTGGAGTGTTGGGCGTTGCTGGGGGTGTGGGGAGATGGTTGGTCGTAGGGGTGCTGGTGCGACGACGGTAGTGTGCTGGTCCTTGGACGTTCTTGATGGCGCGCTTTGAGGATACCTTGTTAGGGTCGTTGAGCATGTTAACTAGACTCTGAGATGGCATAGAATGCAAATGGCGATCGAATGCTTCGGGCCAAGGGGGGCAGTTGGCGGGTGTGAAGTCAATGTCGAGGGTCTGAAAGCCGTCTTCGTAGTCGATGCTATCTGTGAAGATCTCTGCACCAGGCTCTGATGTGCGGATGCTTGGGACTTCGCCCAAGTCATGGAGGTACGCTGGGAAGTCATGTGTGAGTGGGGAGGCTGTGGCTGGCGAACCTACAAGGTAGGAGGCCTTACAGTAGCTTCCCTTCCAAAGCCTACCGAGCTTCTTGACGCCCTGCGTGAGCTTTCCTTGCCAGGCGCGTGGCTTCTCGTGCTCTTCAAGGTCGTTGAAAAGATGGTAAAGAGTGGCTTCTTCTTCACGCGTCATGTGGTACTTGAAGAAGTTGGCGATGTGGAGGAGGAGCGAGATATTGACGCGGAACATGTGATTGTCAAGATACATCGGGTATTTTGCGGGGTGGCCGTAGACTGCTTGTTGGGAACAAGGGAAAGAGAACGTTGGGAAGTCCAGGTGGAATTCGAGAGACCAGTGCATGAAGAGGAGTTGAACCGTCTGGAGGAGAGGATTAACCATACCCTTGCAGTTCATCTTCAGGACATTCTTCAAAAGGTCGGATCTCTTGATATAGCGACAAAGCTGTACGAGATTCTTGGAACTCGGTTCATCGATGATTTGATTCGAGGGGCCTGAAAAGGATTCTGAGGTTGTGTTAATCCTAGGTTCTGAAGCCAGTAGGAAAGAACAGTGATCGTGGGGTGAGCTATCCACTCCACATGACACCACCAACTCTACCACATTACCACCGATTCAAGGAAGGAGAAGAACAGATATTTGATGTCCCGATGACGTACCAATCATAAGATCTCTAATGACTTCCAGAGCCCACAGCTCTGCATGTTCTTGCTCTGCCAGGAAATAGACTTCACGGCCAAGCGTCTTTCGACGGAACTGATAAGTATGCTTGAGCTCATTGCCAAGCTTACCCGGTGGTAGGTCGTAGCATGATGCAAAGCGTTGACGCCAAAGGCCAGCACGAAGGGTGTGGACAGCAGCATAGGTCTGGTGGCAGATGAGAGTGAAACGGCAGAGGTCTTTATCGTTGCTCAAGTAAGATGCGATGTGTTCATTGATCTGAAGAGCATACAGCGTGTTAGTGGTGAGGATTTCCTCGAAGATGAACTAGATGGTTGAAGCTGATCTCCTGACTTACCTCGATGGGTACAACATTGAAAGCCATTGTGTACAGCAAGAAGCAGAATTCGCGGAAGTTGAACGTAAGACAAAGATCAAGTAAATAGCAATGTGATACAGGTTGAAGATGGGTGCATAGTTGGAAGTTCTGATGTAGCTGGGGTAGATAAGACGAACACTGAACGAAGGTTTCAGTTTCAGTAGCAATCTGTGAATATACCGTCCGAATTCACTAATGGGAATGAATTGCACAATAAGAAACCAGAAGTGAAAATAGTCAATCACTTTGTAATATAATACGGTTGATCTTGACAATACGAAAGCGCGATTTTGGAACAAAGCTTGATCAAACATATCCACGACCTCATAGGCGTGTTACGTTCGTCGACATTAGAAACCGTCTCTGCAGCGTATAGAAGACGGTAACAGGCTCAAAATTGTAGTCGCATTGCCTACAACTTTATCGGCTGTTGGAGAGGTGAGAATATGACTTCCGTGGCATATGGGAGTTGAGTGCGAACCTGAGAGACGGCTAACACAGGGCACAATCCCAACCTTCTAGCGACAATTGCCATCAATAAACAAATTTTCAGGAGATATCGATTCATTGCTCCATATCAGCGTAACAAATGCTTGAGATGGTTTCCAATTCGCCCAGGCATAATGCGGGCCACACGATTAAGAAATAACACAAAAGACAATAAAAGCAACGATTGAAGCGCTAAAGCTGTGTTGCGTGGGCTTTCCAGCACCAGACTTGGAAGAATTTGTGGTAGAAGGAGAGCTGCTGGTGCTGGTACCGCTTGCGCTAGGCAAGGCTTGGTTCTTCTGGACCACATAGATCTCTCCAGTCGCATCAGAGCTGACAAAAAGCCGGCCTTGACTGTCAAAAGCTATCCCCACTGGCCTGAAGCAATTTTGGGGACATTTCGAGTTATCTGTGTTAGAAAAGATATCGGTTGCGGCCGTACTGTTGTTCGACGCTGCCACGGGTTCGCCGTTCTGGAAGGGAATTACGGACAGCTTGTACCCAACCGGGTTCGTACGGTCCCTTAACCATGTAAGACACTTCCCAACGGACACGGGTTAACAGGTAGACTTACCAGCTGCCGTGGAAGGTCACCCACGCTTCGGTGGCGCTGTTATTGAATTTCAAGTCTAGTGGTGCCATATGAGCCTGGAAAGTCAACCTTGGCGGCGTCTGCTCCGAGCAGTACGTATCATTGATTGTGCTATTCTGATCTCCCATTGCAAAATTAGAACCAACGGTTAGATTCGAATTCTGTGGCAGGTCTGCAGGAACCCACGCAGCATAGCAATACGGGTATCCATAATTACTGCCTTGAGGAGCATACTCGGTTCCATTCAAATAGCCATGGAAATTCATCTCTTCACCCGGATTATCTTGATGTACGTCCATGCCCTGACGCATGATCTGGTCGACAGAGTTCTCCACAGAGTAGATGCCACCAGTCAGCGGATGTTCTGCTACGCCCACAGAATTTCGGAGACCCCAGCCTAGCCTTAGTCCATCAATGTCATAACTATACCCATTCTCGGTGATGTTGTTCAAGTTGAAAGCTCTAATCTGACTGTGGCCAGATGATAGCATTTCTGTTTCCAGGTCGACGTTAGATGTACTTCCTCGACTTATTAACAGAGTCCCGTTGGCTTTCTGCGAAAGGAGGAGTGTCCGCGTAGTGTGGTCATTGGTATTCATGCCAGTCACGAGGGTTTGCTTGGTACTTCCAACTGTCGAACTTGCCGGATCGTAAGTCCAAGAATAGGCAGCCTCTGCCGTCGAAGCATATAGAGTTTTTCCATCTTGCGATAATGCTATACCGTGGTTAAGCTAGGGCAAGATATCAGCAGGGCCGCCAGGACGTAAAACATGATACACAAACTCCAGTGTCCTTCACCACAGTCTTGCTTGATTTGACGCTCAAGCAAGTTCCGCCACTATCTTGAAACGCAAGATTGACTATTCCTGAGCCAGCTTCAACGACTAGTAGACTCCCAGTGTTGTCAAATTGAATAGAACGAGGCTTGGTTAGACCAGTGGCAACCAGCGCCACTTGGTAACCAGACGCGATACTGGGCCTGACTGATTTCGTCGGTGACAGTGTAGCTGAGCAGCTAGACGACAGTGATGCTCCATATATCGGGACTACCAGGGAGCCCAAGAGAAGGGCTACGTAGGACATTGGAGGCATTTTGAGAAAATGGCTTGCGCAAGAAACGCACAGCTGAACAAGTGCAAAGGAAGGGAATAAGAAAATGTGATAATACTTCCTCTCATGGTAGAGATACGAGTCCAGACAATAGATGAAGCGTGCCGATCTCCCGGATGGCAAAAGGCTTGCGGTACACGTCTATTATCTTTCTCTAACCAGATTTTCTCCGAATCTGAAAAGCCGCATAGTGTTTCGTGTCTGTCTCAACCAAAGGCTGCGGCGTCAAGTAAGAGATGAGGCAAATTGAGTGTTTCAGATGCCCCCATGCTGAGCTTGAAGTACTGTGTACTTTTCTATCTGGGGTATCAGTGGTTAGTAGAATGCTAAGATTTAACCGTATCAGGCTATAATCTAACTACATTGAACATAGCTTCTACGCGATATATTAAACCCTTCTATAAACACTCAATATTCAGTATACTTTCCATCCGCTTCAATAACAGCTTGACATCGGGCTGGCATGGACTCGATAAGCTCATTCAGTTGCTTCGGTGTGATTGAATCCCAGGCTTCCCTCACTACTTTTTTAAGCCATTGTAGAAGAGCTTGTCCGCATGACCATAATGCTCCTGTATTCAATCCTTCATGATATCTCATACCTTTTCTATGAGGTTCAAATCAGGTGAATACGAAGATCAGGCTATAACATGTATATCATGTTCCGCAAGCTCATCCCGTCTGAACTGTGCAGCAAAACCTGAAGCGTTATTCCGCATTAAAAAAGAGATCTTGATTTAATCTTATTGATCCGTGTACGAAGAGTACAATACTTTCACAATAAGTCCTTGTTGGTTGTGTCTCAATCCTTCTCTCGGATTAAACCAGGCCATTTGTTGAACCCCCCAAAGCATTCTTAGAACAATCAATCGTCCTTTCTAGATGAACGAGGCACTATGCAGATACAATCGTACTCTTCGTCAGACATTTTAATAACTTAAATCTTCCGATAACGGATTTCATTAATCCGGGTTTCGTCGCTTCACAGTATGACTTGTCATTGCTCTTTGATCCAAAGTACATCACGCACAGTGTCTTCAGAAATATTTCATCTAATGCTTAAAGAATTTTCCTATAAGACGTTTGTCGATTCTCAATCCATTTGCATACCAAATCGATAAGGATTTGTTGAGAAACGACATTGACTATTGATTTACGTTCATTCAAATCTTCTGAGAAGTAAGTCCATACTCCATTGACGCAGACATATTGGACCTAACGTAACGTAACATTCGGAAGTTCGACTATTGATGATTTTATGTATTTTTCAATCGATGCCGTGTAACATTTTGAATTCTAACACGTGTATCGCGATCAAGCTCTTCTTGCTTCGTAGGGATAGCAAAAGGCTTCATTTGAATATGTAGATGAGTATAGGTGAGTGAGAAGAGGACTGGTAGGTAGGGAGGTAATTGTAGGAAGCAATACCCAAAGGGGATAGGGTGCACCGGCTCAGCCGCTTATGATGCCATGTCGCCTTCTGGTGATGTCATTTTGACGATCTGCCCCACTTCCACTCTACCGATTGTTTAAGCGCACTTTGAAAGATCCAAATCTGGTTTTGAGAGCACTCCCTGGATTCCCTGGGAATCGAATGACCGTTAGCCACCCACCCAAGGGTAATCCCACCAACCATGTCAATTGTGTCAGGACGCTTCTCCGCTGATTGACGATGATGGTCCGTTTAGTGCGGATAGTACTGTGTACAGCCTGCTTCCCCCCCAAGAAGGATTGAATATTCATTCATAAGATTCCCTCATCATCGTTTTCTTACTTTACAGCTTTCACTTTTGACCCATTCCATGCTCACTTGTATAGCTACGTGTTATCACCCACGTGAACAATAACTTTTCCAAGCCAAAGCTTGTATCGTCCTCGCCTGCAAGTGATCGGCCGCCACAACTCCTCTACTCATAGATACATCCTCCTCTCCCACCAATCCTACTAAATACGCCAATATGCTGCATCAAGTATTATGGTCTGCTGCTCTGGCCTTGTCCAGTGCTGTGGGTGTTGTAGGACAAGCTTCCTCGTCAAGCGCTATTCCGTTGAACAACTTCATCGATGCCGCACACTCCGCTGCATCTGCAGCCAGCTCTGCGAACGCAAAGCAGACGACATCTTCAAGTTCCAGCTCTACTTCTGCTTCCTCGACTTCAGCTGCTCCTACTTCTTCGCCATCGGCAGCTGCAGCAAAGTCTTCCGGCAGTAACACGGGCCTGATCGTTGGCCTCGTCGTTGGTATCATTGCTGCTCTACTTCTTGGGATACTCATTACTCTTCTCTGTTGTTGTTTGGCACGTCGTCGACGTCGTCTCCGCAATCACACAGCCGAACCAGTCCACGATGAAGAGATCAAGACCTGGCGCTCTGATCAGCCAGCCAATCCAGGGCGCACATACTCTCCTCCGTTTCAGCACAACAGAGACCATATTACGGAGCAGCAGCCTCTAGTGCCTAGCATGGCCACGGCTGCCTCCCCCAGCATGGCAGAACATCCGGCCCATCGCCACGAAAATCCTTTTGTGCCAGTTCCTCCAAGCCCTCGCCGTGGAGCTCCCAATTCTCGCCCAGGCCTTACAGACGGCACTATTCCTGGCGCGGACCCTTATATCGTCCCTCCATTCACCGAACGGAGCCGTGTCCGTGGTGGAGGAATATTGAATGCGGCCTCGCGCTCGCGCTCTCGTTCCCGCTCCAATACCGACTCGACTCCTTCCTCCAATCTTCCGATCCAATCCACAAGCGCTCAGTCTACGCCGCCTACTCAGCCAACAACGACGCCATCTTCGGCCCCCTTAAGTGGTATAGGCCAACCCTACGAGGATATGCACGTTCACGTCCTTCAAACCGACGAACCATCTCGTGAGCTTCGTAACTCCCTTAACGCACGCGAGCCCATTCAACGCTATACAACGCCGCCTCAAGTCCCCAGTCGATCTCCACACCGCCGTAGCGGCGCATTCGCTGATAGCTACGACTCAAGCACCACCACGAACAGCGGCAGCGGCAGTGGAGAGGACCTCTATGCAGGTGTTCCCAAATGGGAGCAGAGTCACAACCGATACTCCAATAGCCCAACGATGATGCAGGCACCGCCGGTTCCTTGGGAAGGCAGAGAGCGTCGACAGAGCCACAGTCCCCGCCAGTCAAGGGATCTTGGCAACCGCAGGATGGGAAGCAGGAGTCCAGCAACCTCGATCAATGGGCAACCTCGGCGATTGAGGTTCTCTGACGTTCAGGCACCACAGAGTGCGGCCCATGGCAACCAAGGATATTCGCATGGAGTAGGCGAGGCTATGTGACCGTACCACGGGATGATACATATCTTGCTTGCATAACCCTCCCAAATATTATCCTTCAAGCGAGCTATTACTATGGCTTCAAATAAGCCGAGGAAGCACTTAATGTCCTCTCTGTTTAGCGCAGGGTGATACCAGGTGTTAGGGTGTTTGATGGGTATTATCATACCGACCGATACAATCGCTACGATTGCTCTGGGTTGCTCTTACATGGGCTACCATTCTACGACCTCTTAGCATAGATGAGAATATGTACATGGCTCTCAGAATCCCATTCAGTCAACACCGAACGCGGTTTCTGTGCTTGTAAAGACAGATAGCGAATAGTGAATTAGACGCCAATAACTAATATCATTGTATTCAATAAACATGTAAAGTCCTCCAGATCTCTCTCGTAACACAGAGGTCACGAACGAGGGAAAGATACGACTGAAGTTGGAAGTTGCGGTGGATAACTCAATCGGGTCTAGTATGGATTAGCTCCAAAGCTCTCCTCATCGCTCAAGAGTCCTTCACCACCATCAATCAAAAATCTCAATTGCCAAGGCTAGTACCATAAGTAAACGTCAGAGCTGTAAGAATGGATGCTGTCTCGTCGAGCTACTCTCCAGAAGCTCCCCAATCCACCTTCCCCAAGAGCCCCGAGGAATTCGACGCTGACCCTCGCGTCTCGTTCTCGAAACTCGACAACAAGTTCATACTGGAAGCAGATGACGGGCAAGAATTCGAGTTTGATGATGCACTGAAGAGATGGGTTCCAGTGGTACGCCCTCATCCTCCTGCAACCGAGGGTTATCCTATAGACATGCTATTGCACTGCATGACATATTACACGGATGGTAAATTCTAATTGCATACCATTTGTGGTTGTGGGATATACAGTTGGACGATGCTTTGATGGAGAAGCAAAGAGAGGCTTATGCCGTCAAAGGTGTGGATGAGTCGGAGCCGGCGCAACCGCTGAAGAAGAGGAAGCAGGTTTATGTCAACGGAGAGGAGGTAAGGGCAGATGTTCATTTTGTTACTCTGGTCTAGCTGACAGCATTCGGTTTGTTCTTAGGAATCTGGTGGTCGAGCCATCAGCTCCAAGAAATCCAAACCCACGCCCGAACCCCGCGAGCGCAAGAACACAGCGGTTTACATAACAAATCTCCCAACCGACACCACCGTGGAAGAGGTAAACGATGTATTCTCTCGCTGTGGTGTCATTGCCGAGGAGATAGACAGAGGCAAACCGCGCATCAAGCTGTACTCCGACGAAAACGGCAACTTCAAAGGCGATGCTTTGATATTATACTTCCGCGCTGAAAGCGTTGACCTCGCTATTCAACTTTTAGACGACACCGACTTCAGATTTGGAAAGCCGGCATCGGGTGGGAAGATGAAAGTTGCAGCAGCGGACTTTAGCTACAAGCAGCAGAAAGACGCGCCAGCTAAGAGCAATAATAAGGACAAGAAGAAAATTATCAAGAAGACGCAGAAGCTGAATAAGTATGCCTTGGAACATTTCCTAGGGTTGTATGTTTGGGTCCACTCATAGACTTTCTCTAGCAAACTCGCCGATTGGGATGACGACGATCCCTCCACCTTGCACGACACCAGCTCGAGATGGGATAAAGTAGTCATCCTGAAACACCTATTCACCCTTGCAGAACTCGAAGTTCGTTGTCCCAGTTTCTCTCTTCCGTTTTTCCACCTTGTCCCCCGGTTTCATCACTCTTCAAAAAACCCCGCTCCGCTTCCCACCGTAGCAACCCAACTAAAACCCACAACCCCTATCACAGGAAGATCCCGCCGCAATCCTCGACATCAAAGAAGACATCCGCGACGAATGCGCCAAAGTCGGCGACGTCACCAACGTCGTCCTCTTCGACCAAGAGCCCGATGGCGTTGCTTCGGTACGCTACTCGAATGAAGAAGCTGCGAAAGCGTGCGTGCGGGTACGATTCTCCCCTATTGCTTTTCGTCATTTCTACATCTTATCTAGTCTTTCTCTATGTACCATGTAAACACCATTCCCCACACCCCCATTACGCGATCAACCTCCCAACCAATCCAACTAACACAACCCAGGTAATGAACGGCCGTTTCTTTTCCGGCCAAACCGTCGAAGCGTACATTGCAGACGGAAACGAGAAATTCAAGAAGAGCAGCGAGAAGAAGGGCGTGATGGGGTTGGAAGGGGATGAAAATGAGAAGGAGGAAGAAGGGAAGAGGTTGGATGAGTTCGGGAGTTGGTTGGAGGGGGAAAAGGTGGCGGCGGCGGAGGGGAAGGGTGAGGGGGAGGAGGTGTGATGAGGCAGTGGATGAGGGTCATGCTACACCTAAGTATACTACTCTATCAAACAACCATCCCGTGATGCAGCAAACATCTTCAACAAGTATACCTTCCGCATCCGTCCTAGCCCAAGAACCTCGCAAAGGACCGTAGCCACTACCTAATCAATGATTCCCGGCAGAAAAATATAAAATTCAACGCACTCATCATCATCAGGGAACCCCTCACAAATCTTTCGTTTTTTAGTGTTCAATCCAGCTGCTTGCTCTTCAGGAACTTGTTCTGTCTTTTTTCGGTTCAACGGGTTTTGGTTGGTTGGTTTGGTTGCTTGGTTGCTTGGTTTTGCTTTCTGCGACTTGTTGTGTATATATATATATATTTTTCCTTCTAAACAAAGATTCGACAAAGGGAAAAAACACATTTTTAGTTCATCGGGAGTGTTTGGGTGGTGGTATGGCTTTTGGCTTGCTTGCTTGTGGTGGTGGTGGTGGGTGGTAGATGTGCGTGCGTGTCGTGCGTGCGTGCGTGCGGTAGGGGATGTATGATGAGGAGGTGATGAGTTCACAAATCAGTCGGTCACACATAAGTGGAAAAGCCACATAAAAACCCAACATATGTGCCACCTTTCAGGTTTTATTCCCTCATATATATTAATCTACTCTAACTCCATCCCACCCTCACCAGCCCCACCTCCCACCCCAGAAACAACCACAGCCCGCTATGTACCTATTCCCCCTTCTCCTCAGGCTATGTTCGCATCTCCTCCAAAACCCAAAACGGCGGCTTCAAAAGAAAACCCTGCCGAACGCCGGTATGTCGCGTGTATACGGTATCGTTGGAAATGGGAAAGGGGGGTGTGCATCGCGTGGAGATGAATGAGAATTAAAAGGGCGTAAAGGGAAAATGGGTGGGGGTGGAAAAGAAATGGTGTGGTTGTGGTTGTGCGCTTTGCAGGGGCTGCGAGAAAGGAAATGATCGTTTTTGCGTCGACGATGGGCCCTGGAAGAGGTGGTGGAGACGATGGGGGAGTTGCAGGTATCAAGTTTCCCTTTGTTAAGCCAGCGGGAGCAGGCCGTGCATCCCTCTCTTCATGCCTCCATCGCAGGCGTCTGGTCAGGACTTCTCGCCCATCCACACCAACGAGCTCATCGAGTTGCGCTACGTCATATTCCCTACTGTTCATAAAGCGTCAACCCCTCGTCCCTCAAAACACGGCCGAATTCTGCCTCGAGCTATTCGCACTGCTCGTATCACTGTTACTCGAAAACTGCGTCGGACTGTCCGCCTCCCCTCCGACAACCACTTGTTGCCGGATCTTCATGATCCACTCGCACTGCAGCAGCTCCGCAGCGCTCGCCCTCCGCCTCGGATCCTTCTCGAAACATCTCTTCAAGAACTCCATCCCCTCGGGACTCAACTGGTCTTTCGACGGTAATTGCGGCGGGTTGCCCTGCGCGATGTTATACATAATCGCCCACTCATTGTCCAAGGACGCCCAAGGGCGGCGGCCAGTGCTCATTTCGAGGATGACGCAGCCGAGCGACCAGACGTCGATAGCGCCTTGGCGGCCTTCGTTTTGGCCTTTGATGACTTCGGGGGACATGTACATAGGGGTGCCGGTCATGGATTTTTGCTTGCCGGGGACCCATGGGGCGGGGCCGCCGCTGGTGGCAGAGTGGTCGGGCTGGAGGGTTTTGCCTTGGCGGGCGATGATTTTGGCGGCGCCGAAGTCAACGTATTTGATCACGCCGTTGTGGTCGAGGAGGATGTCTAGGTCAGGAGGTCAGCATCGAGGAAACTGATACAACATGTAACAGATCGGATGTTATGCTTACTCTCAGGTTTGATGTCGCGGTGGGCGATGCCGCTTTGGTGAAGATAAGCCAAACCTTCGAGCATTTGCAGGGCGTAGACTTGAACCACCGTTTCGTCTTCAATTCGTCCATGCTCTAAGAGATTCGCCAGCGAACCACCAGAGCAGTATTCCATGAAAATGTATACCTTGTCTCGATGCACCTCGATACCATAGTAAGAGACGATGTTCGGGTGATCCAGAACCTCAAGCACCGCCTGCTCATCGCGTATCTGCCCAGCTACTGTAGGAATTAGCTGTGGGTCTTGGAGTCGGATTTCCTTGACGGCCATCAGTTGGCCTGAATCAAGGTTGATAGCTGCGTAAACAGATCCGAAGGTTCCCCCACCCACGAATTGGCCTTGCTGCCACCTTAACGTAACATTAGTCGCAGACGATGACAGAAAGGTCAAAGATCGATCAGCCTCATTGGAGTCCTCCAAGACGCGTCCCAAGGCCTGCCGTTCGGCATTCTTTTGTTTTCGTATCTCGTCAATCTCCTGCAGCTGGGCGAGCCATTGCTCTCTAACATAGTCGGAGGCTTCAGCATCATCCTTCATTCTGCTGACATCCATCTTCCGAAATTGTCCCTGTAATGCCTCGACTCGTTGCTTCTCAGCTTGTGCGGCCAAAGTCGACCTGGCTCCCATGATATCAAAGTGCGAGATCAAGAGCGACATGCAACCTGCAACTTTTGTCCGTAATCTCGTGAATTCGTCATCGGTGATTGAGAGAATGTTTGGTCCTCTGGTCATGACCATCGCAAATTCGAGTGCTACAACCGCCCACCTAAAGGTTTTCCGATCTAGGGCAACGCAATCATCGCAAATGAAGCTCACCCAGTCCAATGCCAGCCTCGTAAGCTTTAGGTTGTTCATCATCCGCCTATTGACATCCATGTATGTTACAGACCGTTTCCCAAATTCAGTGGCGAATGCAAAGCAAGTCTGGATTAGCTCTTGGTTCTCGAGGCCTTTGGTCTGTTTCCTGATGATTTCGACACTTTCCATGATCGTATTGGAAAGTTTGTAGGCTGTCTTCTTGATCTTTCCCAGCTCCATGTTCACTCTGGGTAAGTTGGCCCTCACATCCGTAAGTACGTCGAGTTCCATGCCCACAGACTGAGCGAAGGTTAACCGTGCGTTTTGTAATCGCTTATCAGAACCGTCTGCCACAAGCCGAAGTCGCCCTGGCCTGATATCCATTGCAGGTGAGCGCATGTCTACCTCTAGCCTTTTACTGTCCCAATACAATGGCTCGTCCGGTCTTAAGATAAGCATGTAAGGGTTTGAGGGATCCTCCATGACTTCGTCAGCATGGAACGACGTACCAAGGATGGATTGAATATCCCGCGGACGGTCGTATAAAGATGGTGAGGCGATAAGGAAGATTCCTTCATGTTGTCCACTCGAGCCCGAGATGAGGAAATGCCCAGACGCCATGAGTGCGCTACATAATTCTTGGACCTGTGCTCGACCCATATTGATGTTGTATTCTGTGGCATTCTCAAAACGCAGACCCAAAAGTCTCGAGAAACGAAATAATTTCCTTTGACGAACGCGTACAGAATCTAAGATCTGCTTATATCGCTTATCCATATCAACGGCGTTTTCTTCAGGCCTTCTCTGCAACTCTCGCTCAAAGTGAGTTGTCAGCCTTTGCAATGCCTTTGCTGTAAGCCCACTAAACTGTTCGGCGACCTCAACATCACCACCGTCCAAGTACCGCCCTATCTGGTTGGAGAATTCCCATTCTTGTTCCAGGATCTCAGCTTCTTTGAATGTGTTCTTATTGCCAACCAACTTAGAGTTGAGCATCTTGAAGTAGAACTTCAGCGCATCCAGTACTACGAAATCGAAATTGTCGTCAATGCATGAAGGTAGTTCCCAACCGGGTTCTGGTTGCGAGACCAGAGTATATTCTTGTTTAATGCGCACAGCCAGCTTCAGCAATATCTGAAATTGAGAAATCATCTGTGCAGACATCATCGCGGATTGTTGAGATGGATCTTTCATCTTCTTGGCGTAGGTCAATCGCATCCGGATGATCTCTTGAATCAACCGCGAGGGGAAGTTGATCAAGGTCAGAAGCTCTTCGATGTAAGGCGGTAGATGGCGCTGTGCAAAGGCTTGAGCATTCTCAATAAGCGAAAATTTCGCTTTCCGAATAACCTCTGCCACCCCCAGAAGCATGCTGTGGTCCCCATGAAGGGACTTGAGGCCATCATCCTTGTGGATTCGGTCAAGAAAGGAGGAATCGTCGGTAAGTCCAGCTTCACCGGGCGAACGGACCCTTGGCTTTGCAAAGTCGAGCTCTTGATTGCCCACCCAACCCTGTAGAATCGCGAGCTCCGTATTGATGAGCTCTGTGGTGTTGTGCCAGGCAATTACTGCATCGCAGCTGCTTTTGAATGCACTCGAAGCGGCTCGTGCATTGGCCTCTTCCAGAGCTAGCCTTGTCGGGTACAGGCTCTCACATCGCTCGATTTTCTGCACTATATCTTGGACCTGCTTGGTGGCTGGCTTGCCTGCTTCGCTTGCTCCTTTGATCTGAAACGCAATGATAGCCTCGATCTCGAGACTGATAGCTGCACGGCATTCCTCTACCATTCGTTTCTGAGCTGCAATACTTCGCCCACACACTCTGGCCCTTACACCTATCCATATCTCATTGTTGAGTGCCTTTTCCCCTTTTTGCTCCGTTGTACCGATTAATCGCTGCTTTTCCTGTTTAACCACATCCCCTTTCAAGACCGACGCCAGCATGGAGTGCCATTCCAGCCTTTCTCTATTCTGAGGCACCTGTAGTTCTTCAGACGAGGGCTGAACGTCGTCTGTATTGTAGAAAAGCTGCGTATCTTGATCGTAGTTGTCAGGGTCGAAGTGGACTTCGGATGAAGGTGATTCTTCCTCGGTTTCCGAATCGGTACTGTATACTACGCTAGGCGTGTATGGCTCATCGTAATCGCCATTGGGATCCTGTCGAAGTTGTTGTATGTAGGCTTTTTCTTGCGCTCGGTACTGCGCGTTTGGATCCCGCCGCGTCCGCGTGCCGGAAAACGATCGTTGCCTGTTCGCGTGAAGTGACATGTAATGTGGAGGCTTTCGAGGAGGAGCATATGTGCTTGATGGAGTTCGTGCAGGTGCGGTCGGTCTTTGAGGTCGAGGGTTGGCAGCGCTATTTCGAAGTGCTGCGCCGATGCTCATGGGTTGAGAAAACTCGTCCAGGTCCGGAACACTCCCTTCCCTCGGCCTGGGTTGCATTTGAGGGCTCCATGATGGCTGGCCTGAGGAAAAGCCGGTCAAGGGCGTCAGGTTCTCGATGGTGGATCCTGGGGTGTACTCTACTTGGCCATCGGTATCGTCTTCGTCAAAACTTGGCTCATGCCCTGGGTTCGTTAGATTGACGGGATAGTCTTCTGAGGAGCCTGACTCCCCAGAATCATGAGTGAGGATTTCCGGTCGTTCCATAACCAGTGGCAAACGGCCGGCATCCAGGCGACTTTTGTTTGGAGTGTCTGTGTCTCGGGGTCGCGCTCGAGGCGATTGATCGGGAGTAGCGCCCATGCCGCCGACCCGGCCAACTGGGCAATGGGATCAGCGTTGCTACTCTTCTCTTTTGAATCTTCAGCCTCAAAGGTTCTCAGAATGAAGAAAGTTTCTCTCAGCTGGACAGTGATTATAAGCCTCGGGCAAATCCCCTAATCTCAACTTTGGAACCGGATCTTTAGCATACTTCTCCATTGACCAGGGAGCCCTCGAAGAAGAATCTGGAGCACGCCAGGCGCACGCCAAAGTTAGAATATACCTTGGACGTCATATCTAATAATGTGACGTCTTCCACTCCGTTTCTGTTCATTCCTCATGAATCACATGCTTTCTGTTCTGCGTTCAAAATCTATACAGAACTCATTGCTCACTGACTCCCATTATTGTTGCGTCTCACATGAACCGTTTTGATTCCACCATCCCAAAGCCTAGTATGGAAGCAACTATTGAATTGAGCATGCCGCGGCTACTTAAGTTATCCCAAACAGACAGTGTATTGAGACTGGAAACGACGAAGTCCAATATAAAAACCCCTGAGCAATCTACTACCTGAACAAGTTCTTGAACTATCTGCAAGACACTCATCGTGAGTACGCTAAATTCGGCCTCCATCAATGAACCAACCCATCCACCCATCATGTGTATACACGCCTGCATTGCTGAAATGCTCTGACGATAGAGACAGCTGGTCCAATTTAATGATGAACCTATCAAGTCGGATTTATGACAATGAATATGATGCATAGTCCAAAATGATGTTCTGCTTCTTCCCTTGCTGTTGTACGTTGATTTTTGCTAGGCACTGATGGTTTTACAGTACACACACTAACCGCTCGTAGAGGCCGTGTCCACAACGATCAAATCCCATTCCCTTGTAAGTCGTTCTCGGAGCGTGCTGGACATTGGACTTTCCTACATGACAAAAGTGTCACATATCTGATTCACCAGCTTTAAATATCTGGTGCATTTTCTCATTGATATCAAAACCTGAAGTCAATTTCCGGCAATACAAGAGAATGGGCTTTAATAAGTTCTACTCATATCCAAGCGTGATATTGGTACATCAGTAATAAGGCTCTCAGGTCTTTCTTGGCCCAAAGTCGAATGAGCTTCTGGCAATGGTACAGGGCACACCACATCTTGTAAGGATGACTTTAGGGTTTTCCTACGATATCATCATAACTACCTATGAGTGCTCGGTTATTGCCGCGTAGAGCCCTCAAACGGCGGATTTGCAATTGTCTCTTAAGCACGATCACTTACCCAGGGTCTTGCAGCAAGCTGCTTCCTCAATCGGGTCTCTTTACAATATCATATTGAGTATTTTATTCGGCTTCTCAAACGCTGCTGCATACAAAGTTTTGGATTTTCTTATTTTTGAGCATCGGTCAACTTAGTACGATGGTCGTCCGTTGTCTTGGGGTTTGCGTTGAACGACAAGGTACTAAGTCTTCAAGAACAGATTGCTCATCCAAGCAGCTGCAACTTCTAAGAAGTGGGACTCTAGAGTAGGCATCTCCTGAAATGCTGGAGAATATTGGAGATTGTTAGGAAAGTTCAAAGGCAGGCTTTTCATAGCAAAACTGACTTCTCGAATCGAAAATATACTATTATCTCAAACCAATAGTAAATGCCGACAAGAAATTTCGCATCATCGTACTCGATAATATCGTGAGGTTGATCTATGTCGTATCTGACACGGGTGATCCGCAAGATACAATCAAACGGACATCAAGACCTCGTCCATGCCCAGGGGGCTTGTGAGTGGCGTTGAAAATGAGCGCCGTTAACAAGTGTATTAGCAACCAAACATGATAATTACAATCCATTAATGTCGAATACAAAGGATATGCCGAAGCTGCAAATACGATAGCCCTGGAAGTCTCATATCTTGTTTTATCAGATTACCAAATCAGTGGCCGGAAGGCCAATACGAATGAAGGCTTCGAGGGTGGCTTCGAATTTGCATAGTACGCTTGTCAGGTACTTTGTTCCAGGCCCAGAACTTACCAATCAGATAGTAATCTGCTATCTGTCATTTCTTGACAATTCGAACGCCAGAAAGGTTTCCTGCGACTCATTGCTCCGTATCCGTACCACAGAGAAGACGAGACAAGGATTATTATTATAGCTCATATAATGGGCAAACACACTCTGGCCTCGAGGCTCAAATACTGCTTGGCCTCAAAAGTGGCCCTCAGCAGGCGTTGCGTTGGCGGATTCTCTAACGGTGGCACTCCACCATAACCAAACCGGGGTTTGACAGAGAAGTCAACATGCAAAGCGACTGATGACTCCATCCTCCCTTCAGCGATGAATTAGTGGTATGTGTCAAACAAGCAGCCGGACGTCCTCCGTGGAAGGCGGGCTGCGTATCGAACATGCTTGCAAAGAGCTATTACAAGCTGGAGTAATCCGCTTTGCTGGCTTGTGGATACGGAGCAGAACAAGACTCGACTGTCGCTGAATGGTGCCGAATTCCTACGACTGTCCTCCGGATCCTGCAGTGTTCTTTGCTTTTCTAGTTACGTTTGAGATGCCGGATTGCATGGCAGGCGGACAGTTTTATAACCATCGTCTGGTGCATCGCTCGGATCTTGGCTGAGTTGGCTCTTCCTGGAGGCTGGCATATGCGTAATTCATTGACCCAACGGCCTTTCACATGGTAGGTTGGGGGGCAAACGCAACGGCCCGTAGTCACGAAGTGGCTGTCAGTTTCGCCGGGGGCGGTTTTCATGATACATGCGATCACAGACCGCGTGTTCGCGACGAAGCAGAGGCCAGGGTTCGGCTCTTCAGGTCTAGACACTGCTGCAATGCCACGAAGTGCCTCAATCACACGATGACGTTCTCAGTCATACATTCTGACAGGTAATAGAATACAAGACGTCCGGATTTGGAGCACGCGAAACCGTTCTCGCTCGATTGGTATAGGTAGTTCTCCTTACCGACGACATGGTCAAGCCTCGGTTACATGTGGTTCCACGAAGCGCGAATTAGGGAAAGATTGAAAGGCGCCGACCTGTTAGTAGGATAACGGTACGGCAAAGGATTAATATCCTCGTACTGTTCTCTTCAAGTTCTCTTGCCGAGCAAGCTGGGCCACATTGCCTGAATGGTACAGTATGTGCATGCTCGAGGACTTGGGGGCTAGAGCAGGAGTGGCCGCTGGATTCGATTTCTGGAACATATTAATACCAAAGTAATAATAATGTCACGATGTGCCTGACTATCTATCATTGACGGGTTTGTACTCCGTAGGTAGTTGTAGGATAATTCCTCGATCCCATATTCGCCGGCCTGCCAAATCCATGGGTCCAATGGATCGCGCCCACAACTCTCTACTACAGTAGGACGCTAAAGTGCTGTGCCTGCGTCAAGGTACTCTAAGCGGGTGGGACGTCGGAATAATTCCCCGGGTAGCCTCGTGTACTCAGTAGCCCCGCCAGGCAGCCAGAGAGAGAGAGAGAGAGTGTCTGAGATCAATCGGCCGTCCCAGGCAAAGCCATCAACCTATCAAGGCGCCGATTGGCAGGCGCGGGGTAGAGATACGACACGGCAGGAGAAGCAGCCCTCGTCCCGATTGCGTACATACGGTATCATTCGTTCCGTTTCGGCAACGACATAATACATAATAGAGATTTACGGAATAGTGATTTTGCAAATAGAAATGGGAAAGCAGACCATGTCCTTCTACCTCCGTAGATGGATGCGAGTTAAGAAGGAGTGAATCGAAATAGAAATAGAAATAGAAATAGAAAAAGAGGTGTCTTGCAGTGGGTGCGCATGTACCTCACCGTCGGACTGCTTCAAGCACATACCTACCATACCGACCATACCACCATACCGACCATACCACCATACCGCCATACCACCATATGTATCATACCTACTTTATTCCGTACCCTTATGCGAATCGATGAATTCCCCGCCATCCTCTGTCATCCAACCCCCGAGTCATTCATTCATCCCCCAGCTTGCCGAGGATATGACCGTGGTTCTCGAATCTCGATGCTTATCTTGACGTCTGTGACTCTGTCATTGATTGCTGCCGTGTCTTAGCAGCTTACAGAGACTACTGTAAGGGCTTTAGGGTTAATATAGCGATATAGCGCACGGTCTATACCATATCCGCACCAACTACTGTGTAAGCGGCATCCCTAGCCTAGCTAGGTATCCCCCTTATCCTCGGCGCCCTTCACCCAATCATAAACGACCGAGATCAAACATCCTTTTGCTAGACCGAGACCTAGTCGGTGTCGCACGACCTGCTCGACCACCCTTCCCAACCCGCAACCAACTGTTAGAACCTCACGTCACCCACACTCTTTACACCAACCCACCACAACCAACTTCACCCACACTGCGTCATCCTCGAAGTTCCTCGCAGCTGCTCAGTCGGAGCTTCCAGTCAACAGCGACGTTGGGTTGCCTTCACCATGTCTGCAGCAGGAGGCCCAGGAGGTGACGCCGGTGTGCTCAATTACACCGCACTCGTCCCGGTCACTTACAATGGCTCTACTCCTACTGGCGGTGATTCGCTGGTGGAAAACCTCAATGTCCATTACCAGGTAGGTGCGTCTACAGTGGGCATGATGGAAACAACGCGACTGATATCCCTCCTTGCAGTCCGGCGATATCGCGTGGATGCTCACATCGACTGCGCTGGTGCTGCTCATGATTCCTGGTGTGGGGTATGATATCAATGAAAACCAAATGTGTTGGGCCTCAAGCGCTACTGACCTTAATCCAGCTTCTTCTATTCCGGCCTGGCGCGTAGAAAGTCAGCCCTGTCGCTGATTTGGCTTTCCATGATGGCCACCGGTGTCACTTCGTTCCAATGGTTCTTCTGGGGCTATTCCCTCTCGTTCTCGCATACCGCCGGGAAATTCATGGGCAATCTGGACAACATCGGATTCCGCAATGTCTTAGGCGCGCCCTCCGTTGGCAGTCCGAGGATCCCAGATCTCCTCTTCGCAGTCTACCAGGGCATGTTCGCTGCCATCACGTACGTCCCCCGACTGCTGTCAACCCCAATGAAGCTAATCGCGTTCAATCGTGTAGCGTCGCTCTTGCAGTGGGTGCGGTAGCTGAACGTGGTCGTATGCTTCCGTGTGTAATCTTCATGTTTGTCTGGACCACGGTCATCTACGACGCCATTGCCTGCTGGACGTGGAATCCTAGTGGTTGGGTCGCTCAAATGGGAGGACTGGATTTCGCCGGTGGTACTCCCGTGCATATCGCATCGGGATCGGCGGCTCTAGCGTACTCTCTCATGCTTGGCAAGAGACGTGGTCACGGTACTCATGAGCTCAACTTCCGACCGCACAACGTCACTCAGATCATCATCGGCACGGTGTTCCTGTGGGTTGGGTGGTTCGGCTTCAACGCTGGGTCTGCTCTCAGCGCCAGCATGCGTGCCGTCATGGCGGCTGTCGTCACGAACCTCGCTGCTGCCGTTGGAGGGGTGACCTGGTGTCTGCTTGACTACCGCCTCGAAAAGAAATGGTCAGCGGTTGGGTTCTGTTCTGGGGTTGTCGCGGGTTTGGTCGCCATCACCCCAGGATCTGGATACGTACCCGCCTGGTCCGCCGTCGTCTATGGTGTGATTGCCGGGTCTGCCTGCAACTACGCCACGAAGCTCAAGTTTGTCCTTGGCATCGACGACGCTCTTGATATCTTCGCTGTACACGCCATCGGCGGCTTCGTCGGCAACCTCCTCACTGGAATCTTTGCGGCGTAAGCTCCGTCCCTCATGTAACGTAGTCCTGGCATGTCACAGCTAACGTTCCCACCAGCAAGTATATTGCTCACCTTGATGGCTTCACCGAAATCCCCGGCGGCTGGCTCAACAGACACTGGATGCAGCTCGCCTACCAGCTGGCCGACTCCCTCTCCGGCTTCGCCTACAGCTTCGGCGGCTCTTGCCTTATCCTCTTCGTCATGAACCTCATCCCTGGCCTCGGTCTCCGCGCTTCCGAAGAAGCAGAGGTCCTCGGCATGGACGACGCCGAAATCGGGGAGTTCGCGTACGACTACGTTGAGCTGATGCGAGATGCAATCGTGGGTGGCGAAATGATGGAGGAGGACGAGAGCAAGTACAGCAGCAGCCCCATTGAGATGCACGAGAAGGCCTTTTCAAGTACCACGCAAGAGGAGGACGCCAAGCTGCGCCCTTGATCGCCCCCGACGAAGCAAAAGGCCGCTCCTCGAATGTTTTTTTCGACGATGGCACCTTTATTTTCCTTTGTTCCGATTTCATGGACAGCAAACTAGGGCGGCGTATCTAGGTGTCTCTGCGGAGGAACCGGGCTAGCTTCTGACTGATACTAACTACCACTACGATTATGTTGGTGGCATGGCTGCGAGGGAATAAGCTAAGATCGGCGTATCTAGGTGTCCTGTGAAGCAACCGGTGGTGTTTAGTATCTGAGGGGGCCTTGTCTAAGTTACTGAGGGCGGGGTTCTGAGTACCGAACCAACTACTACTACCTCGATGGCGATGGCTGATAATGGAATGGTTTTGTACAGCTAAATGACTCGGTGCTGGAGTAGCTATCAGAAAGCCTCGATCAAAGTATTGTGCTAGCATCAAGGACGATATGCCGGCGATTTGTGCTATGCTATGCTGTGCTATGCTACGAGGAAAACGGGGCAATGGGAATAAACACCCCCCCCCTCCCCCTTTTCTATTTACCAAAAACCCCCCCAACTCATCCCTCCCTCCCTCCCTCCCTCCCTCCCTCCCCACCTTACCCCCACCTCCTTTGCCACTCACCACCACGCAGGCTGTGTATCGAAACTTACCCCTCCCCTTCCATCGCTCGTCCATCGCTCGGGCCATCTATTTCCCTTTTTTTTTCTTTTCGCTGGCTGCTGAGGTTCGAGGGGGGGATGTGTGTATATGTGTGTCGTTTGGGTTGGAGTTGTGGTTTGGACTTGTGGTTTGGAGTTGTGGTTGTGGTGGTGGTGGTTGGTGGTGTTGGTGGTGGTGGTAGTGGTGGTGGTGGTGGTGGTGTTGTTGGTGGTGGTGGTGGTGGTTGGTGGTGGTGGTGATGGTGGTGGTGGTGGTGGTGGTGGTGGTGTTGTCGTTTTTCTGCGTTTTTTGCGTTTTTATAGGTACCTTGGCCTTTACCCCGTCCGCGTCATTCCCCTTCCCCCTTCGCATCCCATTCCGCATCACGCTCCTGGCATCCGGATATCCATCCCCCCCTCAACCTTCACCTTCCATCCATCCTTCCCTCCTCTCCCCCAACCTCTTCAACCTCTTCTGCACCCCCCACCTCCGCTCTCTCTCTTGTGTCATTTCAGTCCTCGACCAAGTCCCTACTCCCCCCCCCCTTTTCTCCAGTCCCCTAAATCCCGCCTCTGCACTCTTCTCATCCCCCCCCTTTCCCTCTTTTCCCTCATCTGCCCTGTTCCTTCGTTTTTGCCATCCCCACCACACCTACCTCCCTCCGCGTTCCTTCTCCCGCTTCTTGCCATCGTGTTCTTTTTCTTTCTTTCTTCCTTTCTTTCTTTCTTTCTTCCCCCATGAGGCTTTTGGGGAGATTCTGCTCTGAAGAAATAATTAATGAAAGGGAGGTGAGGGATAGCGGCATAGTAACCGAGAGATCGAGAAGAAGAAGGGAACGGGGTAAAGTAGAAAGAACCCCAGGGGGGGCGGCATGAGATGATGAGGATGGTGGGATGCGGACATAGCAGCAGCAGCAGCAGCGAACAAAAACCGATAGGATGAAAAGATCAAAGCCGGGCCCGCAAACGCAATCGAAAGAAAGACATCAGGCGCGTTTAAAAACGAAAAGACTCGCGACTTTTTTCAACCGCAGGAGGTGCGTACGAGAGACTGATGGGCGGGGGATGATGGATGGGTGGATTGTTGTTTGAGTGTTTTTTGAAGGGGTTTGGGCTGGAGGCGGATGAGGTGGGGGGGGGGACGTTGGTGTGGGTTTGGAGGGTTTTTGGAGGGTTTTTGGGGGGAGGTATTGGATGGGAATTGGCGGGGGGAGGGATGGGGAGGGTGGTGAGGTTTTTTCGTCCTTGGATGGATTTTGTAAATATAAACAAGGCTAGGAAACTTTTCTCATACTTCCTATCCCGCTCACCTACGCACGGAGATGATATCATCAATGACTTTATCATCTCCCCTCATGCCTCCACATTACTCGGATAAAGCACACTCGCACTCCCCACAAACTCCTCCTTCACAGCCCTCATACTCACAAACCTCGCCAACAACGCCGGGCTCCCGGCCTTATCGTTGGTCCCGCTCGCTCTCGCCCCGCCAAACGGCTGCTGGCCCACCACCGCGCCAGTACTCTTGCAGTTGATATAAAAATTGCCCGCGGCATTCCTTAGCGCGTCTTCGGCGAAGCGGATGGCGCGGCGGTCGGTGGCGAAGACGGCGCCGGTGAGGGCGTAGGGAGTGCTGGTGTCGATAAGGGTGCAGACGTCTGCAAAGGCGGTGGGGGGGTCCGAGGGATAGACGTAGACGCAGAGGATGGGGCCGAAGAGCTCGGTGGTGAGGAGGTGATGCTTGGGGTTGGTGGTGAGGTAGATGGTGGGGTGGATGAAGTAGCCGGTCGTGTTGTCGTAGCTACCGCCTGCGAGGAGCTCGAGCTCAGGGTCGTTTTCGGCGCCGTCGATGACTTTCGCGAGTGCATCGAAAGAGGCTTTGTGGATGACGGGGCCGATGAAGTTGGTAAAGGTTGTTGGGGGGCCGACTTTGAGGGCTTTGGTTTCGGAGATAAGGTGGGGTTTCATCTCGGGCCAGAGGGAGGAGGGAATGTAGGCACGGGAGGTGGCGCTGCATTTCTGGCCTTGGTATTCAAAGGCACCGCGGACGGTGTGGATGACTGCGTTGTGGACGTCTGCGCTGTGGTGGATGAGGTGGAAATTCTTGCCGCCGGTTTCGCCAACAATGCGTGGATAGCCTTTGTATCGTCCCTCTGTGACGCCTGCAGCAATCTTACCATAGAGACTGCGGAAGACGGCGGTGCTGCCGGTGTAGTGGAGAGCGGCGAATTCGTGGTGGGCTAGGACAGTGTTGGTGACTTCCACAGCGTCACCGGGGATGAACTGAATGACGTTGGGGGGAAGACCGGCTTCCATGAGGATTTTGTACACAAGGTAATTGGAGGCGATTGCTGAGGGCGAGGGCTTCCAAATCACGACGTTGCCCATTAAAGCAGGAGCTGTGGGGAGATTACCGGCAATGGCGGTAAAGTTGAAGGGTGTGACGGCGTAGACGAAACCTTCCAGTGGTCGGTATTCAACACGGTTCCATACTCCCGGAGAATTGTGGACCGGCTGCTGTGCATACAGATCTTGGGCGTATTGAACATTGAACCTCAGGAAGTCACAGAGTTCCGCAGCAGCATCAATCTCTGCCTGCCAAGCATTCTTTCCCTGTCCCACCATCGTCGCAGCCATCAGCTCATAACGATACTTGGTACTGATCAGATCTGCAGCTTTGAGGAAAACAGCAGCTCTGTCAGCAAAAGGCATCGACTCCCAAGCAGGCTTGGCGGCAAGGGCGGCTTCGATGGCTTTCGATACATCGGAGCTGCTGGTATTGTTGTATCTACACACAGTATATCCATGGTTGGCGGGATCTCTTTGAATGCGAGAGCCAGCCGTCGATATCTGGCGTAACTGTCAGTTGACCGTAGCCCATTCCTTGGCTTCGACAAGGTTTGTTTATAGATGGGAAAAGGCTGGAGACAGTCGGAAGCTGTAGCAGATCTATGAGAGGCTCGTGACTAGACGGATGGTCATGTTAAGACGGGCATTCCGCATTTCTTTATGAAAAAAGAGAAAATATTTGACAGTGTATATAAGAGTTAAGTCCATGTATGATCCGAAATGGAAGAATCAAGTTTCTAGGAATTAGACCAGTAGCATAATACACAGATCTGCGAGTAAAGTAAAGATATAGATACAGATAGAGAGTCTGATCAGTACAGTCTTACCTCCAGCCCCTTTCCATCAACAATAGTTGGTACTTCCCTCGTTACCTTGAATCCTTTAAGAGCGTCTTTCAGTCCTTTTCGGTCTAGACCTCCTTTTAAATAGTGTTTCTACAGGCATGTCTCAGCATCAACTCATCCTTTGTATCCCAATATACCCACGTTATTCTCATTTTCCACCTTTGGAACCTTGTAGGTAGCTATAGTTGCCACTCTCCCAGTTCCTCCATTTCTGGGATACCATGGTTTGATACTAGGCGTGAAAGCAAACGCTTTCAGGCTGCGCATCTGACGTCCTTGAAAGGTTTTGACTGCCATTGAATGAAATTTGGGGAACGGTCCATACTTGGCCAGTGAAGTTCCTTTATGCTCTGGCCGTCAGGCTTTTCGCTGCGGGCCATTACTTAACAGATCTACAGGGCTCTCGCGCCTAGAGGGAGCTAGCCACTCGTGGCACTCTAGGGAGCTTTGGAGCTATTTCTAGAGCTTGCGGGTATCAGAACCTGGGTGATACGCCAATCCTTTGAGGAGGCATATCATTTTTTCAATGTGCATCATTATTGGGAGGATCGTATCAGCCTATTGATTTACCACCATCAAGCGACCTTGGGTGTGTCGGGATTTCTTTTGCCCCCCCCCCAATACACCGACCCCTTCGTCATCGCGTGCCCCACCATAGAACAGTCATGGATTTCCTACAAGGTCTGCATCTCTATCAAGCGTATCAACCCGATACTAACTTCTGACAGCGTACTTCCCTCTGGCTGCCAGCTTCTACAATGACTACTACACTCCTTACGCCTCCTATATCCGCCCCATTGAACGCTACATCTTCCTCTCCCAATCCTACTTCTGGCGCTACTTCTTTCCTTACCTCTACCCCCTCTACAACCCCTCCTACAAAGCCCTTACAGAGACGCCCTCCATCACAACCCTTGCTCTTCTCGCCATTGTACTATTGATATCGTTGAAGGTACTAGATATGATGCGGAGGACGATAGTGTATTGGATAAGCATGGTTGTGAGTCTAGCCAAATGGGTAATTGTGGGGGCTTTGGGGGTGTATGTCTACCAAAGGGGAGTTGAAGGGACGGTGGAGGATTTGGGGTGGGTGTTTGGGTTGCTGGCGGGGTGGGAACAGGAGGGGGAGAAGATTGGGTACAAGAAGGCCGCGAGGAGAGCAGCAGATGCGCATAAAGTGAAGATGCAGGGGCGGAGAGGCAGGACGAGGGGTGCAGGCTGGTAAAACTGAATGACCGTATTTGGAGCGCTCCTGGGGGGACGCGAGGACATATGGGGTATGGGATGAGGGCATCGGCATTGGGTGGAATGGCGTTGATGGAGCCTGAGCGGTATCCATGATCTCTGATATTGATGCGCAGATGCCTCTGATATAGATCCACGTTAACCTTCGTTGATCACTAAGCCTTACATCGCAATTGCGAGTGAAAATGGTGTTCAACAATTCCTTTGACCTTTCCCACTCCACGTCAGGGAAACCTTTCGAAACCCTTTCAAAAACCTTCGCTATGCTCGCAATTTTCCAGCAATCAGCGACCTAACTCCCAGAAATGCAGAAAATTGGGTATTGTAGAAACCGCTGAAGGGAACGAGTCATCTCAAGACATATCTGTGTCATCTCGGTCGTTCCCAATTTCATCATTTGGCTCCCTTGGCTCCTGTGCCTCATGAAATTGAATAGCATCGTCGATATAACTAAGTATTGCACCGACGCTGTCTTCATCCTGCACATTGAGCTGCAAATATGATACCATACTGAAGTCATCAATAAGCTGGGCAACTGCTCTGTTCAGTCGCTTGAAGCTGCCACCAGCCATCATGGGCCCAGTAGACAAAGGATCGACCGATTGGTCTAGAGAAGAGGCTAGAGCAGACATTGTGTCGGATGGGTCGTCCTCAAGTAGCGACGTATCTGGGTCAATGAATCGTTTCAATTCTTTTCTTGGCACAGATCCCTTGACCAGGTCCATCTTGCTAAGCACGTTGACGTGGGGGATTTCAAGCATGATCATTGCACTCATTGCTGACAAGGTGCCAGCGAAGAACTTTGCCCGATCAATCACAAATGTGGCTTCGAGAAGATACGCTGCGCAGAGATTCACATTCAAAGCGCCGGTGCGAGTAAGGTGTTTGACCAAAGCAGGAACGACAGGAATGTGGGTGTACAGCTCAATCTGGCCCGGCATGTCTATAATGATGAGATACTCTTCTGTCAACGGATCCATGGCTTCGGTCAGAAAATCCAGATTGTCAAGAAGGAACCTAGAACAGAATTAGCATAGGTGGGCACGCTGCTCCAAATGTGCCTTACTCGAAACAGTATATTAAGCCACCATTTGGGCCCAAGCCCATCTCCTCCATGACATCTTCGAGGGAGATGAGATCCTTGATGTCCAGATCCGGCTCATACGCAAAGTCCTCGGCCGCAGGATCTAGGTTGACATAGAAGCATGAACGTTTGTTCAACCTCAAGTGCTGTATCAAGGCCGAACAAAATGTTGTCTGCTATGCCCTTTAGTGGTAATCCATCAATATGCAGGGAGACCCGCACACCTTGCCGGCGCCTGCCGGACCCATAACAAGGACACCATATTTGCTCATGTTTGAGAGACTTTATCGCGCAATTATGAAGCTAATGGCGTGTTTTCACGGAAATGTTCGTGCATGGAGATTCAGGGAAGCTTATTTTTCTGCCCGGATAAATTCAAAGGCGGTGTGCAGATTGCGTGCCATGATAAGCTGACGGCAATCCGAGAAAAGTCAGCCGCACCGATTACTGTCCTCTGCTTCCAAAGACGACCGGAATACAATTCATATCCCTACTACAGATTTATTTCATTTCTACAGACTCTGGATCTCACTTTCCTGTACTTACTGTCGTTCCGAAGCAATTGCAAAAATGGGCAGCCAAGCCAACGGCGTTAAGCCCGGGACTTTCCTCTTCACCTCTGAATCTGTTGGCGAAGGTCACCCCGATAAGATTGCGTGAGAAATCAACCTGTTCGAACATGAGGGATCCTGAGACTGACTTCATAACAGAGATCAAGTCTCGGATGCCGTTCTTGATGCTTGCTTGGCCGAGGACCCTATGTCCAAGGTTGCCTGCGAGACAGCCACCAAGACTGGTGAGTCTGATCAAGACCTGGTACCGTGTACTACCCTTTGCTGAATGCTCTGTAGGTATGGTAATGGTCTTTGGGGAGATCAGCACAAATGCACGTCTAGATTTTCAGAAAATCGTCCGGGACACCATCAAAGACATCGGTTATGACAGTTCAGAGAAGGGATTTGACTACAAAACTTGCAATGTTCTCGTAGCTATAGAGCAACAATCTCTGGAGATTGCTCAAGGTGTCCACCTAGAAAAGTCCCTAGAACAGCTTGGTGCGGGAGACCAAGGTATAATGTTTGGCTATGCCACGGACGAAACACCAGAGTACCTACCCTTGACTCTCCAATTAGCACACAAGCTCAACAAGGCTATGAAAGAGGCAAGGAACGACGGAAGTTTATCATGGCTTAGACCCGATTCCAAGACACAAGTGACAATCGAGTACGAGCACGATGGCGGCGCTGTTGTTCCCAAGCGAGTAGATACGGTCGTCGTTAGCACCCAGCACAGTGATGACATATCCACCGAGAAATTGAGGAAGGAGATTAAAGAAAAGATTGTGCAGAAGGTCATTCCCGAGAAGTATCTCGATGATCGAACAATCTATCATGTATTCCACCTTCTCCAAGCGCTTCCGTCACACTACTGACACGTCTTAGATTCAACCATCAGGCCGTTTCGTCATTGGGGGTCCTCAAGGTGATGCGGGTCTTACCGGACGGAAGATCATTGTCGACACGTATGGCGGCTGGGGTGCTCATGGAGGTGGAGCCTTCTCTGGAAAAGATTACTCCAAAGTCGATCGTTCTGCCGCATATCTGGCACGCTGGATTGCTAAGTCTTTAGTCCATGCAAAGCTCGCACGCCGCGCCTTGGTTCAGCTCTCTTATGCCATTGGCGTTGCTGAGCCTCTTTCAATGTTCGTCGAGACCTACGGCACTTCGGACCGATCATCGGATGAACTCGTCGAGATCGTTCAGAAGAATTTCGACATGAGACCAGGTGTTATTGTAAAGGAACTCAACCTTACCAATCCAATCTACTGCCAAACAGCGAAGAACGGCCATTTCACCGACCAGAGCTTTCCTTGGGAGAAGCCCAAGAACTTGAATTTCTAGACCAACTTCTGTCCACTTATACGACCGTTACGAATATACCATTGCAGCGCTTTGTTTTCAACAACTCAAGGCGCAGGGGAACGGTTAAAAGTTTACCAAATTCAACATAGATCAACAGATCATCATTGCGGGTGGCGGCATTTATGGGAAACCGGCGTTCAAGAACTCTTCAACATTCCCAACATAGTATTGTTCAACCATTTCCAATCAAACATTTGGAGAACATAGCTCGGCTCTATCCTAGCATCTTGAGCTGCAAGGCTCGAGGCATTCAGACCTTTCATCAAGGGCGCTGATGAAAGAACTATTATTACAGGTTGGAGGATCTAGTTTGGCTCTATCATAGTCATACCTACTGTAGAATCCTGGGGTCAAAAGGCTAGTAGCCTCCAAATACTAGACATCACACAACGTTCATAATCAGATGACACTTTTTCATTCGACGCTGGTAATCATAGTGCCGGTTTCCGACAACTGCAGAACATGGTTGGACGGCACACCATCGCGAGGAGAGTGGTCTCTTGCGGGACGAGCCTTTTCACACTGGCATACGCTAAAGAGGACGGGATGGTGTGGTGTCTCAGCGCCTTCAAGTCATCTGCCTAATTGATTACTTTATGCAATTGATGAATCCTCCAGGATCGACATCCCATTGGCTGCTGCCTTCTGGCGTTGCGGCTCTGTCATGGGTTGCAGGCCGCATCGGTGGCAATTCCTCACGGAACCGGACAGATAGGTAGATACCCTGCTGGAGGTGGCAGAAGTACATTGGCAGTATGCAGTCGAATTAGCCATGCAGTCGATGGCCATAGAAGATCTAGATGTGAAACGCACTTGTATTCCTGTATTTGCAGGATTCGAAACGTTCAATTCGTGTGCATAATCGATCAGGTGGCTTTTCCTGTGCTTCGACCTTTATCGAATCGTGTTTTCTTTGTCATTTTTTCAGGCTATGGTATTGAACTATAGTGGCGACCCCGGCCGGTTCAATCATTCTCTGATTGGATCAATCTCCTCTTGATTAGGGCTTGGTTACAAGCCACCAAGGGGAGGCTTCGCTCGTGCTCGGCGACTGCGATGGTCTTCGATTCCCTGTTGATGTCTCGCTTCCCTTCTCGTCTTTCACATGCCGCGGTATCTGTTATCCCCGGGGGCCCGATCTCACCTAAGCACTCTGGGCAACTAAAGAGGAAGACTCAAATGCGCCGTGCGCAGTGTCATTTGCCCGTTTCATCTTGCATAGAGTAGCACAGATCTGGTGCCGTCTTGGTCCAGTTGATTTGTGTTCTCGAATGCCGACCCCGTATCATCGAGTCACCCCGCCGCCGCTCTAGCTTACTTTTCATGCAGCATTGCCTCCAATCACTCGTCTTCCAACATCGCCTAATGACTGAAGCGGCAAGGCAAAACAAGACACGCCTCGGTCTTACCGCACTGGGACGAGGACCCTTTGTTGTTCGCGTCAGTTATCTAGATCATCAAATCTATGCAGGCCTCACGCCTGGTCTGGTCTTCCTTTTCCTTGGGAGATGGAAGCGATGGTTAATATCCAGACCCGGTCGAAACTGCTGCTTCATATATTGTCAGTCGTACCGAACCGGTGTTCCTTGTGGTTGACTGCCGGCATAACCATAGTCGACATGAAACCTGTCTCGAGGACATCCATCTGGACGGGCACGAATTGGAATCGCTTCCCTTGATTCCTTCCGTAGGAGGATCGACGTACCCGTTCTGAACATGCTTCCGGTGGCCACTGAAGCCTTGTTTTCCACCAGATCGATACCTTGCCCCCACCACCCATGCTCTCTGTGCGGACGACTAGGACGGGAAGTGGGCGCATTCAGTGGCGCAATGCTCGAACCATATCGGAGTTGAAGCCGCCCACTTGACGTGAACATGGACCGAGAACGGATCCATCCAAAGTCCGCTCACCCTATAGGCTATCGCGTCATTCCCGCCCGGCCCCAGCTTACGACTTGCTCACGTACGACGGTACGAGTGCAATTTGTCGATCGCCTAGGGCTAGGGCGAACATGCTATTTTCGGTACAAGTTACCCCCAATCGTCGTCCCAACAGTGGGTCTAGCGGTGGGGGGTTTTCTATGGTACGGTCACCATCGTCGTTTGATATCGTAGCATTATTGGTTGGAAGAAGAGGGTCTCATCGGGCGGCTGCCCTACCATTCGCGAGCAACAATCAATCGTATTGATTCCGAAGCCTGCGGTCGGCTGAATGGTCGTGTGGCCTCTTTGGAGCAGTCAGTAAGTACCGTAAAGTGTAACAGTTGTAAGGGCTGAGCCGTCCAGGCTGCGTAACCTGCAAGCAAGCCCTGAAGCCCGAAGCCCTAAATAACAATGCCTGCACGTTCTGACTCTGACTTTTTTCCCCACGAGTCCCTTGCGCTCGATGCAGGCAAGCGGGATCTTGCATTGCAGCATTGCAGGCGTGCAGCATTTGAAGCTGCCATCCAGGCCACTCATGGCTCTCGTGTCCCCAGTAGAGACCAAACTCCCGCAGTCCCCCGTCCCAGCTGGAAAGTAGTCTAGTCTCTCTACACAACCGGTTATCGCTTGCCCTTTCCATAGCCTCATTTCTCGCTGCCATGATTGGCAGTTCCTCTCCATCACGCATTTCATCAAGTAAGGTACTCATCGAGAGGCAGGCCCCCAACCATTCGCCACCTTCTCGTCGATATCCTCTGCTCATCGCCAGCCAATATACGGAACAATAAGAATGCCAACCGAGTCATAAAGAAATAGCCCGAGTGATTGTAATTAATTATTCATGATTACGGTACCTACCTACCTTACCTTGCCTGTTCTATCTGACAGGCCGGTGTCCGTCCTGTCATTCATACCGAACCATCCTTCAGATACCCAAGGTAGGTAGGTAGGTGCTTTACTTTGCCTACCCACTCTACCAAGGTAAATCATTGTTGTTATTATTATAATAATAATGGTAATAATATACGCCTAAAACCATTGAACTGATATTCTATATTATTTGCACGCTACCCTTAACTACCTGATTCCCTTACTTTTGACCCCAAAAAAGTTCCCCGTCATCTGATCAAATAATCCTAAGCTTCTACAAAACCCTTGAACACCATCTAAATCATCGTCCCTAATCGTCCCAAAAATACGGGCCTTCCTGCAAACTGAACTGCAACCCTCGTACATTTGCAGCGGACTACCCTTCTCAGTCCTAGCTTGCTGGTCACCCTGCTTTATCAGTCGCCCATCGTATCAGACAAAAGGCATTCAGGCATTCGGTTGGTCGTGCCACACCAGCGAACTCATACTAAATCGCCAATACCCTTCCTTACCGTTGCTTGGCCCGTCCGCCTTCCCCCCCAAGCAAGCAAGCACCCCCTCTTGTTCGTCCATGTCAACGATTGGAGGCAAACTTGACACTTCCTACAATCCCACCTCCCCCGCGTCCTTGCATCGCATGGACCATTTGTTTACACCCACTTAATCCAATCGCGAGAGCCACCTGTCATTTCACACCTGGAACCCCCCGTTGCTTGCTCCTCGCCAATTCTGGTCCGCACCTCTGGTTCCAGGTAGTTCCCGGGAAGAGGGGTCTAAAAAGCTCCGTGACTTCAACTCGCGCCCGTCCTTGCATGCGACATCTTCGCGCCGTTGCCCGTCGCTCTCGAGCCCACCCCATCACCGTCTCCCGCCGCATACCTGCAACGGGCGCTTTCGCGCACCAGCACGGTCGGTGCGACGACTCTGGCGACGGTCAAAAGCCTGAGGCCATTGGTTGTCATGTACTCGGCCTCGCATCCGGTGTCGACGTCGATGAACAATGGCATGGGCGGTGGCATGATTGATGGCTCGGGTACGATCAATCCAGCAGCGTTGAATACACCTGGTAGGACTCTCTTTTTCTCGTCCAAACCAATTCGTTGGAGGAGATAAGTCGCTGCGTATTGGCGACGTGCCGCAAGGTTGCTCGCCAGTACCGACGACACGACCCCATCCCGCCGCCACTCTGCGTCCTCGTAACACTGCGCTCTGACTGATACCGGCGCTTTCTCTCATAGTATCCGTGCTACCGACGTCCTCCTCCATCAGTGCGCCCAAGGCAGAACCACGAGGCATCAAGCGAAGTCGTTCGCCCGAGCAGATTGACAGTATACCGCTTAATAGCGTAGGCGATGATGGTACGTAGTCACCAAGAGCGCGATTAGCCGTTCCTGTGGGACATGGTTCGCGAATAGATCCCGGTGGGGGTTACCAAACTATCTTGGAAGTTGCTGACGTTTGTCGTGATACACTAGACGACCAGAAACCAAGAAAGCGCGGCAGGCCACCGAAATCTAGGACGTCTGGAGGAGTACCGGAAAGCCCCACTGGGAATTCTTCGCAACAAGTGACACAAGGCCTTCCTGCTCAAATCAGAACTCCCCAGCTGCAATCGCAAGGACTCCCTCAACAAGCAAACACCACCCCAACGCGGACTTCCCCCCCAAAACCGACACCAACCAAAACTGTGGTAAAGGCTTTGCCGACGGTAAGGGATCATACGACAGACCAGTTGAATGCGGAGGGGGACGAATATGTACCACGCGAACATGACGAACAGGGAGAAAGGAAAGTCTCTCCAACCGGTCATCCACTAGAAGGTCGAGCGTACAAATGCAGGACATTCTTCGTACCAAACAGGGGTGACAAGCTATTCATGTTGGCAACGGAATGCGCAAGAGTTCTTGGGTATCGCGACTCGTACCTTCTCTTCAACAAGAATCGATCGCTCTACAAGATCATTGCACAGCAGCCTGAGAAGGATGACCTCATACAGCAAGAGATCCTTCCATACTCATATCGGTCACGGCAGATCGCCATAGTCACAGCAAAATCAATGTTTCGTCAGTTTGGAAGCAGGGTTATTGCCAACGGCAGGCGGGTTCGTGACGACTACTGGGAGGCTAAAGCAAGGAAACAAGGCTTCACTGAAGAGGATATGGCCGGCGAGAAGCGACCTGGAGCTGCCAAGGCAAGAGACGCTGCGGCCGCAGAAGCAGTGAATGCGAATGCTGCCGGAATAGGACATCCCGACATCATCTACAGCAATGTACCTCTGGAAGGGCAGCCTCAGGGTCTTCAGTCAGGTCTCAGTGGATCAATGCCAGCTACGCTAGCTCCTCAACTACCAATGATACACCTGGCACCTTCTGATGATATGCGTCGACAAGACTACGGAAACATTCCTCGGCCAAGGCAGGAAATCACAGGTGCACCTTATCAAGACCGAACACAGGCAAGCTCTGCCGCTGAGGTCTTGCATCAGGCCTCCAACGCAGCAGATTACAGCAGAGCAATCAATGCGCAAAGGATTCCTCGTGGCCAGATTCTGTCTGATACCTGGAATAAGAAGCCAGCTGCCGCTGTTTCTTCGCCTCAGCAAACGCTTGAAACGAGTCCGGTCGTTAGTCAATCGATACAATCACCCCAACCCCATCTTGCATCAGGTGGTAGTATGCCCACTGGCCAGCAACCCATACTGCAGCATCAATCGTCACAGATGATGAGCCCTCAGGCCTACTCACACGCTCATCACGGGAACTCACTCACCCAATCTCCAGTAAGAGGGGTTTCGCAACAGATGCGTGCGGATCAAATGCATCAGCGTTCATCAGGCCTATTTTATGCTCCTGGAGGTGCCGGACAAGGTTCGCCCTACAATTACCCCCAAGCCGGCCACTCATGGGGTCAGCCACCTCCGCAACCTCACCAATCCCCACTCTCGGCCCATCAAAGCATGTCTCAGTACAGCCCGTCAGGTCAACAGCAGCCATCACATCCCTCGCAATCGCCACACCAACCTCCGCAGCTACACCACTCTGGGAGCAGTGGCTCTCTGCACAGTGGAATGACCTTTCAAGGCATCCCTGGTGGTTTACCTCCTAGCAGCTATTCCAGCATGGGGGGAAGAAGCATGTATCAGCAACAACCGGGCCAAAGCCCTCAGCAATACATGCAACAAACGACTGCGGCGCAGCAGGCGGGGATGCAAGGCTGGGCGCCTCCGCCTCAACAAGGACAGCCTCCCGGGCAAGGATGGCCTGGATATTGAATCTACGGAGGACAGAAATGACGAGACGACGCTAATGGGTGTTACATGTCCTGTTGACGTGATATTGTGGCATACGCGGTGCATATTTTCATCAATTCGCGATTTTATTGTTCAACACGTTTCCACGTCGAGGGCTGGCACCGAGTAGCGAGCATCTGGAAAAGGTGTTTTGAGGAGTTTGAGGTTTCGTTCCGGGGAATATCCCAGCGTCCAAAACAACAATCTGGGCATGAGGAGGAGAGAGTTTCTTCATACATTTCCAAATCAGGCGTTGGCTTAGCAGCAGCAGCAGCGGGCATTGTCTCGTGGCCTTCACTTCGTGCATACACTAGGGAAACATTGGACCGTCCCCTTTGGCATCGCCTGCGCTTATTTTTTCTTCTTCCCTTTCACTGTTCTTACTACCACCAACTTGTAATATCGCGCCAGCTTGCATGGTCATCCGGTGCACAAATCTTCGCTTCATCGTCCGTTCGCTATCGGAAAGAGTCTTTTTTGATAATTGGGGGCAATGGGCATCCGGGGTTTGGGGTTATTTTATATGTTAAATCTGGTTTTCGAGAACTGGTTTAGGCATGATCTCGAGCATGGGTTCATGGGGGAAGATATTTATACCATAGGAAGGAAGGTGGGGCATATATGGATGGGGGTGGTCGGCATAAGAATACATGAGAAGAGTTTTCTGTAAAAGAACAACCCGCCGAAAATGCGCTTCAGTCCCGTGTATGCCGCTTCGAGTGGGATTTTTCTCATCACCAACTCTTCGCAGTTGCGACTTGTGCTTCTTGAACTACTAACGAACCCCTTGAACAAAATGCCAAACAAACCCCCTCTACTACTCCCGAAAAAGCCAATGATTGCGTTTTGAGGGGGAGAAAGAAAGAATGAAAAGGGAGACGGCAGGAAGAGGGGAAAAAGAATTATTTTTAACGAGACAAATGAATACCTTAGGCAATGGAATAGGTAAAAGATTGCAGTAAAAAATGTATCAAAACCCAAAAAGAAGGCACGAAACATCAAGCATTCCGCCCCGAACTTTTCTGCCATCCCTCTCCCTCTCCCTCTACCATCAACAGAATATCCCAACCCCCCTTCCCTTATATTCTTCCTTTCCCCCCTTCTTCTTCTTCTTCTTCAAAAAGAGTATCATTTCTATGCTGCTCTGTCACAGAATCGACGCATAGCAATGAACCGGACTGAAATCGTCTTGGAATTGTTTTGTTTTGTTTGAATAAAGTGGGTATTTAGTGTGTGTGATGGCTGAGGCGATGGGGTCTGGTGATCGGGTGTTGTTTTTATGGGAGGGAGAGGGAGGGGAAGGGGAGAAGGGGAGGGAGAAGAAGAAGAAGAAGGAGAAAAAGAAGAAGAAAAGAAAGAAAAGAAAAGAAAAAAAAGACGACACAAGACACAACTAACAACCAAACGACTTTCCATCCCCCATTCAGCTCAACTCAATACCCGCAAAATCAAACACCGCCTACCGTCTCCCCCCCCCCCCCCCATCCCTCCTCCCCCCCTACCCCCTTAACACCACAACCCAACACAACACCACCAGCCATCGCCACTTTCTGCACAACAACAATCCAAATCTCCACAATCCACCCCTCTCACCTCTTCCATGCCTCACTTGCAACCTCCCCCCCCCTCCCCCCCCAACAATTCCGCACCCAATCCCCAAACTCGAAACCACACGGTTCGAGTCTCATACCCATGCGATTTCAATGACCGTCGGGACTTGAAGATTGGGAGCTCGGCGAAGGTTTGTGAAATTTGGGGATGGGGGGTGCGTATGAGTGGGATTGGGTGTGAAGGGGGCAGGGGGGGGGTGTGTGCCATATGCCTTCAGATCTTGCATGTTTTAAGAAAGCGTCATGTGAAAAATCCCTCCAGGTGTGAGTGAGTAAAACCATCTCCCGGGACAAGTGCTGTCAACGCTCCCCACCGTTGAATTGACTTCCATCCCATCTCATGGTATTATTCCTACACTATAAATCCCAGCCAGCACAAGCAAAGGGTATATAACAACAACAACTCACCACCCCCAAGGAATCAACACTCAACCCAAACCATCTGCCGCTATGCCGTAGAAGCCCTTTCTGACTGAAAACAAATATACAATAATATAATCCAAACGCACCAAGCCCACCACCCCAAAAATCTATCTTATACCGACAAACACCGTCGCGATGATTGTGCAAATGCCAGTAGAGACGTTGAGAAGATCATCAATGCATATATAGCTTTTCCCTTTCCCCTTTCCCCGCGGTGCTGATACGAAATTTAAAAAAGCGAGTCGGATATGACGGCGCTGCTGAGGTCTATTTCATTAAAGTGTCGACCTTTTCTCGTTCGGCGTTGATAGCGGCCTGGAGCTTCCGTGTCTGCCGCATAGCTTCGTCCCTAGAAATGAAAGTCAGCCTACTCATTTTTGTTGCCGGTTGTGGACATCATTTACCTTGCAGACTGCAGCTCCATGACCTCGATCTGGGCCAGATTCATCCTGCTAACTACCTCCTCCATCTCCTTATCGGCATCGCCCAAGGCCCTCTCTAGCTCCACAACCTTATTCTCCAACACCTCGGTTCGCAGAGCTTCATTCATCGACATGCCTACGCCACTGGTCGTTTTGCTTAATCTTGGTGACCTGGCAGCGAACATTGGTGACAGGGGCGAATTGGGGGAGTGGAATGTGGGTGTCCGCAATCCGCTTTTGAGACGCTGAAGTTGATAGTTATGACTGTCTTTGATCTCGCGGACTTCTTCGTCGTGCTTTGCAAAGGCTTCCTCGGAGTGTTGTTGCGCGCTCATAAGTTTATCTTCCAAAGTTTTCAGCTTGCCTTGCATGCTGTTGATCCTAGCGGCTGAACTCTGCTGCTCTCGTTCGCCTCTGCCAACTGCTTCTGCGAGCCGTTGCCTCAAGTCGCTGTTAGAGGCTAATTGTAGACGAACTTGCCCTGCGAGAGATTCCACTCGGTTCGCCGACGCCCGTAGTTGCTCGATCAAACCCGCATTCTCACCCGTATGGAAAGACTCCGCTTCCTGCAGCGACTCGGCCTTGGCTCTGTAAACTTCTGCCTGCTTCTGGGCATACTCTCGCTGAGCTTCGGCGTCGGTAATGCTCTTGAGTAACGAGTCCATAGTCTCTGCGGTATGAGCATCGTCGCCGCTTGAAGGCACTTGACCGTGCAATTCTCGAATCTTTTCTATTGAGAGTGCTTGCGTGGCTTGTAATTCGTTGTACGCTCTTTCGAGCGAAGCGGATGTTACCAAAGTACCACTCTCGATCTCTTGTGATTCAAGTGCAGAAACGTCCGGGACCAGTATGTCATGCTCTTGTAAGAGAGTCCTCAGTGAACTAGTCTCCTGCTCTGCCCGATCTAGATCCATTTTCAGCCCACCAAGACCTTTCTCGCACTGCCACTTCTGCATCAGGGCATCGTCGGCACGCCGTCGAAGTTGGTTGATTTCAAATCGTAAACCTGTCACTTCTTTTTCATAACCGGTCCGGCGAGGAGACTGGGCCTCCAGTGCACGATCCCTCTCGGCTTCAAGAACCCGTATCTTTTTCTCGTGTTCCTTGTTCTGGTAGTTCTGCCTGTCAAGCAAACTTTTCAAGGCTCGGTGCAAAGCGTCGCGCTGCATTTCGATATCTTTAACTCGATCGGCGAGGGAATCCCTTGGCTCTCTGTCCTTTGCCGAGATAGAATTGTGCCTGGATAGAGAACCCGTCCTTGACAAGCCACCCATGCCGCCAACGCCAGAGCTTCTAGCTACGGAACTTGACCTTGTCAGGCCAATCTTAGCAGTTGGGGTAGCCGGCGGTGGTTCGTCTTCTTCAGCGATGGAATTGAACCTTGACGCGTGTTGTTGCATTTCCAGCTGTAACCTTCTTGCATTCATCAAAGTAGTATTCTCGTTTTTCAAGGATTGTAGTTCCTGCTGCATCCGCGCGTTTTCATACATGAGCTTCTGATGATCCAAGGCATCTGTTTCTAGACCTTCAACTTGAGCTTGCAGCTGTGGTATGACTTCGTCTCGAAGATTATCACGCTCATCCTTATGCTTCTCAATCTCGTCTCGGAGCGCGTTGAGTAAGTCCTCGAAGTTCACCTTGACTTTTCGCTCTTCATTCAGTCGCCGACGATGGTCTTCTAGTGAATTCTCTAGATCTCGGACACGTTTGGAAGTACTAGATGCGGCAGCGCGCTCCTGGTCAATCTGGTTCTTGTTAGCAGATGGCTCAAATAGAATGTGTGCAATGGCGACCTACGTGCTGCAACTGCTCTCCTAGATGCTGCATGTGTATTTCCGCTGCCTTCCTTCGAGCGCGTTCGTCTTGTAACTTTTGTGAAAGGTCGAGTTTGAACCGTGCTTTCTCTTGTTCTGACAACCGTTGCATCTTCGCCAGATCCTCCATTTTACTTCCACCATTGTCACTCGTAGGATACCTTACAGAGCTTGTACCAGAATCCGAGAAGTAGTCACTGGTGCGTCGACCCAAATCGGGCCCTTGAGTGACCTCGAGTTGTAAGCGATCCACTAGATCTTCCAATTCCAGCTCCCTGCGGATTGATCCCGCCAACTCAGAGCTGACCTCACGCAGCTCCTCCTCCATATCAGCAACCTGTGTCGACATTGCCGGATTCTGTGGTGGTAAGGGGAAGCCGGTATCCATGAATGAAGAGATTGTGGCATGGGCCTTGGGAACTTCAATTGCTTGCGGTATTGACTTGGTGGATGAGGATAAGCTCCGGGGTGATGGCGAGAGAGGTGAAGGGGCAGGCGACTGGCTCGCAGTGGAGAAATTGGTCGGAGAACTTTCGGCAACTGGTGAGGATGTTTTCCATCCAAAGAACGATGTCAACTTATTGGGACCAGGCGACCTGGGGGTTCTGGTGATGGACGTGGGGTCCTGAGGTTGCCCATGGTTGTGGAATGATCGGTGATCGGCATTAATGTGTAATTTAGGAGGTCGAGTACTCGGGTGTAACGACATCGCTCGTTGCGGACCCTCACTATTCGTAGCTTGAATGGTTTTTGAGACGTCATGAACAACAGATTCACTAGCTAGTCGTACATGATTCAATCGCGTCGGAGATGGCTTGTCATCTGGCGGTTGGCGCTGGCTATTGGAAGGAAAAGTCCCGGCCCTGGGGACATTCGCGATGAGTGGTGACTGACCTCGAGGGAATCTGGATTGCAATAGGAATTAGTCATTGGGTGAAGGGGACCATTGATTCCATGGAGCCGGGAAGCAGAGGTGTGAAGACATACTGGTCAAGGTCACGGGCGACGAGTAAGGGAGAACCGCTGGTAGAAGTCGGCAGCCAAGGTACGCCGGGCGGGTGATCGGCGGAGTCCTCTTCTCCAACTGCAACGACTTTTCCACCAGAAGACAGCGGTAGAGGTCTGGGTTTGGCTGGAGAGGCGGACGGAGGCAGAGGTTTTCGCCGGACAGGGGACGATATACTGGTCCCAGGCGCCTGTGCTTGGAAAGCGGTAAAGGATGGGACGTCAACGGTGGAGGGAATAGAAGGCCTCAGGTAAGGCCGAGTAGTGAGTGAGGTCGAAGAAGGGCCACGGCCAGGGCCATTGTGCTGATAGGGCTGCCCGTGGTCCATGATTTATGAACCAGCTCACAGCTTAATGCGGCGGTCCATATCGCGCACATGCAACAGTGATCGGTGGTGAATTTTGTGGCAGGATGTTTGATAGTGAAAAGGAGAAGACTAGTTCCAATGACAGGGCCTGATGGTAGGGTGGATTGGACGATTTACGAGGAAAACGACGGTGGACGGCGCGGTTACTCTAAAGGTTCGTTAGGGACCCCGCTGATCTCTCAGTGGTGGACTTGAAACCAGGGCGGCCTTCGTTGCTGACGCCTAACTGAGAGAGGTTACAATTGACTGTTGGGGCTCTATCGCGCAAGCATCCGCGGCTGCAGGTACTCGTACTCGAAACCATCCAACCCCTGGCTGGTGGTAGAGGAGGTGAGTCGCATCTTAAACGTTGCTTTCATGCGACTCCAGTAAACATCCTCTCACATCGACAGCCTCATCTGCGTGATCTTCTACAATACAAATGGCCTCAAGTCATATAGCAGCTCTCTGCATCAAGTCCAAGGTCCTTTCCCATCTTGGGAACCTTAGCTGTCAAATCTTGAATTTCTCTTGGCATTTAAAGATCTTAATCTCCTATCCCTGCGGATTGGTTCGGTCAGAGTCTTGGTGCAATAGAAGCGTGATATATTAATGGAATTCTTCAATTTCAACTGCTTGACTACATTATAGTCCATGCGAAAAGGAGTTAATGCTTGTCATACTATTTGTATTTCCTTCAATCTTCTGGTTAGCCGCGATTTTCGCATGCATCTACACTGGCACAATTGGGTTTACCTTGCAGGTTTGAACCGAAGCATTCTCCATCTATGTAGTCTGCACCTCTGATCAAACGCCATAATTGATCGTTGCACGCTTTCACGATATAGCTTTTTATTCGACTCAACTAATCAGCTCTAGTTTAATCTTTCTCTTTCCTGTCGACTCCTCCTTCACATCACTGATCTTGACTACTACCTTTTGGAACAACTCCACCTCCACACTTCTGCTGCCGGAAATTCTCAGGACATATTCGTCCGCATCGAATACGCCCTCCGGCTCTGGCGTGGCCAAGTCACGCAGCCGAATTAGGCCTTCAACACCAAATCTTGGCACAAACACCACAAATCCGTTGGAGAAGACCTTCATCACGAATCCTTCTTCCTCGACCACCCTTCCTTTCAATGCCTGACCCACATAGTACTCTATGCTGGCTCTCCCAGCCATCTGTGCATTGCGATGTCGGACGTTAATGTTCTTACACACGCCTTCCAATTTTGCCTTGCTAAGCAGGCTTGCGTCTAGATTTTCGTACCCGATCGCAGCAGCTAACTGCCTGTGCGCTAGAAGATCCGCATACCGCCTTATGGGGCTCGTGAAATGTGTATATATTCCGCTCGCTAGTCCGTAATGGCGGAAGTCGGGGTAGGATTGGGTGCCGGAACAGAAGTACTCGGCAGACATCATGCACCGAGTTGCCATGATGCGGACCAGAGTATTGAAGAACGGCTCCTTCGGGTCGACACATGTGTCAAGCGAGTTGGCCAAGGCTTTGGAACTCTCTGTCTGAAGCTCTAATCCACGTTTGACTTTTAGTTGATTGGAAAGCTCTTCGAAATTGCTCTTCGGAGGGGCAGCGTGTCGTCGGAGTAAGGCTGTCTGGGAAAAGGCTTCATAGATCTTACCCGCGACGCTGATGTTCGCGAGAAGCATGAACTCCTCGACCAAAGAATTCGTGTCTAGCAGCTCTTTGGTTTTGACATCGACAGGATCCGAAGTCTCTGATTCGGTTTGGACGCGTACTTCTGGACTTGCAAGATTTAGTGCCCCTGCATCCATTCGCTTTTGACGGAGCTGTTTCGAGAGCATCAGTAACGTCCGCATACCTTGCGTGAGTTCATCATTCTGAGACTTGTCATCGATCCGTAATTGAGCCTGCTCGTAGCTAAATGCTTCCCTCGACCGAATGACTGATTTGGTAAATGACGAGCTGACAATCTCGGCATCTTTGGTGATCTCCCAGATCGTTGAAAATGCATATCGCTCCACATATGGTTTGAGAGAGCAAAGGTCAGTACCAAGAAGCATGGGTAACATATCAATGCGCTTGTCAACCAAGTATACGGTTGTGCCTCTCGTGCTAGCCTCCAAATCCATTGCATTGTTTGGCTTCACAAAATGTGATACATCCGCGATGTGAACTCCAACCTCAAAATTACCATTTGGTAATGGTCGAGCGTGCAGCGCGTCATCGATATCCTGACAGCCTACCGGATCGATGCTACAAACTAAAAGGTTCCTCAAGTCTCTTCGTCCACTCCAACCTAGATCATCAATACTCGTCGGTACCTTCCAGTCGTGGCCTTCTTTTGGCAAGCAATCCAAGACTCCTTTGGGAAATGGCCTATACTGTACGTCGTATTCAAGTAAGAGTGCTTCGGTCTCTGCACCCTTCGTTTCTAGCTCACCAAGTGACCTGACCAAGTGGCCAGCTGGATACCGTGATTCTTGATCCCAAGCGTCGATAGTCACTAATACTCTCTTGCCAAGTAGCTCATCAGCTTGACGAGTACGTAAGCGTATCTTGGGAATCCGCTTATCCATGGGGATCAAGAAAACCGCCTGTTGCTTCCGGCTTTGCTTAGTTGTTGATATCGAGCTGCTATCCACATGCCCTACGTATTGTCGCCAATTTCTTTTGATCACGCCAACGACACGCGCAGTAGGCTGAGGTCTTCCTTCGATGCTCTTTCCTTGCGTCCTTTTGATCTCATCCTGCAGAGCACGCCGTTCCTGCTCGGTGACAACAGCGTCGCCCTCATTCGCATCTGGGTTTTCGTTCTTCGTCAGCGTTTCCTCGTCTATGATCTTTGTGGATGGGGATTTCCACTGCGACTTCGGTAGGACTTCAACTACAATGACATCGCCCTGTACAGCCCTATTGCTGTTCTCTCGACCTAATATAAGTAGAGACTTATCAAACGCCGGGACATAAACAGATCCCTCTAAGTAATTGTAGGGTGAGACGTTGAAAATGCCCTGATGAAGTATTGCAGCCTTGATGCCAGTCATCATCTTCGATAAAGAAAAGTAATCAGGGTATAGCGATTCTGCCGCGCCACTTCGTGCCTCTTGTCCTTCACGGGACACACTGATCATGTCAAGGAGGCGATCAGCATCCTCAAGGCCGGATACGTAATCACTCAAGGAGCAAGCATCGAGCTTCTCAACTTTTGCCTTGCGTAGGTTCTCTTTATCGTCACTCAACATAACGATCGACGGGCGTTCTTTAGATCGTCCGCTGGTTTTGACAGCCTGTTGTAAATGGCTCGCATACCAGCTTACCGCTTTCCGAACAGCTCTATCATTACGATCGTTGATAGTTTCGCCCTGCTCCCTAACAACGTAAGTCTCTAACCTGAAGTCATTGAAAAATACGTAGAAGCGCTTGTCTTCGCTCTTAGTGAGCCCTATCAGTCGGTTATAGAGGGGAAGAGAGCGATTCCTGAGCTCCTCCAAAACTGTCTGAAGAATGATGACATCGTAGAAGCCCGAGGCCTGTTCGAACAGGTCCATGCCATTGAGAAGCGCATTAGTATCAGGTACTAGATAGTGACCTGAGGGAAATGACTTCGTGCCGGCTGGGTTCTCAGATAGGATGAATGGAAGTACTAAGGTCATGTCAGGTTTCAAGGCCCTAAGCATAGATTTCTGCAACACCTACCAACTCCATTCGCATCTGCTGGAGCATTTGCTTGACACGCTAAACATAGCTGTGCTGAACAGGGTATGTCTTGTCTGAGATACAATTCTCGAACAATCTTTTGGACTTTTCCACTTTTGGTAGATCTTACAAAAATTTTGCTAGAGATATTCGAGGCATGCGGATCGGAAGCTAAAGATCTTTTGAGGCTCGTCATGTTGGCTGTTGATGTAGAAATTATGCTAGGCCTGAATATCGTGCTGGATCATATCTTTCTTCCTACCTAGGTACTCTGCATACTGAATCTGGCAATGGTTACTGGGTGGAACTTGGCGAATGTGTCTTCAACCAAGTTTAAGCTGGCCAAGCTCGAATTAGGAATTATGACGCCTTTTTGAATCTTGAACTTTGAGCTTTGGAGAGAAATAAACAATAAGACCATTCGTTGTATAAGTGTTCAGAAGTTGAGGAGTTTTGGAGGTGCACACTGTTGCGGTTTGATTGGTTGAGCGTTCGTAGCTCGCGATGTCGCCCAAAGAAGCAACTATGACGAGCTACTCGCCATAGCCCGCCAACTCCAGAATTGTCACGAAGCTTACAACACTGGCCCCTTACCCTCAGCTTTCTCCCTACAATTCATCGAGTCGAGTCGACTGAAGAAAATGTCTCTAGACCCGCCGACATACCTCAATTCATTACAAAATAATATAAGAGCACGGCCAATCCCATGGGAAGGAGCCGTTCGTGCTGGCACCATTACCGATAGTGACTTGAAGAAGATCAAGGCGGTGGACAAAGTCAGGAAAGACCAAAGACAACAGACAGTCGAAGCTGATACGGAGGCCTACAAATCGCTGCTGATAGGAGGGAGCCAAGGCAAGAGCGTGCTCGAGTCCGCAGCGAAGAGGGCAGATGTCATACAGTACATGCTAGTTTTGACTGGCGATTTGATTAATGGTACGGCTGCTAGGTGTACTGCGGCTTTATTTGAGGCACCACAGCTTACGCAAACACAGATGTTCCCTCCCTCTCCTCCGTCCTTCTTGAACATCCAGATCCCTACAAGCCATTCCTTCCCCTCCTCAGCCATAGCACAAACCCTGAAGACCCCATCCCCCTCCTTACCTCCTCCGTCCTTACCGCCCTAATCTCTAGCGCCCAAATTCAGCTCCCAAAATCCAACCGCCAAACTGACGATGCTCTTCCTAAACTCTACAAATACCTCTCCACACTCACCGAATCCCAGGATTCCGGCCTCCAGGATATTGCAGTCCAAGAATACTCCTCCCTCCTCCGCACTAAGAAATCCCGCGAACTTTTCTGGCACCAACGCAAAGAAACCCTCAACCCCCTCTTCGACATCCTCCGCGCCGCCGCCGGCGCTGGTAAAGACAGCGACAGCACCATGTGGTCCGGCGGCGCAAGTATCCGCACCGCTACCGAAGCCGGCCTCAATGGCGGCGTCGGCCTGCAGCTCCTCTACCACGTCCTCCTGACAATTTGGCAACTAAGCTTCGAAGGCGCGCTAATCGGCAAAGGCATCGAAAGCGAACATGAGCTCATCCCCCTTTACACTACTCTCCTCCGGCTCTCCCCCAAAGAAAAAACAACCCGCCTTCTTCTCTCCACCCTCCTCAACATCCTCTCCCCACTTCCCAATCGCTCCCATCTCCTCCCCTTAGCAACCCAAGCCCGTCTCCCCGCCCTCCTCGCAAACTTGAAAACCCGCCACCTCTCCGACCAGGACCTCCTCGATGATCTCCAGTCCCTGACCTCGATGCTAAATGACTACACCTCCGCCCAAACAACCTTCGACACCTACGCCGCCGAACTCCTCTCCGGCCACCTGACGTGGTCGCCCCCGCACAAAGACGGCGCATTCTGGCGCGAAAACGCACGCAGGATACTCGATCACAACGGCGGCGAGCTCCCCAAGAAATTGAGCGAGGTTCTAGCGAAGAAGTGGGAAGACGAGAAACAGGTCTTGGCGATTGCGTGCAACGACGTTGGATCCCTAGTCCGGGAGGCGCCGGAGAAGAGGGGCGAGTTGGAGCGGCTGGGGCTGAAGGCGCGGGCGATGGAACTGATGGCGGACGGGGATGAGGGGGTGCGATGGGAAGCGCTGAGGTGTGTGGGGGAGTGGTTGAGGTATAGTTTCGATGGGTGAAGGATGATGGGGAGAAGGGGGTAATTCTTGCTACTTGCTACCTGCTACTCGATTGTCATGGGCGTGCACAGTGCTTATCGAGGTGGTCGTGGAGGTATCGACCGGCTCTAGGGTTGTATTCTACAATGGCATTGCTCTAGATCTACTAAAAGGCTCTGGAAACTGCGGTGTATGCTTACCGTAACACAGTACTTTCTTCCATCCCCTTACTTGCCTACCCCTTACATCACTAGCACATCGTGTCCACCCCTTGCATCATCATGTTTGACAGGTGCTCACCACGCTATCGCACCCATGGTATTCGAGTCGTGCTCTCGGTGTGGCATCAAGCCCACGTGTGCACTCAAATAAAGCTCCCCCTTGCATAAACACGAGGTACACTAGATTGCCCGTTTATCTGGGACGGATGGTTCAACGGGACGCAAGCGATTGTTCGAGATAATGCACGAATGCAGGTTGGACTGTGTGGAAGATATAGTTAGTCCGGCGGGGCCTGGGGAGGTGGGATTTGCTAAGAATAGGTGTGTCCGTATTATGTGCATAGCAGGCGTTGCGTGGCAACAAGGGACGGTCCGAGACTGTCTGGCAGAATGCCTAGAAATGACTTGTTGATGTGGGTGTGGCGTGGAGGTTGTTCAGAAAGTGCCGTGTGCCTGGAAGGCGCCGTGAAGGCACGGCGAGGTGTGGCTGGACGGGAAATTTGGTTATCGTGACTATGCAAGTAAAAAGTATGGTTGTACGGTAGCGATTTGGCGGAAATTGGAGAGTTTTCCGGAAGGTGGGTGTTTGCGGCGGATTTGGAATAAGGTAAGATAGTGTTCTGACATTTCCGAATTCGGTGAGGGTGGGTTACTAAGGGTAGCACGATACCGTTCTGGGATTTTCGGCTAAAAATCTGATTAGGTCAACCCGTTGGAGTTCTTGGAACTCACCAGACCCTTCTCTGTGGAAGGAGACTGGCGCTTAGAGTTTTAACGATTTTCGGGTGCTTGTCAGCTCTCTCAAACAAGAAACTATCAAAGTAGAAAGTAGATGGTAGATGGCAAAATTAGATGATTTGATACTGATTAGCACACTTCTCTACTCGCTGAGTAGGCGTGCAAAAGCGAACGACTCGCAATAACAGTATGAACACAGTAGCCTTCTTGCAAAATCCACCGGATAGGGATCCCCCAATCGGCCGGCTGAGTTCTGTCTCCAAGCCGAGTCCCTTCCTTTTCGAAGCCATATATCCCAAACAGAAGTTATGTTAACGACATTATAATAGTATATAATAAGCCCTAAGTCGGGTATATGTGTACGTAAAGTTCTATATATTGTGACAGAAAAATCGTGGGAACGCTGAAGGCGAGCAGAAAAGGGAAGTAGCAAATTACGGAGCTGGGCAAAGAACGCTTGTTGAGGACTCCGGTGGTATTGGTCAAGTATATAAGTAGCGACGTATGAGCATTTTGAATGCTGCGATTAATCCAAGAGCGGGCATGTTTGACTTGCTCTTTCACCGGTCAAACCGTAATTTCGGGAATCAAAGTCGTAATCGTCAATCGTGAGATGCCTTGTGGTTACAGAAGAATCGGTGCTACTGTTGAAGCATGTATAGAGTGGCAGCTTCGGTTATGCTAGTAGATGCTTGCAAGTGGTGGTTTTGGGGAGGATGGATCTTATATCCAACTGCACGAATTCAAAGGCCCAAAAAGCGACAAGGCTGGATGCTGCAGGGGACCAAGTTTATCAGTTGTCAGAGGGTGTGAAGTCTTTAGGGGTGGCATGATGAAAGACGTATTCCTTCCGTGGCTGAGGGGTCCCTTGAGGTTTGGGGCCGAGTTGGACGTTAATTTCTAGCGGCTTTGAGGTTGGCGAAGAGTTGCCGTAGAGAGTGGGTTGTCCGAATCCAATGTCTGCAGGAGTGGGTAAGAACGGATGAGATTCGGCCGGAAAAGATGCCTGGGACTCATAGTAGCTATACTGGGGGACGAAAGTCGGTTGTGGCATGGGCATTTGACCAGCAGTAGCGTACGTCTCCAACAACATGGATGGTGGGACTTGCCAGCTTGGCGGATTGTGGCGTCCTGTTGTCTGTGAGGGCGAATCTCCAAAGAAAGACTTGTGTTGCGGAGGTGCAGACTGGGGAGGCTGTTGGTATGCGCTTTGTTGGATTGGGAAAAACCTGTTGGAAAAGACGTCTGAGAGATTGCCTGAATTGAACGGTGTTATTGGAGGTGATGCGACATTCGCTCCGTTACCAAAGCCAGTTGGTGTAGAGGTGTCTTGAATTTGATCCCAAGGGTTTTGCCAGGCTTCCACAGGTAAATCCGCCTTATTGGCATTTGTAGGAGACGGAGGCGTTGGCGGAGTAAATACAGCGCCACAAAGCTCCGTGGTACTAGGACTGTGTCCCGTTGACATTTGGCTGTTGGCCTTTGCACTTGCATCAAAGCATGCTTGAAAGTTCCGAGGAGACATCTGAGCGGACAGAAGACCAGATTTTTGGACCCGGGCATTGATAACATTCATGCCGAATGGGGTAGATTTGATTCGTCGAACGGACTGTGACGGTCCAAGGTTCAGCAATGGTACTTTTGAGTTGGGAGACATTGTTAATGGTCCCGCGTAAGATCGACTTCGGTGTGCATCAGGTCTCAGAGCGGCTGGACGAGGACGCTTCCTTCTTGAGGCGATGTCCAAACGTGGCGAGTCCTGCGTTTCGTTTGTTGAACCGAAACGAGGTGCTGGTGAAGTCCCAATAGGGGCGCTTGGAAGTCTAGGTACTGCTGGTGAGTCTGCAGGTACTGCCGCTAAGCGCTGCCCGCTTTGCTGATTGAACACTTCATCGTACAAACCCCGATTGGATTGCTGCCGTTGAAGACGAATGGTGTCAAAGTTATTAGCCAGGTCTGAGGTGACAGATTCTCGACGCCCGAGCATCTCCTGGTTTGCGAATGGTAACGGCGATGTCTTCGGCGGAGGGGTCATGAAGTCGGGCTGCTCACCATCAGAAGACGAGGTAGTCGCAAATGTCTGAATAGAAGGATTCCCCAGGAGGTACCCGTCAACGGAATTCTGATACATCGGTTGGGAACTAGCGTTGAGTGAGGCTTGCATGGCCGCAAGAGAGTCGTCTTGGGCAGAAGTAGTTACATGCGGTTCTGTGGTCCATTGGTGAATATCCCAGTCCTGCAACGCCGGCATGGACATGGCAGCAGTAGATCCTTTAAGATAGATAGCGCCTGGTTCGGAAGGAAAATCAAAACTATCCACGATAACTCCGTGGTCATCAAGTTGGCGTGCAGAGTCCATTACGGATTGGATCGAGTCAAGGCCGGAATTTTGCTGTGTCTTCATCTCAGTGAGATTGTTGGGACCAGAACTCGACATGAAATCACTTGTCGGAGGTTCTTGAGGCAAGGGACCAGCATCAGAAAAGCCGTACATTGAGGCTTCGAAGAAGTTTGGAAAGGACAAATCCGGCGACGACCACTGGGAACACTGCTCTGCAGACACAACATTGAAGCTTTGCTCCGGTCGACCTTGATGTCTGGCCTTGGCGCGGCGGTTTTGATACCAGTTCTGCAGCTTACATCAGTCACGGAATCATATAATTCACGAAGGGTACCCACATTGACCCGTTGAAGCGAGAGTCCAATTTGTTTAGCTAATTGCCTCTTGAAGTCCGTGTTCGGCTTGTTTTTCCCTTTGAAATGCCTCTCTAGGATGGAAATCTGATCCTGCGTAAGGCGTGGGCGACTTGAAGTATCCAATTCTTCTGCCTCGTCCTGTGGCGATGTCGGATAAACTGGGCCATGGATGCCAGAAGGCATACCAGACCCGTGATTGAAGCTGTCCTGCTGGAGCATTGGGTGAGATACAGGGTGTGTCGGAATGGGTCCATGCATCACCGCCTCGTGCTGAGGGTAGAAGGGATTTGAATACTCCATTGCAGTATGACGAAGACGCCCTTCTTACGCCGATTAGGACAGGAGATGGCAGGTGATTTCCCGCAGTCAAGCCAAGGTCTATAACTGCTTTTGAAGAGTGATGTAGAGCTTCAATGCTGTCCCACGAAGTGTATAGTCGATCAGGTTACCACAATCGCTATTGAGGACCAATTGGTCCGTGGTCGTAGCTTGAGGTGCGGCTCACGAATTTCCGAGAACGGTGGATAGGAAGCGGAAGGAGATTAAAACGTTTGTAACGACAGAAGGAATTAAAGTATGTCGAATGGCTTCAGTGAGAGTGATGAGTCCGACAAAAGACTCGAGGGCGCCAACGAGAGTCACAGCTAGACGCCGACAGAAAGATTGGAAGAATATCTAGAAGTGGGCAGGCAGAGGTATGAAGTATCAGGGTAGTAGTAAGGCGAATAATGGCGGGCGGCTCTGGTTCTGGGAATTACTGACAGTCTCGCCTAGTGGTCACAAAAAAAGTACTGAATGCCACGCCATGGGATGCCAAGGAGCGTGTGCGTTTCGTGCATCCAGTTGGAGGGAGGGAGCGAGTAGGGGAATGAGGTGGCGCAGGACGGAGCCAGCTATCTGCCGTGTCACGGTCTGACTTTCTTTTCAATCAACCGCCGAGGAGTCCAACTGCATGCGCTGCAATGCGGGTGGAAACTGGAAAGGAGGAAGATGTACGGAATAATACAGGCAGTCAGGCAAGTGGTGTAAAGTACGGAATAGATTACATACGCCCACCGTACTCCGTAGTCCGTAAGGTACCTACCTAGTCAGTCTGCAGAAGCGAACGATGATGAACCACAACCTTGGAACGTCGGTCTAAGCCAGTACCCGTAGCTAGTTGGGTTGTGTCGATGTTTATTTCTCGCCCCGGCTTGGGGCTAGGTAGAGATGCTGCTGCTGCTCATTTCCACGACGAGAATCTGATGCATCCACAACCCGCAATGGCCGGTTCCTCATGGCACCATGGATAATGGGCAATGACGACGTGACGATAAGCCAGGCATCCTGGTTACCTGTTGATATCACAGTTACAATTGACTCCGGTGGAGCAACAGACGCTTTACCATACTCGGTATCCGGAAGTATAATACCTGACTTTACTGACTTTACGGACTGTCGCTACCTTACCTACAGTTTGCTTGACTCTCGTTGCTTTGCGGCCTTGCTTGGCGCACGGTACGGTAAGGGAATTGGAGGGAAGGGTCTGGGTACATAGAGAACTGGTAAGGGCCAAGGAGAGGATCGAAGAGCAACACATAATCCCTCCCACTGTCCCACATCCCTCCATCCCCCTGCTGGCTTTACATCTTGTGCCACTTGTGATTTGTGCAATTCGTTCTGCTTGCTTGACGGGGAACCTTAGCCGCGGATGGTGGAGATCATCTCCTCAGGGCTAAGTCCAAACTGCGCAAGGTACAAGACTTGACTTACCTTAAGGTACTCTTCTGCAGACTGCAGCCTGCATCCTGCAGCTCTGCTCGAGCTAGAATATCTTATACCCACGTTGTCTTATTTTTACACCCACCCACACAAATACATCCCGGCTTCCCCCCATCGGAATCTGCGCACTGCCACGCAGATCATAGTCTATAGATCTGTAGGTAGGGTCTTTTGCTGAGGCGAAGAAAGAACTTCCCTTATTTCTAGTGTGCGCGCACGGAAACCTCTGCCTCTTCCCTTTCTACCATGATGCTTTGCTTTAAGGCATTGGTAGGGGTACGGAGGTAATCACTAGTAGAACTCTGCCATTGATCATATGCCAGTACTTGTATATATACCCCTCCCCCGGGGTTTAAGGTCTGTGCTATTCAGAGACACGATTCCTGCGCATGCAGACCTGCAGAAAGCATGTGGTCGTGGGGAATTATGGTTTGTTGGTGATGCGACGGTGATCCAGGCACAACCTATGACAGGGACAAGGGATATTTCCAAATCATCGCCGTGCGAGATAACACGCTCCCAAACTCTCCGATACCCTTTCATCGCAAGGGTTCCAACCTACCTTAGGCTATAGTGAGATGGATGTAGTGCACTCGACTGCCGGCATGCGCTCGTTGCTTTCCGAGAATCTCGCCAAATGCTTAGAAGTACTCGTACTGCTGCAAATATTCCAAAATACATGCTCCGGTCCAAGGCTCATCGTCGATTTTCAATGAACAAATTCGCAGAAGGTGACACGGGCTATCGGCGTATTTGGAAACCGAAAGGCACAAGGTACAAAGCATCAAAAGGGAATCCTTCGAGAAAGCTAGATCTCACGTCCGGCGAGTACCGTAGTAGAACTACTGTAGTTCTCCACCTCGTCGTTACACCTTAGTCAACAAGCGCAGTACCGAGACACTGGTCATCTTCATGCGCATATCCGACAAGACGAACTCTCGTGTTCCTCAGCCTCTTACACACTTGACACTCGAAGCCATGACCGACCGGTGGCCTTCTACACTTTCCGTGGCTTGAAGCTTGACGTCTTGACAACGCCGTCGACAAGTCGAAATCCTCCGTCGGAAGCATCGCAATCCGAACATCAAGTTGCAAGTTGCAAGCATTGTCTTCAGTGATTTGACTACCACTCATCCGCTGGGCACGTTAGTATGTGTCACCGTCTAGAGTCTCCAGAGTTCGTTCGGCGGAGGCATTCCGACTCTCGATGCAACATTAAAGCTTCGCATTCGGAAGCCGACGCCTGGTATCCCTGACATCTGCATGCCCTCAGCTACCTTGGTCCTTGTGTTTCCCGCGCCACAGCATCCCTTGCACCTCGCTTTCCTCCTTTCGGTTCTCGACACTGATGTTCGACAGAGGGTGATGAGCAGACCCGTTATCCTCATCATCAATGAAGCCCTTTTCGGGCTCTTATCTCTTCGATATGGCACAAAAAGGATATATGCCGAGGATTGGGCAGTGGTGATTGGTCTATGCATTTGCGCCCTTGCCTTCTACCTTACTGCAACCGGTACCACTATCTCACATCCTTGAACCCCTAAGCTACTTTGGAACCCGCAATGGCCGGATCCAGACCAGCGACAGTCCAGCAAAAAAGGCTTAACCTAGTCGGTGCATAATCCAGGGGCAGAAGCCTAGATTTTGTGGAGATTCTCCAGAGCGTCTCCCGTCAGCGTCGATCCGTCCTTGTGACGACAACTCGCTTCTACACCAACACTACAACAATGTATTACAAATCTGTATCTTGACATCTCCAGTCTCCGCATCTCTTTCGACATGCTTTACGCTTCGCAGATCTCTGATGATCCAGTCCGCACCCGCTGATTTCAACTGCTCGATGCTGTGTGTAGTTGCTAATGCAATGACCTCGCACCCCGCAGCTTTGCCTGCTTGAATACCAGCCGGCGCATCTTCGACTACCAGAACCTTCACGTCGGCACTCAGGCCTAGCCGAGCTTTTCCGAGTAGATAGCAGTCAGGAGCGGGTTTCCCCGCGTTCACGTCTTCCGCAACTACCAGATCATGCGGTTGTGGTAAGTTCATTACGTCCAACCAACCTGATACAAGAGCTCGCGTTCCTGATGTCACGATCGCCCATCGTGCATTGACTGCATCAAGGAAAGCAAGCAGATCTCTGGCGCCGGGTATCTCGATTGCATCTGCGCCAAATTCTCTGGGAATCAAGCCTTCGACATGGCTCACGTCTGGTCACTCGTCAGCTTTACAAGGCCGCCATAAACAGGTTTATGGCTGTAGGAGACTGACATTCCCAGTTGGCTCTGCTTGGATCGTACTCTTGAAAGAGGTCTATCGATCTTCTGCCATGAGAGGATGCCAGAATTGCGTTTGGGTCTACGCCTAGTTCTTTGCCGATTCTGGATATTGTGAGATGTCAATGCACGTCACGTTCGGGCAGCCAATGCTCGTGTGACTGACTTATGCCAATGTTTAATGATTGCGTCTGTCGAATCGACGATCGTCCCATCCATGTCACAGAGGACAGCCGCAAATGAATGGGTTTCTTCTGGCCCTGTAAAGGCTGTCTCTTCGGTGAGTGAAGGCATGTTGAAGTGATTCGTATCCGTAAATCAAATACAAGAGTCGGTCGTAGAAGGAGGAAGCCCCACAGAACGTTTAGAAGCTTCAAACCTTTTGACGCTGAGGCAGTTCGCAACGCACAAATCTTGAGAAATGAATACACACCACCTGATTTGCTGGAGAAAGGTATCAGTGGTTAACCAATTTGCCGTGCAAGACTGTTGAATCAGGTACTTATGGAGTACTGCAGTACCTTAACTTACCCACCATGAATCGGCTATGGGCATGGAAGAGATTCTCATGTGTACTACAGTACACCTAACATTAACGTTCTAAAGTTGAAAACATGAAGTTTGAACAATACGTCAATATTTCATTATAGATACAGCCCTCAATTGGGGGTAATGCCGGGACAAACTTATTCCGGCCTCTTGGCATTTCAGATGCGCCCACGAACTTTTGAATTTGATGTCACGGATGGGAATGGAGCGTAGGTGTGTCTAGAAGCTATGCCTAATAAACCAGGAAGTGAGTCTTGCCCTCAGCTCGAAATATTATAACCTACTGACCCAAAGGAAGAGCCCAAATCAAAACGGACGCCGGTCCGACTACGGCACAAAATTGAGAAAGCCAGTGTTGCAAAACAACGCAAGCAACGAAAACTTGCAAAGAATGTATTGTGCTCCCAATGCTTCTACACAGTCGCACAGTTAATGTCGGATAGAACCCAGAATGGCGATCACGGCTTAAGAAGGACCCTGGCATCCCTAACCTCTTTCCTTACAAGGACAGAATACTCCATGAGATTGAAGAGAAGAAGCGTCTAAAAGAGGAGGAATATCTCAGGAAGAGGGAAGAGGCTAAGGCGACTAAGGCAGTAAAATCGGCAGACGCTGATTTGCCCGACGTGGGAGATGTTAGGAGCGATGAGGAGTGTCTTGGTGAGGACCAGATGGAAGAAGATGCCCCACTAGCCGACTCACACCCTATGAGCGCCCTTCTAGCGTCTGCAAAAGCTCGGGCAGCTGAATACGATGATGTTTCAGACAATGAAGAGGATGGGATGGATGAAGACGCATCAGAGGGCGACGTCGAAATCGAATCTTCCACCACCTTCACAACATCCGGTCCCAAAACCCAAGAAACCTCCCGCCGTGCATTTGATAAAATCTTCCAAAACGTCCTCTCCTCCGCCGACATCCTCCTCTACGTCCTCGACGCCCGCGACCCCAACGGTACTCGATCCCGAGAAATCGAACGTCAAATAATGGCCGTCGACGCTGGCTCAAAGCGCCTAATCCTCATCCTCAACAAAATCGACCTTGTGCCCCCTTCGATCGTCAAATCGTGGCTTACATACCTCCGGCGCTCCTTCCCTACCCTTCCCCTTCGAGCAAATACCCCAGCCCCCAACGCCCGCACCTTCGACCACAAATCTTTTACTGTGAAGGCAACCTCCGAAACTCTGCTCCATACTCTGAAATCCTATGCCCAATCTAAGAATCTAAAACGAACGATCACAGTTGGTGTTGTCGGCTACCCTAATGTCGGCAAATCCTCCGTCATCAACGCTCTCACCTCCCGCCTCTCTCGATCTCGATCTCGATCCTCAGCATCCACCGCCTGCCCGGTCGGCGCAGAAGCAGGCGTCACCACTTCCCTGCGCGAAGTCAAACTAGATAACAAACTCAAACTTCTTGATTGTCCCGGAATCGTGTTTCCCTCCTCTTCAGACCCCACAAATACTCACCCATCTTCCTCAAAACCCTCCACCAGCGAAGCCCACCTCATCCTCCTCTCCGCTCTCCCACCTAAACAAATCTCCGACCCCATCCCCGCCGTCACCCTCTTGCTAAATCGTCTCTCCTCGACCCGTTCCGGCCTCCAGAATCTCCTCAACACCTACAACGTGCCTGCGCTTATGCCGAACGCAAATGGAGATTCGACAACGGATTTCTTGGTGCAGGTGGCAAGGAAAAGGGGCCGTTTGGGGAAGGGAGGGGTGCCGAATTTATGGGGTGCGGCGATGACGGTGGTGACTGATTGGAGGGATGGGAGGGTGCAAGGTTGGACGGACGCGCCGGTTGATGTTGAGGGGGAGAGGGGGGAGAAGGAGGTTGTGAATCAGTGGGCGAAGGAGTTTAAGTTGGAGGGGCTGTGGGGGGATGGAAGTGCAGAGGAAGTGAGCAATGAGGTGATGGAGGAGTGAGTAAAATTTTGGGAGCTGTGAGGCATGAAGGCTGCTGGCGTTTTCCCAAGGTTGGTGGCACAGAAAGATGTTGCTGTTACGGCTGTAAAACGTGCAGACTTAGGTGCAGGTCATGGAGGCTCTGTACATTCAAGAACCGTACCCACGCTTCACCAACCTCTAGCCTAATATCCATAATGAAATCGTTCGAAGTAACCATTCCCTCGGGAAGCACCCACCCCCCCAAAACGCCGTTGCCACCAGCAAACACCTCACTATCCATTCAGTCACTGCCTTCCCCCTCGCTCCCCTCGCTCCCCTCACTCTCCCCACTCTCCCCACTGCTCATCCCCTCCGCCAACGCCATGATCCGCTGATCCATACCCTCGACATCGATCCCCTCCTGCTCCTCCTCCTCTTCTTCCTCCTCCTCCTCACTGCCCTCCTCCTCTCCCTCCTCGCCGTCTCTAGCCTCTTCCTCCTCCTCAGCGACATCCTTCTCCGGCGCGTCGTCGACCGCATCGGGTTTCCCGTCCCCGTCTTCGTTCAGGGTATCTTCTTCCGCCACAGAGGCTGTGTGGAAAGGCTCCTCCGCATGCTGCGAAGACGGCTCTGCGTCATCCCTTCGCACCCTCTTCGCCGCTCTCTCGCCCCCCTCGCCGTCTTTCCTCCCCACCCCATTCACGGCCCCCTCTCCAACCCCAGCGCTCTTGTCCTTCTCCTTCACCTTCCGCCGGTATTCGTTCCGCTTCCCCGTTTGCACCTCGTTGAACTTCTTCAGCTCGGCCTCGACGCGCGGGACGAAATTTTCGAACTCGAGCTCGTGCAGGGCGTCCAGAACGGCGGAGGGGGGGATGGTCTTGCGGGAGGTGGAGAGGGTGGTTTGGTTTGCGCTGTTGGGCGAGGGGGTGTAAGTTGGCGCTGGAAGGGGGTGGAGGGTTTGTGAGGAGCCCGGGGAAGGAGGACAAACGCTTGAGAGAGGTAATTCACAAACACCGTCGCGCCTTTGCTCATAGCGGTGATTGCGTCTTTGTGTATCTGCGTGTTGGGCGGGAGCACGCCTTTTGCTAGGCGTTGAACCATCGTTCTGGGGAGGGAGAGATCCTTTATGGAGCGTTAGCGAACAGGAAAGAGGCATCCAGGGGAAAAGGGGAAGGGGGAAGGGCGAGGGGAGAAGAGGAACATTTTGTACTTCTATGTTGATGCCGTCGCGGTCCCCCTTGTCTTTCGAGGGGGTACCTTCGGCGTCTGTGGTTGCTGACACGGCCGAGACGTTGGATTTGCGGGGAGGCATTTTGAGGGTGGAGATTGGTTGGTGTGGGTTGTGGGTTGTGGGAGGGGTGGTAGTGGGGGGAATGCAGGGGGGGATTATGGGAGATTGAGGTGATTGAGAGCTAGAGGTGTATGTGGGATGTGTCAATGGCACAGATTGAATGAGATATTTGGAGGATGTGAGGGGGATCGGGGCGTTGATTTGGGATACTGAGTAGGGCTGAGCTAGCCTAAACTGTTCGATATGAATCTGCTTCCATGGCAAAGCTGTCGCAGGGAATGCAAGTTCAAAATGATAGCATGATCCGGAAAAACATCGGCCTAAAGCTCATCATCGTCTTGACAACTATAGCTGTTGGCGAAAGCCACAACCTCCTGTACACCCCAGAAACTTCATATCTACACATCACCATGTACTCTAGACCATTTGTCCCGTATGCTAATGCCAGAATGACAAATCGAACCTCTTGAGGTTATTGTTCCAAAAGCCAAACGCCAACGCTAGATGCAGGATAGGGGGCAAATCATAAAAGTTCGTCGACATCATCCCATCCCAAGCTCTCATATATAGATCGACCGGGCTCCTCCGTTAGCGTAAGAGCAGCAGGGACAACCGCTCGCGTATTACAATCAGGAGGCACCTTTATAGCTCTGTCAGACTTAAATGAAATTTCCATAGGCTTATGTCCCGTAGTCTCGGAAGACTCTTCGGCTCTTGGGGATTTGATTGGGGTCTCGTGGGGTCTGTCTCCAAGCGAAAAGCAGCTTTGCTTAGATGGAGGAACCTTTGAAGGCGTCTCATGCACTTCAAATGGCCACAATGGTGGGAGTACAGACTCTTGGTTCTTGCTAAGTAACTGTTTGGGCGATCGGAGGCCTTGATCGAGCATGGTTGGAGGTGCCAACGGAATACAAAGCCCGCTTGTTCCTGTGGCAGCTAAATTACGTAGAGGATTGATTAGTTTCGTGGGACCACGAGTAGGCGTCTGTTCTATGGAGGAAGATACGTGCACAGACTTGCGTAAAGGGTTTGTAAGTTTTGATGATCCCCGAGTGGGCGTCTGCTCCAAAGAGGGTAGCACGCTCCGTTGCATGATTCTTGGATAGTCGTCGCTCGCCGGTACCAACGTATTCCTTACCTTGATTAAGGAATCAGGGGCGCGGAGGCCGCTGGATGGTGGAATTTCTTCTGGATCCGCCTGTGGTATTGTTGTAGATGAGGCAGGGAGACGTGGTAGACCACCCCCAATGTCCTTTTGCCTATTTTTGCTCGGAGTAGCTGTGACCTGGACGCCTTGAACAAATAGGGTTCTGATAGGATTCTTTAGTTCTATATAAACGTTAATATCACATGGCGCCTCTATAGTTGAATTGCTTACTCCTTCGGTGCGATCCAGCAACTCTTTTCTCTGCAGCCTCCACAAATTCTTTGACCGCCATACGCGGGTTCGGCTTCTTGAGAGCCGCGATAGCACCTTTGAGCTCTTGTTCGACGCTTGCTTTCTTCTTAAGCCTGGCTTCGGCAGCCTGAGAAACAGCGTTAAGATCGACCTCACGCAGGCTGTAGCGCTTCGACTTCTGTATATTGAGACGATTGAGAGGGACTGCCGAAAGCGATGTGTCGCTCACCTCACGCTTCAAATTAGGCACCGCGGAGTCAGTAGCAGATCGTGAGAGTGACGGCATGCGGCGTCTTGATTTTTCGTCGGTCAGAACACGCTCAAGGGTTCTTCGAGGTTTTCGTGGCTGTTGTCGTTGCATCGCTGCACCTGGTCTAAAGAGCGGTTGGGAAGCACTTGCAGCTCTCGCCAGTGGTGGGCGTGGTGGGGAAAGCTTCTTCGGTCCTCGTAGCTTCTGGCAAAGCATTTGCGAAACTTCGGGCAAACGAGCCCCATAACTGTGCCACGCGTTAGAGCAGTCCTTACAAACAGATAAAGGTAAACCTACAAAGGAAGGACAACATCCACGCAGAAGTCTCTTAGGTGGGCCTTGTCAGATGCTTTCCCCCCTTGCTGAGTGGCCGGAGGTTCGGCAGGTTGGGGCACTTTCCCTTCATCTGTGTTCATCGATTGCCATATGCACAGCCTATCTACCAGCAAGTCTAATAAGATATTGAGATTTTGTGGCTTCTTTGACGTTGATTTTTTGACTTGAGAAGACTCCTGCTCACGGGCGTTGTCTCGTGGGGTTTCTTGGTTATCTCCCGTCTTTGGGGCAGCAGCCTCCAGTGCTAGGGTTTCAAGAACGAGAATAATCTGGAGTTGAGTCTCCCTAGCCCTCTGCTCCATTAGTATCATCCTAATAGCCTCTTCCTTGCCATCGGAAGATTCATTGGCCATAAGAGGCTTATTCCTGCTAAGCCACCATCGCGTGATATTGGCTTCCTCATCAGGATAAAGACCGTCCTTTCCTATTTTACCTCTCTTAGTTTTGCGTTGTTTCTTCCCTTGCGCGGAAACAATCGCGGGGATTTCATCTTCTGTCAGCACACTAATCGGAAGTTCCTTTACTATATTAGGCAAAGCCTCCCGATATTTCTTGTCCATCATAGCAAGCGATAATAGGTTGGATCGCAGAGACTCAATCAAACATCGAGCATTACTCGATAGACCTGTGCTCCCCCAGAAGGTTGCCCGAGCTCGTGATAGGGGTCCCTTTGCAAAGTACGCTAGTGATGTCTTGTGTTGTCAGTATCTGTGATATAATTAGAGCAACTGAAATCCTTTACCTTCGATACATAGAGAGCCTCCTGATATTGGGCTTTTATCATATTAAGCACCTCGTTGGGCTCTTGTGGCGTGTCTTGAGGAACGGATTCCTGCGGCATGTCATCCAATGTGAATGGAACCTGTTCTTGCGCAGCTTCAGGCAGAATCTTTGGGGTAACTGGATCCAATTGAGGGATCTTGATTGCAGGAGTCTTCAAGCACAGGCGGAAGTTCTCAATCTTTGCAAACTTTCGCTTCTGCTCTTCATAGTCTCGACGACTGTGGCTAGCAAAAACTGCTGCAGACTGCCACCAGTTGTTGCTTGAGACATTGACTTGCTCATGCGTAATATTTCCTCGAGGAAGCATATTTTCAAGGGACATCGCCCGTAATCGCTGAATATCCTGGTGCGTCACCCAATTCCCCAATCTGCAGAGCGCGTATATACCCGATTGCACTGCCTCCACAGCATAAAATGAGTCATTGAAATTCGAACATGCGATAAGGACTGGAGTCTGGCATGAGTGCCGTGCTTCTGGTAGCCCCGATTCCAGTGCTGCGATTCGTGCGGAGAACAGGCGTGACCCTAAATCCTCGACGCCCCCATTGGCATCGATATAGGCTAAAGGAAGACATGAACGGTCCAACAATGCAATAGGCAGAAGTCTTAGCTGAGTGCCGGAAGCCGATGACGGATGAGCCTGTGACTTCTGTAAGCTACTGCTATCAAAATTACCTCTTGTATTGTACCTGAATATTAAAGGCATCTCCGATGGCAATCCCAGGAGACAGCTCATCGTGCTTGCGCTTCCGCACTGGCTGATTTGAGGCAGAATCTGCAGAAATCGAGCATGTTCCAAGAGATATTAAGCCGCGCTGAGACTGTTGTGGCAATGATCTGTCCACATTCAGATCTCGCGGGCTCAGCATCACAGAGCTCAACATTACAAGGCATTACAGTTTTACAGCTCATGTCCGTGGGTGCCAGGTCTTCTGTATTAATGATGCATGAACAAGGTTTGAAGACACCCCGCGCTGATATTGGACGACGCGGTTGTGCGCAGGTGAAGAACGCGTCCAATTGGAGATGGTCTCAACACCGATTTACGCGATCTTCTCTTATGATATTTTTAGCATCTGAATAGTGAAATCAACGTGAGGATATTTGATCGGTAATGTTTAAATCCATTAAAGGTCTTTGTCTAGAAGACACTATTATTTAGAGTACTATCTGACCGGACTACAGTAAGACCCCCATATTATACAAATCAGACAGAAAGATATGCTCTTTCTAACGATACTCTTTGAGACCATCAAGGATTATCCTGTATGTTTGCCCGCTTTTGAAATCACGATATCCTCCTGATAACGATGTGGTCAGGTGGGAATTTGGACATCATTATAGCCAGGTCTTACTGTACTACCTAAAAGGCCATCCTAGAGGTCATGCTTCAGGGAACGGGTTCAGAGAGACTACGAGTAAGGGTCGGAGATAGAAATCGTGGGACTAGGCTAAGATGACATTCAAGCCTGCAAATCCTTCAAGCTCCGCAAGACTTTTGTATAATCTCTCGAAAATTTGATGAATGCCAAAGAAGTATAAATGCATCCTGTAAGTTCCTGAAGTTCTCAGTCTCTGCGGTGGCTCACAGTATCTTTTTTAAGGCGAAAAAACAGAGAGGGGCTTGGCATGATCCACGCCAGGGTCATATTGAATCCACGACTGTCAATCAACAACCGACCTACGAAGAGCGATGGCATCGCCGGAGGAACAACATCTACGCACCAAACTCGCAATCACACCCAAGACAGCATCCCTGTTATACCGCGTCGGCTTCAAGGATTACAGAGACCTACGACACGTATCCCCGAACAAAGTGTCAGCTCAGCTCAAAGAAATACCTGCCGTGACAGCAAGTCAAGCCGAGACGTACAAACGCGGTTTGAGGAGAATGGTATGGCTAGCTACTAAAGAGGATCCTGAGGACCAGGCGAAATTGTACCCTGACTGGACACAAAAAGCTCTTGTATCCAGAGGTTGGTGGGTTGAAGGGTATGATGATCTGACTGGTGATGATGTTGAGAAGCACATGATGAGGATTCAGGATACTAGCAACTGAAATACGTTCCTACCTCTCAATGTGAACAGGTGCGATTGTTGCCAATACCTGGATGCTGTGTCACCCGTCCGTTCTTACTTTGGCTTCCTGAGGGTGGAGACGTACACTCCCCTAGCCTAGATACATGCCCTGATGAACCTGAATATTCCCATTGCGCATTACTCAGTTACAGCAAATTCATGTGACCAACTGAGGGCCTAGATATTAGCCCCGAGCAAGCTTCCCACGGTGAACTGCAAAGCAAAAGCAGTAAATCTGCATTGTTCTAAAGAGCTTCAATTACACTATTTCAAAGAACTTTAAACTCCACTGTTCCAGCACCTTCTCCGCTACATATGAAACGCTGCAAACAGGCCTGCATCCGTTCGAATAAGGGAGGGCGTGGCAGCAATGTCCACCTCGCTATCCTCCAACCCCTCCACCCCTTGCTCTTGAATCAGGAGTTTAACATCGTCATAGACCTTCCTCAAAATGGGAAGGGGAGCCAACAACATGGCGGTGGGAGTGGCTTTGGCGGCGCTGGCCAGGCGATGATGAGTGTCAAAAGGAAGAAAGCTCTTTACTAGGCGCCGACTAACAGAATTTAGGTTTGTGAGGAGGTTCGTGGAGAAATTGCTCGGGGCTATTCTAAGATGTAGGCCCTCAATTAGTCACAATAATTGGATGTGCAATGCTCCCCAAGGGGCATGCCGAAATTCTTCAGAAGTGCAGAAACATAATTTTCACTCAAACAGCATTCTTTCACACTTTGAAATTGCTTGACCCCCAGACTGAGAATATAATGCACATTACCAAAGGAGCAATCGTCGGTTATCTAACACTTCTGCACTGACTTGCATCTAATTACCCTCTTTTGAAGACACAAGGGAGAAGAAAATCGAAACTGACTGAGAAACAGACTTATACGTCACAACTGTCGCGCAGTCACTAAGCATCTGCTTCAACATATTGTATCTGTGAATTCTAGCCTATTGTGGTTCTCATCTCAGTACGACAGATTTCTCGCTCAAGTTTTGATGGATGAAATCAGAGAGACGATGAAAGACGACTGTAAAGATAATACGGCTTCGTCAGGGGATACCCATGAACGAGGTATCAGTAGAGTGAACGTTGGAATTTGGTACATAAAATTTACGAGGTTTAGCATCAGCGAACTGATGCGACAGCGTATTACTATTTGCTGACACTCTTGAGAGTATCGAAAGATATACCGTTTATTATCAAACGATCCAGATCATCTCACATTTCTTCTCCTCAAACGCCTCTCCGTTCATAATACCATGCACATATGCATCCCCAACCAGCTGCCAGTAATACCCCACCTGTCGGAGAATCAAAGGCACCTGTCCACCTTGGACCAAGGTCACATAATCATTCACGGCCGTGTTGCCTGCTGCGAGCCCCACATAGCCCTTGCGCGTCTTCACAATCCTCCTCTGCGGCACGGCCATCGCCATCCTTGTTGCAAAAGTCCATGTTGCATAACCGCCCGTGAGCGGACTGGCCAAGCTTTCATGAAGCACGTCCGACATAGCAGAATTGACCAATATGGCCCACGACGCGGCGAGGTACGTCTTGCGATAATTCTGCAAGCCCACCCAGTGCAGCATACGGAAGCGCTTAATGGTGCGGTTGAAACCCAGGAATTGATCCCTCAGCTCGTTGTATTCTGTAGGGGCACAGCCGCCGATGAGGGTTTGCCAAAAGACATCCAGCATCTTCTCGCCATTGACGTATTGGACCCGGGAGCGGGCGCCGGAAACATGCTCCCAATTGTTGAGAATGGTTTGCTCTTTGGGGACCTTGGTCCAAATCACGGTTTCCGTGTCTGTCTCGTGTAAGGATCCCACGCTAGTGACTTGATCTATAAAAATCCCGTTCACGCTTAGTAGTTTGTCGTCGAGAGAGAATCTCGGGTCAGCTTTGGTGTTCTTAGAAGCCTTGAATTGGAAGAGACGGTTGCCAGAAAGGTCTCTAGCGCCGAAGCAGGCCTGTTTTTGCGGGAGCGACCAGTCTGGAACCCACGAAGGTACATCAACTACTGTGGAAGGCGTGGAAGGGTGTGGAACGCTAAGAAGGTCCAAGTTGCCATATTTCAACAGGATCGATTTAGCCACGTCCGTGTATGTCTCTACTTTGTTTCGACGATAGTCCGGCTTGACATCGAGACGGTTAGGCCCAGAATCATTGGCAAGCCCGCAAAGTGCGAAAACTTTGTCCCTCGGGTCGCTTGAGCCACAATGCCGGTGTTGGAGTAATAGATCCAATAGCCTCTGCCCCGGACCCTGCTGCACTGCCCGGCACGCGGAAAGAAGGCCCAGAGCATACACGATCGTATCTGGGGTTAGGTGATTCATCAGACCGGGCTGCTTGATAGAGTAGGCAAATGCGTCCAAGAAATCTACCCATAGTACCGACTTTGTGCCACAGAGCAGAACAGCGTTAGAAGCCATTGCGGCTTCTTGAACGATCCATGTCCGGGTGAACCAAGGCGCCCCCAACAACTCGAAGAAGGCAGTGTATGCGGTAAAGTCGTTGTCTTGAATACCGTGACTATTCAATACTTGCGATCCGAGCTGCATCAGTTGACGTATATCCGCAGACTGATGCAGTTGTTGGGCAACTGGGGTCGGCTCCTTGCAAGCCGCTGCCAGGTGAGGAACAAGGTCCAAAGCTATTTCCCCGGGGCCACTCTTGCTCTCTGGTCCAAGCCAGATTATGACCCTCCTAGCTCTCCGATAGATCTCCCGCATGAGACGGACTTGATGGGTCTTTTCGTCGTCATCTTGTTGATTGATGGAGATGGCGTCCGCCCAGATGATCCTCGACTCCTGGGGATTACGGAGATGGCGCAATGCCGTTTCGAGGCTCTTTGGAATATCAAGATCTGCGTTGTCGCAGACGATGGGAGTTGGTGAGTTTGAAATCCATATCTTACCGCTGCTAACCCAGGTGTAAGAGAGCGCTTCATAGACAGGGAGTTCTTCCAGGAAGGAGAGTATTATCCTACACTCAATGGTCTGGCCACTAGAGCCGGGAAGTAATTCAATCAGACGAATACTTTGGCCATTTGATGTTGTCGGTATCCGCTGGTAATGGAATTTCTCATTGCATAAGCTATTCATCTTGTACATTGAGGTTTCATTAGCATTTCGATCGCATACGAAGCAGAAGAGTTTCAAGACACTGCGCAACGGGTTGGGTTTTGAGGAGTCAGCCCCAACTCAACTATATTTAGTGCTCGTATTAAGATAAACTTGTTCTTAATAATCTATAAGAAAGAACTCGTATTGTTGCACAGCGTAAGCAAAGCTTACCTGTCCGAGATCTCTCTACGGCTTCGACAAGCTGTGGATTTCTGTACGACGTTAGATGAGCCGTCTCGAAGAGGGCGACGGTGAGGGCTTTGGATGAATACCTTGATACAATTTGCAGAGAGCTGATGAGGCTACGAACACGTAAGGGAAACCCTCAGCGTATCAATGTCGGGTTTGAAGGTTGGTGTCGCCTTATCTCAGGTGCATCTACTAAATACAATTGCACGTCCCTACTGGGAACTATATCTTCAAGGGAACAAATCAACAGAAATTTGCAGGCTGGTAGTCAGTGATTTGACTCTCTTATTCTGTGATATGCTTCGTTCAAACTCTTTACTTTACGATGCGGTTTCTAGATTTAGCACCCTCGTTGTTTTATCAGCGTATGCAGAAAGCTTTCGAATCCTTGGCATTCAATTTTGTCGCGCACCCCACCAAATTTGTATAGACCTTTCACATTCCAACCCCCAACATCTATTATCACATCAAAACATTTCAAACAGGCTCAAACAGGTGAAGATGAAGCTATTTAGACATCTGATCTTATATTGACGTGTTTTTCAGCTATGACCAGCCCTCTACCCCCTGCCCTTCGCTTCAAAATAGTAAGGCTTCTGCTACTTCACTGTCACTTCGATACCGTCTATAGAATTCAGAAGAATCTCTTTATGTTTCACTCATCTTTAAGATCACAGTTTCGTTCGAAAGACGCTCCTCGCAAAGTCTTCGAGATGCTCATAACCTATCTGAAATAGCAATCGTGAGCCATGCAGAGAGAAATGATCTGATTTCTATGAGAAGAGTGAGATTTGAATGTGCATCAGTTCACGATATCGAGAATTCTGAAGAGAAGGCGCTGAAGCAATGAAAGAAGACAGCGTGTGAGCATCAGACAGAACGATGAGCTGCGATTAAACTGAATTGTCGATCTGTTGCAGCTGACGGCTGAGCAGCTTGTGTTCATCGATGAGACTTTGTTCAACGAGACTACGAAATGACGTCATCAAGCCTACGCATCAGTTGATGAATCAACTCGCTATCAAGTCTCTTGAAAGAGAGAGCATTTCTGAAGCGTTCTTTCGACTTACACGATAGACGACATTCTATTTGTACAGGTATTCGTGAAGGCTGATTCAACGACGAGACTTTCTTTCGATGATTAGCAGATGAATTGCTATCTCTATGCAGTCTCTTTCCGATTTCGAGAAGTGTAATCATCATGAATAACACGAGTATTCATTGCAGTCGTCGAATAGAAGAACTCATCATCTCACACGATGAATGATGCGTTATCTGCCTCTCTATTCGTCGAATTTCAGTCTAATCGAGCTCAGTTTTAGTGTTTTGAAGATCTGGGTCAGACAACACTTCGAGGAGATATGATCTCATTTTGAAGGCACTTTTGATGAATTTCTCCGTTACGCTGTCGAAAGAAGCAGGTGTAATAGGTTTTCGAGACAGTATTTCAAGCATAGCGTCGAAGATTATATCTTTGAAGCTGATATTAGAGCCTTGGAAAGAGATCTTGAAGCGGGTACTATAGATTTTGATTAGCAGTGTCTGAATAGCTTCACCTATTTGAATGCGATAACAGGTGGTTGAGGGGTTCGAATGTCGAATGGCCTATATACAAAATAGGTGGGGCGACAAAATTGAATGCCAAGAATTCGAAAGCTTTCTGCATACGCTATTCTAATGTCGAAAGTCAGTGAAATAACAACTTAAAGCCAGGTAGTCAAGTTCAGCTTCTCAACCAAGCGGCAAACCAGGTATCTATGGCAAACTGAGGGTGGACTCGTTTCCCATGTTCCTTTGCTCTATCCTTCCTGTTGCACAAGCTTTGCAATTGAACCCAAATTAATGCCTACCACACTTTCCAATAAGATATTTCCCCACGGATGAAAGATTAGCATATTTTCATCTCATCACGCTATGCATCAAAGATCCTGGCGCTATCTTATCCCCTTCTCTCAGTTGAAATTACCTTGACAACTTCGAAATCTTTTGAGTCGGAAACCCTGACCTCAGAGACCTAGCTGCCCTGAGGCTCTATGGCTGATACAATATAGCTTCAGCCTTTAGTAGTTATGCCTCGATATGGCTCTTGTGAACTTCATTGTCATCAACTAAAAGGGCCAGGAGAAATGGTCTCTACGGACTATCAAGAAGCGCAAACCAAACTTCTAAAAGTTCTCCCATAAGCACAACTAAATCACTAACAGCAGCTCTCCTAAAGGCCTCTCCTGCGTCGTCTTACTACCTGCTACTCTCTCCTCTCAGTCCCCCAGCGCTCCCCAGTGACTCCCACAAAAACAAGTCCTCTGGAAAGTAAACATCCACACGCTCGCCCCCGCCATCGGCGCCGTCTCCTCCATAACAGAACAGCATCTCGTACACCTCCTCACTTTGGCATCCTTGCCTATCTTCACCTTCCTGATCGCATCCAGCGAAATCTCTTTTTTCCATTCGTCACTACCTCTATCGTCACTTAACCCTAAAGGACTAACGTCAAGAAAGTAGAGGTCCGACATATCAACCTCGCCTTTTAGTCGCTCCAATAATTCTGTGAATAGGTGATTCACGGCCGGCATCAGCACCTCCGGCACCTCAGCCGAGATCAACATTTCTTGCTCCACCTCTTTCCTCTCAGTATCGCTAATCTGCGACTTTTGGTAGCATTGCCTTATGCTGTTGTCTAAATGGCTAAGTAAGCGCTCGAATTGATCAAGCTTGATCGGGCTTTCTTGGAAGATGGCTTCGAGATCGAGGAAGGCAGTACGTTGGGAATCGGCGGTGGAGGGATTGCGTGCTTGCTCGGAGAGGTTGCGCATATAGCGGGTGTTGTATTTGAGAAACCCGCGGGCGGAGGAGGTGAGGAGGATGGGAATGGAGGGGGTGTTGCATGTATGGACTAGTAGGGTGTTAGTTGAGGCTTTTTGGATGGGATTATGGCGCAGAGAGGGAATACTTTTGGTGGAGAGAGAGGCGAGAGTCACGGGGCCGAAGCTGTCGTTAGGACGGACAAGAGAGAAAAGGTCGTCGACGATGAAGTTAATAAGCATTATGGTCCATGAACATATACCGGACAATGACCGAATCGATTCTGCATTTAATTCAATAAGTCATCGGCCATGCAAGCGCTTAGGACCTACCTGGTCTTTTAGGCTCGCTCTCAGTACCTGGTGGGCCTGGAGGCTTTTTGAAGACAAAGGTAAAGCACAGTGCAATGAATCTCATATTTAGGATCGTCCAGGCAGTTTTCGCTGGTAGAGAACGATATTTTCCTTCGCCTGCGTAGCTAAGAGATACTTGCATACTCAACAGGCGTTGAATCATCGGATTCCTGAACAGGAGGTCAGGATTGGAGTCCAGGGCATAATCTACATTGGTTCCGAGTACTCGATACATCTCGCTCAGAAAAGTGTGCTCTACACTGTTGGTGGCGGTCGCATTCGGCTGCGTCGGTTCGAAGCCGTGTTGTTTCGAAAACAGTTGCATTACTGCTAGAAGGTCATCCTGTTGGTTGCCGAGGTTTGTGCTGGCGATTAAGGATTGTAGGACAAAGGCTTCGATCATGCTTTCGATCATGGCTATGGATTAGTTAGCAATCAGTTTTCTTCTCCTCAAAAGCCACGGACAGCTATCCAGTGTTTCACCCGCGCTTCCATTTGACGTCTGCATGAACCTCAAGTCGACGTCGTTGGTCTTAGTCAGAGAAACTACCGCACACCCATTTGGCGACAAAGCGGTGTGCAAGCCTATATTAAGTAAGCGATGTTTCTTACAATAGGCTGTTTACACTTTGTCTTTACAAGGGCCTGTTTCTGGAAAGTCGAATCCAACCTGGCCGAGACTTGAGACTTGATCAATTCTCTCATCCCGAGGGAGTACCTCCATGGTAGTTCTATCCCGGAATTCGATGGTACCATCACTGTATGTAAAGACCAGAACAGTACTCAGGCATATCTGTTGAACAGAGAGAAGAACCCTATTGACAGACACATCGTTCACTCGTTTAAGGCAAGCTTCTGACTGATACTCTCGTCAGCCGTTCGTCGAATTCCAAGCAGTGGAAAACCCATACCGGAAGATCCACAATAGGAGCGATGTTTGACTTTTTCGAAACCAATTGTGCGAAGGTCGGATGCAGCATTGGTTTTAAAACGCCCAATTCCCATCTAGCCAGAAGGCTTACCGGCTCTTCTTGGATTTGCGTGTCGTGAAATTGATCAGGAACACGGGAGAACGCGGCGAGAATAAAAGGAGATGTAGGTTCTCTATTGCGTGTCTCTGGCCCTGGAGGAACCAGCTCTAAATGCGTGATCCGAGCGCTGTCAACCTCTAGTGATGAGCAGTCATGCACTGTTTCTATATGTTGTACATTAAATACCAGTTGGGAGAAGTCAATGCTGATTCGATAGAGTCGAAGCTGTTCGTCCATCGAATGCGTTACGAGCAGCAACGTGTTATCTGTTGGATTAGCACTCGTCAGTAATTACCAAGAGGCTTTGCGTGTAACAAATACCTTTATCTGCACACAGTGCTGCATGAGTAAGCAGTCCAGCAAAGATGGAGACACTATCAATCTCAGCTCTAATGCCTTGCCATTGCCCCCCTTGGTTCTGAAATAGAAGTCTTATGAACCCGCCTCGGGTGATGGCCACCAAGGCAGGCTTGTTGCCATTCGGATTGTGTGGTCCCATCAGCTTATGCTGTGAGCATGAGCACTCCCATTGACCTTCTTTCTTGCTTGCGGGACGGTATAATGTATACTGATATGCCGTAGTCAGCAGTCAGGTTGGGTGTCCTGAACTCTTAGAAGGTTTACCGCTTTTTCTGTGTGCAACCACATAAGCCCAACCAGAGCACTTAAGCTATCCTCGGGATCCACAACGCAGCGTCTCACTGCAGCAATACGGTTTAAAGCACTCGATATCACGAACACAGATATTCGACCGAAGACATCAGCTATTGCCAATTCCGCTCCCGAATGATTCCAGCACAGGTTTACTAGCTGATGCTCACTATGCATTGTGGAAACTGCTTCCGCTGTGTAGGATGCACTCAAGCCCCACTGACCATCTCGAGGGCTGCATGACAGATGCTGAAGGTTCACAGAATGTCCATCTTGAGTGATATACGCAATACACCCGAATTTGGACCAGGCTATTTTCCTAGCAAACTTTCAGAAGGTTGTGGATAAACAGTATTTGATTACCAAAAACGTACTGGCAGCATCCACTTAGATGTGAGTCATCTACGCACTGAAGAAGACCCTTTGGGTGAGAATAGGGAATCTGTATTGGTTGCGTGTCGCCAAACAGATCGTCAAGGTCGTCCATCATCATAGGCATTATCGTCGATTTAAATAGCAATCAATATTAGGCAATATATTAAGACACATGACACAACACCGAACAAGGAGTATAGTATGAAATATCCAATGAAGTCGCAGAGATTTGAGATGAATAGAATCCTTCTAAATGCCCTCCGTTGAGAACTGGCTGTCACATTGCCTTCTGCTGCACACAATCAGCGTCAGCCAAAGGTTTAAGCTCGGGGTACAAGGTTCATATGTCGTGGAAGCCGTTGGTAAAGGCTAGCTTCCTGGTTACGAGTAGAAAGCGAAACCCTCTGCTGCACTGCGAAGTGACTGCTTGTTTGGTGAATGTGATGACCGTGAAAGTCTCGGGCTGACGGATGATTCAAACGAGGGATTCGAGTCCCACACAACTGACCTAGACTCGGATTGAACAGTGGACTCGAGTCCTGGAGTGCTGGTTGGCTAGGTAAACAGCGGCAGTTACCTTGATGAAGTGTAAACAAACATATGAAACTTTGCAGGGTCTCACTGATTTCCCGCCAGGGCCCGCTCCTCAATGGATTCCGGCTAGATTTAGCGCGTTCAATAGAGCAGCAACCTCCATTGTCTCCGCCATTCTCGAACTTACTCCCATTCACCACGCCTTGACCTTCACAATCGTTTAATTCTGCTATGCCAAAAACCCTCATGTCATACCTACCAACTTTGCCATTCTTTACACTATATGCTCCAGCATAGAATTGCGATTTTACCGTAATCCCGGAACAATCTCGACGTTTGCGACCATGGACAGTGTCAGCTCGTCTGGTTTGTCCTCTGACCTGAGTTCGGTGGGATCTCTGTCCCCTCCGCCAATGGACTATCCATCGCCGATTTCTTCCCAGGACTGTGATAGCAGCACTTTCGCAAGTCAACAACCGTCACGAAAGCGCTCTCAGGAGCCTGATGATGTACCACCTACAAAGAAGAGGAGGAGAGTCGAGGTCAAGCCGAGAACAACCGAACATCTAAACCTACAACTCCTTGTAGAGGATCTTGCCACCGATCAAACGGCGCAGCTAAATCTGCTCCTCAAAGTTCTCCAAAAAAGGCGAAAAATTGTGGTTATCGCAGGGGCAGGCATATCTGTCTCTGCTGGTAGTATGTGTTATTGATTACCCGATGGTAACCCGCTTTGCTAATTCTGTGCAGTTCCAGACTTCCGCTCGTCTACTGGTCTCTTCTCCAGCTTAAGAAGTGAGCATAAACTCAAGGCCTCGGGGAAACACCTTTTCGATGCTTCCGTGTACCAGACGGATTCCTCAACGTCCTCGTTCCATGACATGGTGCGCTCGCTTTCGCAGCTCGTAAGTGACGCTAAGCCCACGGTGTTCCATCACATGCTTGCGGCGCTTGCTAGTGAAGGTCGTCTCATGCGACTTTACACTCAAAATGTTGATGGGATTGATACCTCGCTTCCACCTTTGGAGACTAGTGTACCCCTGAATAGTAAGGGACCATGGCCTCGAACAATACAGTTACATGGAGGTCTGGAGAAAATGGTTTGCTCAAAGTGCAATGTTCTATCGGATTTCGAACCTGCTTTGTTCAATGGACCTGTACCACCTCTATGCACTGCATGCGTGGAAACGGACAAAGTGCGTACTGACCATGCCGGTAAGCGAAGTCATGGCATTGGAAGACTCCGACCAAGGATTGTTCTCTACAATGAGCACAACCCAGATGAGGAAGCTATCGGCACGGTCATGAGTTCAGACCTTCGGGCTAGGCCTGACGCAGTGATTGTCGTCGGGACAAGCATGAAAATTCCAGGCGTGAGGAGGATAGTCAGGGAGATGTGCGGTGTTGTGAGGGGAAGAAGAGATGGTCTGGCGGTATGGATAAATCGTGGCCCACCGCCGGTAGGCAAGGAATTCGAGGATTGCTGGGATCTGATTGTGGAGGGGGATTGCGACAGAGTAGCCAACCATGCGAAAATGAGGCGATGGAATGACGATGGCATTGATCACAAAAACTGCACGGAGTCTGAGGTCGAGCGGGCCAAGCAGCGGAGCGAGGTCGAAGTGATTATTGAATCACCAAGGAAAAAGGGCTTCACGGATGCTTTACTCACTCCTGCTGCAAGTCCGCGACCGAAGACGAAGGTCTTGCTAAAGTTAAAGGGTCCCAAACCAACAAAGGACAAAGTAAGTTCATCGGCTGGAAGACCTAAGGCCAATCCCAGGAAGCAAGTTCATAAAAACGCCATTTCGAAGGCTTCAAAAGCGCCAGCAACCGCGAAAATCAATTCGTCGTTCAAAGTCACCAAAACCACTCAATCATTAGTGAAGAAGAAAAAGCCTATTACCCCAGTCAGCAGCGAAGACGATCTTTGCAAAGCTATGGTACCTATCTCACCACAAGCCGCACGAAACAATGGTCCCCTCCAGAATCCGACAAAATCGCAGTCCGCAAAACCACTATTTCCAAACCTCGTGAAGGCCTCAAGCACCACGCCACTACCGCTGGAGAACACTGGTCGACTGAAACGCATGAGCGAAGAAATCGTTTCGCCGACGACTACGCCACCCAAGATGGCGAATCTCTTGAATTGAATGGTTTCCTTTGCGCTTTGTTCCGCGTATGCTGTTTATGCCTTTTGTTACAATGTGAGAGATACCACGGGTGCTTGTCTGCCGTCGTGCATGAGCATGGAGTTGGGTATCTACGCTCACAAGGAGCCCTGTACTAGTACCCTCAGAGCTTTGACGGACTTGTTTTTACTCCCTTTCACCGGGAGGTTTTACCATGCTACAACAGTGTTAGAGCTCCATAGAATAGGCAACATATTGGCTCGATCTTTGAGATATGCCGACAACAGAAACCTTCTTATTCAAAGCCTGATGAGCTGTAGAATCAATAGTCTGCGAAGACACCGACATCAACACTCTCAATCATCAAGTAGTGATAGACTTCAACGCTTGTATCCCCAACCTTGGGGATTCTCAACCTGCTTAATTTCGAAGAAATGTTGTAACGGGCCTCTCCCGACTTCTTTGTGTAATTGCGGAAAGGTTCCGCACAGAGCCTAATGAATCTTCAAAGAGCTATCCACCAGCTACAATCATTCACCACCGCTTCCTCCCCACCCTAAACCGCACTGAACCCGCTCTCAAAACCTCGAACCACTACCTCGCCACCAACCTCCACCCCTCATCCTCGGAACAGCCAACCAAAACCATGTCCCGCGAAGCCTACGTGCCCCCGACCCTCCAACCCTCGTCCTCCCAAAATGCCCTGCTCAACCCCTACGAATCGTCCTCCCAGAGTATCGCAGGACCTCTGACACAATATTTATGCGGAGACTGCAATTCGAAAGTGCAGTTGAAGAAGGGTGATCCGATTAGGTGCAAGGAGTGTGGGCATCGGGTGCTTTATAAGGAGAGGACGAAGAGGTAAGTTTGGTTGGATTTGTTTTGGTGGGGCTTTTGATGGGGAGCTGGGGGCGGGAACAAGGGCTTTCTCTGTTTCCTGCTCTTGCTCTGGTAGTCGAGAGAACTGACGGCTGGAGCAACACAGGATGGTGCAATTTGAGGCGAGGTGACGAACGTGGAAGAAGAGAGGCAGGACTACAGGACTAAGGGAGATGCGATTTGCTGGGGTGTCATACTGCAAGTATCCGGCTAGGATGGGCGTTTTGAGGACATAGGCCCGCGTTCAAAGCTGTTGTGCTTACTACAGGAATTTGTGAAGACAAAGGGCATGAATGCAGAGATGTCTACTGCTGGATTTGACTCCTACTGCTGGATATAATAAATCATATTCGTGTCCGACGCAAGAATCTTCTATTGCCCGACTGCATCGTTGCTGGCCTTAATGAAGCCCTTCAATGATGCCAAAGCTTCACCGCTTTCAATGGCCCATCTAGCTCGTCGCACTCCTTCTTTCCATCTCAGACCCCCGGGACCTGTATCCCGGATGACCTTTTTATCGTTTCCATGCCCCATATTACTCTCATCAGCATCACAAATACCGGAAACGACGAACAAGGCGGCGGTATTCAACAATACAAAGTCAAGTACCGCGTTATTCCGAGGAAGCTGATTATTTAGAAGCTTCATCAGCATCTCTGCATTTTCGTGCGGCAGCTTCCCAGGTGATACTTCTGATAGAGGATGCACCGAGAGTCCAAAATCAGATGGCTCAAGTTCCAGCGTTTCTATTTCAACCAACATCCGTGGTTCACCTTCTTCGTCACTCGTGGTATAATCTTCATCTGCCTCGTCCTTTGGACCCCGGAACGCCGGGTTTGATCGCTCTACGAGACGCCAGCAGTACGTCTTCCCGGCACAGCTAATCTCGTCAAGCTCTTCGGCACCGCAGACAACTAATGCCTTCCTGGCACCGCTCATGCGCAGAGCTTGAGCAAAGATGATCCCTAGGCTTCGCTCCGCAACTCCAACAATTCGCGCTTCGATGGCGCCCTCGACAGGGTTTGCAAGAGGTCCCAGGAGATTGAAGATCGTTCTGAATCCAAGATCTTTACGAATCGGAGCCACGTGCCTCATGCCAGGATGGAATTTTGGTGCAAATAGAAACGCATAATTGGTGCTCCTGTATATGTCAGGTAAGGTCATGGAAGTCACGGCTTCTATGTTCGGCGCTCTAGGCTGTATAGCCTGTAATAGATCTGCAGAGCCTGAGGTAGAGGATGAAGCACGGTTGCCATGTTTACTGAGGAGAAGAAGAGATGATGCACAGATTGAGGCTGTTGTAGAGACGTTGAAAGTCGAATGTCCGTCGCCGCCTGTGCCCACAATGTCACAAAGGCCTCCTCTGTAGCTGCCTTCTTTTCGCCCTCGGGATCGAAGAATCTCTCGAAGGGCTTTACGATCTACTTGTGATGCTGCTTCTCGCATTCTTTCGGCACATTTTGCTATTATCAAAGGTTCTCGATCCTTTTTCGAAGAATGTAAACTGGTTAGAAGACTTGAGCATTGAACGGCTGAAAGTTGGTCCTCAAAGATCAATTCGAAAGCTGCGGCAATGTCATCCGCAGGTATGTGAGTATTAGATTCTCCCACCAGTTTGTGGAGTAAGGGTGAGATTGACACCGTATGTGGACCTTGCGCAGCAGCTTGTGGTGCCATCTTTCCCAAAGCGAAGAGTAGATAGGATGCTATGAGGGCGAATGAGCTATACAAACATTATCCAGGTTCGCTGGCCTCAGCGGCTTACGTTGGCTTACGCCGCAATTTGAGCGTCCTTTAATCGGCTGTCCGAGAATGGACAGTATGATACATGTTATAGGGCTGAGTTATTAGCGTGTAATATTTGGTATTTAAAATCGCAAAAAGCTCCAGATCTCGTACCTTCAGGCATCAGACTCGACTGAAGAGCCGCAACATTCCCTGACGAGGTATTCGATCTCTGTGTGGGCACTCTTCACGAATTACAGCAATTAATGCGATCGTAGTAGTCCAATGCCTCCTCGAATGCCTATATGCGCGAGATGTCTCAACCACACCCCAAGAGACCGGCGAAAAGTACTCCTCCAGTGCCAATATGCGACAACAGCATCAATCGCTCCTGCTCCATCGATCTCTCAAATGACAACCTCTCCTCCACCCCTAGAAATATATCCGCCCACTCAACCTCCTTCGCACCGCCCGCCTGAATTCCGCAAATCCCAGCTACATCGGCAATACACTTCTCTCCTACGCTCAACTCCGCTGATGCTCCTTTTACAACATAACAACCTCAAATCCACGGAATGGATGGGCATACGGCGGGAGATGATCCAAGCCTTGCGAAAAGCCAATAATGCAGATGTTGCCGCAGGCCGCCCCTCCTCAGACGCAGCCGAAGGTGTCAAGATCCAGATCATCCAGGCGGGCGTCTTTGAAGCTGCCTTACTAGTTGTTGATTATTTCCGGCCAGAACTACAGCCTAAAGCTCGCGTGCCCCATCCTTCAGATCCAGCTACGCAGTCCTCAACCGTCCTCTCAAATACCCGTCCCACACCCAAAGACCCGACACTCACACATGCACTATCACGGGCAGCACATGACGCTGTGGCGGATAAGAAACTCTCCCACGGACTCCGACCTCTCTTATCCGGCCCATTAGCAGTTGTCACTTTCCCGACAGTTTCCCCCCAACATATGAAAGCAGTACTTTCTGTCCTTGTCCCTAAAGCGCCTGGTTTCCCAGCGCCGAGTCGGCGTGCGAATCCTGGGTATCACGATGCAACGGTACAAGCGGGCTTGCAGAAATTAATACTGTTAGGGGCAAGGATAGAGGGTAAGGTATTCGATCCGGACGGTACGAGATGGGTAGGAGCCATCGAAGGCGGGCTGGATGGATTGAGGGGACAACTGGTTGGAATGTTGCAAGGTATTGGAGCGGGACTTACGAACGTATTGGAGGGAGCAGGTAGGAGTCTCTATTTCACGGTCGAGGGAAGAAGAGGGATGCTAGAGGAAGAGGGAAAAAGAGAAGGGGGAAACGGCGAGCCGACAGCTCGGCCTTGACGAGGCTGTACCGTAAGACCTGGCTATAACGATGTACAAATGCCCACCTAACCACATCGTTACAGGATTTCATTTAATTAAAGGCGTGCATACATATAAAATAGTCCCTGTTGATCTAAGAAAGTACATTGTTACAAAGAGGATATCGCTATATGGAATATCGTTATAGGGAGGTCTTACTGTATGTATGTATATATTCTACTAGGTCAATCTAACCTATTCAACCAGCAATGGCTCTCATCCTAGCCACACCAACAAAAACACTTCGACACGAAGCGAATAAATAGCGGAAAAACTATCCGTACCGGAGTCATGATCAATCATGAAGGGCGTATGGTGCTGACCCAACATCTAACATGCACTAGCACTATAATATTGGAGCGGTGAAAGTCTACGGGCAGACCCATTCAACCTCTCACCAATCTTCATCTCAAAGTGTACGGAATACTATTCATGATAATGACAGATACAAAAGCCTCCCGTAAGTCAAGCTTCACGTACAAAACAAATTTCCAATTGTTCCACCTGAATCTTCCAAAGTCGAGTTTCAATTGTATAGGAGCGACGCATGCAAAGCGTCTCATCGCGATTTGCTAAGTACATACCTGTCTTGAGTCATACCACCCTCGTTTTCGCGGTTTTCGTATGGATGGTTTTGCCAACTATTTTCTTGGTATATCTTGATATTGTTCATTTGCTAGAAAGATCTCCAGATGGGTATGACGCTGGCGCGTCTGCCTCCAAAAGCGGTATATCAATCTCCTACACATGCAACTCCTATTGGAGAATCAACCAAACAATCAATCTATCCCACAGCTAACCTATCTGCACTACCCACTACAACCAAATCTCGACTAAGCCTTCCCCCACCCCATAGTCCCCACACGCTTCGGCGTCCTCCCCACCCACACCTTCGCCACCGCCCCGGCCCTCGACGTCCTCATTGTCCCCGGCGGTATGGGCACTCGCTCCGCAGACATCGGCCCGGCAATCGACTTCATCCGGAACACCTACCCGTCCCTGCAGTACCTTATCACCGTGTGCACGGGCGCCGGCCTCGCGGCCAGAGCCGGGGTGCTGGATGGCAAGAGAGCGACTACGAACAAGGAGGCGTGGGCGAGGACGACGGCCTTGGGCCCGAACGTATCGTGGATTGCCAAGGCGCGGTGGGTGGCCGACGGGAAAAGTGTGGACGAGCGCAGGAGGGAGTGCGGGGATTGACGCGACGTTTGCGTGGATGGAGGAGGTCTTTGGGGGTGAGGTGGCGGGCACGGTGGCTGACGACTTGGAGTATGAGCGGCATTTGGATTCGACGTGGGACCCATTTTCGGGGAAGTATGGTTTGACTGGGTCGGAGAGTCGATAGGGAGGAGTTGACAATCGCCGTACCTCCGCAGAGGGTGAGGGAGAGAGGTACTTGGCTTCTTCCTTGATTTACCCCAATCTGTTATGAGGTGACTGCTTGAAAGTTTTTGATTTGTGATCTCAAGCACATCCTTCTAGAAGTATATTTGAACAATCTGGCCCTTTCTAACTCATCTCTTCCCATGGTACAATCACACCGTTTGTTCGTTGACCGTTCTAACGACTCTGCCAACACCTTGTTCCATTTTTCCCTTCACACCAATCATCCAACATTTTCCCGGTCCAACACTATAGAAGCACCCACATCTCAACTCTCTTCACATCATGGAGTTCAGCCCAGCCAGCTGTCCACTTGTCCACTTCGAAAAAGGGAGCCCTCAACATGAAAAAATAATTCCTTCGTTTTGACCAAATGACTAACGCAGCATCAGAACAAACAGCAACGTTCCTCTTTGGCTATGGCCCTGAGACGACATCTGCCTTTCGCTGGTTGGCCAACTGGTTCTGGATCCATAACCAAACAGCCAACATCTTCTCTTTTGCTATGGAGGCTGGAACTGTTTAAGTCTCAACTCCCCGTCTCTGCTCTAGTGAGATCTCTTCTCCGGTTCAAGTTGGCGAAGTTGTTCCAGTCTTTACAGCCACGTATCCCTATAATTTCTCTACTGACGTAGATAGATAGTCACCCATGTCGCTAAACACGCCTCAGTAAGAAAAAATGCCTTCGAAGTTTGAAGAGTCCCGAGTGATGACGGACACAATCGCAAAGATGATATGGATTTATTCTAACCTTCTAGAACAGGAATAGAAATAACAATAGCCTAGTACTACCCTATTCGAATTGATCCTTCGAGCTTTGCCTCGCCCATAAACCTCGCCCTGTCCAGACATTTCTCTTTATCCACGACTGTTACCCTTTCGGCAATCCTCCCACAGTCCATCTTCCCCACCTCGCCCAAAACTTTCGCCCTGTCCAACTTCTCCACTACGTCGAACATTCTTATCTTGTTCAGAACCCTTCCTACCCACAGGCTGCCTTACACCTATCCAGGCAGTGATGCTATCCGGATGCTCCTTGTAACCCGCAACCACCACCTCCTGGACCTCAGTGAACCCAGTGTTCTCAAAAAGCTTCTTACCCGTCGCCGCTGCGCACACGCCAACAGCCATGTTGTCCTCATCTGCAAGATCGAGGCCCCATTGCACGAGCTTTCTTGCATGACCGTGACGCCAGTAAGCAGGGTGCACGGCTACTGAAACTCGGATGCAGTCTTTAAGCCACCTGGAACGTCGCTGTCAGAATGCTGGACGTTTATGTCCTTTGTTGGTTGGTGACTCACTGCTGCTTGGCAACCTCGGTAGCATATTTGTATCGTTTTTTACCTTCAGAACACTCATCTCGCTTTTGAGATTTAGGAGGACGGGCGTTTGCGAGACCACCTGTTGATGACTCTAGTAGATGTTGGTCAACATGGCATCTTTCAATCATACACACTCTTCCTTACCTTCAGGCATGAATTCTCCCACCCTCTTACACCCCTGCGGAAAGCAAAAGCTTGCTACGCCGACAATGCCCGTCTGTCCAGCCGGCTTCTTGGGGTAATGGTCATCATCCAGCTTCGGATACTCTCTCCTCAGACCACAAGACACCCTAATGGATTCATCGGGGTCAAAAGCAGCTTCAACAACAAGCACAACTCGCATGGGGTCCAGAATCGCCTCTTGGAACTTCGACCGTTCGGTGGCCATAGTGTCCATTGGGAATGCATGCAACGGGTATGCGTCACAGTGGGGTCTCGTATATTGGAAGATAGGGGAGTAGAAAAAGGATGCAGCAGCGACTAGAGAGATGCGTGGCAGATCTGTTAGGCGTGCGAGGCGAACGGTTGATGGCAGGGGCGGAGACATCGGAGCTGCTGAGCTTGTTCCAGTACCGGCCATTGTCGCTGCTTGTGCTTGCAGTGTCGGATATTTAACCGTTTCCTCGCTGTCTGAGCTATTTGAACTCTCTAGATTCGAATGGTACGTGACAACCAACCCCTCCGCCAGGACTGTCAACCGGAGGATTCCAAGTTCCTACGGCAATATGCTTTAGCAGATCAAGCCGCTGCAAAAGAATTTCGATGCCAAAATGTAATATGTGGAATGAGAGTCGTGGCAGGAAAGCCGTAATATAGTATATCCTATTTCCAACACCGCTTTGGAAAAAAATTACTCAACACATACCCAGGAAATCGAACTTTTCGAGTGCTCCTTCCTCATCTCCAATTCCCTCAGTGACAGCTCACAACCATTCACGTCTCCCCATTCACACGCAACAAACGCTCCTTCACGCCAATTCATCCGAGTCGCAATTCCCTTTCCAAACATGGGACGTCACTAGCCAAAGTGTCGAAAGCAAGAAACCCTACCAACCTGCATAGGCGGTGGCTAAGGTAGCCATATCGACATCTCCGTATGAGCATTGAACGATGAACGGGATAGTACCTACTCTCTAGACATGTCTAAAGAAGGCTAATTTCATACCTCTTAAAATAGTACATGCACTATCAAGAAGCTGGGTACCAGCGCTAAGAGCTCCTTGAAAGCCAGCATTTTTCAGCGCTTTGATTTCTTACCTTATGATACCGGGATCAAGAGCAGAGTTAGGACAGATAGTCCGCAAAGCAATGATTTGTTACCTCAGAGTGTTAAATAAGCATCGGTAATAGAGATATAGAAAGCTGACTTGCAATACGCAAGCATGCTCCGCACAAGAAGTTCATGGTCAAGGAAAAGCTGGGCAAGCTGCATGAAAGGGCAATAGACAGGAGACGAACGACGAAGTCAGCTATGATGTATTGATTTCCGTAGGAGTGACCATCACTGCATGTCATGAACACTAGGCATCAAGGCCATGGAATTCGTTGCCTGCTTGCGCTCCACCAAGTCTTCGCTATTGAATTAAAACAGCCGTGATGCCTACCAACCGTAACAAATAAACGACCGGACAACCACAACGCTAATGATAAAGTGCTTAACGTTCCACATACGTGTGAATATCGCGGATTCGTCGGTTTCTGGACGCTTACTCCTCGCCTTCCATGGGAGCAACCTCCTCGCTACGGCACGAAAGTAGTCAGCAAATGTTTTGATACTCCCAAAAGTTTGCGGGCTTACTACTCTTCTTCTCCCTCAGATACTGAAGCCTCCTGGTACTGCTGGTACTCCGAAACCAAATCATTCATGTTGCTCTCTGCCTCGGTGAACTCCATCTCATCCATTCCCTCTCCAGTATACCAATGCAAGAAAGCCTTGCGACGGAACATGGCAGTGAACTGGTCGCCCACGCGCTTGAAGAGCTCCTGGATGGAAGTGGAGTTGCCGATGAAAGTAGCGGACATCCTAAGGCCACGGGGTGGGATTGAGCAGAGCGCGGTCTGCACGTTGTTGGGGATCCACTCTACGAAGTAAGAGGCATTCTTATTCTGGACATTTCTCATCTGATCCTCAACCTCCTTCATTGAAACCTTGCCACGGCTATCATAACGTTAGCGATTGACGAAAACCCGATGAGATAAGGACACATACAAGATGGCAGCGCAAGTGAGGTAGCGGCCATTCCTAAAGTCAGAAGCAGCCATCATGTTTTTTGGGTCGTACATCTGCTGCGTCAATTCTGGGACGGTGACGGCACGGAATTTGGAAGCGCCACGACTAGTAAGTGGTGCAAAGCCGACCATGAAGAAATGAAGACGAGGGAACGGGACCATGTTGACAGCCAACTTGCGGAGGTCCGAATTCAGCTGGCCGGGGAAACGAAGACAAGTAGTGATACCAGACATGACAGCTGAAACAAGATGGTTCAGATCACCGTAAGAAGGGTTGGTTAGCTTCAGGGTGCGCATGCAGATATCGTAGAGTGCCTAGACTTGTCAGTCTATAAAGTTGCACATAACAATTCAGAGACCCATACCTCGTTGTCGATACAAAATGTCTCATCTGAGTTCTCAACCAATTGATGCACGGAGAGTGTAGCGTTGTATGGCTCAACGACCGTGTCTGACACCTTGGGTGATGGTACCACAGAGAAAGTGGCCATCATACGGTCTGGAAATTCCTCACGAATCTTGGAAATCAACAAAGTTCCCATACCGGCGCCGGTACCACCACCAAGGGAGTGAGTGATCTGGAAACCCTGGAGGCAGTCACAGCCCTCGGCCTCGCGACGCACAACATCGAGTACTTGGTCCACCAATTCTGCACCTTCTGTGTAATGACCCTTCGCCCAGTTGTTACCAGCACCGGATTGACCGAACACAAAGTTGTCGGGACGGAAAAGGTGACCAAATGGACCAGCACGGACAGCATCCATTGTACCAGGCTCAAGGTCCACGAGGACAGCGCGAGGAACATACTTGTTATGCTCGGCCTTCCAGAAATTTAGCTGAGTAACAAGCCTATACCTTATAGGCTGACTCTTACCTCGTTGAAGTAAACGTTCATGCGCTCAAGCTGAAGATCCGAGGTACCGTTGTACCTAACAAATGTTAGGGCGAATTGGGGAATTTGAACATCTCGAGGTACTTACACTCCTTCGCCGTCTAACCCATGCTCGCCAGAAATTAACTGCCTATATTTTGAAAAGCCAATGAGTATGTATTCAAGGTCGCGTTAGGAAAGGTTGGGGACGTACCAAAAGGCAGCACCGATTTGGTTACCCTGAGGTATGCTAGTCAGTATATCCTCCTGGATCGAAACAAGAGCAGCATACACATTGGCCGGTTTGAAGATGGACCTATAACACAGAGTTTGCTGGTTAGCCAGAAGCTCATCTGCAATGGGAGAGGGGTAAGAGCAACGAGGGACGCGTTGGGGGAAAACGCTTCTGCCTCCCACCCCAAGAACGAACGTACAATTTCACGCATATTTGCTGTGGCGGATTACGGTAATGAGATTATGAGGGTGGAGTCTGGATGATGAAAGGTTAAGGAATTGGAACTGAAGAGTAGCTAGGATGTGTGGTGAATCGTGAGAAACGAGTCGAGAGACGGTCTTGATGGTGTTGTGGGAAGGAATCCTTAGCGCGTAAACATCTCCCTCATCTTTTGGCATAACTTTAGGTCACGTGTAAATTCTATCACATCAGTTGGTATATGGGCGTAGTTAGATTTGGTCCAATTTGATCCTAACGTACCCACCTCTTATATACCAAGTAATGCGCTACCTATCTTGCACAGCAATATCTCAACTCCATCAGTGGACATCTGGCTATTGGAATATTCTTTTTCATCAATGCTATGTACAATCCCCAGCACCTATATATATCAGACCCTTTTCCATGCAAACAAGCCTTTTACTATGCTAGACTTTACTGTTCTGCGCATGGATGCTGGTGCAGGTGTTTGCCCCTGGAGCTCAATCGGTATGGCACTCACTTCCTCTGGTGCTTTCCCTTGCTCTGCCGCAATTTGCTCTATTTCTCCAATCTTCCACGCCCGTAGAAACCACATGCTTATTGCAGATACTACATACATAAGACCTGTGAAGATCTGTGCATGTAAATATATATCCCCATTAGTCTGCCGAAGCTTTAAAGCTATGGATTCGGAGACTAGAAATATATCAGCCAGATGCCGTGCGTCTTAGCTAAGGAACTTACAAGTCGTAGGTAGTACAAGCACTATCCAAACGATAGAAAGGGCCGAAGGTAACTCTCTCAAGCCCACTACCTCTGCCACTACAGGGGCGATAGTGGTCCAAAAAGTTCCGGCGACCGTTCCAACGATGAGTGCGAAGAAAATGAGAACCCCAAAGCTTTTAGCAAATATCCAGATAACGAAGCAGAAAATACCACACAGGAACGATAGGAACCCTGCAATGTTGATACGTCCCGCTCTGTCGCTGAAAATTCCCACCACAGGGCGACCAAGACCTTGCCCGAGGTTGAGCAGTGCTCCAATGATCGAGCCTTGTTGGGCGGTCAGACCTATGCTCAGTGCGTAATTGGGAAGGGAAAACAGGAGAACAATGTAGCCCAGCATGCTGAAGAACCCCCATGAAAGCGTAAGGAGGAACTCCACTTTTTTGAACAATCGGTAATCAAATCCTAATTGTGTAGCTCCAACCGCTTTATTACGGTCTTTGATGAGTAGCGCACATATGGTATTGACGGCGAAGGCGAGAATCCCCAATATTCTGAAAGCCCAACCAATGCCAATGCTCTGTATCATGGCGTTCGTAGCTAAGCTGTACATCATTCCACCGATACCACTGCCAGCAGTGCCTATACCATTCGCGAGACTTCTTTTCGTGGTGAACCATTGTGGGACCACTCCAACAGAGCCAACAAAAAGGAAACCCATGCCAAATCCAAAACAAATGCCTTGGCTAAGAAAGAGCTGCCATACTTGTTTGGTGAAAGACGCTCCGATCAGGGCAATTACTTCGAGGGAAACGCCAACGAGAAGTGTAGTCCTTGTACCATACAAACGAGTAACATTCGTCGCCAGAGGTGAGATGATCAGCGCCTGAGAGATAGACAGGCCGCCAACAAAGGCAAAATCCAATGGAGTAGCGCCTGGATAGGTATCATGGGCAAGATAGTAAGCGAGAAAAACACCATAGGACTAGAAACCGGTCAGCAAATATAAAGCTAGGAAATACCATTAAATAACGAACACTATTGATCCCCCACGTGTGGGCATTTATGCAAAAGACACAAGCAACGCAAACCCAGCCATAGCCTCCATTTGGTGGAACGTCGAGCTGGTCCTTCCTTACAATGTCCGCTTGTTCAGCATCCTGCGGTGCAACGGTCTTTTCACTGTCGGCTCCTGATCCATTTCCATTGGCGTGAAGGGGCTCCTCCAGCTGCGGCGATGCGGTCAACTTGGGTTGATCAGCGGTCATGACGGAAAGGCCATTGGTTTATAAGGAACAACCCAGGAGAAGGTCAAGGGAGCATTATCACCGTTCTCATCCCATACATAAGACAGACAATTACATGACTGGAACAGCACTGGAAGTAAAAGTCAGGTAGGCTTTGATTATTCGATCTGCAAGATTAGTGAAATCTAGTGTGTCATGGCACACATGTGGTGCCGAGTTACCGGTTGGCTCCAAAAAGACAAAGGCGAAGGCATCCTTCGCTCCGAGTCTACCATCACCCAACTCTGCCTGCAATTTCTAAGGCTGTTGAATGGTGGTGCAAAGCTTCATCTTCGCTTCGACGATGTAGAGTCATCGTTAGACTCGGGGTGTTTCCATGTACATAGTCTTGTGTAGCGCCATGTCGCACGTCAGTTTCAGGTTAGAAGGGTTCACCTAGCACTCGGCTAAACCTAGCAGTCGGACAGCCCTATAGGGCTGAATATTCACATTTCATTTTTTATTGGTATAATTCTTCAACATATCAGCAAAACGATGGCAGCCACCCCCCCCACCCCCTCTATGTCCTTCATACCTTCTGAAGATATAGAACTTTCACAGGAAGAGCGCATAACGCTTGCTCACGCCCGTTGGAACGAGGCTTCAGCAGCCAACGAAAATCCTTCCCAAGCAAAAATCGCTCGTCAATATGAAATACCAACTAGTACTCTTTGGGATCGGATCAATGGTCGAAAGACTGCTGCTGCACGCAATCAGCAATTTCAAAGACTTAGCCAAGAAGAAGAAGAAGCTATATGTGCCTGGATCCTACGTCTTCAGGCTTGAGGCTGGCCTCCTCGTGTGGAGCAAGTACGTTCAATAGCCAAAGAACTACTAATAAAAAAGGGTGACGATAAGCCAGTCGGAAGCCTACGGGTCAGACAGCTGAAGCAGGAGCAGAAGCAGGAGCAGAAGCGAAGAAATAACGTGATATCTACAACTGACCAATCAGGGCGAGGCATGCGTATCAGAAGGGCCCTAAAGAGGTTATATTAGCTACGTAGTTCACCTAAAACGAATCGTTGAAGCAATAAAAAATGAAATGTGGATATTCAGCCCTATAGGGCTGTCCGACTGCTAGGTTTAGCCGAGTGCTAGGTGAACCCTTCTAGCGCCTCGGCCGTTGCTGGGCGAGATTTGTTATTGGTGTTTACGTTCACAAACATCAAGCAACGCATTCCTAAACGCCATCCTTTTCTTATTTTGAGCATATCCTACTCTTGAATCTCCTACACTCCCTTACTGCATAACAAACAGAGAACAGTCATCGCTGCTTGTTTGCTGGCTATCACTTAATGGATATGGCTGAGAAAGCCGACACCCAGGTTGATCCTAACCTTCACAGAAAATCTGCCTCTTTCGTAAGACAACCCGAGCATAACAGTCGACTCGCCAGTCACCTACCATCCCACGCTTCTCCACTGAAGCTCCTTGCTTCTTCCTCTACATTCAAATCCGCGCCGCCCAAAAGTTCACAGAGGGCTTGGCAGAAAGAGTACCTCACCGACCTTCGTAACTATCGTCCACCTCGTCCAAGTGGCTCGAGACCATTACCTAACCGAGATGCTACCGCCTCACCTATACCCGGGTCGGAGTCGCCTTTGAGAACGTCGTCGGCGATGTCTGGGCGGTTGGAGTCAGGACGGGGAACAGACTTGAACAGGTCTACCGGGCATGACAGATCTTCCAGTGCATTGTCTCACCACCGGGCACAATCAGAGATGCCTACCATTGCAGCAGTTGCCAAACACGCCGGCAGGCCTTTGGTCCAGCCGCCTCACGTCGAAGGAGACTCACGAGACATCTCAGACCCCACAACAACAAGATCACTTACGCCAAGTGTTGCATACAGAGAGTGTTGCATGCGGTGGATGGAGAAGCAAGAAGCTCGGTCTCTAAGAGAGGCACTGGAAGATATGGACTTGCAGGATGAAGAGCGGTTGCATGCAGTGGCTCAGCAGGAAGCATCTGGGCTTGTGTGGCAGCACAGAAATCCCTCGGTACCTCACCGAAATCCAGACGCTCCTTACAGGTATACCGAACACCTTAGGAAAGGAAGCCATGCAAGGGGTCAGAACGTTGGATATTATGGTGGACTTGGTCCAGGAAGAGTATGTGAGGAGACAAGCCATCGATCGGTATCTGATGGCTCAACGTCCCAGAAGAGCGACAGCAGTGCCTCGTTTGGCAGTCGTAAATCAAGTGGTTCTGCGGTGGAAGCTAAAAAAGCCCGCCTAGATGCTACCACGAAAGGCCATCCTCTGTGGGACTCGCCAGAGAAAAAGTCCTATATGAATCTATCATTTCAATTGCCTTCCTCTCTAAAGTCCAGCCACCGTCGAGCCAGTGGACCCAAATCAAGAAAGTCGAGTGGAGGCCTTTTCAGGAATCCTCGGGATAAAATTTATGAAGAGCCAGAAGTGGTTAAGAAAGGACCCGAGTCTGATACAACGGAGGACATTCCACTGGCTAGTCCGCTCAAGCCAAAGGCTCGCAACACGATTTCTCAGCTACCAATAGCAAACCAGACACTACTTCGTTCTGCGACAGCCTCGGTCGAGGAGAGTAAGAAACTCTCGAAATTCGAGATACACAAAAACCCGCCTTCCCAGTCTCGAAATCCATCATACGTGAAAAACCCTCTGCCGCCGACTCCGCCTGACTCCGGAAGTGGAAGCGACATTGATGGACTGGTGGTTGTACCAGGAAAGAAGGACGGCATTGAAATTCGGAGCGACGATATTCGAGCGGCTACAAGCCTTCGCATGAAAGATAGAAGTCCAAAACTCCCTTCGCCCACTGTCGTGAGCGATCAGAAGGGAAGGCCTATCGTCAGCTTTGATATCGACTGGAAACCGAGCGAAGCCGACACGAAGCGAGGAGCTTCTCCCCTAAACCAATCTTCAAGTCGTGATGGAGTGAAGAAGGCACCGTCAATACTTTGCTCGAAGCCCCAACTCCCAGGGTCCACCGTCTCCGCGCCAGCTATCCCAACCATCAGTATCGCAGAGCCCCCTATTGTCCAACTCAACGATACGCCTGCGATTCCATCCATCAATATATCCTCCGTACCCTCGATCTCAGTCTCCACGCCAGAGATCCCAAGTATCTCGGTTCAAGAAAGCCCCAGCGTTGCATTCCAGGAACCCACCAAGCCTCGCCCTCTTCCATTCCCCTCGAGCAAGCCCCGGCCTCTTCCCCACCACTCCTCCACCGATCCCACGCGAATCTCCAGACCCCACTGGTCCCTCATACCTTCGAACAACCGCCCCACAGCCCAATGCGCCGCCTGCGCGCTCCCCATCTCGGGCCGTATCGTCAGTGCCGCCTCCCAACGCTTTCACCCCTCCTGCTTCACCTGTTACCACTGCTCCGAACTCCTCGAATGCGTCGCCTTTTACCCCGAACCCTCTACCTCCCACAACGCCCGCCTCGAACGCATCGAAGCCCGTGCTAACGGCGAACAAGTTCCCTCAGATGACGTTGATGGAACCTCGGCGGAAGCCGACGGAGATAAAGCATTGAGATTTTACTGCCATCTTGACTTTCACGAGCATTTCAGCCCGAGATGCAGGAGTTGCAAAACACCGATTGAAGGCGAGGTCGTGGTTGCCTGCGGCGGTGAGTGGCATGTCGGACACTTCTTCTGCGCCGAGTGCGGGGATCCCTTTGACAAGAGCACGCCGTTTGTGGAGAGGGAGGGGTTCGCGTGGTGTGTGGGGTGTCATACGCGGAGGTTTAGCGGGAAGTGCAGAGGGTGCCGGCGACCGATTACGGATCTGGTTGTGCAGGCATTGGGGGGGGAGTGGCATGAGGGGTGTTTTTGCTGTAAGGTATGTTTGGGATTTTGACCTTCGGTTTTCTGTTGAGGTTGTTGAGGTAGTTAGGGATAGGTGTGAGAAGGGCTTGGCTGACATATTTGGTGTAATAGGAGTGCGGAGGGGGGTTCGAGGATGGGAGATTTTTTACGCGTGGGGAGGAGGAGATGCCGGTTTGTGTGGGCTGTGAGGAGAGGAGGTTGAAGGCGTAGGGGGTAGTGCGGAGGGTAGGAAGGCTGGATTTGGGGAGTTCAACGAGAGGTTGGGAAAGAGTTTGTGCTTTGTGAGCGACTATTCTTGGAATAATATTCTTTTTTCAGGGCTGTGCGTCATCGAAATGTGGATCTTTGAGACTGGGAATGTCCGACGGTGCTGTTTTGAAACCTGGTGAAGGAACAAATTTTGCTCGATTTGTGGGTGGATTTGCGGATGGCATTCACAAACTCAATTTACGCGGTTGATCTTTTGTCAGCACAAGGCATATAACGCATCGCGGCTGGTGGGTTTTGTCTTTTGGCATTTAGCATGCACCTTTTATGATTAAAGATGTTGTTTGAATTCTAAGAAGAAGAAAAAGAAAAAAAAAGATTGCGTGCTGGGCCTCTGTTGATTGAGTAGCGTGCTGGAATACATATGTAGCAGAGGGGTTCGATTCAGGGGGGGGCGTGGCGGGAGGAGCTGGTGTGAGGGAAATTGAGTGTGTGTGTGCCACTGGGGAAGGGGGGTTTGGGAATGTGGGGTTGGGAATGTGGGGAGTTGGCAAGGTGGATGGTAGGTTTGGGGATTCGTGGGTTTTGGTTTGGGGGGGAAGGTGGGGGGGTTTAGGAGATTTGCTGTGGAGAGAGAGATGGTTTGGGGGTGTGAGTGTGGGTTGGAGTGCTCTTTGCTAGGCCCTTCTACCTCTGGGCCTAGGGGGGGTTGCTTTGCTCTGGGGAGGTGGAGGTAGCCATGTCTGTCTGTGGTTTCTCTTGATTTGATTTGGGAACGATCCAATTTGCTCTGTCCCAAGTGATATTTTTTCTTGAAATTGTTTTGTGGTTCATTCTTCCCCCATCAGTCTCTTTCCTAATCCATGCTGCATATCAATTACATTTTCATGCTTGGCCTTGTATGTTCCCAAGGACAATTGATGAGTCACTCAGCTCGCTCGACGCTTGGACAAACATAGTAGGTCGATGCGCAAGGATACTCGACGTCCAACGGGGACTGCAGGCGAAGCCAGAAATGAGGGTTACATCCTGGTTCCCGTCGTGCTATTGTATGATTACCAGTGTCTCATTATCAGAGACTTTCTCACCTGAGTTATATCTCGACACCCGAATCAAAACTGCTTGACCAAAGCCAGTTTGACCACTCCTTGGCTATCAAAGCCAGCTGTCTTCTCCACTGCTCCTTCACTATTCCCCGTGGTCATGAATATTAATTGCAAGAAGCCATAGCAGACGCTTAAAAAATTAGCTGCTTATAATGATGGTCATGGAAGAGAGTCTAAGGCAGCTCGGGTTTGTTTGAAAGGGTGTTCTTTGAGTCTGCAACAACGCTGTGAAAAATGGGAATGAGAGGTCGGGGAGGAATTGCAGTTGAAGTAGTCCCTCAAGATGACAAAGTCGACGTGCTTGGGTGTATGATCGGCTTCCTCGACGCTTGGGATGATGCTCTCTCATATAGTGGACTCACTTTCATGAATTTCGGCCTGAGGTCTTGGTTAGCCTCGTGTAGGTCGATGGCTGATCGGTTTGGTCAAGACACAAGGATCGTTTTCTGTGCTCTGTTTTCCGGTTCAATGCTCTTATCACTGTGAGAGAATGAGTCGTAAGAGATCCGTAGAGGCGGAAAGTTTTGTTTGCTTTTGCTTTGGGTCCTACTCTTTGTACATACTACTTTTGCTCCGTGCGAATCTCACTTACATCCGAACAATACAATCTCTTTGAACAATGATCACAATTGGGCAATTGGTTTCCGTAAACCTCAGATTATTGGAACGAAAATGATCAAAAGGTGTATACACAAGCGGTCCTCATGTGTTCTTTGACTTTACTGTACCCTGAATCCAGCAATCTATGTACGCCGCGATATCATCGCTATTCTTCTCTAACATAGAGTAGTGACCGTTCCCGCAGATTCCAATGTCTGGAAGATACGTGGCATTGACCTTCACCCCCGCTTGCTGCAGGAACTGGACTGTGCATTGATCATAGGTAACGTGGATACTGGCCTCTGTCGTTAGATACAAGACTGGTGCTTTGGCAATGTTAACCAGTTTTCGAGGTGGCGGAGTATCCGCTTGCGCTATGCAGGGAAATTTCGACACAAGTCCGGCCGTGTACTCGAGTTTGCCGGTTTGGGCCTGGACAAGCTGACTGGCATTGGTCACTGGAGGGTCGTAGGCAAGAGGTACGGTGGCTAGCCCATACGGCCTCGTCGGAACCGACTTATTGGCTCCCAAGGCACCTCCGTCGTAGCTTGCAAAGGGACTTGCATCGCCTTCAACTGAAACATGGCCTTTCACGTAATCAGGGCATCCGTCAGTGGCTAAAAAAGCCGATGAAGACCCCAATGAATGACTGATAAGGATCGATGGCCCAATCATCCCAAGCAATGCGCACGAGGAATTCCGCATAATGTTCTGTTGCTTGTCACTGAAGCTGAGAGGTAGGTATCTGGCAAAGAAAGCATCAAACACAGGATCTCCCATTGTACCGTTCTATTTACGGACACACGTTAGCCTTTCCGGGCAGTTGAACTTGTGGGGAAGGGCTACGTCATCAAGGTTCGGAAAGACGTACGCCAGGCCACTGGGTATGAAATCTCGCCTGGTAATACTTGTTGTAGAGCTGTGGTGCAGTAAAGGCCGACTCTACGAGCTCAGCGGTGCCTCCAGCAAATTCAGGGTCCAGAGTCTCCGAACTTGATCGGCCAACGCTCCATATGTCGATCAGGAAGACTTCATAGCCATGGTCAAGAAACCAAGAAGCCCAGCCTCTTCCGTCATCCGGTTTGTTGAGCCATTGCTGAAGACAAAAAGGCATGAGACAGATCCCCCATGATCACAATTCAGACGGAGGTACTCACAGTTCCTGAGATGCCTCCGCCGTGATAGAAGACGAGAGGATATGGTTGTTGTTTTTCGCCAAGCGGGGTAAGCTGCTCCACATACAGTTGATCAACGAGAACATGGTTCGGACCGGTTCCGCTCAATTTGTATTGGCCTCCAGCATAGAAGATTTTCCGTCGATGCGGAGCTTCCAGATTAGTGCTCTTGTTGGCTGAAGCGGATAAAGCTGGGAGTATAAGAAACAGGACGAAAAGCGAAATTGGCCATCGTAAGGTCTTCATGTTGAAAAGCACAAGCAATCGAAATTGACAAAATCTCCTATTCAAATCACTTGACAGTTCATGTATATATACCTCTCCGGGCACGTTCGTGCTAATGTCTGGGTACTATCTCCGCTCCGCTAGCAGGTATTCCTGGATTGATTGATTGATTGTGGAGGGAAACTCGCGCGCGATGATGACTGGCGTGGCAGAAGTGGAAACATTGCGTTAGTGGCGTCGGCAACGGGCCAAAATCGAGTTCTCAACAGAGGGAATGTGAGCTATTCGACGTCATTCCACAAAGGGCGGGAAAATAGTAGTAGGCGGTACAGAGGGACGAAGGCGGTGAACAGGTCTTAACACGGGATGGGATGTGCGCCCTTCCTCTCTGAACCTGAAGACATTATTTCCGGACTCAGCAACCATTGATTGTCGATTCGTGCCAACCCAGTGGATTCTTTGTCTTTCTCATTGCGATTTGCATCGTGATGAAACGTATACCTTATACAGAAGGCACCAAGTTGACCATGGGTCAATTACTAAGGTACTTTGACAATGTTTGAATCGTTCTAGAATATCGCCAGAGGGGAACCGGACGAGGGCTTCGGTTCATGGCATGGCGTCGCTTGCCCCGCTCGATTGATTGATTTTCCCTCGCTAAAATTCAGCCATCCTCATAGTAAGTCTCAGAGTCTCTTAGGTTGAAAGGTGGCTTGTTATTAAATCGAGAAGGAATACTGCTCAGATTCTTTGATGCTGGTGATAAAGATACGAACCGGTGTGTCCAAGTAGACCATCAGCTCGTTCGACTCCTCGGAGTTGGTTCATGGTCGTCCATTGCTCGAGGAATGCAAACACTTTCCGACAGCCCTTCGGAAACTGATCCAAACCCTTCAACATTGTCAGTTCCAAGCTTATTATCGACATGCTGGTGAGCAGGATTGGTCCACTGATGGAAGCTGAACGGTGAGTAGAAGATGATGATACCGCTGAAAGGAATGTGAAGAGGAAAGTCAATTCAGATATACCTTCCAAAGACGCCTTCCGACTGGGCTCAAATAGGGGTATTATCTATGAATCGTGATGTCTCGAGGAGTAGAAACACCGTTTGGAAGAAGTCTTCTGTTTGTTAATGTTGTAATTATATTAATATAATACGTCTGCCATCTGTTCCCCCCTGCACGGACAAAGAATACCCTGTCTTGTGCCTCGATGAATCATAATCCGTACAGATTCAACGACTCAAACTCTGCACCTGTAAATTGGTAGGATGGAATGCTGTAGGAGATATCATTCATATCTCAGAACGTTTTGTGGCGGCCTATTCACAGAGTCCCGGTCATAGCATAACCACGTGGGCCATGTTATACTGACCGAAGCCGTCGCCACGGCCCGTGGAATCCGTAGAATAGGTCAGTTATCTACCTTATACTCCGTCTCCGTACTGGCACGAGCAACCTCAACCATACAGATTACAGCTACGCTCATTAGGGCACGGTCATATGAATAACTAATCTACTTGTGGAGAGCTACCTTACGGCTTCCAACACGGTACTTCCATGAAAGTACCCGAGTCGAATAGTGGATGTTGTACTAGAACGGTAGATATATTGTGTTCTGTCTTGCTAACTCGTGAGAGTGAGCGATGTGGCTGGCTAATCAAGGGTATTCCGTACATTGAGCTTCGCTCACCCTCTCATTGTCTTAGTACCGCTTCAAGGCGCACAGCGATATTAATGACACCAAGTAGCGGAATTGATGGCGTCGCCAAGTGCTGATTTGACTACCAAGAGACGGCGTGTGTACCTTGGAGGTGCCGACAAAGCGATGGACACGGGGTGGTACGGGATACGGGATACGGGATGGCGGAAGTGAGGTTGAGGGTGTGTCTGTGCTTCATGGCCCATGCTTTCTCTCCGAATGGAAAATATGTATTCCGGACTCCGTACACACGAGGTGGTGAGCTGGGCACGGCCCCACGGATGGATTTGGTGGGGGAGATCAGACGGAGAAACGGTTGGTTCTCCGCAAGCACTAGGCGCACCAATAGGGGGGGGTGAGGCAGATTTAGGTACTTAACTACACATGGGGTTAAGCCTTAACCAACCTCGGTACCGTATACGGAATACTCCGTACACTAAGGTACCTTACTGACTGTACCTTACGGAATTGCCCGGCCACCGGACCTACATCAGTCTAGCAAAGGTTCACGGGCGTACTCACCACTGGCAATGGCGAGGAAGTGGAGACACAGCAACGACAGCCACGTTAATAACGTCCTTGAGTCTTCATGGATGCCTGATGATCATGGAAGACTCCTGATCAACTCCGTTCTCCACCTCCCCTCCCCCCATCAACGGTGCTTCGGGGGGCGGAATACACGTCAAGATTATTAAAGCGTGTCACACCCATGGGATCGACCCGCGTTGCACTCCTTGAAGACTGGTGACAGGTAAAGCAACATTGCTGGAATCAGCCTATCAGCGCGACAAATGATGATTCTCTACGTGCACGTAGTAGTAAAAGCGTAGTAAGTGCTCGGCCTAAGGTCGGTCTACCTCTTTAGTTCGTCTCTAAGAGAGGCATGGTAGTGGTTAGCGTAGAACTTCAACTGTCAACTGTCATCCCTTTTCGACTCATATCATCATATGTACTTGGCTTTCGCCCAATTCCCCGAATCTGTCGGCATCCAAACATCTGAGCTCTCCTCTCCAGCTACATTGTCGTATCGGCGTCCAAGGGATCATATATGGTTTGCGTCTCGCCCTTGAAGCCTGAATACCGCTATCGTTATCCTTCTGCCGACCTGCGACTCCCCATATTATCCCACCCACATATCACGTCAGGGCAACGATGACAGGCGGCTCTGCGCTTATGGGCCATCCGCCCAACAATCAAGATGATTACTGGATAGTCAGAGGATTCGCTCGTGCTGTTCATTTACCCGACAACAAGTTTGATCCGAAGAAAGGCTTTCCGATGCTACTGAAGCCTCCACCAGGATACCATCATGAAACCAGAGCACCCGGCATCATTGCTTCACTGTCTGTGGCCATGGCCGTGGTCACGGCTATTACTGGCACTCGTCTCTGCCTCAGGTTTTTCCGCCGAGACTTGCGGTGGGGATGGGATGATTGGATGATCATCCCGGGCTGGGTACGCGGCTTTGAAGCAAACGGAGTCTTGACGTCTGTCAACTAATACGGTGCGGTTAGATCGGTGTGATTGGTTGGTTTGGCTGCTGCATTGCAATCGCCGTAGACGCTGGTGGAGGGAAACACGTCTGGGAGGTCACCTACTCGGAGATCAGCTCGTTTTTCCGGGTATGTGAAGCTTGGTCCAGCGAAGCTTCGAATGCTAACCAACATCGATGACCAGATTTCCGCCATCGCCCAAGTGACCTTTTTCGTCACCGTGGGCCTCGTCAAGATCTCCATTGTGCTCTTCAACAAACGTCTCACAGGCGTGATTTCGAGGAGTTGGGCGATTGTTCACAACCTCTATCTTGGCTTTGCCGTCAGCTTCATCCTCGCCGCGATTTTCGCCAACGTCTTTGGGTGCAACCCGCCACTGTCGCAATACGGTCTCCTCGCCTATGGCAAAACCCCGAAGCCGCCAGTTTGCGTTCAAGTCGACCATCTGAATATCGCATTGAATATCATTCACATTCTCTCTGACTTCGTCTTGTTGTCGACGCCGATATTCGTGTTATTCAAGATCCAGATGGCTGCTTCGAAGAAAATCCGTTTGATGTTCCTGTTCTCCGTCGGTTCCGTTTCTTGCGTTGGTAGCGTCATGAGACAATTAAGCACCCAAAGGGCTCAGCGGGACTTAACATGTATGTCACTCTTTTCCCCTTTCAACACACTATAACCTACACCCTGTGACACTCCCCAGGGGACTTTCCCCGTATCATGTCCTGGACAACCGTCGACCTCGTCTTCGGTATCGTCGCCGCCTCCCTCCCCGTCCTCAACTCCGCTATCCCTCGCCGCTGGCGCTCTAAAGACTCCGACAACCCAACGCCCAAAATCAACTCCTTTCACTCCTCGCACGCCCGCCCCTCGGAGCTAAAAGACTGGTCCTCTGCTGGCGACAAATCCAGCCAGGAAGCGGTCGATCAGCCCGAGTTCAATTTCCATTCCGAGGCCATTTTGCACGACGACAAGGATGTGGCGCATGTGGGCCAGCCGACGGAGTGGAACCATACGATGGGGGCGGCGCAGCACCAGCCCTTGCCGGCCTATAGGGAGATGTATGAGGTTGAGAGTGGCCTGGCGGGTCATGCGCAGTCGTCGAGCACGAGGTTGCATGAGCATGATCGTGTGTGATTGTCCAGAAGAAGCTCGACTTTTCTCGGCGGAGCTGGAACTTCTTTTTTCCTTTGCTTGCGTTCCAGCGGTGGCGCTTGGGGGCGCTGTAGTTTTTCGGGGCACCCGGCGAGGTATGGGCGATGATCAGATTTTGAAATACCTCCATTGCTAGCAATGTCACCGCGCGTGTATAGATACTTTGCTTTTTTCTTCTTTTTTTTTTTTGGAGAATTCATTCGGGTGCGAAGATGTACATATATGTGGGAAACGCATACCTTAGGGATTGCAAGATGTACATTCGTATCTAAAACTCCTCAGGAAGGAAGGAAAAACCACGTCTACACCTACAGCTACGACCACTAACAATTATTTTTCGCCAAACTAACTAACCCCCCCCCACATCACCCAGCAAAACCCCAACAACCTCCCCCGCCTTACTCCCCTCTCCCTCTCCCTCTCCCTCTCCTTCCCCCCCTTCACCCCCCCAACCCCACCACCCCCCATACCCCCATTCCCCCACACCCATCCCCCCATCCCCATCCCCATCCCCATCCCCATCCCCATCCCCATCCCCATCCCCATCCCCATCCCCATCCCCATCCCCATCCCCATCCCCATCCCCATCCCCCATTCCCCCATTCCCCCACTCCCCACTCCCCCATCCCCATTCCCCCATCCCCACCCCCCCACTCTCCCCACCCCAAGGCGAAAACAGCAGAACTAGCTATACACCCCCCCCCCCCTTCCCATCCATATTTCTGATTGGAATCCCACCCGGGGGAAAGGGGAAAGGGGAAAGGGGAAACTCAGATACGACTGTTTTTCTTTCTTCTTCTTCTCGGCTAGTTGGTTTTTACGGATATCGCCATCTTCACCAGCTAATCTATCTCCTACAATCTTTTTGGAAATATGTATCCGTTTTAGTTTGCACACGATTTCATTTCATTTCATGGGAATCCCAAAATGTTCATTTTCCTGGTAGAACTGACACACACTATGCCAACCAACCGCAAAACGAACAACTTCCACCGAAAGCCATGATTATCGATGGATGGCCCGAACAATATATTGTATTCATTAGCAGTAAGGGAAAAAAAAGAAAAAATTAGCTGCGGGCTTCAGGGCAGGTTGATTGGAGATTTTTCTCATTTTTACACCAGCTGCTACGTGGATATAAGATATTTTCGATACCTATAACGATAGAGACCGCTGCAATCTTCCCCACCCCCCGCATTGGGCCCCCCAGGCCTCCCCACCGACCGATGCAAGACACGGAAACCCTGGATTATCAACCACCATGCTAAAATAGGGGGGGTATATGTGATAGATAGTCGGAAAAGGTAACGCAAAACGGGCCTTTGGCCGTGTCCGGACGGCAGGAAATGAACGAAAAGAGTGGAGGATGCTGTATCCAGCCTCCCAGCTCCCATAAAAAGCACAATCTGCAACACCAGAGGGAAGTTGTCACTGGGTAATTCAGATTCCTCAATCACAATGGCAACCCAACCCTCTTAAACCAACTCCCCCTCTTCCCGCCCGGCACCCCCGCGCCACTCGTCTTCACCCCAGCGCCAAGCACGAAATCAGGCTTCTTCCTCGGATACACCCTTCCCTCCTCACTCTCCTCGCTCCTGACCTCGTCCCTTCTTCTCCTCCGCTCGCCTCCCCCGTCTTCGCCGCCTACATATTTCGAATGCCGTCTACTCTTCCGGTGCATCGCCCTCCTCTCATCCTCGTCTGCCACAAAGGCGTCATCGTATTTATCCGCGCCGCCCAATACGGGCGGGGGTTCGATGACGGTTGGCTCGATGGGAGGAGGCGGGGCGGGATCACTGAGTTGGGACTTCACCCAGCTAGAGGTGTGGTCGTTGGCATTTTTATGGGGATACCCTGAACCTGGTTCCTCGTTCGATACCCCTTTTGCACCATTGCGTGGGTCAAAGTAATCTTCTACCGGCGCTGTTGATTTTCGGCGGTTGGTTTTGGGCCGGGAATTGCGCTCGCGGTGGTCTGGGTCGTCGGCGAGCGTGGGAGAGAAGGGTTTATCCATGTGGGAGCGACGTCGGTCAGATTTGCGGGGGCGGGAAGTTTCGCCCTCGGGGAGGTCGCGGTCGCGATGTTTGCTGCGGCGCTCTGTGGAAGGGCCTTCAAGGTCTCTGGCCACCGTATCCTCTTTGGTCAGGCGTTCTTCTCGAGCGGCTCGGCGGGCGCGTTTTTCTTCTTGGAGAATGGCTTCTGCTTCTTCTTCCTTTCTCGCTCGCCTGTCCCTAGCGTCCCTTGCTTTGGCCTTGCGTTTTTCGTCCTCAGCTCGTTCAGCTTCTCGACGTTTAGCCCTCCTTTCTTTCTCAGCCCTGAGTTTAGCGTCTTCAGCGTCTTTGGCTGCTTGCTCCCGCGCTGCTCTTTTAGCTCTACGTTCTTCTTTCCGAGCTTCGACGTCCTCAGCCTCACGGCCTGCTCCGCCGTCACCTGCAGCGTCCGTGATGAAGCCATCAGCATCGAGAATGTCCTTGTCTGAGCGGTGGATTTTTCGGTCGTCTCGACGCAGACGCTTAGCAGCGTCACCACTTCCAGTGACTGTTCGCTTACGACGCAGATTACCTTCATCCTCTGGTGCTATCTTTGTCCTGGGGCGCTCATAGCTGTCAGAAACTCGACGAGGCTTTCGGCCGAAACCGCCAAAGAGACCCATGATCTTGTGATCTGGCTTCTTGGCGCTGGTCATGGAACGTTGCAGACCTCGCGGCTTTTCGTCAAAGGCTAGAGGTTCAGGACCATCCTGCGAAGGACCAGATTCAACCATGACTATGTCATCGGCAAGGTCCGGTTCAGCCTTGGATTTACTCTTTGAAGGTTTCTCTTTCTTTGGAGTCTTCTTGGGTGCGGGCACGTTGATTACAGGGTCTTCTAGACTATTAACCATGACCATGTCATCATCATCGATGGCATAAGGGTCAGGTATGGCTGTGTGGATACAGTCAGCACTCTCTAGAATGATTTCTTCCAAAAGGCCAACACCCTTACCTGAAGCTTTTTGCTTTCCTCGGGTTGACTCCTTCCTCCCCAACTTCCCAGAACCCATACCCATGAGCTTAGCAGCCTTCGGAGTCATCTCGGGTGCATCTGGCGGAGGTGATGGTAAACCAATGGCATCGACATCCATAGACTGCCTGCGAGGAGCGCTCCGGGCTGCAGCTATGCTAGCTCGCCGAACTGGCTTACTCGTAGTCCGCGTAGGAGGCGGACCGCCGAAAAGCCCACCAAAGCTCGATTGTCGCGATTTTAGGGGTCGAGACTCCGCTTTCTTGTCCTTATCGGCCTTGTCAGAGCCGGAAGACTTGGACTTTTCAGTCTCTTTTTCTTTGTCTTTGGCTGTCTTCGTAGATTTTGACCGGCTTAGACCTGGGGGAGGGGCACGCTCCTTTGCCGCAGGAGAAGTCACGTCAACCTCATCCTTGGATCTACGCTCTTTTTTCACGTCTTTTTTGGACGCTGCGCCCCAGAAGCCCCAGGATGACGCGCCTTCGTCTCTGACAACGCGCGCCCGCTCCTTTTTGGCTGGCTTTGCCGCCATCGGTTCCTCTGGTGGCGTGGGTGATGCTTCAACAATAGGGAAATCAAGGTCCATCAAGTCTGGTTTTGGCTTATTCTTCGACTTCAGATCTTTCTTTTTTGATTTCGTTTCAGTCGGAGAAGTAATCATGTCGATGAGGTCGTCGTCTGCACCTTCCCCGGGGAAACTGCCTGGTACCGAATCCCTTGAAATTTTCTTGTCTTCTACTGGAGACGGTGATAGATCCTTCTTCTTTGATGCACTAGTCTTACTTGTAGGAGTGGTTTTGGTTTTACTTGCTGAACTGGATTTTTGAGGTGGTGAGTCGGCTTTAGACAAGGGTTCCCACTCCGCGACGGGTGGCGGTGCAGCAGGTTCCAACGTCTTTTTCCTCTCTTCTTCAAGCGCCTTCACCTTCTGTGCTACAGATAGTTTTCCAGTTGTTTTGGATGTGGACATGGTGGTTTTGGAGGATTTGAAAGGTGGTGGCTGCGACGGTTCGTCAGCTTTGGAGGTTCCTTCTGGGTCGTTCGAGATTCCCTTTAGCGAGGACTTTTGATTGGGCGAATCTTGTTTTGTAATCTCCTTTTTGGGCTCATCTGCTTTCTTGCCAGATGTCTTCTTCGAACCCGCCCAGAACCCCGAGGCATCATCCTTCTTGTCATCGCTCTTGTCTTTGGCGTCTAGACCTTTGCTCTTGCTCCCTTTCGAGCTTACCGTTGCCTCGTCCACAATGATATCAGCTGTCGCGTCCTTTTTCTTCTTGTCGCTAAGCTTATTAGCCTTGTCACTATCTTTGCTAGCTTTGTCGCCATCTCTGCCCGCCGACTTCGAAAGCTTGCTCTCTGTCTTGGACGTTAAGCCTTTCTTGACAGGCTCTTCAACGATTTCGATGATTTCATCCGAGTCCGTACTTAGGTCTAATTCATTAATACCAGGACCGCCCTCCATGTCCTTGTTCATATCCGTTTCTTTGGCCACCTTAGATTTTGATGTAGAAGTTGCCCCTATGCTACCCCAAAAGCTTTTGGTTGCCTTTGCTGCAGTATCAGCTTTGGGCGGTTCCTTTTTCTTGCCGTCTTTAGGAGATTCGATGAAAATTTCCTCGTCTTTATCTTTGATCCCCTTTTTGACCGCCTTCGAATCCTCCTTCGTGGGCTTCTTGGCATCCTTATTGTTCTTAGGCTTGGCAGGAGCGACTTCTCCCCAACCATCCTCACCAATGTCGTCTATTGTAGGCTCGGGGGTCAACCCCTGTGCAGGTGGAGTAGGTGCAGGCGGTGGCAATTCTGGTGCAATGTCGCTCTTACCGCCTTTCATCTTGTCCTTCTTGGAAGCTCCCCAGGAGCCCCAAGTATCATCCTCAACAGCTGGGGTTGCACCAAACATTGAGTCACTCATCAAATCTTTAGATTTGGGGGGTTCTACCACACCAGAAGTCTTGCCCTTCTTGCCACCCTTGGGTTTCGATTTATCCTTCTCTTTCTCTTTTTCTCTCTCTCGCTCTTCGTCTTCCTTCCTCTCTTTCTCTTCTCTCTCTTCTTCTTCTCGCTCGCGCTTTTTTGCTTCTTCTCTTTCCTTCTCTTTCTTCCTTTTGTCCTTGGAAGAAAGTCCCCTGGTGCCCCAATCGTCCTCCATAGGGTCTGCCTTACTATCGTCTACTGGGTCGGGTACTGTAAAAATAGCTGGTTCAGGTTCTGTAGCTTTACCTTTCTTGCTTTTCTTATCTTTGTCCTTCTTGGATGTGCCCCAAGTATCAAAGGTGCAAACTTCAGGAACAGTAGGAACAGGTGGTGGTGGCGGTGGCAAAACCTCTGCAATCTTCGTATCGGTAGCGGAACCTTTCTTACCCTTTTTATCCTTCTTCTTATCGCTTCCAAAGTCCATCCAGTTGTCTGTGTCAGCAGCGATATTGGTAGCTTCGCCAGCGGTAAAGTCAAAGGTCGAGATTGGGTCCTCTTTAACTTCTGAAAGTCCGCCCTTTTTGCCTTTCTTATCCTTTTTGGAGGTACTGGTGAATGAGCTGGACATGTCTTCTACCACTTCCTCTGACTCAGCAGCATCTTTATCCTCTGTTGGCCATGGATCTTCTGGATCTTCTTTTTGGCCTTTCTTCTTTTCCTTTTTCGCTGCAAAGGCACCCCACCCAGAGTCCACGACAGGCTCTATCTCAGCTCCAAGTTCTGCATTCATTGTTTGATCAGCTATCTTATCAAGCTCTTCGGAAGCTCCTTTTTTAGTCTTCTTCTTGTCCTTCTTACCGTAGGAGCCCCAACCTTCAAGCGTTTCAGCTTCCGGTATCGCCTCTACAGTTGGCTCCTCAGGTATCTCTTCCTCAATAATCTTCTTGCCCTTTTTCTTGTCTTTTTTCAGACCGAAAACCCAGCTTGTATCCGCTTCAGGCTCATGATCCGGTACCTCAACAATGGGGGGTTCTGGGTCTTTGACCTCTTCGGTGCCTTTCTTGCCTTTTTTCTTATCTTTCTTGATGCTGACAGATCCCCATCCAATATCTGCTTCTGGCTCGGGATCCTGGATTTTAACAACATCTGCCTCCTCTAACTTTACCTCTTCCATACCCTTCTTGCCCTTTTTCTTCTCCTTTTTGGCACCAAAAGACCCCAAAATCTGATCTATATCAGGTTCGGGGTCTGGCACCGCCTTGACAGCTGGTTCTTCTGCTTTCTCTTCCTCTAGAACTTTCTTGCCTTTCTTCTTGTCCTTCTTTGTACCGAAAGAATCCCAACTACCAAGCTCTGCCTCGGGCTCTTGATCAGGCACTACCACAACATCTAGCTCTTTGGGGTTCTCTTCTTCTACCGCACCTTTCTTGCCCTTCTTCTTCTCTTTCCTGCTGGTAAACGCTCCTAACCCAAGATCGGCCTCATGCTCTGTTTCAGGAACAACTACAACGGGCTCTTCGGTACCCTTCTTGCTCTTCTTTTTATCTTTCTTCAAACCGAAGGAAGCCCACTCGCCTACGGCGTCAACTGGAACAACAGGTGGCGGGGGCGGCGGAGGTGGGACTGGGGAAATGTCTTCGATTTCGCCTTTCTTCCCTTTCTTTTGACCCTTCTTATTAGAAGCGCCCCCCCACCCCCCCCACGTATCGCCCGCGGCAGCCACAGGCTCGACCACGGCCGCACCGATTTGATTTGGGTCGGGCTCTTCTAGGAAGTCATCGAAAGCACCCTTCTTTTTCTTCTTGTCTTGTTTTCCCGAGGACGCAAAGCCTGTTGCCCAGTTATCAGTAACCCCTTTAACCTCTATCGGATCTTCTGGCTCTTCTTTTGTTTCATCAAGAGACCCGATATTGCCAAAGTCGAAGCCAGATGCCGTGGTTTTTTTCTTGCTCTTCTTGTTACCGCCAAATGATGACCAGGTGCTGTCGAGCCCGTCAACGGATGTATCCTTCGTGCCTTTGGTCACGTCCATCGTATCGGTGCCTCCGAGATCCGCCCCACCCGTGTCCCACTTACTAGGCGTATTCCAGCTGCTGCCCCAACCGCCGAACCCGAAACTTGACCCGGATTCTTTAGTACCTGTGTCAACCCCGAAATTTAGGTCCAGCTTAGGAGTATCGTCGAGGCTGATGTCATCAAAATTGCTCGAAAAGCCGTTTAGAGCAGCTGGAGGTTCGGGAATGGTCTCGGTCTGTGGGAGACATCAATCAGCTAGAGACTCCACTGATAAATTGTTTCGATTTACCTTTTCCTTCTTGCTCTTTTTACCTTTCTTTGCCGTAGTGGAGAATCCGCTCCAATCATCGGCGGGATTTGCATCTCCGCCATTGGCCCACGATAAAGGGTCATCACCACCCACAGCATCAGCTTCGTCCTTCTTTCTCTGTTGTTCCTCCTCCTTCTTCTTTTCCTCCTCCTCGGCAGCCTTGCCTTTCTTACCCTTTTTCTTCTTATTGCCCGTATTCCAGTCATCGCCGCCGCCGCCGTCATCTCCTGCCCCACCGTCTCCGTTATCACTGCCACCCCCACCGCCTCCTCCAGCGTTTTCTTCCCCCCCCCCACCTTCATCCTTGTTGCCTTCGTCGCCCGAATCCGCCCATTTAGCCTTGTCCGCCTGTTTTGCCTGCTGCTTCTTCTTTTTAGTGCCTACCTGATGAAAATTTGACGAGTCGCCAAAATCAATCATGCTAGGTGTAATAGGGTTGAGGTGTAACTTCAAGTCCTTCCTCTGCCACCCAGGAACGACGTCGTGTTCGTTATGCTGTCGATCTAACTTAGCAATGGGTTTGTAGGTTGGAGGCGCATCCGCGATTGCGTCAGTATACGACGGTGGGGGATCGGATTCCGAAAGGTATGTATGCTGTTCAAGGTCGAAGGGAGATAGGAGTGCCAGAGTAATAAGGTCTTCATGCACTTGATCAGGCCATTGAGACTGCTGTAGAGATTAGATCTTCACCGTAAAGCTAGCGGCAACTAATATTCATAGCAATTGAGCCCTCTTCGAACAGAGAACCAAAGCAAGGAAAGTCGAGGCTCGTAACAAGGGATTGTGGACTCTTACCCAACTTAATGGTGGCGTGGCGGGTTTACACGTCCTCCCCCGCTCCATGCATACGCTATCACACCGCTCTCGCGAACCCAGAAACATATAACCAGCTTTCTCTCCGCCATCATCCAAACCAATCCTCAGTCGGGGGTTCCTTAATTCGGGCGATTCGCTGTCGCGGTGAGCGACGCAATACGGCATGGCAGACGCTGCTGCCATTGTGAAGGTTCCGTCTGCTGATTCGAGATATCCAAGGCGAGCTCATCGAAGCAACGGGAGACGATAAGACAGTGCGAGAAACCGAGTACAGATGTGGAGACCCAGGCAATTGATGGAAAGGAAGTACAAAAGACCTCCCAAGGGACAGCACGAGTCCGAATAATGGGATGATGAAGAGCCTGGTTATTGTTTGATCCTATGCAGATGCGCGACTGCTGTGGCAGCTATGTACTCTAGGGCGGCAAAAGTTCGGTCACAAGCTCTCTGCTCTGTAGACCCCTGTCGAACTTGGTTTGTGTATCGTGGCAGACCTAATCCAAGGAACAGCGGTCCCAATCGATTACTTGCCGCAGCTCTTCGGGGTTTTCGTCGCAATTACCCAAAAACTTCCATTGTTTAAACGATGAAGGACACATAAGGAGGGACATATAATATGAGGTTGTACAAAGTTAGACTTTGGCGGAAGTTTTCGCAGCGCCATACGATTGGTCTTCTTCCGCGGTTTAGGTGCAGATTACATCCTATTTGCCATGGTAAGAGCTCATACGCATCTTCCCCTTGTCACAAGTCTACGCCGTGACCACGAACATTATTGGCGTTCCACAGAAGTGTCCCTTACCGAAAGTAGTAGTGAGCTGCCGGTGCTCAATGTGCAAGCCTGAGAATCATCACATATTAAATCAACAGATGAATCCATACGATTAAATACCAAGGGGGCAATCTTGACCCTTTTATGAACTTTGATATAATTTCTATATCTGCCTTCAGCGCCGGTAACCTTAGTCTACAGAATCCCATCACGTTAACTTAGCACAATGACCGCCTTGCAAAATGTGTATTTGAGTACTTCCTCCGGCCATTCCTCGTGTAACCGTGCAAACACCTGCAATGATATAGCCTCTGTGGGCGTCCTCCCCAACGCCTTCGCAAAATATCGATCATGCAAAGTCAAAGAATTCTTCACCATTTCCCATCTTGCCTCCCACTCGCATTTAAAATGTTTTCCAAATTACATAACCTCAGTAGAAAGGCCTACTCCTGCTTCACAACAAGACCATTCGCTTGCCCGTTGCTCTTGTAGAGCTCTGGTCCAGAAGACGGGTCTTGCGCGGACGGTGCTGAATCAATCGCTGCAAGCCGATCGTACATACTTCTTACCTGGGCGCCTAGGGTTCCGGGGTTTGGCCAATAGGTAGATACGAAATCCCTAAAACTTACGTCAGCCTGCTCAAAAATGAACTGGGTCTCTTGAATAAACTTACCAGAAAGACCCTTCCATACTATTAGGATCTGATTTGGATTCCGAAGCGACCAAGTTCTTCACAAAATCTCCAATCTTTACAAGCTCTTCACGCAAGAGCTTTGCACGTTTGACCTTGTCCGGCACGCCATCTTTCGTAGCGCCTCTCACAGCCTCTAGGCTTCCTTCGACAGGTTTAAATAACATTCTCATAAGCTTTGTGTGACTACCATCAGAGATGGCGTCATAATAGGCATGATCAGTGCTTCGGCGATGCTGATGAGGAGACTGATGGTGTTTAGGGTCTTCATGCCTCAGGTGTTCGCCACTTGAGCGAGGTCGCATGTCGGGTCTGGGTGTGTGACCATGGCGCTCCCCGTTTGAGACCCGTCGTTCAATGCTGTTGCGATGTCCATGACGACCCGTGTCACGGTGGCCCTTCCGAACCGATGACGGTGCTGGTGATGCAGAAAAAGCCGGTCTGCCTTCATTCCCCCTCGCGTACATCCCATTCTTCTTGTTGTTCCTATGATGATTTTCAACTGCACGTTTTGCAGCAAGATTCTGCCCGTTACTCGTCTTTTCCTTGAGAACCGAAAGGAGATAATCGGCTCGGCGTACAAGATGGACCGCTCCTGGCGATTTCACACCTTTCTCTTCACCCTTGTTGCGTTCTTCTTTCTTCTCCACACGGTGCTCTTCAAGAAAGAATTTATCCACCAGAGCAAGATCGGGGTCGTCACGAATCTGCACCCAAGCGCCATAACCGTGCCGTACAATACCGACACAAAGCATACCGTCCTCACGTGCACCCCAAGGACATGAGTATGTGGCACCTTTCGACGCCTCCGGAATGCGAAAGCTTTTCGGATCTGCAGATTGCTCCGTGACGTCTTTCAACATTCGCATTTCGCTTGGACGTTCGATGATTGTTTCAGCATTGATACGTTTCACGCCCCGATAGTCGAAAAGGACCGCCTTCCGGTCTTTCTTAGTCAGAGCCTTGTTGTGCTTTCGCTCTAAGGCTTCAATCCGGTCTTGTTCTTCTTTTAGGAGTTTGGCGGCAACACCTGTGATCTCTTGAAGAGCTGATCTTAGAAGCTCCCGATCTCTTGAAACGAGCCGAGCATCTTGCACGAGTTCGTCCCCTCGATCGTCGATGGAGCCGTATCGTAAGAACCCACGGATGAGGTTGCGAACCTCTTTCTCACTTAAAGGTCGTTTTGGGTCTTGTCCAGGTCGCTGATCGGAGTCGTCAGCCGCAATTTCAAGAGCTGAAAGGTCTCTTGCGCGTTTTTTAGCCGCTCGTTCTTCGCGATCTTCATCGGCCTGCTTTCTCTTTCGAGGAGCATTCTGCTGGATGACATCGGCAAGGTATTGTTCATCGGCCTGCTTTTTTTCCTCGGCCTTAAGTTTTTCAAGTTCGTCTTTTGGAATAATCTGGTCCCACTCTAGATCAAGCTTGACGTCCATGTACTCGAAGCTTTTCAGAAATTCTTCGCCACCATCGGCAGCGATACCTTCTGGCTGTTCCGTTCGATGCTCTTCAGCATTTTCCAAGACGGAGTCAATGTCGAGCTCCTCAAGCTTTTTCTGGTTACCAGATTGATCAAACATCTTCTGCCCGCGCTTTTTGAGAATCATGTTGATGTCTTCGGACGAGCTCGGTTCTGCGACGCTCTTGCCAATTCGCGCCATTTTATCGGTTAGTTCTTTTGCATCTTTGTCGGTGACACCGCGTTGGATTGTGATGAATTCCAACATTAGCTTGTTTCGCGCTCGTTCAAGGACCTCTTCCTCTACAGTCTCCTTTGAGACAAGCCTATAGATACTGACAGGCTTGGTTTGTCCAATGCGGTGTGCACGTGCCATTGCTTGAAGGTCAGCCTGAGGGTTCCAATCGGAGTCAAATAATACAACTGTGTCGGCTGTCATCAGATTTATGCCCAGTCCTCCAGCTCTCGTCGATAATAGAAAACAGAAATCATTACTCTCTGGAGCATTAAAGTGGTCGATGGCCATGCGTCGGGGTCCGGCTGCGATAGTACCATCAAGACGCTGGAATTGATGGCCTCGTAGGTGAAGATAATCGCCGAGTATATCAAGCATCTTGACCATTTGACTGAAGATCAACACACGATGATTGTCCTTCCGCAGCTTCGTGAGTAACTGATCAAGCAGCATCATCTTGCCGCTGCTTGTTATTAGGGCTTTGAGGATTTCCTCACGTGATTCGCTGCCGGCCAGAATGCGCTCTTCGGCGTTGGGAAACATGAAAGGATGATTGCTTGCCTTCTTCAACTCCATCATGATGTTTAACAAAGACTGCTTTTGGCCTTTGGCACCTTGATTTAGAGCAGTGTAGTTACGTGTGAGGATGTTCTTATAGTACTCAAGCTGAACATCGGATAACTCGACCCGTATTATCTTTTCTGTTTTGGGTGGTATGTCATTCTCCACTTTGTTCTTGGTTCGGCGGAGCATGTAAGGTTGGATGGCCGTAGTTAGTTCAGAGATTTTTCGGCCGGCTGCCTCCGATTGGAGGTCCATGTTTTCCTCGATGGTGATTGCTCCAGGCATAAGAAAGTCCATCAACGCGGACAACTCTCCAAGTGTGTTTTGCATTGGAGTACCGGTAATTAAAAGACGACTGGGAGCCTTGAAATCGAGTAGCTTGGCATAAAGTTGTGACTCCCGATTCTTCAACCGATGTGCTTCGTCAATGGCCATAAACTGCCATTTTATTTTTGATAAGTGACCGGCATCAGCAAGTATGTATTCGTAAGTAGTAAGCAGGACATGAAACTTGGGCTTCTTCCAATCCTCATCAACAATGAGCTCGTGTTCCCGAATTTTCCCTCGAGACGTTTCGTTGCCGTTGTAGACCACGTAATTGATGTCAGGGGTCCAGTTGTCAAGCGTCTCAGCCCAGGCAGGCATGGTGGAAAGAGGAACCACGACGATGAAGGGTCCTTGCTGCTGTCTATCGTGCCGAAGCCAGTTCATAAAGGCAACCGTCTGCACTGTCTTTCCTAGACCCATTTCATCTGCAAGGATGACGTTCTTGCTCTTGCACCAATTGAATGCCAAGAAGTTTACGCCTTTTATTTGAAATTCACGCAGCGTCCCGTGCTTGATGTACTTGGGCTGCTCTGATATTTTGTGGAATGGCCGTCGTGTAGCAGGGTTAGACTCGGTCTTGTTGGACTGTGGAAGTGACGAGGTTCGATCAAGGTAGCGGTCTATCCCAATTTGCGCAATACTGCTGACCAGAGTACCTTTTTCCCATGTGCACGAGTCATAATATAGCCCTCTCCCTATTGACGTTAGCATACCTATCCTGGTTGTTAGGGGATTACGGCATACATTTGACGAGGTATTCAGTGTCTCCATCCTCGTCTAGTTGCTGGCCGATAACACGTTCGACTTTGACATAATCGTTGAGAGCATCGGCATCACGCTCGCGATCCAAGCTCCATTTCTCTTTCTCTTCTGGTGGAATACCACTATCATATGTCATGTGGATATCTTCCTCCACAACCTTCCGGAAGTAGTTATCCAGTCTTCGGATACCACGATAAGACGCCAAAGCCCCGCTTGTCTCCCACGTAGCATGAATGTGTGCTTTTCCTTGCCATTTGATCTGCTCATGTCGTGATTAGCAGAATGAACCGGAGATAGTTGGTGTTATTAAGGTAAAGCTGCCACTGACCTTGTACTCGAAGTCCTCTTTGGCAGGAATGGTGATTTCGGTGCCTGTGGAAGGGTAAGACTGTGCTCTAGGCTTGACAATCAGACAAAGCTCACTTCTGTCCTCACGTAATCTATGCTTCAAAACAGCGTCGATGGCTGGGGTATCTTCGTCCGGTGCAGTAACCCAGTAACCCGGGGTAAGAATGTTTTCGTCATCGTCAAAGGGATCCTCATCATCTTCGTTGTAATTGGAGACCTTTGCGGCTCTGCGAGTTGAGAAGCGAACCTCTCCATGCTGTTGCTGACCATTGTTCATGGTGAAAGTCCGGTTTCGAGATCCACCATAAGCGTCATCTTCCGAATCAAAGTCGGACAGCGACCGTGCGGAAGGTGTAGGTCGTTTCGATGCTATGGAAGGATACAACATGTCAGTCTATCTGGAAAGGAAAGCTCTGCCCAACCTCCGTGTATAGTAGACCAAACAGCGCGTACCTAGATTCGAGGTGTTATGTTTGCGTCGCTTGCGTGGGCTGCTCTGCATATCTGAGCCAGATCCATCATCTTCGGAATCACTATCAATCTGAGGGACTGTTAGTAACACCGACGAACATATTACGAATGATTGCGCTCACTATTCGACGAGACGGACGAGCACGACCCTATGCAGAATCGCTTTAGCACGATAAACATGTGTCACGCAGACCATTACCTACACTGCGTCGAAGACCATAAAGCTCGGGGTTCTCTAGTATATATTCTTCATGTTCAGCTTCAGCCTTTCGTTTCCCAGTTCTCCTTGAGTCTTGGGAAGATGAACGAGCATCACCGGGACTACCTGCATCAGCAGGCGGTGATGTTTCCATATCGTAATCAGCATCATCGGAACCGACTGCATCTTCTTCATGTAATGAGTCAACGCTACCAGTTGGACCGAGACTGTTCCCGTTGCGGTCTTGCCTGCTGGCTTCGGAAGATATGCTCGTAGCAATGGGGGGATCGATAGCATCGGAGAGGTCGCTCTCGCTCGCGGATGTCATGGCTTCAGTGGTGTGGAGATTGTTGGAAGGTGGTGATAAATGCCCGTTCGAGTACGGAAGGGTAGAAGTTGAAGCAGAGGCTGGTCGATACATTAGGCTACTCGCTGGATGACGGCAGTATTAGCATTGAAGACTATAGACAAGTCGCAGAAAGTTCGGAGTGTGGGCAAAAGAATTCGACAGCTTATGCGACCTGGAATCTAGCTCTAGTGGGCCAAAAAGCCTGGACCATAAGAGACAATCGTAAAATTTGATGATGAGATGGGTATGGATGATGAAGTTGATGAATAGCAATGAGCGAACAATAGGAAATCCGGCGATTTGGAGACAGGTCCGCTGCATTGGAGAGTCTGGCCAGATGACAAGCGATGCTTATGAGAGCACGTCAAAGTAGACACAGTAGAGTTATATGTGGGTTGTGGTAATAGTCTGAATTGAAGGTGATGGATGAAGAGCGCCGGATCGATGGATATGGTGGCCTATGGAGACCTTGCAATTCTGTGTAGGACGAGGGACAATATGTTACTTACAAGCCATAGCTAGGAGAGCCTATTCGGAGAAGTTTGAAGGGTGTCTTCGAGGTATTATGGGTGTAGGGTTGAATATGGGCATGAGAAGGTGGTTAAGTGACGGTACCACAATGAAAGTACGTTCGCCAATTCCAGTTCCAACACTAGTTTACGTAAGCAACACACTAAGCCCACCACACCAAAGAGCCCCAGTGCCCCACTAATGGTCGTTAAATGCGTGAATGCTGCGAGGTGTGTTAAAACTGTCTTTGTGCTCAACACGGTTTTGCTTCCAGAGCGCCAACTGATCTTGAAAAGTCCTGCGAATTGTGCCAGGAAAGAACAGAAGGATCAAAAGGGTACTTTGCTTGTCGGGGCGCAAGCACGAGGCACATTCTCTAAAAGTCATACTTTTCTGGCTTAGTTGCCCACAGAGCAACACTAGGAATTTTCTTCCTAAAGCCCACAACAATGTCGGACAAGTTGACTCGGTACGTATTAAGAGAAGATCCAGATATCTATTGACGACCTTTCCAACTTCGTTCTGACCTCTATTAAAGCATCGCTATCGTCAATAATGACAAGGTACTCATCCGCGCCCTCCAACACACAACAGGCATCACCATGCTGACTGGTTCTATTTAGTGCAAGCCAAAAGTGAGAAAACACATCTATTCCTCTCTATCCGAACGCCACTGACCAATCCTAAGAAATGTCGACAGGAGTGCAAGAAATCATGCCCTGTCGTACGGACGGGCAAGCTCTGCATCGAGGTCACCCCAGAATCGAAGATCGCCTTCATCTCTGAGCGTCTTTGCATCGGATGTGGTATATGTGTGAAGAAATGTCCTTTCGGGGCTATCAACATCATTAATCTACCAACAAATCTCGAGTCCCAAGTCACCCATCGATACTCAGCAAATAGTTTCAAACTACATAGGCTACCAATGCCTAGGCCGGGACAAGTGCTGGGTCTTGTAGGAACAAATGGTATCGGCAAGAGTACTGCGTTGAAGATCCTCAGCGGGAAATTGAAGCCGAATCTTGGCAGATATGACAATCCACCGGACTGGGAAGAGATATTGAAATACTTTCGGGGTTCTGAGCTTCAGAGTATGCATGTAGCGACACAGATGGGAGCCATGCTGACACTCGATAGACTACTTTACAAAGATCCTGGAAGATGATCTCAAAGCTGTTGTCAAGCCGCAGTACGTGGACCAGATACCGAAAGCCGTCAAAGGTCCCGAGAAGAGTGTGGAAACGCTTTTGAAAGCACGAGCACAGATGGACAATATTGACGAGATTTTAGAAGTTCTTGGTAAGTGGTTGAGGATCTAAACTTTGCTTGGACTAATAAAGCGCAGAGTTGAAGCAGGTCCTGGACCGGGATATCAACCTACTGTCAGGGGGAGAGCTTCAACGATTTGCAATCGGAGCTGTATGCGTCCAGCAAGCTGATGTGTGAGTAGTGCCAACAATCTATGCTAGAACCAACTCACGATTTTGTCAGGTACATGTTTGACGAGCCATCGTCCTATCTCGACGTCAAACAACGTCTGAACGCTGCCAGGATAATTCGAGGTCTGCTCCGTCCAGACGACTACGTGATCGTAGTCGAGCACGACTTGTCAGTCTTAGACTACCTGTCTGATTTCATCTGTGTACTCTACGGCAAGCCGGCGGTGTATGGTGTTGTCACTCTACCCGCCTCCGTCAGAGAAGGCATTAACATCTTCCTTGACGGCAACATCCCCACCGAGAACTTGCGTTTCCGAGAAGAGTCCCTGACCTTCCGAATTGCCGAGTCCGGGGATGAATTCATGGTGGACAGAAATCGAGGCTACAGCTATTCAGCCATGCAGAAAACCCTGGGCGGCTTCCATTTGAGTATTGAAGCAGGACAGTTTACAGACTCCGAAATCATCGTCATGATGGGTGAAAATGGAACCGGAAAAACGACATTCTGCCGCATGCTCGCCGGTGCTGAAAAGCCTGATGGCACGGGCTCCGTTCCTCAAATGAACATCTCTATGAAGCCTCAAAAGATAACCCCCAAATTCCAGGGCACTGTCCGCCAGCTTTTCTTTAAGAAAATCAAGGCAGCTTTTCTAAGCCCGCAGTTCCAAACCGACGTCTACAAGCCCCTTAAGCTTGAAGACTTCATCGACCAGGAAGTCCAGAACCTTTCTGGCGGTGAACTGCAGCGTGTCGCGATTGTCCTTGCTCTGGGAATTCCAGCGGATATCTATCTCATTGACGAGCCTAGTGCTTATCTTGACTCCGAACAGCGTATCATCGCCGCTCGTGTAATCAAACGATTCATCATGCATGCGAAGAAGACGGCGTTTATAGTCGAGCACGACTTTATCATGGCTACCTACCTCGCTGACAGGGTCATCGTCTTCGACGGACAGCCTTCAGTCAATGCGAGGGCTAATACCCCCGAGAGCTTGCTGTCTGGCTGCAACAAATTCTTGAAGAACCTTGATGTCACTTTCCGCCGCGACCCCAACAGCTTCCGACCCCGTATCAATAAGTTCAACAGCCAACTAGATCAGGAGCAAAAGCTTAACGGCAACTATGTAAGCCCCCTACCCCATCTGTCTCCACTCTTTCGAATTCCCTCCACTAATAAATCTTCCCTCCCCACAGTTCTTCCTCGAAGACGATAGTTAAGACGTCCTAAAGACCAATCAAAACAACAAATGCAATTCATTAGCGTCTGGCGTTGGTGAAAACGATGGGAAACAGCGCGGAGCAGGCCTCCCTGATAACGAGGCATGCTCCGATGAAGACGATGATAAAGATGACTAACCCTGGCGACGGCAGTCTATCTCCTGCATCTCTCCAACAAGGAGGGACGTGGTTCAAGCAAGATGACTGCCGTCAAGGAGCATCTGGATAAATACGAGATTAAGCTACGAGTTAGGCCATCACTGCATGCGAATATTTGATGGTTTAGGTCGTGTTGCTTAGGTAGATAACACTTGCTGGAAATACTACAGAAGTGAACAGATTCTCACAGAATCCTTCAAAAGGCATCGACGATCAAAATACACGTGAAGAAGAGTGCAAGTGAACAAGTACAAAGACACTATGATTACGGTCTCATGAGTCTTATCGCTGACGACGTACCTGCAAGTCCAGGACAAACTGTCTCCCATCGCCCATTCCCCGCCAGTGTAGGCACCTTAGAGTTCGAACTAGCAACCGAGTAGCGAGACCGTCGCAAAAATAGTGAGATACTGACCTCGCTTCCCGGCCACGCCGCCTCACCCCCAGATTTCTTCTCTCACCTCAGCCCCTTTTTCTTCCTCAAATTGCAGCCCCGGACTATCTGCCCCACTCACTCATCCTCTACCATTTCCCCCTCCTCACTTCCGCTCCTCAATCCCGGCTCCTCCTCTTTCGGTGGTGGCACCATAGTCTTCTCCACCTCCGGCGTCCTCTCCCTCCTCCTTCTCTCCCTACTCCCTTTCTCCCTCTTAATCCTCTTTCTCCCACTGCCCTCGCTCCCATCACTCTCCCGCCTCCTCCTGCCGCCCCTACTCTCCCTCCCCTCCCCATAGTCCAACTCATCCCTACTCCCTCTAACCCGATACAGCCTCTCGCGCTCCTCATCCCTCTCACGGCGATCGCGATCGTAGTGGCTGAGACGACGGGGAGGGTCATCTGCGTGTCGGCTTGAAAGACGTTCATGTCGGTCGCGTGGAGGAGGCGGGGAGAGACCAGTGATGCCTGATTGGCGGTATTGACGCTCTCGATCGGCCATGGCTTTGCGGCGGTCGGCTTCGTAAGCGTCGAGCTCGGGGGTACGACTGCGGCCGCCGGTGGGAATGTGTCTGTCGACTGAGCGGCGAGGGTGGTGACCGTTGCGGAGATCGCGGTCACGATCGCGTTTGGAAGCGTGGGTTTTCTCGCGTTCCTTTTCGGCATCGTCTTCTTTTTCTTTGAGGCGACGGATTACTTTATCGAATGCTTGGCGGCGCAAGTCATCGGAGTCGAGAGCTTTGAATTCGTCGAAGTGGGCGATATGCGGACGGATGGAGTCCCAGGTCGAGGTTGCAGTGACGAGGTTTTTGTCTAGGTGTTTGATTTTGGAGCGGAGAGCATCAATCAGACGGCGCTGTTGGCGCTCTGAGGCGTGTTTGTCGTCTTCGGTGCGGCGAAGGACTTTCTCGTGGAGGCGATTGAATATCAGGGTAAGGGTGTCCTGGGGAATGGCGGCGGTTCGGCGGTCTGTGTGCATAACTTGTAGGAAGTCTGAGACAGTGGTTTTGGGGGTTATTTCGTAGCGTTTATCCTCTAGAACATCGTAGACATCGTTTCTAACTAGGCGCAGTGCTCGTTCTTCTTCCTCCACCATGTCCCAGAAGAGGTCAAGAGGAGTCGACCCTGACTGACCAAGCAGAGCTACGTACTTGGGGTCTTCGCTGATCTGTGCGAAAACTTGCATCCACTTCGTACCTGCTTTGATCTTGCCGGCTGTCTTCAATCCATTGAGCAAATCTAGGAATCTATCCCTATTTTGCCGTTCCTTTCTTGTTTTTGAGTTCTTCTCGCGTTGGCGTTCGTCATTAAAAGTACGTTCAAGAGACTTTATATGGTTCTCGAAAGCTGTCAAAATGTCTGACTTGCTAAGGGTTTTGAATTTGTCATCACCTTGGAACTTCTCATTTGCCTGGATGGTATCGTGCGCTTCAGCCCACCGTGTGTAGGGCTCCAAATCAAGCCCCTTCATTATACCTACCAACTCATCCATGGCAGACTTACGGGTAATAGCCTCACGCTCGATGTTGGATTTCTTAAGCTCGATGATGTATTCCTCAAACAGTTTTCGCCTCTCAGTATCATCATTGGTGGATCTGAATATGGTCTCGCCTTCGATAATAGGTCGTGCCGTTTTCCACCGCGTGTAATGCTTAATCTCTGGATGACTTCTCAGCATAGTACCAAAGTCTGCTCGGAGCTTGGCAAGCCTCTCCTTCGCTCGGTCTTTCTCCTGCATTCGGACTTCTACGGCATACTTCTCGAAAGCAGTCTTGCGATCCTTAGGATCTTTCAAAGCTCTGTATTGCGGATCTTTGATCGTAGCCCGCATTGTCTGCTCCCACGTCCAATCGGGCTGCACATTTGAGCGCCGTAGCAGTTTGATGAAAGCTGCTTCCCCTTCTTCGAAGGTCGAGTAATCTGGGTCTGTTTGTTGTGCGCCCAATGCGGCGCCTCGAGATCCGTTGATATCCGTCTGACCATAGCCGATCTGGCGGTCAGGACCTACACGCTCACCATAGTCATCTCTATCGCGCTGATTTGAGAATGAAGAGAAGGTGCTGGTTCCGCCAGCAACGAATTGTTGAGCTCTAAGGACTGTTAGTCATACCAAGGCAGAACAAAAAGGTATCTTACGGTACAGCGGGCCTTGGTGTAGGGGCAGTCTGCGCAATTGCAGTTTTGTAGACCTCTGGCATCTCCCACGAGCTCTGCTTCGACTCCGTGTTGTACCAGTACTTTCTGCCCTCTGGCGTAGTATGCTCCTTCCATGGCTGGTTGGCAAGAGCTCGCTGGTTCTGTCAGCATGAAAGGAAACTTATCAAAACAGACTCGACTCACCTCAGCAGGGCCCATAAGCTCCAAGGGTTTTGTCCATTGCGTTACTTTTGTCTGGGTATTGTAGTAATACACTCTACCGTCCTGTGTACTGGCCTGACTCCATAACGCAGGTGGTCCTGCGACACCATTGATACCGTTCATGTTGCGTGTGCGCTATCGTCACCTCGAATGATTAAGGGGCGTTCTGCAAGCGTTGATAAAGTGCGAAGCAGTGCCCTGCTGTACGGAGGTAGAGAAGACCCCGAGCCAATTTTTGTTCCACTTGCGGCTCGGCGGGCACATGCCGTTGCCAAGACTCCCATCGACTCAGAATGTCCGACTTTCGACAACACAAATGTCTAACGAATTTATGGATACTACAAACTTCATAGACAATTCAGTTTTAGACGTTATTGTACCGCAGGCTTCACATATCGATGTAGAAGAGCTTCTAAGCTCCGCAGTAGATCAGGTGCATGGAGGGCTTGATGGTCGCTCTTTGGCAGCGTCTATCCTGCAGCGGGATATCCTGTACTTTGGTAAGAGCTGGGCTTACATTATGTACGAGTCGTTGATCTTACTCATCCATAGGTTCTTGGCAGATGAGTCGATATCAATCTGCGTAGTAATTAGGGTCCCATACCACGATGAACCACAGCTCAAGTCCGCAATTGATCGTCTCAAAATCACTATAGAAGCTCAAGCCTTTGGCCATATTTCTGCCAATTCCACTGGCCAAGGTCCTCAACGAGAGCCTTCTCCGTCTCAAAGCAGAGATGTCATTTGGTCTGGCGCAGTCGATATGTCTCAAGAGCCTATAATTGTTGTTCAACAGGAAGACGATCAGGTGCGAGACCGGCATGTCTTTGTCGTATGGAAAGTTCAGGCCTTTTTAAGTGGGTCAGATACTAGGCGCCACCTTGCCTTAGGTTTGTTGATGATTGTTCAGGTCGTCCGCGAATTCGAATTCAGTCTCCTATGATTACCTTCAAGCCCGTTGCGATCCTTGGGCCCCAACAACCTACAAGTCATGAATTGCCCTTGGATCCTTATCTGCCTGATTGCACTCCCCAATCTGTTAACTTACTCGAGTCACTAAAGGGCGATCCTAGCTTACGCGGCTCAGCGCCGCGGCTCCCATCCTCTAGACTTTCTCGCAGTGCCTCTACAGCCGCTAGTTTGAGTTTCAGAAAGCAGGCTTTAACAGTAGCTGCTCAAAGACCTTTTCGTGCAATACCGGCAATTTCAGCGAGGGTGCGGTATACGAGATCTAAGGGTGATGGTGGAAAACCTACTATCATCGCTTCTTTAGACATCGAATCCGCGCCGTTCTTTGATAACGAAGTCACAATCACCATTGTTGACATTATTCTTACGGAAGGTTTAGCAGTGGATCTGAGTGGTGGTCATGCCTTGACATTGCCAATGACCTGCCGGCCTAGAGACAACCTAGTCTTCTTATTCCGACTAACGCCAAATGGAAGCATCTCTGACGGGTCCAATTCCAATCCCAGGACTCTAGATATCAAGATAGATGCGACAGTGCTTGTTTCCGATGTCTGTCACGCTCGTATCGAAATGCGATGGAAAGCCGGAGTAGACTTCTCAACAGCTCTAAATCCGAGTTACGGTACTCCTAATCAGCCGATGCAGCGAAACAAAAGACCTGCTAGTCTTCCAGTACCGCCTGTACCTGTTAACGGAAATAGCATGCCAGCAGCACCTCACGCAACAGGATCTCAGTCCGAAGCTGGGGTGAGTCCGCAACGATCTCTGCCAAACTTAGTGAATAATCTTAGTGTCACGATAACTCTCACTGCGCCAAGAGACGTGCACGTAGGAGTGCCATTTTCCTGGGCTATCTTTGTCGTGAATCGCTCAAGCATATCGCGGAAGCTCGCCATCATGGTGATTCCGAAGAGAAGAGGAAATGATCTCAGGGACCATATTTCGAAGCCGTCATCCTCTTCGGCTGCCGGCTCTATAAAGATGGGCAACATTAACGCTGTTCTCGACGAAACACATCTGTATGCTATGCAGAGAAATAATCGCTGCGACACTGTCCCAATTGTGAGCCTGAGCCCGGATGTTAATTTAGGGTATGTTGTTTTCGAGTCACTTGCCAAGATAATACTACTGATACGTTGCAAAGGCTTCTAAATCCAGGGTTTTGTCGCAACACGGAACTCAAATTCCTTCCTTTGGCTAAGGGCATCTTATCTATTGAGGCAATCCGGGTAATAGACATGGCTACAAATGACTCAATAGATATTCGAGACCTGCCCGATATTGTGGTAGAGGAGCGGTTGGTTGATGACTAGAAAGGCTTACAATCCATTAATGTCTAGTAGTGGTGGATGATCTGACTACAAGATCTACGCCGTGTTGTATAGTACATGTCTAGCTTCAGCTGCCCGCGTCCTTTTTTAAACCCGCTGGCTCTGCCTGTTGCCTAGACTCAGCCCGTCTGCTGCCTAGAAGTATCACTTTCGGTACCCGGGGCTTTTCAAAAAAACAATAGGCATTTGCTTGTTCAAGTTGTTTTTCAATAAAACACATCATCTACTAATCACACTACTAGTCACTTCACCGTTGTCGGGTCCATCAGATTAATGGCATACAATTTGGCCTGACAGTGCATTGAAAAGCAGTTTGGAAAGTGGTTTGGCCGGAATCATTTCCCAATACAAGAATATTGTCTTTTAAAGTATTTACATCTAGACAGCGGTTGGGTGGAAGCCAAAGAGCATTGCAATCCTTACGTCTCACCCACTCCCCCCTGACATTTGTTAAGGATGATGCATCAGCCAGATCCCGTTTATATGGAGAAAGATTGAGAGAAGATGATGGGACCTCCAGAAGTCTCCCGTCCATTTCCGGCTGTGACCCATCCGTACTGAAGGAGTGATGTCCATTATGGTCATGTTCAATTTGGTGGATTGAGATCTTTGCTTTGATGTCCTAGGGTCTAATAATTTTATCCCAGGATGCAGAGGCCAGAAACTGGCAGTAAGGCGAGAAGACGACCGCAGTGACGAAATTTATATCTCAAACCCGTCCGTTACTATTTCTCGCTACCAGACAACCTTATATTTCCCGGCGTGAAAAACTTCATATATTCGACGACTCTGCATCGGAAATTTTCCTCGAATTCAACATCTTGACAAGTATTCAAACTCGTTGAAGCACTCAAGCTGCATAGTCATACTCAGCTCCGAAAAGCTTTTCTCACTTCTTCGTTAACATCCAAGTCAATCCCATCAGCGACTCAGGAATTGCTGACCTCAACTGAGAAAAGACGGACGTGATCAGAAACTAAATCTCGTCTTTTCTACGCGAAGATTAAGAACCAAAAACCAATGTTTATTGCTTCAAATGCATTTATCTTCATTATCATATAGTTGCATGCAAGAATGAAATCTTATAAATAAGTAATCGTCTTAATAATTTGAAAGATATTAATGAATTATAGATCTCAATCATTATATTATTAAGCTGTAAAAACTTGTCAGTCGGTATGATCACAATCGCTTGCGGGAGCGACCAAGCTCGAAATCTTGCCTAGTATGCGATAATTAAAGATGATTCACAGTAGGTAGCAATGCCTGATTAGTGCAGCCGTTTTGCTCGATATTGTAGAAAGTCGAACTTCTAGTCGAGTCTCACAAGCTAATCAGGCTTTGCTGGGTCGAAGAGTCAGGTTCGATCCTCATGAGATTCGTTTTCTCTCGTAGGCTCACAGCTGTATATTCAACTATACAGGTCTAAGATGTCAACATATTGCGAGATAGTTGCAACAACTTGTCAATTTTCGAGAAACCTCACTGCGAAAGTACACTTCGATTGATCCCCGGAGATTTATACGGCGTGGAAACACGGCCTCGATGAAGGAGAGAAGAATTGTCAGAGCTGGATACAGCCATAGAAACAGAAATGACAAAAGCAGTAGACAAGAGGTTATATGTTAAGAACATGAGTGAGAACATGGCATGAGCTTTGCAGATGAGGCTCTAGTTTTAGATCCATGATAATCAGTTTCAACTTCTCTCTGAGCGTCGTCGTCTAACCTTTATGAGGTCAACATGATATGAGTGAGTAGCAGGAACAAGAAGAGAAACACAACAGAGAATAATGACCAAGTGGAGTGAGCGGGGCCTGAGCAGTGATTGAGCAGTGAATGAGCAGGGTGAGCAGAGTGAGCAGAGTGAGCAGAGGGTGAGAAGTGCCTGAGCAGAGCAGCGGGGGTTAACTAACACAACCTGGAGGGAAAGCAGTTTTTTGTACAGTAAGCCACGTGCCACTCTACGTGCCTACTTAAATAAGCCTTACGGTTCGTAGAAAGCACCTGGTCCATCATGTCCTCTATCAAAGTTCCTTTGGAGCAGACAGCATTCTGTGACTGCAGCCGAGCGACTAGTGGAACACCAGTGCTCGGCCTTTTCCGCTGCGATGACTTGAGACACCTGAGAACCGCCTTTCACAGAGATCTTGCTTTACCTTCTATTCATCGTTTGTCTTCGACAGACTTGAACAAACCTCGAAAATTTCCCTAATCTTCCTTACATCCTCCAGCGTTAAGGAGAGCTCTCGAATACCTCAAATACCACCATACCCTGCTTTGCACCACTCAATATACTACTTCGCCTTGGACGAGCGAGTTAAATCGCTAGTGATGATTGAACAAGCAAGGCGGCGGGTTATAAAGACACTGAACAGTAGATATGTGTTTGGCAGAGTGGTGCGTTCCTTTGCCATGATGCGATGACTTCACGAACACAGCTCGAGTGCATCTTTAACTCCGAGTTCTTGGCGGCGCCTCCTCCACAACACCTTGAATGAGCTGACTCTCTGGCACCCTTCCTAGCCCCTATTACATACAGTTATATTCTTACTTGAGATGGCCATCACTTCAAGGCTAATAGCCAAATTCAATTCCTACTACGCCGACAAACCAGGTATGATCCATCTCCTAAACAAGTTGTAAATACGGGAAACCTGACAGTGTTATACAGTCCTTACCATCATGATTACCAATGCCGTATGCATACTACCCAACCCCTTCAATACTCTAGAGACACAATCCTGGACAGTCGCTGAGAATCGTTACTTAAACAGGTCCTCGGAGGCATAGCAGACACAGTGGCACAGTCATTAACGGCCATTCGACTGAAATCAAGCCGAAACCTTCCAGGTCCTGGCAAAGATATCTCTGATGGTATTGAAATGCCTGATTACGACGAGAAGAGCCCTTCCGAAACAACCTCAGTCTTGACTCCGTTCAAGAAATCTCCGCCACCTTTTGACTTCGAAAGGTTGACTCGATTTATGGCTTATGGGTTTATCATGTCACCTATCCAATTCTACTGGTTTGCGTTCCTTTCGAGGTCGTTCCCATTCACGAAGCAGAGTGCTACCCTCCCAGCTTTCCAAAGAGTCTGCTGTGACCAGTTGATGTTTGCTCCATTCGGTAGGCTTTCTTTTAGCTAATAAGAGTCACACTGGTCCTGACGTTCGTACAGGACTGGCGTGTTTCTTTACCTTCATGACGGTTACCGAAGGCGGTGGGAGACGGGCTGTGACTCGCAAATTCCAAGACGTTTATCTACCATCTTTGAAGGCCAACTTCATGCTCTGGCCAGCTGTGCAGATGCTTAACTTCAGGGTTATTCCGCTCCAGTTCCAAATTGTAAGTCCCTACTCAAAATGTGCTGCAATACGCACAATAGACTAATATTCATCTCAGCCTTTCGTGTCAACCGTTGGCATTGCTTGGACGGCTTACTTGTCAATGACCAATTCTTCAGATGAGCCACTCGTCACATGAACATTGAGGGTATTAGACTTGCGACGGGTTATAAGGGGTGGGCATCATGAAATTGACTCGCTGGCGTTGGGTCAATCGGACCTCTAGGTGGGAGGTATAAATGGTGTTTTACAGGCGACAATCGGTATCATACCCAGCGTCATGCTCTTGCGGTCACTTGTTCCGAATTGTGGCTATTTGCTTTGGCGTTGCTGTGGATTTCACGGTAGACTCATCGCTGGACTGCATGGTACAAGCCAAGGCTTACTGTGTGAATGATATTCATGGTTTAGACTGCTACCATAACGCTTACATCTGTTCTATGATAACATTTACACCAAATTCTAATGTAGGTGAGGTAGTTAGGTTATCCTGGATGTATATCTCTACGGTCACGAATATATTGTGGTTAGCGAATATAGATACTTGGAGTTGTTTTGCGTCAACCCCTCCAAAACCAAAAACGGTGCCCCACCAGATTTCCTACAAACCTCTTCTGGACTCATTGCTTCTTCCATCCTCGCCATTGACGCTTCTTGCACCCTGATTCAATTACACAAAACCAATCTTCTATTTGTTCCACAATGTCCCTCTCAAACAAACTTGCAATTACGGATGTCGACCTTAAGGGCAAGCAGGTCTTAATCCGAGTACAAATGACCCATTCCCAGCGTTATTACAATCAGAATGTCCTAAGCTAAGCAGTCTTTGTCTAGGTCGACTTCAATGTCCCTCTCGACGGTAACAAAATAACCAATAATCAGCGCATTGTTGGCGCCCTTCCCACTATCAAGTACGCCGGCGAGCATGGTGCAAAAGCCATCATTCTCATGTCTCATCTTGGCCGACCTGACGGAAAGAGGGTGGAAAAGTACTCTTTGAAGCCTATCGTTCCGGAGTTAGAGAAGCTGCTAGGGAAGAAGGTTGAGTTTACGAGTGACTGTGTTGGTAAGGAGGTCGAAGAAACCGTCAACAAGGCTAGTAGTGGGCAGGTTATCCTCTTAGAGAACCTTAGATTTCACGCCGAAGAGGAAGGAAGCAGTAAGGATTCGGAAGGGAAGAAAGTCAAGGCGGATAAGGTGAAGGTGGAGGAGTTCCGGAAGGGGCTAACTGCTCTGGGGGATATTTATATAAGTATGGCAACCCTTTGCACGAGGTATGAGAGATGTAGTAGCTGATCGGTGATAAAAGACGACGCTTTTGGAACAGCTCACCGCGCCCACAGCTCAATGGTCGGTGTTGAGCTCCCTCAGAAAGCTTCCGGGTTCCTCATGAAGAAGGAGCTAGATTACTTTGCGCAAGCGCTTGAGAAGCCTCAAAGACCGTTCTTGGCTATTCTCGGCGGAGCAAAAGTATCGGACAAGATTCAGCTGATTGATAATCTCCTGACCAAGGTCGACAGCCTAATCATTTGCGGTGGGATGGCTTTCACGTTCAAGAAGACCCTTGAGAACGTCAAGATTGGCAATAGTCTTTTCGATGAAGCAGGTAGTAAAACGGTCGGTGACATTGTCACCAAGGCGAAAAAGAATGGTGTCAAGATGGTCCTCCCATGCGACTATGTTACCGCAGACAGCTTCTCCAAGGACGCAAAAACTGGCTACGCCACAGACGAGGAAGGTATTCCAGACGGGTGGATGGGACTCGATAGCGGAAAGAAGACAACAGAGTTGTTCAAGAAAACAATCACAGACGCCAAGACAATCCTATGGAACGGCCCTCCTGGCGTCTTTGAATTTGATGCTTTTGCGAATGGAACAAAAGCCATGCTTGATACTGCTGTGGAAGAGGCGCAGAGCGGAAAGATTGTAATCATTGGGGGTGGGGATACGGCGACGGTGGCTGCCAAGTATGGCGTCGAGGAGAAGTTGAGCCATGTCTCCACGGGAGGAGGGGCGTCTTTAGAGCTGTTAGAAGGGAAGGACTTACCTGGGGTGTCTGCGTTGTCGAGTAAGTAAGGTGAGGCAAGGTTCTTTGTGTACAGGCGGCCTTGGTAATGATGAGGAACACGGCGAAGCTCTAGATTGATTCATGTAAAGTCGTAGACCATGCAGACGACCTTTTCACAGCTTCGTGACCAGAGTCCCCATCCCAAAGGTCTCCTTTAAGCGATAGAACCTTTGGCGATCGTCCTTCGCAGGTTCTCTCCATCTATCATTCCCGAACGTCACCCCTTCGACCTTCACCACCACCATCATGATCTCTTGCCCGCTTTGACCTTCTCCAGTTCCTGCCTGCATTTAAACATCATAGTCAGCCCTCATTTCCTCCAAACAACCGGGTCCCGCTTTATTTCTCCCGTCTTCTCTTCTAAAATACCTCCACCTCTTCACTCTCCCCATCCATCACCTCCCCACACCCCTAAGAAGCCAAAGGACGAAACTCACTTCAACACCTTCGAAAAATCCTCACTCGTATCATCATCATCCCAGCTCTCCTCCCACAGGTGCTGCGTATTCCCGGCCCCTTGCGCTGCTTCTTCCGTCTCTTCTTGCGGCCAATCTGGTGTGCGTTAGCATGCACGAACGTAGTGACTGGCCACATCCGACATTCATTTTCCTTTTCCAAATGTGGATGTAGGGGCAAAGAAAGTGGAAGTAGGGTTTAAACAGAACGCCTACCTTCGACAGGAAAATCCTCAAACTCGTCGTCTTCTTCTAAAGCTGCGGGCTGTTTTTGAGGGGCATCGGAAGAGGTGGTGGGGGGGTTGGAGGAAGAGAGTTTGGTTGTTGGGGCTGCGGGGGCTGCGGAGGCAGACATTGTTGTGCTTTACGGAACAGTGAAGACGGGAAACGGTTTGGATGGTGTAGCGGAGAGCGGTAGTTGCTTGGAGACTTTTGGCTTGAGATGCTTTAAGAGCTCTGAAGAATGCAGGTGGTATGTCGACTCCTCCAAATGGGGTAAGGCGCCGACTGGCCGTTTTTTGGTTCAGCCTTATCAGATCATCCTCTTGATGGATTTTTTTGTATCGTATAAAGAATCTTTGGTTAACGATGTACAAACACCCAATGACAAGTTCAATCAGTGGCCAGCTAAGAGCATCTCGCTGTCTAACCGGCTATAGATCAACAGTTCAAACGTGCAAACGATTTCAGAAGAGAATCTCAATGTTCACGTAATATTTTCATTTCGTTCAGATCATAAAGTAACTGTCATCCTCCTGTTCTTGAGTCGCCTGCCAATTTGATCTTTTCTTACTCCCAGACAAGCTTAACGCATCCCTTTTGAAAGTCTGAGGAATTGGAACATCAAGGTTCTGTGCCCAATTCCACGACCATTCGTGAAGCCTTGTTGATACCGTTAGCAGATGATAGGTTAAGTAGACAGATAAGAGTTGTATTAGGAATTTCTAAGTCCCTGGACGCATCGCCGAGACTATGATTCCTGAGCATAGTGACGGTCGTTGCTGGTCACCCTTACATTTGTCTCGGCCAGTGTCTTATCAAAGCTTTCGTTTCGGTCTTCCCTCGGTATGGGCTAGTCCAGCAAGTAATTCTTCCCTTGCAGCCTTTAATATCTTGGTATCGTGAGAATGTAGCCGCTTGCGGTACGTCTCTCTATGCGTTCTCCAGCTTCTTCAAATAGAGAGCCGCGTGATTTCACATTCATCTGCTGTCGTAATGCCACACTTAGAATTTTCTGTAGCAGTGTCTATCCTTTGGGTGCCACTGGGGTTTCCTCGTGAGGCTTATGTCCGAGCTTAAGTCCGTCGACCCACCATAGCCTAGAGTTTCCGCTCACCTTGTTGATGACATGATTTCACCGCTCGTGCTTCTCTTGAGTCCCCCATGAACCTCTCACTCATGCCTTGTCATATCTGTGCTTCTATGGATATTGCAGTCTTTTGAAAGTCTTGAGGACGCTATTTTCCGTCAATCCCAATTTCCGCAGCGCAACTGAGAGATAGCTGGGCTGGAAAGGCACAATGCTGAAAGGATGGTTCCGCAAAGGCGAGAATACCTCGAGTCAGTCACTGAATTCATTGGCAGAGCCTCAGAGTTGTACGTTCACCGTGTTTTCCAAAAGCTTTAAAGTGTATTAATTTGGACTTTAGTGGAGGCAGCCATGCGAGGTATGACGCATATAACCCTCAGTGAATTTATTGTGCATAAGCTGACATGAAGAATGCAGCGGCACTACATATAATGAATGATGACCTCGAATCGGCCGAAAGTGGGTTAAGCCAGGGCAATTCGGCCTTCCACAAGGTATGAGCATAACCTCGTACAGATGGCCTAGACCGGAGGCTGATCCGTCGCACAAAGGAGAACATACGCTGATGAAGTTCTCTGAGGCATCATGTAGCTCGCAAAGGGGGTGGTTACGTTCCTAAAGGCCACGTTGGGATTTGAGCAAGAGGTCATGCGTGAAGGTGAATCCAGCAGCCCCTGTGTAATCAAGCAGCGAAGCTAGTACTAATCTTGTGAATAGCCTCACAACGTCTTGCAGACTCTGAAGGGACAGCTTCCACGGCCCACCGGCGGGCACAACGAGATCCCAACGCATTCCACTCCGCTATATACCCTATCGGATCAGAATTTGCACTGTGTCACGCCCAATCCCAACTGATGAGTGCAGTCGTTGCTGTGCTTAATGAGAGTCTGACTGAGAGCATCAAAGGCTTCTATAAGCTGCGAAAAGCTTATCTTACGCTTGATGGAATAATCGAAGCCGAAGTCAAATATATGACAGGCAGGAGCAAGACAAGTTTGAATACTTCAGCAAGGAAATCGGTCGACTCGTTGAGGTCAGCAGGGTCAGCGAGGTCGATGAATGCAATGCCAGGAGGCTTCGGGAATAATCAGCGAAGTATGCCAAATGGGTACACGCCTTCAATTCGATCGATAGACGAGGAGCACGCGAGCTGTCTTGCCAATTCGAACGCTAAAGTTACCGCTCCTAAAGGCAAAGTAGTGGACGAAGAAGGAGACGAATTTTTCGACGCTGATGAAGATACAGAAGCTACTGAACATCTAGACACGGATGGTACCGGCGAGAAATTAGCGGATATGTCTTTGAACGGTCCAGGCTCGAATGATCTGCCGTCTTTGACATCACCGATACAAGCCCATGGAATTCTTAATCACGATCCGGATTCGGACGTCTTCGCCAACCCAGTAGATGTTTTCGTACATTCGGGGGCAAATCTCTGCTTCGGGCTTTTACTGCTCATGATCTCAATGATCCCACCCGCCTTTGGCAAACTCCTCTTCATCATTGGCTTTCGCGGAGACAGAGACCGCGGCCTGCGCCTCCTATGGCAAGCCAGCAAATTCCATAACATTAACGGCGCAATGGCCGGGCTCATTCTTCTAGGCTACTATAACACCATTGTTGGATTCTCTGACATCCTCCCTGATTCCACTCCAACCTCCGAGGGCGAAGCACCATCCATTGAAGGCTACCCGAAACAGCGTTGCGAAGAACTGCTTCTCGATATGCGTTCCCGCCACCCGCAATCCCACCTCTGGCTCCTCGAAGAAGCCCGCATGCAAGCAACCAACCGTCACCTCGCCTCAGCCATCTCCACCCTTGACAAAGCCACTAAATCCCCCTTGAAACAAGTCGAAGCCCTCGAAATGTTCGAGCGCGCCTTAGACGCTATGTATATACACGACTACAACCTCTGCGCTACTTCCTTCCTCGCCTGCGTCACCTTGAACAATTGGTCCCACGCTCTATACTACTACATCGCTGGCGCCGCACACCTCGAGCTTTACCGCCAGCATAAGATTTCGGACCCTAAGTTTGCAGCCACCCACGCAGACAAGGCAACGGAGTACTTCCACACTGCCCCCAAACACGCCGGGAAGAAGAAATTCATGGCACGTCAGCTCCCATTTGACCTTTTCGTCACCCGCAAAATAAACAAATGGGAATCTAGAGCTAAAGAGTGGAAGATTTCTTTCATTGACGCCGTAGGTGTTAGCCCGGTTGAGGAAATGATTTTTCTTTGGAACGGGTATAAGCGCATGGACGAAGAGCAATTGAACGGTAGTCTGCGCGCACTGGCTTGGAGTGACCGTCAGGACTCGACTAACCAGACATGGAAGAAAGAGGGCGCAGACGAGCACGCCATCCTTGCGGTCTTACGAGGTGCCACTCTAAGAAATCTACGCCGTTGGGATGAAGCTGTCTCGATCATCCAATCCAAAGTCCTCACCATCGACAAGGCCGAGCTCAAAGGCGCGAACAAAGATGATTGGACGGCGCCGGCCGCGCACTATGAGATGGGTGTGATTTGCTGGATGCGGAGACGGGAGGCAGGGGGGAAAGGAGAGGAGGACCATGTCAAGGAATGTGATATGTGGGTTGAGAAGGCGGCGAGGTGGGAGGGGTATGAGTTGGACGCGAGGATTGGGCTCAAGGTTGCGACGGCGCAGGATACGCTGAGGAAGTGGAGGGAGAGAAGGGAAAGAAACTAGGATGTTGTTGGCGAGTTTGTAGGAGGGCAGGGAAGGGGGAGCTTGGGGATCGGGAGGCGTCTGTGTACGGAAACGAGGGGTCAAGGAACTGGAAAAGAGGATGAGTGACGTATGAAGCAACGCAACGGGCACTTAACAGTTGTCGTGTATTTTCCAGTGTTTTTGAGCTCTGTATTAGAAGCCCATAGACTCATTGAATTCGAAGCTCCAAGCTAGACATGAAGCAAATCAAGCAGACCCAACTCTACTCCTCAAAAACCTTTGTGTGTTCTTTAAAACATCAACCTGATTTCAAATCCCCCTGGAACTCTTTTCCCCCTTAAAAAAACGAGCCTCAATATCACGGTTAGCGCGAACAAAAAAGTAAAAGATTAATACCAAACTTCTACAAGTCTTCCAAATCGTTGTTTCGACGATTCAGTATGCGATTCAGCCTTTTTGCTTGCTTTATCCCACTGTGAAACTTTTGTCTGAAGGCTCCTTACATTCTCATGCGGCTCACTTTGAAATCCAGGGAGTATGGAATAGAACGAACAGGTCGTAACTTAAGCAACGCATATCGCCTCCTTCTCCCAAATCTTACAAGTGATTTTCAAGTTCGAATCCCCTTCGCTCGCCCTCGTATCATATCTCTCTCGTCTCAGACTCATCAAAGCCTAGAATCCACCCTCTTTCTTGCTCTCGCTATCGCAATGAAACATCAACTAACATCCATCTCCCCCTCGTCCCCCACGCCATCGAACCCAAACCCCCACCTCCCCCCCTCAACCACGCTCCTCCGCTCCAGCTCCGCCTGCCATCCGTTCCTCACATCCGCCAGCGTAACTACCCTCCTCTTCTCCTTCCCTCCGGGCCCCTCCTCATCCACCCCGCCACTAAGAATCCAAGCTTCGCCCTCGCCCGCACACGCCAGCAGGTTGATGATGACGAGGTAGCTCTCTTCGATGCCGCGGTCGCCGAGATTGGCTCTGGCGGCTTTGTTGTCTTGGGCGCGCTGGAGATGCTGCCAGAGTGCGGCGGCGGCACCGCGGAAGTCGTTGTGTTTGAGGCGGAAGGAGGCGAGGAGGGTAGGCGTGGGGAGGGCGGTAGCTTTGGTAGAAGAGCTGGGGGGTTGGGAGGATCGTTGGGAGAGGAAGGAGTCGATTTGGTGAAGTAGGGGGGTGGGGAAGGGGAGGGAGAGGATGGTCGAAGGGGAATGGGAGAGGAGGGATGTCAGGAGATGTGGGAGGAGGGAGGGTTGGGTGTTTGGTGGGAGGAGGGTGAGTGCTGAGTAAGCTTGTTGGAAGGAGGAAGTCGAGAGGGAGGCGTGGAAAAGAGTTTTGAGGAGGGTGATGCGCTGGGCGGAGGACGCTGGAAGGAGTTGCAGGGCTAGGTGGGCGAAGGACGCGGTTTGGGAGGGACAGGAAGGTTGGAATAGGGTGGCAATATGTGTGTAGTAGGCGGGTAGGCCGGAGGAGAAGGAGGTGGCTTCAGTAGGGGAGAGGAGGGCAGAGGAGGCTGAGGAGTAGTCGAAGGTTGAGGTGCCGCGAGCTGGAATTTGGCGTTAGTGATATGAAGGTGGAGGGAAGGCAAGGAACATACAGATTTTGTAGGCGGCTTTCTTGAAATGGGTTGCTGCCTCTGTGAATTCGCATCGTGCGAGGTACAAGCGGCCTTTGACATATGTTGACCAGGCCGTAGATGGCTGGTAGCGGAGGAATTCTGAGGCCAAGTCGATATTGCGATTTGCCAGTAAATCGCATTGAACGTGTACGAGGACGCTGTCGAGGGTTATCGTTGGGTCGTTGCCACCGTTGACCCACTGCAGTAGATCTTGAATGGTATGTGTCAGCGCCGCACCTGAAGATTGCATAGCATACGATCGTGGCTTCAGGTCGACAGCGAAGAGATTTTCGAGCACTGTTGACACCAAAGCTTCATCAGAGCCGGCCGGAACCCCTCCAACAGCGAGGCCGGTCGTCTCCATGATCCTGTTTGGCTCCATTCTGATGTTTTTTGCTAGCCATTGCATCATTTGATACCGTTTGAGCTGTTCCCGGAGCTCAACGTATATCTCCGCTGCATCAAAGCTATCCAGTGGCGTCTCTTCCGGGTCAACATCCATGTCAACAAACACAACCAGCACCAAAAGGTCAGAAAGAATACGTTTGTGCAGGTCTATCATCTCTTGAGCACCCTTTACCAAAACTTTAAGACCGAATCTAGTAGACAGCAAATCTGACTCTTCTGTTGACATCATAAGGTCAATCTCGTTGAGAATGGTACGGAACGAATTCGTCTGTAGACCACCAAATCCTCCCAATGGCTTAAGTGCAGCTAACAAATCGTTGAACGCATTGTCGCTGATCTCGTCCGAAAAGTTGCACTGCTCATAGAACGATTGGATGCGAACCGGTACGGAATATGAAGGATCTTGCCAAAGCTCCGTTGCTAATACTCGCTCGCATGTCTGCATTAAGGCATAGCTGAAGCTCTGCCTGAACGCTGTAGCTGCTTCTAGGATCACGGAAAGCTCGTCCGGAAGCTTCGGTTCCATCTCGCTAGCATCCACCTCTATCGAGGGAGTCTCTAGTAGATTCATCGATTTGGCTAGATCTCTCGGGCGGTTCTGGGATGTGAGCTCGATCTTGCTGCAATCACGTACTACAGAGCACCCATCTGCGAAAAGCAGCCATGGCATCTCTGCACGATCGTCGTAGCCGAGGGATAATATGGCCCATCTCGAACCGTTCAAATCTCGGATCTCTTGTAAGTAAACTTTCCATTCTTGATGTAATGCGGCGCGATAGCTTTCGAAATCGGCGGCACCAGCTTCGTTTTGTTTTAGGTTGACAGATGATGATATGATTGAGCACATCCGCTCCTCGAGAGAGGCTTTGGGATCGAATGACGAATTAGCTTTTCGGGCTACTGTGTATATTGACAATGCCGTCTCTAAAACAGCCTCAGAGAATCTACCAGGGCACAAGATAAAGTCAAGCCATCGTTCCGTTACGTCTTGTGGTTCGAACTCTGATAATTGTGGTTGTGGATGTTGGTCTAATGTTTCGGACGCCATCGTTGACCAATGATCTCTCCAGACTGCATTCGCTATATCTTGAAGGTCGAATTTGATATTGTACAATTTGTAGCGCTGATTCGACCTCATAAGAACCCACATCTCCATTCCGTTCCTATTGCCCACACTCTTCAGCTGGAAGTCGGCAACTTTCCATATGGCTTTGCTATCCGGATTCGGGTCCGGATCAGGTGGCCTAAGTGTAGTTTCAGGGAAAAGATCACGGACACCTCGATTCCCTTCATCCGCATCACGTATAGCCCAGATTTTGAATTGTCCTAGGTCATTAGGCGAGAAGGTCACAGCATAGTGATCATCTCCCTCCACAAGTGCTTCGGTCTGGAAGACTTGTAGTACTCGTGAGGTGCTAGGATCAATCATCAATTTCGGTATTTCGTGCGGCTCACGTTGCTGGCCAAGCAGATCTATAGAGTACGGGGTGGTTTTGGTGCCTCCGAGATTCCATATTTTCAGGGTATGGTTCAGAGACACAGAGTATACGTGCTTCTTGTCGGGAGAGAGCTCCAGAGAAACCGCTGTGCTCTGATCCAAGGTGTTACCATCGTATCGGACCGTATTGCTCCCTTGCCAACGCACAAGCCCTCTTAAGGACGAACCCCATTGTCCATCATTGAAGGTTGTCTCGCGCCAATAGGACCCATCCTCCTCTTTACCTCTCATCAAGCGCAGTAGCCTGCCATCACTCAGAGCAATGACCAGGAAAAATGAGCTTCCTGCGACCATTCGATGGGGTGTGCTGATGCTGAATGTGGGGGGCCTGAACACCTTGCACCACTTCTCAATATCATCGTCTGAGGCAGCTGCATGGCAGAAGAAGTCTCTTCGCAGGTTCAACGTATATAGCTCGTTCCCCTTCGTCAACACAAACACACTAAGGCTGTTCTGGTCTTCTGTATCCGCCAATGCCACACAACCTGGCTGTACTGTGCTCGGAAAACCAAATCGTAAGATCTGAGTAGCTTCTTTATGTTCCCTGTCACTCTTCACCAAATCCACAGATCGTAGCTCCAGCACCTTATTATCCTCCAGAGTTCGCCATAGAAAGCTCCGTGGGTATTTCTTCGAGTGACCGAAGTATATAGAGCTTGAGCTTGCAAGGCAGCCTTTTGAGAAGGTCTCCTCGTTTTGGTAGGTAGTTGAAGATTTGAGAACGCGACGTTGGGAGCGTGAACTGCGAATGAAGGTGCTGGTTGAAGGGAGCTGTATTTGAATCACCGAGCCTGGGTTTGTCGGCTCCAGGTCAACTCTTGTCTCTTTGAACAAGCATAACGACGTTGATGGAGCCTTCCGGTCCATGTTCTTCCCTTTGCCAGTATTTGGCTGTTACCTTGATCAAAGCCCCGACGCGGGCGTCCTGGCGCAGGTCGCGTTAAACTTTAGGAAATATGATGAATACCCGTCCTCAAATCGTGGTGTTCTGAAACACTCTACAATTGTCATAACCTCAGCGTTTCAACGATTGGCTAGCACAGTCAGTAGAGAGACGCTACACTATCCGGAATTTGTGTGTTGTAGGTAGAGGGTAGACTGAAACGCTTAATTGATATGTACTACTAAGGTATCGCCCTTCATCCACGCCTGTCCCTCATCCAGCGCCATAGCAACGCAACCAGCTATGCTCCATCATTCCTCGTCAAACCATAGCAATAAGACCTAGCATCGACTCGCAAAAGAAAAAATACCCCCAAAAAACCCCGTTTTCAGTCCTTCTCCAGATCTTTAGGACTTGGATCTCCTATTCCGTCCTCCTACAATATCACCTTCGTAAGCCTTCATTCAAATCATAAAGCTCGGATCACACTCACTTTGATCGCGAACAAACAATCGCTCTCGGGCAAACACGGACTATCGTATATCTTGCATATCCTCGTCTCGCCTCTTCCCTTCTTTAAACTTAACCTCGTCGTACTGGCATGGGCAATTATATTCCCACCGATGGGTTTCTTGGGGTCCGGATTGAACATCGCACTTGGGCCCCCGTCGACTTGCGCAACTACCTGATTCGTGATGACCACTGCTATGCCGAACTCATCTGCCAATCGTTGCAATGTTCGCATGAACTTTGCAAGGTGTGTCTGACGTGAAGATAACTCGCCTCGGCCGGAAAAATCCGTGCGGTAGAGGGAGGTTGCGGAGTCAACAATGAGCAGGGAAAACCGAGTCTCACACATCATTGTTGATGCCTGGTTTAACAGTTGAAGTTGGTGGTCAGAATTATAGGCACGAGCGTATGCGACGTTGTCAAGGACCTCTTCTCCGGACAAGCCATAGCGATTGGCGACTGCAAGTAGGCGTACTGGGCGGAAGGTACCTTCGGTATCAATGTAAAGACACTTCCCCTCCCCGCCGCCCATATCGAATGGTAATTGGCAAGTCACCGCAAGTGTATGACATATTTGACTCTTCCCTGTCCTGAACTCGCCGAATATCTCTGTTACTGAACCTGTCTCGACGCCACCAGCCAAGAGAGTGTCCAGTTGTTTTGAGCCAGTTGTGATCGATATAAGTTCGCTTCTTCGCTGGTGCATCTCTGTAGCCGTGGTGAAGCCCATGGGCACCAGTTTTGATGCTGAAGATTATCAGTAACCGCCTTGATGGATGCTTTGTCATTACGGATGCACACCTTCAGCCAGAATTTTCGTTGCCTTTTGCTCTGATATGCCTTTGATTTGCTCCAGAACCCTCCTTGGACTTTCAATAAAATCAGTCCAGCCCAGACTTATCCTGGATGTCTGTCTACCTACGTGTATGCAACAGATTCGACGGTGTTGAAACCGCCATCCACGATTAGCTTTATATCTCGCGCTGAAAGACCAGCAACTCCCTGGCAATTTATTAAAGCTTCCGTTACAACTTGCAACTTATGCCAAGGGCTTCAAATACCTCGAGCACTGATAGTGGTGTAGGCGCACCAGGCCCTCCTGCCCCGCCGTCTCCACACGACTGAGTCTCATCAGCTTCACCTGCACTCATTGCAACAATGCTCCCTTAATTTAGGGCCGGAGTAGAACTAAGAGATAGGAAGTTTAGCAATGACTAGAATTGATGATAAGTGGTGGCGATCTTTGTGTAATCTCATAGAGAAGCGCGGGAATACGTGATGGAACACCACGACGCGGGGTCACGTGAACAAGATTTTAGCTTTAAAGTACTTTAGAGACCGAGGCAGAGGCAGCATTCCTGGGGCTAGGGTTAAGGCAGCCGCAATTCCCATCCCTTATCATATGTACTGTACAAGCAACGGGGTGAGCCATATGTATTGAAGATCCACTTTTCCAGCATCACAAGAAGCAGTTTGCCCTGTCCCTCATACACCATTCGATCTTTGCGAGCAGCCCAGAAGACTAACGCCATTGGTATGCTTGGAGCAACAATCTACTGCGCGCAGCGGTGGTATATGCGCCTCGATGCCTTGTACAGCGCTCTTAGAAGGTGGAATACGGAATGGCCCCCAAACATCAGTACAGACTTTTAAAACATGACGAGACGTTGAAAGCCAGTATCAGAGGATTCTTGGCAAAGCCCGAACCTGGCGCTTTTGCAACCTTCATTACTTGGTCCTAGTGGAGCCAATCGTCCAATACTTCCGAAATGATAGCACGTTATTAGACTTCTTCGATGAAGCGCGACTCGGTTCCATTCGAGTTTCCTCTCTTTCTCTGCAAACGCCTTGAATGGCGCTTGTTTCCAGCCTCCAAATCCTGCTTCCAATCGGCAATATCACTACTTTGACGATTTATATCTAGAGTATTGGGTTGGAGGATCTCAAAGCCTGGATTGATCTTTCGTGCGATCTGTGCCCGGCGCGTATTCTGATCTCCTTGCGCATGGATCGATTCTGAGTCATCTATCAAATCGAAACGGTTGCTAGGAAGGGCTTGATGGACGAAGTTCTGAAAAGAGGGCGGCTCTTGGCTTTGTTCATCCAACCCGGGCGTCGCAAACGGATCACGTAGGTCATGATAGGGTGATGGATGCTGAGAAACGTTATAGTTATGTTCGGCTGGAGTCGTGGCTTCTGTCCAATCACCGCTTGTGCCACTGTGTCGGCCACGAGGAAGAAGCTGACCCGTTTCTGCGGCATGTGATCGCCGCTGGCTTGGTAGAGTATCCAGCGCGCGGCGCTGGGAACTAGAGGCGTTGCGTGAGTAGGCGTCGACAGGATCTAGTAGACTGTGTGAGGTTTTAGTCTGGCTCGGCTGACTATAACCGCTGCGACCTTCGCTGCTTGATGATTCAGACCACGACCCAGCGCTGCTTGAATTCTCATGCCCTAAGACGAGATGTTAACATAGTATCGACTGCCATAAAAAAGTGCGAAGCTCACCTGCTGAGTGGGACCCTGCCGGGGTTTTGGCCATCTGCCGTCCTTCAAGAGCCGCTAGAGCTCCGCTGCTGTCGTTGTCGTATAAATTACTATACCGCAAATGCGAAGAGCGACGAGGTTGGTAAGTGGCTCGACCTCGAGATGTGGACTCCGATGAGCTAAGCCGCGACGGAATGATCTCAGCGGACACAGCTCGATCGAAGGACGAGCTAAGAGGCCTCGAGGAAGTACTAGACCTCGCCGGACTAGGGCCAAGGTTTTCGTGATGTGCAGGCTGCGGCATCTCCAGACGAGGCATATTGGAGGTGGAAACAGGCCGTCCTGAGGACGTACCATTCGTGGCAGATTTCAGTTCGGAAGACACAGATAACGCTGGGCTGCCCGGCACACTAGGACCAGGAGTGTTTGACCGTGAGATCCAAATACCATCTACTTCTATCCCGCTCTCGATAGCCCGAACCCCAAAAGGTATCTCACGAGCCCTTCGTTGCCTCACGCTTTCCGAATGCTGCATTTCTTTTCGCTGCGCTTCCTTGGTTGCTGCTATCGCTGTATATTTGCGGAGTCTCCAGCGACTGTACCCGAGTTTGACCCCTCCAAGCGCGATAACGCAGATCTGAGACTGTTAGCCGATAGGTCCCTCTAATTACTACAGTTGGGAGCGTACAATGGAGGTCCCCAGGACCTAAGATTAACCTGGTCAGCATACTGAACTGTTTGTTGTGTATGCGCTCTGCTTGACTTACGAAGCACATCTTCTCCCACAGCTGCCATGAGTCCCAGAACGCCATATTACCGGTAGGTTCCTTCCTATCTGTGATGTATGAGGTTGAGTAATGTTGAAGTTTAAGAGGTGTATCAAAGTATGGTGGGGTTCATGCTGAGAATGGTGGTGTTAGGAACGAGCGTCGTAGGTCAGGTAAAATACAAAGAAGGCTGAGGATGTAGAGTGAATGACAGGGAAAAGGGAACGATGACGAGAGCGGAAGGGCAGTTGCTGGTGAAGTTTGTGAAGACCTGGTTGTTGCTTTTGCCTGGGATGTTTCACTTGAGTGTCACGTGGGTGTCGCGCCGGTGGGTGTCGATCTCAAACGTCGCATCAAACGTCGCACTACTGTGTACGGAATAGACTTGTACCTTACCTGTCAACGCCACAATGAAGTCATCAAGCCACACGATCTTGGACGTTCTTGGCAACCTTGAGGTTGAAAAAAGAACGTTCGAAGGTAAGGGATAAAGTATATGTACGTTACTAGGGAGAAGGATGGAGGAGGAGGAGGAGGATTGGAGTTGCGTATTCACTTTTTCGTGTCAATCATCCATGCCTTTCGTTTGTGTAACGTACCTTGCTTGGCATCGTGGCATCTTCCCTGTCCAGTGTTACACGCACCAGATCTCACTTTCACAAATCGAGATTGACCACCTTTGGACAGTAGCAGCAAGGGATCCACTTTCAGGACGTGAAGCGCTCCATGGGAATACTGGAAAATCCACCTGCCACCTGATGATGTCCGTTTTCCCAATTGGGCTCCCTCGCAAGCTTCTGGGTGCTGCGGCTGTGGGATTGTTAGATGCGACGTTACCAAAATCCTATTCTACTGCCCTTGGATTAATGCCGCGCCAATGCGGCTCAGGCTTTCCCATGATCGAATGGTGGATCCCGAGCATGTCCTCTTGCCAACTTTGTGCTTGACGGCTCGTTAATCAAGACCACTACTGCACCTTGTGTTCCCTGATCTTGCATGGCGCAAGTACGGGTGTACTACAGTATAGCAGGAATCAGCCGGCCAACCTGAACCCCAACTATTCGCCCCTCAAGAGTCCAAACCATGGGTCGCAATGGAACTGGATGATATTGACAGAAACTTGTTCGTGAGATCTTCTTGAAAACATGGAAATCAAAGCAATCCCGCCCGTTCCCCACGCCCTCGGTGCTTCATCGATACGCTAATGCACACAGGGGGTGCGAAAAGTCACAATAACCTTACCATAAGCGGCCGAGGCTTCCCGACCCCCATCAAAAACATCAATTTAATCGAAATATCACCATAGATTCGACTTAATGAGCTTGCCACCAGATTTAAAGTAGCTGTTCGTATCGCCAGATCGTCTCCCTGATTCTAGACCGTAATTCCTTCAGTTTAGTCCGGTCTCATTCCTCGAGAATGATTTCCTTCAGCCTCTGACCGCTTATGGTATCGTGACTTTTCGCACCGACTGGTGCAGGGCAGGGCAATAATTACCTCAGTGGAGATTCCTTCCGAGGCCTATATATAGGTAGGTATGTAGACCTTGCAATATGTTGGAAATAGGGGAGTTGGTAACCTCCGCTTCATAGGGCTGGCTGGGGCCCGCTAGTAGAGTTTTCACCTTCTGGGCATATTCTGTTAGAAGGCTATCTCATATGACCTCGTTCCAACACAACAATGGCCTGGCGGGCCTAAGGTAGCAACGATTGTTTTTTGAACTAATGTATCGATACAATGCGCTGTGCAGTGCTTAAACCGAGTTGTATGTCTCCACAACAGGTCTTTTCAGACGAGTTGCAGGAGTCCGCAATGAATCCTAGATGTGACGCCTCTTTTGCGGCGTTGATTCCTTCAATTACAGCCCTGTCCCAGCTTTCATACCTGTCAACGACTTTGCCATGCCATGCACCATAATTCTAAGGCTTGATGGCTCGAATGGCAAGTTTGTAGGCGGTTGATCAAAAGGCCACCAAGAAGTGCCCGCAAGACCACGCTGCGCCAGCCAACATGTCGGATGCGTCTCCCTTCATCATACGGAGTACTTGCTCGGTTGTGTTCCGATACTCCGTTGTTGGAGAAGTGACTACTCGTATTGAACAGACACTTCCCTTACCTTTACACCCCCGAGGATAGACTCAAAGTTACCTCCTTATGCAGCTTACACTTATCGTTATCGTTATGCATTGTACGCACTCCAGTAGTTCTCGCCCAGCCCTACGGATGTGCACTAAGGATGGAGGTCAATCCTTGTCGATTGGATACCACCGACTTCCGGCTTCCGAGCGTTACTTGGATCTCAACAAACAATGCTCTACTCCCATGCGCAACAATTACTTCGTATCAATTCCTTGGCAGTCTCCATACCTTAATTGTATACTATTGGTACAGCTTCCACAATGCCACCTTTCCGCAACCTATTCGTCAAGAAACCACCGGTTGTCAATGGCGGTCCAAACGAAACCCTACGGCCAAATGCGTCCGAGGGGACCGAAACGGGATCTCAGAGGTCGGATTATGCAGACTCAAGAGCATCGTCGTCGTTAAGCATCCAGGGCAGAAAAGAAGAGCCGAGCGAATACAAGCTCAGTGGTACGTTCGTTACAGTGGCAGTACCGCGTACCTGCATAGAAGGTCAAGTCTTTCTGACCTCAAGTAGTGGTCAATGACAATGGCGTCTACCTTCCTGTGCATTATCTGTCACCAGTTCCAAGGCACTCGAAAGCGCTAATACCACGATAGCCTTCACCTCCTGAAAGGAAAAGCTTCTGGCAGAGGACATCTTCATCTACCAGCTCATCAAATCACCGGAGTATGCTGAATGAGAACGAACCTTTCTCAATCTCCCGAGAGTCGTTCGATTCATACCGCAGGTCATTCGTAAGGCCTTCCTTTCGGCCGTAATTGCGGTTACCGAAGGCCTGCTACTCACATAATCTGTATAGGATATTTCAGCACGCTCGCCAGTAAGTCAACATGACTCTACCACTCCACGGCAAAGTCTCGATTCGAGGATGGCACGCCCATCCCGTTCAGCGATCAAAGCAAATCAATTTGAGCGACCACAGCCGACGGATGAGGAAGCATTTGAGGATGTGGGACTCAACGACGAAGCAAAACAACCACCGAAGAAGCGAGGCATATTCTCACGCTTCGGCGACAACTCAGAAACTATGGCTACCAGCGACACTTCAAGACCAAGCTCAAGCCACAGAGGCTTTCATCTTCCCGGCAGGAAACGTGGGCAAAGCGGCCAGGGGGCGGAATTAGGCAACATTGATCGATCCGCAAACGAAGGAAATGATGATGGTGTTATCAGATAATACATTGTACCAACCGCGGATTGTTACTGTCATTGCACAAGCTGGCTGATAGGGCTTTGCCAGCAACATACCAGCGAAGAGCAGGAAGGCGTTGGCCTAAGGAGGCATTGATTGCATGAGGGATGTTGGAGGGCATGGGCGTTGTTTGAATTCCTAGCATCGCTGCAGTATTAGGTTTATTTGGGCAAGACAGCACCAGGGTGTGTGTTCCATGAGTCCCGAGGCTTAATGGTGTCTTGTAGTAGTAATGAGCTTTTACTTTCGTAGGCTGGACAGATTAATAGGCCTCAGACTATCAGACATCTTCTCCCGGATCGGGATCGAAAAGCTTGACTACCCCTCCACGCCCTCGTACGTTTTGATATTGAACGGATAAGGTCGGCACGATAAGATAAGATATTAATACAGTCTAAAGTAGGACTCGCGAAAATTACATCAACAGAAAACCGTTAAATTAATACTCGAAATAAAGAGCAATTTTCGACAATCGCACCATGGCCGGCCTGAAGCGCAAAGAGGCACCAATTACTAAAGCACACGCTAGTACTGTTCATAAAAGGTCCAAGAAAGAAGCTGCGCATGTCAAAACATCGAAGGTTGAGCCTTCGACATTGGAAGCAGAGACAGACTCGGACCCTATCGCTGAGTCCGATACTACCGACCATAGCGGCGACGATGATGGTGTCAGTTGGCCATCTGACGAAGAAGAGGATGTCAAAGACGAAACGCTCTTAACGCAGTCGGCAACGGACAATGGGTCTATCAAGGAAGCCACGGGTACCAATGATATCAATGCTTGTTAGCCGAACCGAAGAAGACTTTATGGAGAGATTTATCTAACTCAAGCAATAGCCAATTCGTCAAGAGAATCACATGCGAAGCAAAAGGCCCTAGCTCAGGAACGTAAAGCGGCCAAACCGAACGCGGATTCTATCGCTCGAACGAAGAAAATTTGGGAACGCCTACGCAGAAAGTCACACGTTCCTCCTGCAGAGCGGAAAGAATTGACAACAGAGTTATTCGGTATCATTACGGACCGCGTAAAGGACTTCGTTTTCAAACATGATTCTGTGCGAGTAATCCAAACGGCTATAAAGTATGGCAATTTGGACCAGCGCAAAATGATAGCAAGGGAACTCAAAGGAGATTACAGAGTGTTGGCTGAGAGCAGGTATGCAAAGTTTTTGATCGGCAAACTCCTCGTTCAATGTGATGAAGAGACCAGAGACATGGTAGTTCCGGAATTCTATGGCCATGTCCGGCGTATGCTCAAGCATCCTGAGGCTTCATGGATCTTGGACGATATATATCGCGGTATTGCGACGCCAACACAAAAAGCAATCATGTTACGAGAGTGGTATGGGGCTGAATATGCGCTCTTCAAGCCAGAGGGGTTGGGACCGCATTCCGCAGATCTACAGCAATTTTTGGAACAGAATCCGGAGAAGAAAACTCCAGTTATGCGCGCTTTACATGACCTAATCAATCAGCTTGTGCAAAAGAAGACGACAGGTTTTACCATGCTGCACGATGCCATGCTTCAATACTTCATGAATGTGCAGAATGGAAGCGAGGAAGTGTCTGAATTTATTGAATTATTGAAAGGTGACGAAGAGGGCGATCTTCTCAAAAATCTCGCATTCACCAAATCTGGAGCTCGCCTTGTCTGCTTAGCCTTCGCTTACGGCAATGCAAAGGACCGCAAGAACATGCTGAAAATGTACAAGAACACCATGCAGACTCTCGCGTATGATACGCATGGGCACAAGGTTCTGCTTGCGGTTTGTGATGTTGTAGACGACACGGTTTTGGTTTCGAAATCCGTGTTTCCCGAGCTACTCAGCAAGGCATCTCTGCCCGAGGGCCAACCACCTGGTCTTCTGACAGCCGCCTTAGATCTCAATGCACGGGTACCGCTACTCTATCTTTTCTGTGGCAAGGCAAGATCCATCCTACAAGAGGAAGACATAACCATTCTTAACGAAATCCAAAATATTCGAACGACGACGTCCAAAAAGGATCCCGAATTACGGCGCAAGGAGCTCTTGGCGTCTCTATCACCACCTCTACTATCCTTCATCTCGCAAAATGCAGATACCTTGGTTCAGACAAGCTTCGGATGTCAGTTCATCTCTGAAGTGATTCTAGGGGCCATTGGCGATCGTGAACCAGCCTTAATTGCTATAGCAGCCCTCGCCAATAGAAACCCAGAGGTCCAGGCGCTCCTGGAAACCCCTGCCGCAGGCAGAATGCTTAAGTCCCTGGTTGTAGGCGGACGATTCAACCCAAAATCAAAGGTGGTTGATCTGGTGGATCCACCCCTCAACTTCCATGACAACTTGTATGCCACAATCGAAGACGATATAGTAAATTGGGCGACAGGCAACAATTCCTTCGTTGTGGTTGGTTTATTAGAAGCAACTGGTTTTCCGAAGCGGGAAGCACTGAGGAAGGCGCTGAAGAAGCACAGAGCACAGCTGATCAAAGCAGCAACTTCATCTGACGTGAAAGCTGGTGGGAATAAGGGTGCAAAACCTGCAGCTGTCGGCAACAAGGGGACGAAGATTCTCTTGGAGAAGCTTGATGATAAGTAGATATGCTGGGAAAGAAAGTTTGAACAAATTCTTTTCAGCATCTCAAGAAGAACTGTGCATCCTGTAGTCTCCTGCGCATGGTGCACCAAGTGAGTGCCCCCAAAGCTATTCTAATCACCTCAGCAAACTCGCCCAAAGTCTAAGCGTTCACAAATGCTTAACCTTAATGTTCACACCAGTGATTCCACCAATAATTGGATAGGCAACAGCGGAGATTCTTCCATTCACCGCAACTCACCACAGAGCTCACCTGGTCATGAATGTAAGACGAACAGCACCATCTCTACCCTGTAATCGCTAGGGGGAATTCATCTTATATATACTGCGCCAGGAAACCTTTCTTCAACAACATCCAGCATCTAGCCTCGGCTCCACTAACCATTTGGGACGACGGGATGATTGACTTATACTATCCAATTCTCTACTTGTACCACTTGATCGAACGCTTTGTACAACTTTTGTTTGGTCATTGGGGGCTTTCACTTCACCGCTGATCCATCTGGAAACATTGTGCCATTCTTGATAGTCCTTCCCCTTTAAAAGTTAAATACCCTCTATCTGAATATTCTTTTCCTGGAACTCTTGAAGTTAGTAACGAGTTTTAGCCACTCGGAAATCATCTACTTGGGTCTAGTTCACCTCGAACTTGTCTCACTTCCATTAGGGCATGTTCCCCCTGAAACTTCTCCATCTGGAATTTGCGGACCTTGACCATTACTCTCTTCGCCTGATAACCATCCAATCGAATCCCTTCCAACTCGAAGTTTCTTAGGCTTTGACCTGCCTATATCTCACATTGACTGTTATCTTTTCCACCTGGAATTCATTCGCCTAGTCTTTTACTATCTTGAACCCTCTCACTTTTAATATATGATTCTCCACTGCGATTTACCCACTGACGAATAGCAGTGCCGAAAATCAACGAGAATTCGCCCTGCGGCACTCCTGTCGTTCCCCTCACGCCGAACATCGCGCCTCGTTCGCTCTATTCTATGAAATCTTTCAACCTCGTGCCTTTATATACTTGGGAAGTGAACTTTGGCGCATAAGCAGAGCTGAGTGCTCGATTAATGCATAACAGCGACGAATAGTAGGGCTAAAACCCCGAGAAATTCAACACAACCCTCACGATGTCGTCTTACCTCACTTCCTAACTCTCCTACGTCGTATATCATCAGACATTCTACCATAGTTAAAGCTCTAGCATCGCCGAGCACCCCCATCAGACCTATGGGCATAGCCCAGACACATTGCGTTGATCCTTTACTAGCTCAGCTTGGGGTGCCCACCTCGAGTAGTACCATATCCTCACTCCCCCAGTCATACTCTGAGAACAATAGGACATATTGAGCAACGCTCGGATTGTTTCACCAATACAATAGGAAGGAGAACAGTGGCGTAGTTTCCCAAACATTGCTTTTCATCCTTGAGCTACACGCCTATGTTAGAGTACTCGGCCACTTGGGTCTACGGCCAACGAAAGCTTAGGACAACGAGCTTCCTCATGGACGAGAGGAGTCAAAAAAAACATGAACATAAGAAGAGACAGCTGACAGCTTCATATAAGAGCTACATTTCTCCGCGCAAAGGTCAACCCAGGGTTGATTACTTTCAAGTCAACACTTTTATCACTGCGCTCACAATCAGGAAAAACAACGTTCTTTTGCAAGCCACTTGTCTGTATCAGAGTACTTGGCTATCTAGGCACCACGATCGAGGGAAGCTCAGGACAATAAGCTTTTACGCAGATGAAGGGAGGAACAAATTTAAGCGCATTGGCCGGATTCGAAAGCCATAGTGAAGCCCCTGACGGAAGTGGCTCATGGTATTTCAACGGGAAGTTGATCATTCTCATGTCAACATTCCAGTCGCTGCGCTCTCCTGCGCTCATAAACAGCTGGTTTCAAAGCGATAGCCACCGCAACGAGCTTAGACTTCTCCAGCTCAAGGGAGAAAAATAGAGAGCTTGAACGGCCAATGGAGTGTCCTGCGGAGAGCTTCGCTCGTGGCTTTCGATTCTGGCAATTCGTACTCAACCGAGAGCTGACTACTTTCATATCAGCACTTCAACCTTGCTAGTATCGAGACTCCTGGGAAGTCATACCGAGCTGAGATAGCTCTCGCTCTACGAAAAGAGTGCGAGACCACACGAGTAGACGAATCGCTTTCGTTTAAGGGTCCGCGATGGCTTTCAACTTCGGCAATTCGTATTTCGACCCAGAGTCGACTACTTTCATGTCAATACTTCAACATTGTTTTCATCAAAACTTACAAGGTGTCTCACATTGCTCCGAAAAGCTCTCAACCACCGATTCACCGATCTGAGTCGAAAAGCCGCTAGAGCACGGTCGTTTTCCTCGCGATCGCCGTACTTTGTTGCCGTTAGGTTCCTTACCCTTTATTGGTGTGGGAAGAAGATATGGAAAAGGCATACAATCGGCAAGGATTCCAAAAGGATTAAATTCAGATGGAAGAGATCGACCTCAAGGAGATTGTTGACCGGTGGACACACCTTGAATTCGACGTCCAAAGACAATATGTCTCTAGTACTTCTGAAAAACCCGTTTTCTGTGGCAAATGCCTCTCGGAAATCCACTTTGAAGAAGACGGCCTGTGTCAACTGCTTCAGGAGAAGAAAGAGATAATACTTATGCCTTGCAATTCGATCGTGGAGTTCAGTTGCAGATCTTCAAGACCAAGAATCGGCAATGAGATACATACCCCTGGCTGCATAGTACAGATGCTGCAGCATAATCCAACTCGAGAATCAACCCAAACAGCTACGGCTTCTGCAGACTGGCAGGGCTAAGAACGTCGACACATCTTCTCACGATTTGCCTAGGCTTTTCGTCCTTCTGATTACTTAAGAATCGGGCAATCCTTCGTTTGGCTTAGACACTGAGGAAACCAAAAGCTTTTCCGAAGAAAGACGATTTATTGATTGAAATTCCTTGACCACTCCGCTACACAACAGCGCGACTCCCCTGGGATAGGTATCCCATAAGCCGGTCTATGGAACTATCCGTCTCCTCACTCTCCTCGTCCAGCGCCTTGCTTTCTAGGCTGATGCCAAGCATAGATTCTTTCGACGGAAAAGCACGGGAGTTTATATATAGTTTTGGTTATAGGGGTTGCTGCAATTGCCTTGACAGAACATTGCACACAAGACTGTAAAGAGAACTTGCTGGCTTCTCTCGAGGAACCTTTCAAACTTGAGTCCTTCGTGGGTGAAGATACCCCTACCCAGAGGGCCTTGATCTCCACCAAACTCCACGTACTCAATCTTATAGCAAACCAATTCAAGGCATCGTTCACTCCATCGCGGATTACATGAGACTCTTCCGACAGCCCCATTCACCCACGGACGTCCACTTCTCCGGCACCTCGTCCGAACGGCAGCCACCAGACCAAAATCGCCATGATTGCTGCTATGGTTGTGAACGGACCACTCCAGTCCTTGATCTCTTTTTTCTAGGCTCCCCGAGTTATCCTTCCGGGCTCGTTCCTTTCGTATTCCTCCTTTACAACGATGGATTGATACCACATCACCAACTCAAGTCGGCGTGGAAGCATTCGTAGCAATGCTCAGGTCTTATGAGCAAAACGCCACGACGACAATACTATGTGAGGCCCCGTCCTACGAATGTCCCGGAGTCGCTATGTATCATAGAATTGCCCGTGGTCACGGGCATTCAAGAATTTCCACAAAGCGCTCCACCGACTCTTGTATAGTACAACTTCGCGGGTTTAATCAACGATTGGACCTCATCATACGACTGTTGATGAAGAACAATTGCGAATAGATTCCAATTGACAAAGCTGAAGCCTGATTTTCAAACTTCTGCAATACGCAATTAGAAGTTAGACACACTTAATGTGTTACCTTGAAAAGCCATCTCCCCCGGGAGTACAGCAAGGCACGACATCAAAGATTGACTCGACAGCCTCAAATGGCGATTCCAAGTTTCCATCATGCACTGGATAGACGAGAACTCAATAACGGATGTAGGGAATTGCTAGGTATCGGGATGCTACTCAGTTTGAGTCGATATTCGGTCAGGGCGTCTTTCAAGTCTTCATGTTTTCAGAGTCTTCAACGAAGAGGACAGCGAAACACGCTATCGTATGGAGTTCTCCGCGTCTCACAAAGATCTGGATTTTGAGAGGAGCCCGAAAGGATATGGGAGAAACACGAGCACCGACCGCAGCTTTCCGCTCTCCGCCTATCAGCTACCCATAAATCTGCGCAAGCGCTTCCTCTCTCCGCAATAATCGCATCGATATCCACGGCTTAGCTGGCTGGCGACGACTCGAGTCCAGTTTCGAAGGCCCTCCGCCTTACTTACCCGGTTTCGCGCGTCAGAAACTATGATACTGTTGCCAATTTGAGTTACCAACAAGAGAAGGGCCTTGTGAGCCGGACCGGTGGACTCGATGTCTTGCAGTATGCAATGTAGCTTGTTGGTGTACAGCAAATCCGATCTATAGCTCTGGCGAGAGACAGTGAGATAGATCCGAGCAGATTTCCGATGTTGAGTCCGCATGAAAGAGCTGGGGTTTCTAGATTGATGATTGGTAATGCAGGATAGGCTGGACATACGGGGAGATCGGATGGAAGCAGGAGATAGAAAAGGAGACGGGCGCAAAAAGTTTGGATGACGGTCAAGTGCTTTGGGATGATCTTATGGGGAAACAGGAAGAAGAGATACTCAACAGAAGCAAACAATAAATGTCTTAGATTAGCACCACAATAACATGAGACATGCGGAGAACATCTCATCAACCTAATTTGAACCTTACGCAGCGAAGCAGGCTGCCCGTGTGTTATGATGTGTACCTCGTGGATCAAGCAGTGTTGCTGATGGATGTCTTGTAGGAAACCTTCACTGTCTGTTGCTCTTTGCTTCAGTCTTTTGCCGTTTTTGCGCTATTCTACTGTCTAGTGCTCCTGGGTTCTGACAAACGTACAGGCGCAGCACCAAGAAGGACTTGCAATTTATCATATGGTCCGAGTACCAATAACTCTCTGCGGACATGATGATAAGGTCGGATGGGAGAAACGGCTCGACCTGCATATTCACCAATAGAAGTTGCAAGGATGCATCGGCGCGGGGCCTCCAATTTCGGAATTAGATGCGTCGACTACTGTGCGCAAAACAATAGAAACAATTCACTTGCCGCAAAGCGGACGGAGCACGTTCGTCTCTCTCGGACAGCAGATCTGTTCCTGTCTGTCCTTGCGATCGACTCCCTCCCATCATTCCCCTTCTTATCCCCCGCCCTCATTGGCTCTTTCTCCAAGATGCGCTGAGACTCGCACTTTTGCTGGGAGCCTTGCACAGACATTCCTCCAACCAACGCCCCGGTTGCGCTTCTCTCAAACGCACCATGCGCCTGTGACCTGCAGATCCAGATGCGAAAAGCCGTTGGGCAAGAAACAAGCCGTTCGCCATGCAAGTCCTCTCCGCTTCCCACATGGCATCCGATCATCTACCCTCGCCGACTCTCACCAATCCTGACATGATCCTCCCTTTCGACTCCGATTTTTCGGATGCCACATCCTCTCCTCCCAGAAACTACCAGCTTCCGCCTTCTCCACATTCCTATCCTCCTTCGGATGGCCCAGCACCAATGCGGAAGGCGGTACTTAATCTGTTCGGGAATGGCCATCGATCACGAGATAAGGAGCCTGACATGACAATGTTGAGGGGTGGGGATACCAACTCTAGGGCGGATGGAGAACGCTCCAGGCAAAGTCAGCGGACAAGCATGAGCTCAGCTCTAGCATCTTCCCCAACTTTACACGATGAATACAATCTCACAAGTGCAAGCGACGTCGTGTCTGACGGTGCTGACGAGGAGACATGGGAAGGCTTTGATGGGCCCTCAAATGGTGAGATTACGAGTCAATATCAAGATTTCAAGGGCAATGGCTTCGTAGCAAACGGGGCGTGGGAGGACAAGATCGTAATGTCTGACGGGGCTACTCACGCAGGGCCAAACGGCGATATGAACGAATCCTATTCAAGTGCCGCAATGTCTATACGGGCAGAACAGATTCTAGCAAACGCCAAGAAGAGGCTTACTGTAAGCTGCCTTGCACGAATTCCATACTACTCTCGACGTTGCTGACTTGTCCTAGAATATGGAGGGTAATCTCAGCCGCGCTCGAAGTGGCCTCAATTCGAGACCTTCATCCTCGATGTCATCGTTCGCAAGTCGGAATACTGAGGGAATTTCACTGTACAGGATACCAGGAAGTAGTAACGGAGGCTTCGCGCCCCAAAAATTCATTCAGCCGAATCCGACGCTATCCTCTGCCAACAGCAAAGGCCACTTGAGGGTGTCCAGTGAGACTGCTGTCCCTTCGTCGTCATTGCATGCCCGCGCCGAAGAGCTAAAAAGAGATGGTGTGCGAGCCTCGAGCGCATTGGGTTCGAATGGCACGGGGTCTGATTTCAATGAAGCATCTGAAGAGCAAGGTCCAGGAGCCTCTCGTAATTGGTTTTGGACTGGTTTGACGCGTAACGGGAGCTACGCTGGGCATTACAATAACTCGCTGGAACCTCTTCATGAAGATGGACCTGCTCCTGCTTCATTTGAATCGCCAGCTTCTCGAGGAATAACCCCACCATCAGACGAGAAGTCTGATAATGCTTCGAGCAGCCAGAAAGCTTCAGACGTGGCGACATTTGATGCCGAAAATCCTCCCGCTAACGGACTTACTAGAGCACGTTCGACTAACCAAATGCGTGATTTGCGGGATCAAATGCAGGATTTAAAAGGAAAAATATCGAGTCTGAAACAGCGAGCTCGTCACGACAGCATGAGAAGACGAAGCCTACAGAGCTTGCGAACACCAAGTCCTTTTACCGCAGCCGAGCAGTTCTACACTGGATCTCTGGGCCGTCGAGAGATTCAAGCAGCGCGGGGGTCGAGCGTGCCGCCTTCGAGTCGACTACCGCAAGCCCAAGGCGACACGCTAAGACCAGGATCGCAAGAGCAACAGTTGGTGCGAAGCACAGAGCACAGTCAAGAGCCGACAATCATTGAGGAAAGCTCCGAAGATGGTAGCTTGTTGCATCCTCGGCAACACGACGTCGATGTAGATCAAGTGTTTCAGGAAAACATCAAGCCTGATGTCGATCCCCCAGCCGAGGAAGGATTTGAGTTCCGCCAAGCGGATTCCGAGTCAATCAATATTATCACAGTTGAAGAGGAAAAAGACAGCTTGTATGGCGATCAAGACTACCATGAGTCTCTTCCTACGCCTGTTGGCGAAAGACACGAAGACCGTCCAGATGCCTTTGACTATGAACACTTCTTCCTCCACAGCGGCATCGGCGCTGTCAGTCGAGGCGATCTTAGCCGAAGTAGCAGTAATAGCTCAATGTACTCGGTCGAAACAACCAAACCTGCTACCGCCACGGTCGAGGAACCACAAAAGATTGAAGACAGCGCTAACGGGACTCCGAAGGTAGGACAAGGGAGTGATTCATATAATCCGAACGGTCATTACAGGAAAGATTCTGCTGGGTCGATATCGACGGTCGCTACTTTTGCAACAGCTACGGAAGGGAGAGCATCGGAGGCAGACGAGGATGAATGGATCCATCAACGTTCCAGAGCAGGAGTATTCAAGCCAGATTTTTCCGTTCCTCACCAGCTTGCTACGAGTCCGGTCGAAGCTCCTCCAGCAGAAGTTCCACGGAGGATTCGAAGTATGCGGGGAGCTACAGTCAGGAGATTCCCAGTAAATGTGTCTCCTACACTATCGTCTAAAATTCCCGGACGATCCAATTCCCTGTCCGAGCCATCAAAGAACATCGGCTGTGCCATTTCGCCATTCCCTTCAGCTGAACTGTTTTCGATTCTTACTGCCACAAGCCCCTTGAATCAAGGTGAACAGCTCCAACTCAGCGGTAGCGACAAGGAACTCGTGGAACGGCTGGTAACGAGCTTGTCGAATGTCTGCAGTCATCTTCATTCTGCGGGCATCGAGGGGAGCAAGTATGAAGGAAGGGCGTGGCGAAGACGACTTGATGCGGCACGGCGAGTCCTGGACGGTGAGATTAACGGGGAGGCTTTTTGAGCAACAGCTCCATGATGCGATGATTTTGGGATTCTTGGATATCTCGAGATTAAAATTGGCTCCTCCAGACCAACAACGACAAGGCGTTCAATTGGTTCGAGGAGGAGTATGGGTGATGACATTTTTTGTATCTATATACCCCCTTCTGTCATTTTTCCGATATTCCACAAAGGGAGTTTTGAATCTCTATCTGTTTGCGATTTCAAGCTAATACATGTTTGCTTTTGCCGTTTACCACCATATGCAACCGAAAGGTCTATTTCTTGATGGTGTACAATATTCTCTCTTATAATTACATGGTCTCTTGAACCTTCTATACGTCAACCTGCTATGCACCTGCTATGTAGAATAGCGCACAGAGCGAGCATGTACTGCACACTGATAAAGGCCGAATAAAATAATGGTATTGGGGATACATACCTTAAACTCGACCGTTATGCATACTTTTATGCAAGGCTGAGTGTGGCAGGAAGATCATCCGAATCGTCCCCTGAATTACGCGAATCTCTTCCAATCGCCGATCGTCCCGCGCACACGGCTGAAGTAACCAGTTCCGGTTGCAGCTTGAAACCCAAGCAACGTTGTCGCTCAAATTGATTGCGCATCTTTCGCGATCGATCTATTCCCGATTGCGAATCTGAGATTAAAGTACGGATTACCTACTCACGAATAAACGATGCACAACACACCACCGCAAGGGAAATCATTGCCGACTCTGGGGCCAAACTGCAAACCAATCGGTGGGGCCACTGGGCTTCAGCTGCGCCATTCGTCGATATATCAATATAATACCTTGACCATGGCCTTGTGCAAATCCAGGTTGACCGAAATTGGCATGATGGATGTTGGTGCCGGGATAACCCGCAGGAAGGGGGTGGCCGGAAAGACACCCGAGGGCCTGGTTATGGAATGGACCGTGATTAACCATGATAACATCTCGAGCTTTGTCGCAATGAAGAAATATACGTATCGCGCGAGTAATCTGGCCAACAGTAATCGCACGATGATTTCCGACAGTGGCTTCTACGGAATACTGTACATATATCATGTGAGGAATTCAGAAGTACTTTGCCTTGGCTTTATCCATCAAATTGCATGGCGCACATTTCAGATTTGGGATTTCAGATGCAGGGCTGAATAAGGTACCTAACCTACCTTAGGTGGTAAGCACGTAAGGTAGTCTGGGATTGGGATTTGGATTATGGTGCCACGCTTGCCCCTCATGGTACTAGGGTCGTGGGAGGCTTTGTATTACTGTGTACTAGGAGAGTCGTCGTCATCATGAATCCATAATATCCCCTCTCCCAAGGTAAGGTACCTTCATTGACCATATGGCTCTTTGATTGATACAGAATGATATCGTACACTAGTTTCTGTCATGATTGAGCTTGCGCCCCCATTCCACTTCTTATCCAACGATTCTCTCGTGACTTGAGCTTCCAATTCATCTGCAAGAAGCGTTCCATCAGTACCTATTATTGACAGATGCCTCCTGGTGCTACGTACTACTAGATTCTCCACACACCTCGATCTCTCTTTTGATTTCCCTGGACCCCGTTCCTTGCATCTCATCTCAAATCTCACGCTGGGCCGCCCTCTAGCCGTCGCCTGTCCCTACCAGGCTACCTTACCACTCCCTCCGGTGCCAGCTTGCCGGAATCCCCATTGGCCGTGTCTGGCATTGGTTGTCTCATGCACCATACTTTATGAATGACTCCCTAAGTGATTCCCATGACTTTTCGTTAATCTTCGATCGCGTCTTCTCCTCCACGGCCAGCAGCCCTGCCATGTCGCGCAGAGTCTTTGACGTCGGACTCGATATGGGACGAATAAAGAATGGACTCAAGATTTCCAAATCGGATAAATCAGAAAAGTCGGACTCATCCAAGCGCTCCAAAAGCCACCGGTCGGCATCGACTTCCAACACCTACACCGATGAGTCGGCCTACCAGAACCTGAACCAGCAAGTTGCGGTAGTGCCACGGCTGCCGGCCAAAAAGAGCAGCCCGACGGTGCGACCAATTGATTACCAGACCCAAGATCAAACACCTCTCAACGATACTGTCGTCCTACCTTCGACAGAGTCGCCCATGAGCGCAGAATTTCCAATTCCCCCGTCGCCCCTCCCACGTCCATCCGTGCTTGACCGTGAGCACTCTTCGCCCGACACTCATCACCGTATGGGTTATCCTTCGCCTGGCGACCATGCCCAGAACTTCGATCTCCGCCCTCCGCCTCCCAACAAACCGGTCAAACTGCTCGATTCATTGTCAGAACGGCTCTTCTCGGCCGAACACCTAGAAGTGATACTGCGCGACCCAGCTTTCTTCCTCCGATTTACTACCTTTATCAATCGCTACAAACCATCTTCCGCTCCCGTACTCGTACGTTATCTAGAGGCCCAGAAAGCGATAAAGGCGGTGGATTATGCGAATGCGTTGGCCGAGTCAATAAAACCGCTTCCGGGCGAGCACTCAAGTCAGATACCTTGCGCCGCCGCCACAATTGACGCACGATTTGAAGCCCGGGCAAAAAGAGCTCTCGACAGTCTGGTTCATGACGCCCTACCTGCATATATCACGTTTGGGTTGGTCAAGGTGGTTACGGAGACAATTGTAAGAGAGATTACCGGGACAGCTATGCCAGTGATGCGCGAACTTGTTGCAGGGTCCGCCGAGGTCTTTTGCTTGTCAGATCCGAACCAGAAGGATAACCCGATTGTTTATGCTAGCGAAGGTACGAGCCTCCGACAATATCAACATATCTATGGCAGAGGGCAATGGCTGACTTTCATGCAATGGATCAGAATTCTACCGAACAACACAATATGGAAGAGACTATGTTATAGGCAAAAACTGCCGTTTCCTACAAGGTCCAAAAACGGATCGAGCATGCATCGCAAGAATAAAGGCGGCAGTGCAGTCCGGACAAGAAGTCTTCGAAACAGTACTCAATTAGTGAGTCTGAACTACACCATGCTCAGCGCATAGTTTATCTGATATGTTCTTAAATAGTCGAAGAGACGGCTCCCCCTTCATGAACCTCGTAATGGTTGCTCCACTCTACGACAATCGCGGTATAGTCCGCTACTTCATCGGCGCCCAAATCGACGTCTCCGGCCTCATCGAAGACGGCCGCGGTCTCGATTCCTTTGAACGCACTTTACAAGAAGGCAAATCCCGCCAGCGCAACCAAGATAGCTCCGAAACCGACGAAGATCTATCTAGAAAACCGCTAAGAGCGCTCAACGAGTTTGGACAAATGCTTTCCGTGGAGGAGAGTTCGGCGTTGGGGGGGCATAGCAGGAGTAGTTCGATGCAGAGCAGTGTGCAGCAGTCAGCGAGAGGGGCGAACGGGAGGAGAGATCCCAGCGTCAGGCATCCGAGAAGGGTAGTACTGGGGGCCGAGGAGGACGAGGAGGGAAATGAGCGCCATCATGCCTGGGCTCAGCCTTCGCTAGGACCCTCGGGGAAACTACCTGGGGTATATCAAAACGTAATCTTCCCTATGAACCTGCCCACTCACAAGACTCAGCCGCTAACCCGGCCACTATAGTACCTCCTTGTCCGCCCCTACCCCTCCCTCCGCATCATCTTCGTCTCCTCCGCCCTCCGCATCCCCGGCCTCCTTCAATCCCCATTCCTCTCCCGCATCGGCGGTCCCGCCCATGTCCGTGATGGCCTCAGTGATGCCTTTGAAAAAGGCGACTCCGTCACTGCAAAAGTCATGTGGCTGCCGCAAGGTCGTAACGACAATAACGAAAACGACAACGCCAGTTCTCGCCCCTCGAGTCGCCACGCGAACGCTCATAGCAGCAGTGCTGTAGCAGCCTCAAGGGCGAGGTACATATCCTGCACCCCCCTGCTCGGCTCCGATGACCAGGTCGGCGTCTGGATGATCGTCATGGTCGAGAACGAACAAGTCACTGGTAGCTTACCCTCCCGCGAGCGCGCGTTTGCGCAATATAATCAGCACCACCAGAACCCAGTCGTTCTGGCCACACCAAGCTACTATGAACGCGAAGATCTGGGCGACGGTGGTGGGGGCGGGAAGGCGTTGCATGCGAGGCAGAACGGGAGCGGGACGATGTATGCCGAGTGGATGAAGAACTCGAGGGGCGGGGGGGTGGTTGAGGAAGAGGACGGTGGGTTTGTGGGGGATGAGGTTGGAGGGTTGGATCTAGGTGAGGGTAAGGGATTCTAAAATTTCGCGCATACTACTTGCTTCCCTCACCAATTTGTGGATAATTCTTCCTATGGATACTTTTTCGCTCCTCCTCGTTCTCTTCAGGCGAGGAACATTGCACATAAGCGCCCGCTGCTCCTTTGTACATAAACGGAACAGAACGGCATGTTGATACCTTTTTGCGTCAGGCCCCTCCTCGCCGCCCGTGACCCCGCCTTCTCCCCCTCCGTTGTCCACCCGCAGACCCCGTATCTCGCCTCCCTCCACCACCTCCCCTCCCCCCACCAACCCCACCACCCAGCCCCGAATCCAAGAACTGCCCCCCCCGCCCGCCGCGGAGAAGACGCAGCCGTCCACGCCGCTCGCGTCCGGTTCCGAACCTAAACCCCCGTCTTCGCCACCACAAGGGGATCCCTCTCCTTCGTCTTCGTCTTCATCGCCTCGAATCACCACAACACCCGCCCAGCCGCCGCTTCCGCAGCCCTCCCAAGACCTCTCCCCGCCCACCACCACCACCACCACCTCAGAACAACCATCCGCCGCCGCTGCTGCTCCACCGGTTCAAGATTGCAAAAAAAAGGGAAATTCGGGTCGGGCTGGGTTTCCGGCGCAGGCGGTGCTGGTTAAGCGGGCGAGTGTGGTGTGGATTACGCATGGGGGTGGGGGTGGAAATGGGCATAGGGGGGGTGTGAGTGTTGCGACGACGATTTAGAGGGAAAGGGAATGTGGGGGGGGGGGATGGGGGAAGGGGGGAAGGGAAAAAGATGGAGGAACGGACGCTAGGTTCTTTTTTAAAAGGGAGGGGGGGGGGGAAGATGGAGGTGGAGGAGGGGGAGAGGTAGTAGGGGGGATGTTTGTGTTTTGGATCTGATACTGGTGGTTTTGCTGTTGGGTTTGAAGGGTTTGGGATAGAGGATAGATATGGGGGGGAGGGGGATAGATGGGTTAAAGAAAGGGGCGATGAGGGGTGGGGTGATGTTGGTAATGTTGATGATGATGATAACGATGATGATAACGATGACGAGGGGGTTGGGGAAAGGGTTACCCGGGTAAGGGCATTTAATTAAAATGGAAAAGGATAGATTTTAGATTTTAGAAAAGGGATGAACGCATGCATTTACATACAGTTAGAAAGGAAAATGGATAGATGAGCTCTTTTTTTCGCTTTTGATCAAAAAACCTCTCTATTTTTAACAATACACACAAGACGAAGAAGAAAGAAAAACATACCCAGGCCGCCGTCCGTCCCGATCTGTAAACGAGTATGATAAATCTACTGGGTGCGCGCGTACTGCAGGTAGGTACTGTATTCTGAATTTTCCTTTTCTTTAGCTAACCGAGTATCGCAGAAAACATAGAGATCAGCAAGTTCACCTGAAATTCACAACCAATGAAGCGCACAAGAACAGAACTTCAGTAGCTCAGCAACAAAACAGATAGCCGTGTGTCAAGGTGCGAGCTCATCTTCGCTAGAATACTCAAAGCCGACTAGAGCATCAAGCACAGTCGACGGACCATATCCTCTGTCTGTACTGCCCGGAAGCCATCGACTTCAGTACCGAAGAGGGTCTTCATCGACACTGCCTCCAGAAATTACTTCGCTCGTTAGCGTATCATCCCTTTCAACTGGATCTTATAGGAACTCTTATCGGGTTTCAGCTGGATAGAAAAAGTTGAGCCGGGGTCGGAAAAGCATATGCCAAGACCGTTAAGCGAGGCCTCAACAAGATTCACATCGGGTCACCGAAGGCCTCGACAGTGCATATGCGCAGCATCAACTGAGCATAAAAAAACACCGATGGACGACGAAAGCATCGACGCTGAAAAACGGGCGGATGAGATAACAGGTCGGCTAAATGGTTTGAATGTGAGAGTCGCAGCCGGCATAGAGTATGCCGCGCATATACTAAAAAGAAACTCCGCTGACGGCTCGCCAGCTGTAACCCCGATCCCGAAATCTTACTTTCGAAAGTAGAATAAGCCGCGCTAAGCGCACGGGCCAACTCGAAGACATATAATCAGGCCCCATTGCCCACCTCGAAAGGAGAGTTTTCTTGCTCTCACCATAATCAACTGAACTCCAGACCCTCTTGGAGCCTAGTCTTACATGCAATGGATGACTTAATCCGTACCGCTCAGGTTCTCGGCCTGACCTCGTCCATCTTCCTCTCTGGAATCAACATTGGCGCGTCTTATCTCACACTTCCAATTCTCTACACACGCTCTCCTTCCATCAGCACACCCTTTTTCAACGAGTTCTATACCCGAGGCGCTGTGACTCTGGTTCCCCTCGGTCTCTTCTCGGCGTCCTGTTCGGCGTTAGTCGCCTACCTCCTTCCTTCTCAGCGAACCCTCTGGTCTGTTGCTGGTGTGGCTACATTTGCGCAGTTGCCTTGGACACTGCTTTTTATGATGAAGACGATCACTCGGCTGGGGGCTATTGCTGCTAGTAAAGATGAGCAGGTGAAGGCGAGTGGAGCGGAAGTCGTGGCCCTGTTGCGGCGGTGGGCGTGGATGAACATCGTGAGAGGACTTTTGGCTATGGTTGGCGGATTGGCTGGTGTGTGGGCTGTAGTAGAGGGTCAGAACTAAATCGCCAATGCCCTGCCGCTGCAAAGGTGCCCGGTATATGGACGCAGAGAGCAACGAGATGCAATGTGTAATCCAAGGGCACGTTCCGAACGCAACGAATTAGGCAAATGAACGCGCTTGAAACCTTTAAGGGTTTGTGAGAACATGAGACCGACGCAAGAGGGCAAATGCAACGGCCTTGATATAGATATCAGAAAATCATTCACCTTCTCTCTCCCCCCCCAAGGCATCATCATACCATATTAGCAACCAGCCATCTATTTGCGTGAAGGACTAAATTTGGGCATCTTGAATCGCCAAGTCTTGAGAATTCTGCCCTGGCCTCACCCCTCTCGAAGTGTAGGGTGAGCGCCGCTTTACTTATGCGCCGCCACCCGATTGCTCATCGCTTGTCCCCAGATGATCGCCTCGTTTTACTTTCACAGAGTTCGCGCATCGTCATTTCTTGAAGACGGAAATATAGATTCATTCCAAAACAGCTTCTAGAAAAACGGTGTATAAATAGTGGGAACGCAAAGCCCGTCCTAGAAACCATCTTCGTACCGTTCATTCTCTTCGTCTTTTCCGTACGATTCGCTGTCTAGGCACGCTAGGGTAATACTGCACCTCTGACCACTCGGCCACCTAGGTAACCAAGTAATGGGCAAAAGGTTACGCCTGGGAACAATACAATGTCCTGCCGCACATTCGCTTTCAAAAGCACAGTAGCATCTACCAAACCTCCAATACAAGAACAGTGTCTCTGACAATGCTTGTTATCATAAAGGGTTCCGTAGCGCGATAAGTCCAATCTACAATTTGTCTGATCGTGGTGGATTGGATCGACCGAAATCTACGGCACCACTCTCCTAGTACAACAAGAAGGCCCTTTGCTGGCGTCGTTCCACCGCAAGCCGCTGGTTCCCCCTTCACTTCCACTACCATCACCATCACTACCGCCGTCACCATCGTGACCGCCAGCACAAACAGCACTGGCAGCAGACACCGTGGCCCCTTCTGCTTCAGCCGACGGCCATCATTTGCATTTGATATCGTAGCGACTAGGGTCCCTAGTATAACAGCTAGAAAATGCCATGTTCCACCTTAAGTATGAGCCAATGCTTAGTTTTCATCTACACAAACCGCCGTTGTTGTTTTCCTGGGTCTGAGCTTCAATAGACTACCGACGACGAGTGTTGAAGGACTTCTTCTTAGCGGCGAGCACTGGGGACACAACCTTGACCCAAGACGCGATTCTGCGGAGTATAATCCTCGATGATGTATGGGCAGGACGCGTTTTCTTATCTTGGCTTAAAAGAGGGATCATAGTCTGAAGCACAGAGATTGTATGTTCGTAAAAGTCGCGCTTGTAAATGTCATGGAGTGTATGGAGCATCAAAAGGCGTCTCTGCCCCACATCAAGATCTCATGAGTAACGGTATTCGTTGAGACATGGACTTTCACGCGTTCAGTGCTGGAGTTCGATATGTCTTGAAGTTCTCAAAGAGTCGACCAGAAGCTCCGCGCGGGGAACAGCCCAAAGCGTGCATTATTTCCGTTCAGCCTCACTTTTGCAGCCCGGAAACAGAAGTTGAGTCGCGTCTTTCATCTTTTCATCAACCTTTGAATTTCACGCCGAGATGGCAGAAGGCCTCGCTATCGCGGCGAGCATGATCGCCGTTCTCCAGATCACCAACACGGTAATCTATAAATGTTATGACTTCGGAGCGGCTACGAGCGGGGCTTCGTGGCAACTATCTCGCATTAAGACGGAGCTGGAAGCCTGCGAAATGCGCTTCAGCAACTGAAGTCGTTGGTCAAACAAGCAGAACTCGTGCAGCAAATGCTCGACACGAAACTGTCAGCCTTTGAGGACCTATGAGCCAGAAGGATTATTGGCACATTATTCCCATCGGGTCAGTCACTTGGAGCAGCGACTAAAGACGCCGAGCTGGTGCGACGGATTCGGGGTCAACAGAAAAGCGTTGGGACAGGTTCTGCGATGGCCTTTGAAGGAGAAGGACACTGAAAAGATTTTGGTGACACTTGATGATTTCAAAAATACTCTGGCCCTCGCGCTCACAGCAGATGATATGTAGATGTCCAGTGCTTAAGTAGCTTAGAATTGCAGCAACTTTGAGTCTTTTCGCAGTACACTTTCGCTAGTAATCCAGAAATTTTTGAGGGCGACAAACGATGCAGTGAAGGACTCTTGGCAAGACGTACGTACTCTGCAGCAGATAAAAGTAGACATGCAAGAAAGAGTCGAATATACGCGGGCTGCAATCTCAGTTATGAATGACAAAGTCGAAGTCATTCAGCTTGATACTTGCCGACTCTAAGAGACGGCGACGGAAACGCATAGCAAGATTGACGTGACAAGGGACGTTGTCTCACAGGTGAGTGATAAGATGGAGGTTATACATTTCAAAACCCGCTGAAGAAATATACTTCTATGGCTAGCAGGGCCAGACCCCTCCTCCAATTACCATCGCGGTCGTCGCAGCCGACACGCACATACTGGATCGTGTTTCGTGGAAAGCGAAGAATACACACAATGCAAACAGAATGATGGCGCAACGCTCTATGCAGCAATACGACCCTGAAAATTGGCGGACCATGGATTTGCTCTTAATGGCAGGCGGGAAGGTCAACCTGGGTATGAAATGGTCAGGCACACCACTACATATTGCGTGTAATACGGGCACTACAAGAATGGCGGAGCTTCTGTTGCAGCTGGTGCGGATCCAGACGCACAGGCTGACACTTATGCCACTCCCTTAAATTTGGCGTGCAGAAACATTGATTTAGAGGTTGCCATAAGAATGGTGGAGATTTTGCTGGAATATAACACACGTGATGATCATTACGGCGCTCCCTTACATAGGGTGTGCCGAACGAGGCCAAGAGCACCCACGACTTGCCAGAACACTCTTGAAAGGCGGCGCGGATGCCAACTTGCGCGACAAAAACGGGATTTCTGCATTGAAGATGATAAGGAGTAAGAAGCGAGGGTTCTGGCGTGATCTTCACGAGCTGGAGCTGGAATTGCTGTCGCTCGAATACGGTGTAGAGGAGGAGGCAGCAAGCTTGTCGAGCGATCATTCGGGATAGCTCGAGCAAATCAAGCCGAAATACGGCTGGTCGGATAGGGCGTAGAAAAAGGGGAAGCCGGTCTAAGCGGGGCCATAGAATCGATGTACTGCGCGTAAGAGAAGAAGACGATGGTCAGTACGATAGACATATTCAACATGGGAGAGCTGATATCTTAGTAAGGTGAAAAGCTTCTTTCAAATGATCAGCTGTAGAATTACTACTCCAGGAAGTAGAATGCTCCTTTTACAAAGATTCTAGAAGTAGTGGTATTACAGTCAATTTTTATCGTGAACAGACCTCAGAAAGCATCATAAAGGAAGCCTGCATATTTGCAGGCTTCATGTCGTGGTGAAACGGAGTAAAAGTCTCTCCAGCTCCGCATGTGACATCAGTGATACTTACAGCCCTACTCACACAAGCTCACCTGCATCATTCATGCATCCTCTAAATATGGTCTCTCCTCATGGCCCGCCAAATTTGGCCACGCTAAGAGCGATTAACAACGAAAACAAGGAAAGACGTAAGGTAAACAAGGAAGTCTCAGAGTTATAGAAAGAAGCAGAGAGCGAAAGAGAAGGAACGAAAGAAAAGAGTGGCCGAACAAGACCCCTTCACCGGGGCCAGGCGCCATCGGGGATTTATCGTATCGCTTCGCTCTGCGCGAATCTAACCAGAATGCTGTAAGCATGGAAGGATTGGCCAGAAGTATAAGAAGAGCAAAAGACAGAGGCGTATTCACGGTGACGGGAAGGAAGCATCTAAGAGTCGTGGCAGCAGCCAAGACCTGAAGCGGATACTCGTAGCAGCAGAAATTTGAGGGCGGCGAGGTGACGGCTAGCCGGACGCGGCACGCTTTTCCGCAAGAGGTACTAGTAATTCACCTGCACACTAACTACGCGGCTATCTTAAGGTGCGTCCTTATCGATAAGCCTTACGAGCATGTGAGCTCAGTTCTCACCGTACTTTTGTAACGAAGTAACAATGAGATTGAATAAGAGTGGTTTCGGCACGATGCTTGCTCCGCTCGCTCGGGCAATGCACAAGTACTAGCGCTATCATCTAAATAGCGTGGGCCAGCTGTTTCCCATTATGGGCAGGAAACCAAATCAGCTCGTCCTAGAGTTTTTTGACCGCGGGGCCAAACTTCCTGATGGCAGCAATCGTTACGAACACACATGCAAAGCTTGTGGAGAGCGTTTTCCAAAAGGGAGAATTGAAAGTCTGATGTCTCATTTAAAGACAAAATGTCACGCCGTTGCACCAGAAGACCGGCATCGAGCCCTACTACAATCGAATGAGCGGCCAGACTCAGAGCCACATGATGCTGAGAGATATTCTGGACCGGCAGCGGCTATTAAGGGGCACCGATACACTACAAAACTACCCATCAGTGGAAGCCGCAAACTCACGGGTCTAGAAGCCCTTGCGGAGGCAAGCAGACAAATTGAGCACCCGCGAAAACAAGGGCACAGTGGCATGGAGAAAATTAACATGATAGATCCGAGTTTGCGAAACATCTGGGAATATGAAATGTCCCTTGATGATCCTCAAGAAGGACGGAATGGAGTTGGTACATTCACCATCTATGTTTACTGGAGTTGGATCCTACCCCATCGCTAATTGCTCTGTCACTTAGTCTCTACGTCGGCTCCTTTTGATAGTAGTACTTTTAGCCTGCCGTCAACTTCGCAGGAGCTGTCTACTTCACCATACGCACTTCGACTTGCCTCCCCACCTCAAACGGCCGATCACTCCTCTACGCTCTCCATGATCGCGGCATCTGCGAGCAGCCTTGAGGCCATGATGCCTTGCAGTGAGGGTCTGAATCAGAATGATATCAACGGTAGCAGTGGTACACGTATTGATGCCGAAGGTCTGCATTCTATTGACCATGCGTACGATACAATACCCATGTCTACGCAACAATCGCTACAGGCTTACGTTAACGGGATAGAGAGGGAAATCCCGGATGAAATTGCCGCCCAAGCATCGTCCTTTCTCCGGCCTATCGCGATGAATCTCGGTCGTATACCTAGGTCTTCTCCAGTGGAACATGTTTCTTCCAGTAGCCGGGCACAGAAAATACGAGGGAAATTGAGTAGCTCGAGGCGTCAAGAAGTACAGAGCATGAGGAAGCAAGGGGCATGTATTCGATGCCGGATGTTAAGAAAGACTGTATGTTGTTTCCGAGACGCTTCTCCTGCGATGTTCTGGTAGCTGAAGCTTGTCAGTGCAGTGGAGATAACCCCTGCAAAACCTGCGCCGCTGTCACCAGCGCACGGGTATGGAAGCTCGATTGCATACGGACAAGCATCGTGAAAGAATTCGAACTATACCATACGAGTACGCGTTGCCAATCTCCGTTTTACTTTGCATTACTGACGCAGTGTCAGACCTACTTACATCTCTGGCAAACCAAAACCTTGATGTCGCCATGGGTCAAGTGAGATTTGAGCAATATCCAGGCTTTCTGAGCGTATTCCACGACATCAGTAACGACAAACCTATGAGATACTCAGTCTTGACGGGAATTCCTGAAAACCAAGAAACTGAGAGCGAACAAAATGGAGCTCTCGACTACACTAGGTCTTCTGAGACAATTACAATTTTAGACGAGGATGGTGAGGATGTACCGGCAAAGTTTCAATGCTATGCCGGGACCATGGCCCATAAAACATACGATGAGGAACAATCAGTGTTCATGAAGCATACCCTGACATTAGCATCGGAGCTATCTCTTCGAAAGCATGTCAGTAAACGCCATGAGTACTCTGGTTATAGGCTCTAAAAAAAGGCTCACCCAATTTACCAGGATAAACTCTTAGCACAGGTACTCGAGTTGTGGACCATAACGCATATTATTGTCGATAACGAGATGCATTGGCAAGTCTGGCTACAACCAGCGCAAGCATCGCCAAAGGCATACCCCAAATTTGCAATGCTCAACGAACCAGTTCGAATCAACGAAACGAATAATCCACAATCGTACCAGTTGATTTGTTCTCAATTGCGATCCGCGGCTGAGAAACTAGCTGCAACGATCAGCAAGACGGTATTGAACGAGTTAGAGAAACGCTTGGAGCGTCGTGACAAGTGCCGTGGATTCGAAACTTTCTTGGTCGGTATCGTACTGTTGAGTTGTGTGGAGAAAATGAGCTGGTACTACAAGACCTTTGATGACGTAAAATGGTCTGCGGAGGTTCGCCTACCACAGTAACAGCTTTGACAACCATTGACAAATACCAGTGGCCTCTGGATCAACCGCCAAACTCTTACTACGAGCGCGGTGATTATTTCTCCAACTTCATCTCTAAGCTGTTCAAGATGCGAGGAATCCTTTTCCATATTCATACGAGCCAAGTCGATGGCCTTTTGCATGCCCACGATCCCAGCGACCCACTCGCTAGTCAGTGGCTTGACGCTGTCCGTCTTTCAGGTAAGGCACTGTACTCATGGTGGTTTTCGGTCGTGGTGCCATCACTGATAATAGTATGTTCGACAGAACAGCATCTCGAAGTCTGCCAAGCTGCTGAGTTCGACTATACGAATTCTCGGAGCCTCGACCTGAAGTTTTCGTCGAAGCTGCTCCTGGCCCCGGAGTAGAGTACCCCACAAGTTCTTTGTAGTCAAGCTATCCAGGAATTAAACCCCTCTTGATGAGCTTCTTCGATTGACCTAGTAGTGAATGAATTTACCCCAGAACCTAGTCACTCTGTCCCTCTTGGAAAGGTTTTATCAAACATCGACCTCCTGGTTTGTTCGTTGCTAGTCTCGTCTTTAATCAAAAAAGTCGACACGCATGGAATCGAACAAATCATACATCATCGCTAAATCTTCCCAATCCTGGTACGTATCTTTTTCATTCATCCTCTCCTCCGCTCCCCTTCGATACCAAAATCCCAAATCCTCCAAAATAATCCCTAACCTCCACCGTAAAAACAGGTCGCTACCAATCAACCAACACGTCTGTTTGGTGGAAGCCTCACGACTTTGACTGATTCCACAAAACACCTCATTTTCGATAACCTGAAGATACTCGTACGTCGAATATTGAATAGAACAGCACGATTCTCGTGGGGATTTGTCTACTGGTTAGGGCTATTGTAGCGCAACGTGTTGTTCGGGTTTATCGTGTGGGATCCATGCTGGCAAAGCCTACTTGCAGACATGAATGACACACCTACGGACCTGACTTCTATGATGACCGGCTTGCCAAGCAACATTGGTGCCTGAAGCTAACGAGCTCCAAGGTTTGGTCTCGATGGCCCAATAATAGTTAGCTATTATCCCCACTGAGCGCACTTCTCCCTCCATGCGGTACTTTCAACCGGAGTCCGTGGTTGCCAAATGATGCTATGCTGCTATCTGCACAGCTAGTGCTGATAGGGTCTGGCCATGGTCAACGGAAGATGCATTCAGGCCCATCATGGCTTTCGTTGTCTTCTTTTCATCTGTTGGGGTTTTTCTCTTCTTCACTCTAATCTATTACTAGCCTAGGCAGGTCGGGGTTTGATTGGCTTGATTCATGAGATTTGGCGAACTTCAGCCCCGCTAGCAACTCTCGTCAATCAGATTGTCAGATTAGAGAGTCAGCCAAGCGATGATCAGTGTTTTAGATTAAATGCTGGCGCTTAGGAACACCCTCGAATTACCTACGGATTCGCGACTACGACGTTGCTCTTTAAGTGTGAAAAAAAACATCATGGTACTAGCAAAGGCGATCCAGAAAGGAAACTGTCTCAAGGACTATTTCATCATGAAGAGGATAGCATAATACATAGCTGAATATCTTACCGCAAGGGTGGACTCTACTGTTTAGAATCGGCAAAGTCATCCAATCCTTCAGACACGGCACGTTTTTCAGCCTCTGCTAGTGCTGACGTTTCAGTTCTGCCTTTCTCACGGACGTACTGTGCCTCGAACATGCAGGCGATATAGAACATGAATCGAGTTAATATTTATTGATTAAATCTGTCTTTCATTTTCCTGTACGCTGCCGTGTATTCTTCTCTATTGGGCAAACATATTTGGTTCGATACAATATCTCCAAGGTGTCCGTTGCTCTATAGCAAGCATACCTGGATTTCTATGAATCATGATCTTCCGTAAAGGAAAAATAGATCCCACCGACCACGCCAAATTACTTACTTCGACGGAAGCTGAACCGCAGAAGCACAAGGCTACAAGGGGTAATGGCAGACTTCGCGCTCTATTGCGCAACGGGGGCCTGAAAGCCGTCGCCGTCACTAAAGATGCCATCGTTGGCGAAGAGGAGGAGACGCCTAAGGTTGTTGTCACCAAGGACCTGTGGACGGCTTTGTTTCGCTGCGCGGTCCATCTTGTGCCGCTGAGCGTGACCGTCGTTCTGGCATACCTCAATCTGGCTAGCTACTATATCGGAGGAGAGCTCCAGGGGCTCAGCGGTCCCCTCTTCAACGCATTGGACAACTTTTGCCTACAAGTCGCGGCGAAACTGGCCGTACGTGTTCCATCATCTTGCTCAATCAATGCCGGCTTTAAGAACCCGCTAACCAACCTTCTGCACCTGGCAGGAACTTGCGGTTATGGGCTCCGTTGGCACCATTGTCATGGATGTACTGAGGAACGAGTTACTTTATGGCAAAGACGGTCTGCCACTTGGCATGCTGAGCGGCAAATCGAGATTCTCGGAATTGAGCTACTTCTGGTCCCCAGAATTTTGGTACGGCCGCAGGGGCTTTTCGTCGAGAAGCCGAAATTGGCTCATTCCGGCAGTCTTATTTGCCGCAGGCCTGTTCGCCGTTCTCACAGGTCCCGCGGCTGCGTTGCTGCTGATCCCGACAATGCGCGAGGATTGGCCTGCGGGATCTGCAAACTTTTGGCTCAACGGAACTGATCAGACGCTGTGGCCTACAACCTTGGATGCCACCGCCGTCGGCGGGCCCGAATGTCTTCTTCCCAGCGTCGAAACGGTAATGTCGAACGTCGGGAATTCGTCAGCGTGCATCTGGGGTGGACACGAGTATCTCACCCAGTATTATCGGCAATGGCGGTTTAGAGGGTTTTTCTCTAATGTAACCATGGACGAAGGTCAATTTAGGCGTGATTTGCGATGCGGTCTTAGGGGCAATAGCTCGAGAGAGACGTGGACTTTAGGAAGCAGCCTCGCCGTGGGCGCGTTTGCTCAGAAAATTCAAATTGCATGGGGTGACGCTCTTGCCTTGGCTCCGAAGACCCAACCTGGCAAGATGTATGCAACTTTCAACGCCCGGCCCCAGGATGGCACGGTGTCCACCATCGAAAGTCGCATTCCAGCCGTACGCACTCAATGCAGCTGGTATCCCCTCAAGTTTGTCTCAGACCAGCAAACACTTGGCGTAAGCATTTTCTGATAGTCGCGATTGGCCTATGCTGATGATATCCGATAGTATCCATACCTTCCAGAATATGACTACAGTTCCTATTCAGCCGACAGCTTCAACATCGACCTTATGGGGTATGCACTTTCGGAAGTCTACCCACCCTCATCCAACATTTCCAGCCGCTGGCTCCCTATTCCTGTTACCCCGGCGCTCCTCAAGTTTGCAGGTAACGGCACCGTTAATCATACCGACTTCCTTCCTTCCGCGTTCCTGGGTATTCAAATCCCCGCTTTAGATCCATCTCCAGCGTCCGGTACCGTCTTTGCCTGCTCGATCGACGCCCGCTGGGCGCCTGGAAAGAGTATCGCTACGGACGGAGGCCCCTTTTCCCGCTTCACCCAGCATAGCGAAATCACCAACTTCCGCGAGCCCCAAGAAATCCATCCTGCGTCCCGCGACGGCTTCCTCCCCAAAAACGACGGCTCCTGGACAACGGTCCGGATCGATCCCGCCTGGCTCAATACCCTCACCCCGTCGCTCTCCACCACTGCCCCCGGCTTCACCACGCTCTCCGCCTTTCTCGAAAGCATCGACGCCCGCAACGCCACCGGCTGGATGAAAAGCTATAACGACATCGTCGCTGGCGTCGAGGGTATCCTCGCTACCCTCGTCGCCGACGGCATGTCCCGCATCGGCTACACCGCCAACGCCGCGCCGGAATCCATGCGCTGGAACGGCGACATCTTCGCCTCTCCCTCCCCCTACAACAACATCTTTCCCCACTCCACCGCCAACGCCTTCCTACCACCCCCGGACACGCCACCCGCCTCCCTCATCCAGCTGTCCTGGTCCGTCACCATTGCCGGCTACGCCTACGGCGCCGACAGCCTCGCCTACTACCTTGCGCTAGCGGTGCTATTCTCGCACGCCGCGCTGGCGCTGGCGCACGTCGCATACCGAATTTACACACGGCGCTCGGCCGAGTGCTGGGACTCGTGGGAGGAGCTGCTGGTGCTAGCGTGGATGTCGAAGCCGCCGTTGGAGCGGGAGGGTGGGCCGCTAAGGAATACTTGCGCGGGAATCGGCAGCGCAAGGACGATGCGGACGCGGATGAGGGTGAGGGTGGCGGATGAGAAGGGTGGGGGGGAAGGCGTGGAGATGGTGGTTGCGGGTGGGGAGGGGGAGGAGAGGGGAGAAGGGGAGGGGTGGGGAACGGGGGAGGTGGTGGAGAATGTGAGGTACGGGGCGATTTAAGGTATGATGTGGGTCAAGCCGTTTGTGTCGGGAGATTTCCTTGCAAGCTAGAACGGACGCTAAGCGTGATCACGATCGAAAGGTGTATCGAAATTCGGCATGAGAGCTTTCGGGAAAAGGAGAGCCGGGCCAGGGGGGGGAGTGGGAGGGTTTGCCAGAGTGGATAGGGGGTTGTTGGGGGTGGGGGAGGTTAGGTTGGCGTGATGGGGCGGAGTGATTAGAACTTGCTAGGACTTGATAGAGGGGATATGGGGACAAGATATTGACACCACCCCCATCGACCCAACCCTCCCCCCTCCCCCAACGCCCACCCCACTCCGATCAACTCAACACCCATCACTACCCTAACCAGCTCGCCCAGAATCCCGTCTTGCACTCCCTCGCCCCATCCCATTTCATACCTTCTCCACTGCCTCCATGATCCAACCCCATCCCCACACCTCCTCTTCCCCCATCACATACCTCCACCTCCTCCACCAATAATCCTACCTACCAACCTACCCAACCTACCTAACATCCTACCCATCATTCACTCCATCATTCCCCCAGCCAGCAGCAGTAACTAAGAGGCACAAATCCTACAAGGCAGATGTCACTGCACCTGCTTCAGCTATCGTGAAGAGAGGAAATTTGAGAGTGTGGGTTTGGTGAGGTTGGGGGGGGAGATGGGCTTGGAGAGAATGAGTCTGGAGTGTGGTAAAGAAGTGAGATTTGGTCATTCCCGCAGCGTTTTGACATTGTTCGAGGAAATTTTGCATTTTGAAAAAGGGTACGACTAGGCATTGAGGCTTTTATTTTAATGAAAGTAGGGTATGTGACGAGAAAATGTTCGAATAGTAGCGCATTGAATGGGTGTTTTTCTGTCGCTTGTTTGAGCGGGTCGATGAGTCCTGCGATTCGTGTTGAAGCGGGGTGGATCAACTGTTTAACTGATTAAGAGCAATGATGCTACTGGGAATGATTCTTTGATGGGATTATATTGAGGAGGCAGGGGAGTTAGAATGTGCGTATGAGATGTTGCTGCGATGAATATACTGTGTAGAGGCGAGGGGTTTGGTGTGTCATGGAGTAGTGAACCATGATGGGAATGCTGACGCGGAAGGCTCTGGGTTGGAATTGCCGGATTGTTTCCAGCAGTGAGGAAAAGACAGTAAAAGGAAGTCGAGTGAGTGTTCAAATTGTGGGAAATGCGGTCATAGTGAATAGTCGATGCAAGACTTTTCAACCTCTTTACTCGATCAACACAGTCAAACAAACCTTCATTCTTGAAAGTTCCGGTAGCAAAGCTATGAGACATCTCATGTCTTGCTCATCAAATATGATGACACAGCAACAAACTTGCTCATTTCAATCATCGTCTTATTATACAACTTCTTTCCAACTTTCTGTTTTGTCAAAAATTCGATGAACTCATCACATCTGGTCAAGTCAGCTACCTCAACTTCACCCCAAACAAAACAACCAGAAAACAGAAGTCCTTACGGCTGAACAGTCTTATCCAACATAAACTCTTCACGACTTTCGAGACTCACTATCAGCATCGCATTCAGAATCAGTCACGCCTCATGCTCAATCGATCAAGTTCGAATCGTCTTCATGATGTTAACGGGGACGCGCAGGTAAAGAGGCAGGACATCGCTCATGGTCGTGTCTACCATGCCAGGACACAGCTTATTGACAATGACTTTGTTCCTGTCCAAGCGTGGCGCGAGTTCGTACAGGAATAGTGCGCACAGCAGTTTCGTATCGTTGTAGTTCTGAAACGGGAGGAAATTCTTCGGATCGTCCATGTGACCAACAACAGTCTCGCCAGACTGTACCGGGGCTTTGTTCGATAGAGTGGATTGGGAATGCCTTCGACTTCCGACCCAAGTGGTGCGGGAAGGAACCCCGGTTTTTGCGGCGTTGGCTTCGAGTTGCGGGAGAAGCTCGAGGAGGAGGAGGACGTTGGAGAGATATTTCACTTGCATTAGGCGTTCGTGGCCGCTGGGGCCGGTTTCATGCTTTAGGATCCCGATGCCGGCGTTTAAGAGCAGGTGGTCGACAGCGGGCAGCTCCGCTTTGACAGCTTTGGCAAGTGATTGGATGGAATTATAGTCGTCCATGTCAAGCTTCATGACCTTGACTGTGGGGTCTTTGTTGTGTTTCTTTACACCCGGGTCAGCAAGTAGGGAGGCCTTGCAACCTTCGCCTTTAGAAAATGTTGCGGACGGCAATGATAACGGTAGATGCGTTACGGGCGAGGAGTTTACGGGCAGATTCTAAGCTCATGCCTGCGCTGGCACTGGCGATGATGATGGTCTTCCGTTGAAGGTCGATGCCCGTGGGCAAAGGGGTGACTTTAACCTGCGAAAAATACCCATTGTAGGGGGGAAGAGAGGCTGATTGGAACCAGATATTGTGGGTGGAGATTAAGAAAAGGAGTTAATAATAAGGGCAAGAGGTGTATATGAACGGAGTTTTGAATTTTTGGATGAAAAGGAAGAGAATGCACAAAAAAAGCAAGATGCAATAAAGCAGGACACGGAACACTCTATTAATATAGGTTCACATGGACCATTCAGATGAGCTGAGCCAAATGTTCGTATGCGAAGAGACTGCTCCTCGTCTCATTGGTTGCAGTGCTGAGAAATCAAAGATGTCGATTAATTTGAACAATGGCTCCAAGCTAACCTTGGAATTTTAAGGGTTTAAGCTATAGCAGTGAGCGGTCTGCCCTCTGGCGACTTGCCAATATCCAATGAACACATCTGTGTTCTTCAAGATGGCAGTCCTAAGTGAACATGAGCCCTTGCTTCTTAAAGGTCTGAGTGCTTAGAATCGGTCCAGCGCGTCGTGTTTATCGTGCGACGCTAAGCTAAAATAGGATTTCGACCGAGCATTACTCGGCCGAGACACTTTATTCGGTGCCGTTGATGTTCACTATATACATGGGCCACACGTTGCAAATAGGGGTACAGATATGTCCAAAGATTGATCCATTTCGATGTGGAAGAGAGGCACGAGAGACCACAAGTCTTGCCAACCCTGAATATTTCTCAATCAAAACCTTCGTGTAAGACTCAGACTCCGTCTTCGTAATCTGTAAGCTATTCCATAGGTTGTGCGTAGTGATATCATATACCTCGTGCGGCTTCATGCGTATTCAAACGTTGCCGAGTATATCTGTTGTGCGTGCTATTTCCAACTTGCTCCCCTGGATTTGAGACGATGGGCAATCATGACAATTTGGGCCAAGACACAATGTGAAAGGTAAACCCAAAAATTGCTCACAGACTTCACCCTCCTCTCCAATCCGCATGAAGGTCGAAATCGAACGTGATGAAGTCTCTTTCAACCGCTCTACCTTGCTCTTTCGCATCCTGCCCCTTAGGTTGGGCATAGTTATGCCAGTGATACTTAGCACGCCATCGCTTGAGCTCAATATTCTGTGAGCGCTGACTGACTTCACTTCATCTCGGTTATCATAGTCAGTCGAGCGTTGCATCAAAGCCTATGAATATAGATCCCACTCGAGAAAAGGATTGGCTACCTCAGTAAGGCCATCAACAATATCTTGACCCGTGTGAAGTACTCATCGAGGTTTCGAGTCAACGATGAAGACCATGCAGCCAAATCAGAAATATCGAGAACATCGTCCTTATCAATATTACCAACTCGGCCCTCATCATGGTTATGCATGATTGAAGGCTCGGCTGACTGGGGGTGATGTCCGTTCAAGGCGGAGTGCGATATCAAACTGCCGTTTGGCGCCGGCTCTGCTCCTCTGATTAAGGGATCAGTGACAGTCTTACTTGTAGAGAGCGACATTGCACGCAGTGCTATTCCTGGCGGAAGTTTTTCACACCTTATTGGTACTGCAGGCTTGAACAGTTGTGGATCGACGTCAGGTGGTAGGTCAAGCCTTTTGCGAAGCGCTACGAGCATTCTTCATGCCAGCGATATCTGTTTGGCGGATGGCGCAGTATCCGATAAAGCAGGGTCATGTTCCCCTCGGTGGCCAGCACTCAGTTTAGTATCAAAACCGAAGATATCAATTACTTCATCAATCAAGTAGCGCAAGGTATGTCTGTTCTTCAAATTTGGGTTGCATTGCAAATACGTGAGGCAAAGGAAAATACACTGAAGAGGAGTCAAAACCATGAATAGGGCGCAAATGCATCGATGCGTAGAAGTTGCACAAAGCTACGTAGGTACGTGATGCAAAGCTGGATAATACTATTTGCTCGTTCAGTCAGCCGTAGTTTCCAACAGCATTATTTCTTCCTGTCCATATTTCATAATCAAAGAATTCGAAGATCAACAACGAATGTGGGACGCCGTAATGTCTCAATAGAGAGCTAAATAGAAATCTCAAAATGAAGAAGCGTCCACATACCTACTTCACATTTTCTGCTGCTACTCTGTCTTACTATCAGCGCGATTCAGGAATGGCTTTTGTACTAATATTCCGGCCTCTGTCTTCAGTATGTTGAGCATGTTTCTTACTCAGGAACTCCAAACGGTCGGCTGACTTGGGTCAACGCCGTAATAGCCTTGGTGTGTCACAGGTGACGCACTGGCTAATCGAGAAGGAACGAAGCCTGTCTCAGGGTTGCTTTGATCTAGTATCCTCTTGACTAACCTATCTAGCTTCGCTTGAAGGCTTTTCGCGGCGCTGATACATTCATCTAATCGAGCCTGCCCCAAAATGTGGCTGTCATGTAGGCTACTAATTAGCAAGTGTTTGAACCGTGCACTTTCAAAGCGGCCTATTGCTAGAAGCATGGTAATGGAAGTTGCACCAGATGATGAGGATAGAGATCTTGAGAGACGATGTCGATTCATTAAGGGAAAATCCTCATCGCGTATATTAGTGACCATCCTGGAATTTCTCAGTTCCTCACTACTATCACAGCATGTCCGCGATCCATGAACTATACTTGCTTGCACATCAAGCCATACAATATGCCACCAGACACGACGGCGCAACTCACAGGTAACGGGGTCCAGGCCGAATAAGGAGCCATCAAGATGCAGTCCCATGCTTTGTGCAATCCGCACTACAGAGCTTAAAAATCTCAACTCCTCCAAGAATTCGATATCTGGTTTGGAACAGCTGTAAGCCAACAATGACGAAACCAAGGTAGAAAGAGTAGGGTATCGTAGATGTTGACACACATCAAGACATGCGGAATGTGAGCATTGTAGTTGTTCGAAAATTTTCTCTTTTATCACTCCCTCTAGACTGCCTGCCATCCAAGTTGCAGGCAAAGCTGTCTTTGCACCGCAATACAGAACCGAGAATAGAAGATATAGAAAATTAGGATCGCCAAGAAGCTTATTGTCTGGCTGAGAGATATCGCTGTTTCGACACCATTGCCAGAAGCTGTTGTAGTCTTTTTGGAGGGTAGAAAAATGAATGAGGGGAAGAATGGGGTGTACACCGATGGAGAACGACTGGAGCAGAGCATCGCACACTACCTTTGGGAGAAGCGTCTTCAGTAGGTTCGCTAGTCCAACGGAGTCAATATGAGGTTGAGGCACGTTGTCGGGAATAACGTCTAACTCGCCCAGGAGGGTCTCACAGAGCGACTCCTATCGATGAATTAGTAGCTTTTAGTATGAAGAGATAACCCGCATTGATTTGCAGGCTTACGTGACCAGTGACAACTTCCCAAAATCCATTGCCGACATGGTGGACCTGGCCTCCGCTCCGTATACTAAGGTAACCCGAAGGGCGAGCGTCAAATTCTCTTAGAGCGGCATTTTCATTATCGGCAGACGTTCCAGTTCCTATTTCCTCGTTCACGGATGTAGGCTGCACAGCCTTTGGGTTATTGGTAAATTCCTGTAATGGCGTGAGACCGTTCGACGTGCGAAGGCGCTTTCGAGATGCGTCAGACCCAAGATTTACAGTAATACTATTCGTGATCGATGGCGTGGTCATTTGAATTGCACGTTCAGAGTCTTCTGGGGGTGTATCCCCTGTTGGGATACTTGCCAGCTTCGAGCCCAGATCCCAAGTTTTCCCCGGCACGAGGTGTGGGTTGCCCTTGCGAGTTACCTGTGGTGTTGACAGGTCGCGATTGTCGGCGTCGTATTGACAAGCCTCTTGGATCCTGACGCAGTTACTGCAAGCTGGCTGTTCCCTCCCGCAACGGACCTTTCTTCCTCGACATATTGCACAACTCAACGATGGACGAGGTCGTGTAATGTGTCCGCGACGTCTGGTTTTGGCTGGCGGCATTTCCAGTGATCCCTAGTACATCTTAAGGGACAACAACTTCCATGTCCGGCTTAGAGAAAGCAAGCTCATGACCTCACGTGGGTTTATAATTAAAGGACTCAGCAAGTCGAAGTACCTCAAGCCAAACTTATTGCCCTTTTACCCAGGGAACCTACCTTTGAATAAGATCATGAGTGCATATCAGTTGCTTGATGCGAAGTCAAGTTCACCAGCAATAGGAATGAAGCTACACTGTCTCATCGTCTTTTCCAGGATTCCCTACTCAGGGATAAGCAAGATACCGCAAGAACTTAACGGTCGCGACTAAAAAGATAGACGGAACATGAAGTATACGAATCACTGCCCTCCATCATGGTGTTTGTCGCCCCAACTTCACGTTTATAGTTCTGTCGGCCGTCACTAAAGTTAAAAGGCGTGAAGCGAAAGAACACACATCCCTTGCAGATCACATGATCGCGTGTTATGGTGGCGCACGTCTGCCTTCATCGTTCCTTCAGCATGCCAAAGTCAATTATCATACTATCCTAGATTACCCGACGTACCCATGGATCGCTGTGAATATTTAGCCCTCTGGAGACAATGGAGAAGACCTCGGTTCAGAAAGAAATCTTCTTCAACGAGCTTTACAGGCTCGATGATTCCGACGAAGAGCAAGGCACGAGCGAGGCCGCTTTAATTCTACGGCAGAGTAAAGATACATTCCATCAGAGAGAGGATCCCTCGACACCGCTGCCTAAACGTCGGCTGATTCATACCTCATGTGCAACTCAGCCATTTGGACGGACCATATCAGAGCCCTTACTAACCTCGAGACCTGTGCTGGAGACCGTGGAACTTGTCAAGGACACACCACTACCTTCAGCAATGCCTCTAAAAGGAAATGGAATGCGAGAAGAAGAAGCCGATGCTACAACGCCATCCCTGACCGGTGCTTTTGCAAAACCCGATTCTTCCAAAAGAGGTCCAAAAGCCCGTGGGAAGAGAAAAAGGGGGCAGTCATTGGAAATCATGCCTGAGTCTCAGCAGCTCTTTGAGGGTTTTTCATTCTACTTTTTCCCGAACAATGACATTGCGCCAGCGCGACGAGCTCGAATCCGAAAGGCTATGGAATGGGGTGCTGTTTGGGTGAAAGAGTGGAAGGATGGCATCACTCATGTTATTGTCGATGACAATCTATGCTACAATGACTTGCTCTCGTTCCTTAAGGTTTCTGTCTTACCGTCCGACATTACCTTGGTCAACGAAGTCTACCCTGCAGACTGCCTAAAATATCGATTCGCTGTCAATCCTAAACAGATTATGTATCACGTCAAGGGTCATCAACAAGCGGCTGAGCCTCCTCAATCATCTATCCCTGCACCATCCTCTGAAGACTCTTTGTCCTTGAAGCTAGGGAGAAGGGAAATGATCCAACAAGCGCAGACGCCGTCTGTGGCCGAAGAAGGTGAGCATAACCCTATGGCTTGGAAGCACGTAAGCGATGAGAAGCGTCCCGATATCCAGAACACCGAAAAAACTTACACAAAGCCGGATGGAAATGATCACGATGCTCTGGACGAGGCCATTGAGGAAGCTCGGGCAGTCAAAGATCTACCGCTGGACCTTGACGAGGACGAGAGTCCTTCTAGTAGTGCAGTATCCGACGATTCTGACGGCAATAGTAGTGAGAAGGAAGCAAAGAAACCAAAACTTAGGAAAGGCTCTTTTGGCAAGTCATGGCAGCAGAAATTTAGCTGCATGCAGAAGCACGATGGTCTCGACAAGGCCGAAAATCCAAATGGTCGAACCATTGAGGTCCTGCAACAGATGGCCGATTATTATGAGCGTACAAAGGATCACTGGAGATTAACTGCCTACCGCCGAGCTATTGCTGCCTTGCGGAAAGAGACTCGAAAGATATTGACCAAAGAAGAAGCGTTCACAATTCCCTTCATTGGGGAAAGGCTCGCCGCCAAAATCGAAGAAATCGTCTGGACCAACCGACTCCGCCGATTAGAGAACGCAAACCTAGAACCCCACGACCTTGTCTTGCAGAAATTCATGAAAATCTACGGCGTAGGCTATATCCAAGCCAGCCTCTGGGTCGACCAAGGCCACCGCACCCTGTCCGACCTCGCCAGCAAAGCCACGCTCACGAAAAACCAGAAAATCGGCATCGACCACTACGACGACTTCCTCCAGCGAATCTCCCGCGCCGAAGTAGCCGAGCACGACACCCTCGTCCGCACCGCCATCCGTGCTCTCGACCCCACCATCCAAATCACCATCGGCGGCTCCTACCGCCGCGGCGCCCCCTCCTCCGGCGACATCGACTTCATCCTCACCAAACCGAACTGCACACCCGCCACCCTCCGCACCCTCGTCCTCGACACCATCATCCCCCACCTCTTCAGCACCGCCTACCTCCGCGCCGCCCTCGCCGTAACCTCCGCCTCCGACGGCTCCAAATGGCACGGCGCCGCCTGCCTCCCGCAGTCTACCATCTGGCGCCGCATCGACTTCCTGCTCGTGCCCTGGGACGAGATGGGCACAGCGCTGATCTATTTCACCGGCAACGATATTTTCAACCGCAGTATTAGGCTTTTGGCGAGCAAGAAGGGGATGCGGCTGAACCAGCGGGGGTTGTGGCGGGATGTGCTGAGGGGCCGGAATCGGGAGAGGGTTACGCAGGGGTCGTTGGTGGAGGGGAGGAGCGAGGAGAGGATTTTTGAGGTCTTGGGCGTGCCGTGGAGGAGGCCAGAGCATAGGATTTGCTAGCGGGGGGGTTGGGGGGGGGGGGGGGGGGGGTTCGGGAGATGGGGGAGGAGAGAGGGGGGTTATGGCGAAGACAGACTCTTTTCAATTCTTTGGATACTCGAGGACTTGGTTTAGTTTCCCTGTAGGATATGACTAGCATCAGGCCTTGCGTAGAAAAAAAATCATCCTCAACCAACTCCACAACTCCAACCGACCATACAGTATCTCTCGCTCAAAATCCCCCTGTTATCGAATCGCATATTCCGACCATTTCCCATAGATCAAAAATTTCCATTAACCTACCCACCCCGCAACTGTTAAGAAACTCCCTTTCTTTCCACAAAAAATCCCACCCCTTCTGTTGCGAGCCGTCTACAAAAACGCGCATCACAACCGCTAATTTTTGCTTTCTGAAACCCTCGACTTACTTAAAATGACAAACAAACAAACAAACAAACAACATTTACACCACTTACAAATTGATAATATCAAACACCTTACTTTGCATACGCTCTCCTGACGAAAGAGTCATGCCCCAAGGCTATAGATATCCTGGATACTGGATTCAGCCTAGGTATTCCGTTCCATTTCACGTGGACAGAAATGATAGCTTGATTAGAAGCGCAGGTCGTAAAGTGAAGCTAGACTAGGTGGGTTGGGAATGAGAACACCGACGCTAATTTTGAAGGCTTTGGTTGTTCAGGGGAACAGTCGTTGGGGTTCTTGGGGGATCGATATTTTAAAGGGGTTGGAGGAGGTGATGGCTGGATTATGTGGTAGTAGACGGGGGAAAGGGGTCGTGTGGGGAGTTGGGGGTGAAGGAAGCATTGCAAAGTCTTGAGGACGAGACCGTTGGAGGCTTGAGCTGGGTGGGTAGGAAGACTGGTGATGTGTTTCTTCAACCATTCGGGCTGAAGATCTGATAGTTTGGTGTTCCTGTGAAGCCAGTAATGCAGGGCGTCGGTAGGGCTAGACTGACTTTGAGGAGCCAGGCAGAGAGTTTTTACATGATGGAATGAGTTGGCTTCGGCACCTTGGCTTCTTGTAGCAAGTTCTTTGTGCGGTAAATGTGTTCCACGTCTGGAGATTGACGGCTTGTTAGTGCAGACTGTCGTAGACAGGGCTGGAAGAGGAATGCCGTGGAGAAGACGATGGACGCAGATCTCACGTCCTTAATCATTGTTTCTTGCTTAGCGGAATCGTCGATGCTAACTTCATCAATGCAGACATTCTCGCTATGGTCAGAAGATTTTGTACAAACGAACAGCGTCTTCCAGTTAAGCCAAAAGGCCCGTCTCCTACCAAACGCCACGCCAGGTATAGCATTGCTGAAGAAGAAAACGGTTTCTGATATGCGTCACCCGGCGGCGCCGGTAATTTGGTGCGGTTGTGATTGCGCTTGGAGTGCTGCGGCTACATCGGGCGCCTGCCGGTAGAGAACGATTTCAGATTGTTTGAAATATCTTCTCGCATCTAGATGGATGATTATTAGCAGTGTGACATAGTTTCTGAAGGGCAGAGGTCAGATTAATGATAGTGTGAAATAGGGTTGTGGGGAGTTATCACGAGTGTAACAGACAACGGAATGAACCTTCACATGACATGCATAGACATGCTTGTGGGATCCGGCGCTGTGCCAACACAAGCAGATAGCACAATAAAAACAAGACGGGAATGAGATTTACTCACCTTCATCAATAAGTACAAGACTAAGATAGTATCGAGTGGAGTACTTCTTGTTTACTTCACGGAAAGTAGGGGTAAGATCGAAGCCGCCAAGGAACAATCGTATCGGTATGGTCTCCCCTGTCAATATACCGTCAGCTTTTCTCCGACGTGCATAAAGATACTGCCCAGCGAATGACGCAGCGGAAAATTTCTGCCGAGATGGTCAGGTTGCCATACCTCTTGAAGGCGAACCATCCATTATCTAGCACCTGTCAGTACCGTCCTTCCCCTCACAGATCCGTAGCATACACACCTCGAACCGCACTAGAGTTTCGCTCTCGTTATACTGATTCGGCGCTACTCCGGTGGTTTCTCTTCGAATGATGGACAGCTCCATATGCTTGATCTTTAACCGCACCAACAGAAAATATATTCGGCCAACAATCACATCTTTCAAATGATACTTTGATTTGGAGTACTCAAACTCTATGTGTAAACAATCTTCAATCCCCACGTCCATCTTGATCGAGCTGTTGGTCTCTGGCGGTATTCGGTAGGAGTATACCCAGATGTCTTTTTCCCGTATAACGTCCGCCATCCGCCTCGATACGGTGACTCGGACAAAGTACCGTAGTTTGACATTGATGCCGTTGTAGGATTCGTATTGCTTCTCCACGTTCTTGAAATTGAATTCAAAGGTCTGCGGGTGTTGCAGGTCACCTGGAGCAGCTAACTCTTGGCCGAGGGAGAGAAATTCGTAGTGGTTGCCTCGGTCGAAGAACATCTCTGCGTTCCCCTCAGTGTTAGAACTGCATGCGGCGAGTCTAAGGCCTTGAGGTGGGTACCAATTGTGCCAATGAATTGTACTTTGATGCCCGTGTGCTCCAATCTCTTGCCGTCTTTAGGCCTGATCGTCACTGCTCCTTTAACAGACTCTCCATCCATGTATAGCGGTGCTTTTTCTCTCCGATTCTTGTCCAGCTTCATGTCTACCATGGCCTTCTCATCTGTGTCCTCTAGAACGATATCGATATCGACGGGGGTTGAGAAGAAGTACGACATGGCTGCAACTTCATCAATCTACGTCACCAACAATTGGGACTGCCCAATCTCCGAGTCTCAACCAGAGACAGGTGGAAAGAGTATTCTGGATGATTGAAATCCGTGAAAGGTGTACTTTAGCTTGTTGGGTGGAGAAGTAGTTCGCGCTGTTGCGCCAAGCTTTTACGTTCTAAGCGAGAGCAACTCAGCCCTGCTGCAGCTTTTTAAATACTCGTAGACAGGAATAATCAACACCCAAACTTATTATCATTGGCGAAGAGACTCTACTATGTCCGATGTTCCGAGTCGGATCAATCTGGACCAAATTTTCGAATATGAAGTCAATAATCCGTGAGCTCAGTATCGCCTCTAGTATCATTGCTGTCTTTCATTTATCCTCATGCTTCGTTATTCTACCTATTCATCAGTCCCAGCATTCCTAACTCCAGATTTCCAGAGTTCACTTCTCTAGCCGCTGCCAACGCTTCACAGCTCGAACAGTAGTCATGATGGCAATCCCGCAAGGCGCTTGATTGTACCTTTCCGTGTCTAATTGGATGTGCTTTTGACCATTTAGTTTGGCAATCCAATCGCGTGTCTAAATTAATTGAGAGACCTTCCGAGAGATTCAGAATCAAGCTTGATTGACATAGGCGGGTATGAACCTAAGACGATTTGGTACATACGGCTCCTGACCGCAACCGCGATTGCTTCGGTGCCGCAGCCTCTTACGTCTCCCTCAGTCAGTTGTGGCAACGTCAAAGATTCCTGCAGGAGATCGACAGGCCTAGGCGAGGCCATCGATTATCACTCCAGGTACAATGTACTCGCTCCTTTTTAAACGCGAAGCATCGGGCCAAGCAGCTCGCAGATTGGTCAGACGAATTCATGGTTATCGGTATCGTAGATCATGAGAGGCCACGATGCTGCACCCCAGATTCGTGGGTAAGGTTGGCGCTATACTCGAGGAGGTAGCGTGCAGCAGGACTGCATGCATTCAAGTACGTAGCGGCGTAGTATCTCCGGTAGAGTTTGCATTATTGCAGCAGTACGGAATACCCAACGAAAGGGTCGCGGTTGGGGGAGAACGGAGACGTGGTGATCATGCGAGGTCGTCGATATAAAATTCTCCGACTGGTCCTCGAGCCCCCCAGACTGGTCCCCCACGCGGATGATACACTACCCACTACTGCGCGCCATCCTGCTTGTAGTCATTCCTAAACCGTCTTGTCCCACTGGTTATTTGAGGAAGCGGAAGGTCTGAGCTCGTCTCGGTTTACATGCCTACCTACCTTAGGTAGTAGAACTAGTAGTAGTAGTCCCGGAAATGAAAGTCGACCGAACTGGCAGCGCCATCAGTCATCACTCGCTCTTTCCAGGACGGCACGAGACAAAAGCGGGCACTGCATTCATAGGTAGGGCCCACTAGGGACACGTCGTCTGTCACCAAGCACCGATCCACGTCTCACCATGCCCTTGGTTCACGGTCTTGTCCACTCAGAGAGTGCGTCGTAGTAAGTGTTGCAGAAAAAGTCTCCACTGTGCGGTCCGGGGCTGAAGAGGGGTTGCTATTTGCTAGGTACTTTCGCCCGGCCCGCTGAAGCCCGCCAAAGCAAGAACACAAGCTGGAGCCAGGAGACCGTAGAATAGAACAGACCCGGCTTTTATCATAAGGTACGTACTGCACTAGGGACAGTCGACTTTTTGTTGAAGTGGTACAGACGTCCGTACGGAGTAGATGGCGGGCGGGTCCTTGCTTACAACCCCTTCCCGTGATCCCGCTCTCGCAGCAGCTTTGTTATTCGAGGAGAACAACGGACATCTTCTTTTCATGCCGTCCATTCGGCCATTCGTGCTTCTGCGACACGTACGAAAACCTCACCCCGTAGCAGTCGCTCCTACTAGCATTGGGGGACGAGGGATCGAATCGAATCGAATCGGCCAAACATCAGGCACCAACACGGTCGACCTGATTGTGGTTTAGACTGGCCAATGATCCAGGATAACAACAACGATGATTCGTTCGTGTTTTGGCAGCAGGCATTCTGGACTACACACTTACTTTTTACACTTCCAGTTACAGCTTTATGTTCCTCTACCTTACAAGTTACGGAATACTACTACAGTACTTACGTCAACGCTCAGACCTCTTCTCAGCCAAGAAAACGGGCACTAATCTGCCGGTCTGCTCCCTCGACTCGCTAAGGTACACTTTTAAAGGTGCTGCCCCATTTTTGGCCCAATTCCCGAGCATGGATCACCTGAATTTATTATTGTTTTCTCCTTTACCCCATGCATCATTACTTCTCCCTCGTGTATTTTCGCGGTTTAGTGTCGTATGTGGTGTGGGGGTCATCTCCCCAGTCTTGTATGCTGATCGTCAGTTGATTCGCCGCATGCCTGTCTGTCTGCTTACGACGTGGTAAGAAGCACTATCTCCTGGACGAAACCTCATATCTTGGGGACTCCGCCCATTCCGGAGGACAAAAATCTAGTGGAAATGAATAGCTTCTCCAATCTACCATTGCTTCCTTGCTTTACCGCTGACATCGTGCAATTTGAATCTCTCCTCCCACCATCCAGTGAACAAGTCCTTCCTCGACAGACACCGCTTTCAACATCATTTTCAAGATGACAATGGCAGCAGTAAGCGGGAGACATAATCTTCCGACACCTCCATCACCCATGAACTACACGACCGCGAATTCAGTCAAACAGATCAATGGCGCTCTCACCTCCCACCACCACCGTCACATGTGGATCATCACTGGTCCAGCAGGGTGCGGTAAAAGCACTGTTGCTCAATACCTAGCCAAGGAACTTTCCATACCTTACGTCGAAGGCGATGATGTGAGTAGCATGGCACCTCCCTTCTGTCCGTGCCTCGTGTTCTCGCACTGATCAATCGCCCTTAGTACCACTCGGAATCCAACAAGCGGAAAATGTCCCAGAACATTCCTCTCACCGATATTGATCGCTGGGACTGGCTCATCTCCCTCCGCGAAGCTGCTGCAACTCGTCTTTCTCCCTCAGGGCGCTCAGCAACCAAACCCCATGATGGTGTTGTGGTCACGTGCTCAGCTTTGAAACGCAAATATCGCGACGTAATACGGATCGCAGCGTACAATAACCACAGCATCATGGTCCACTTTATCTACCTACGCGCAGATGAAGCGACATTGATGAACCGAGTACAAGGCAGGAAGGGGCATTATATGAAAAGCACAATGGTACATTCGCAGATGGAAATGCTAGAAGAGCCGGATGTTGAAGAGCAGGGGAGAGATGTGCTCGAGGTTGATTGTGCTGCAAGCTTGACGGAAGTGCAGAGAATGGTCGTAGGAACAGTGAGGGAAGCATTGGCAGACGACGTATGACAAAGGGCTCGAGGCAGAGCACGTTACGGTTGTACACCTTCCTTTTCTGTTCAAAACGGTGCATTCGCAGGCCAGGCCGCGATGTGGTGGGAACGAAACAAAATAAGATACTCGGCAGTTTTGTAATTCTGGGGAGTCAAATACAACATCTACAAATGACGGGGTAAGAAGGGCAAGAAGCGAAATAAGATTTCATTGGGGCGGACCGTGCGCTAATATTCAGAATATAAAAACATTGTTGCTCGTTGCTCTTCCACAACGCTCTTTCCGACCATCACTGGTACCGACTTTACTGAAGAGAAGAATTTCGGTCGACAGTATGATGCAAAAGAGATCTCGATGTCTTTAATGACTACTGCAGCCTCAACCCTGGTTCCGGTCATTCGGCTCTTTACTCGGTAATGATGACCCTGCATAAAGTGGGTGAGTGGTCATAATTCATAAATAATCCTGATGGCGTATCACAGTATCACATGCGCTCCGCAGAACCGATGTTACACAACCTTGGGTTGATAATAATGGGCTTGGGGAATCTTTGACTTCCAAACTTCACATCAATATCCCTCTCTGGTTTTTGACCCTTCTAGGTAGAATGCCAAGACTATTCACCGTATAGATGATTTACCAATCCGGTTGCTTTCAGAGTCTGTTTGCTTACCCTGAACGGCACGTCCACGTTAAAATAGTAAAAGGGCCTCTCTCTCTGAAAGGATCTTAACACATCTTCCAACGCAATATTAGACAAGCCTACTAAGCACACTTGCTGCAGCTGGGTTCACAGCGTTGGTGTTTTCCTATTTGAAACAATCTATTTACTGATCCTTCGACTTGGTTCTGAAAGTTTCAATGGACAGAACAGCGAACTAGCATTTGTGCCTCGTCTGACATACCTAACTACACCATACGAACAGACGCTCCCCTCGTCTGCGCCATCGCATCGCTGTGCTGAACCTACAAGGCTGGCCAATAACTTCAGAGGATCGAAGACTATGGCCCCATATATCGGAACAACGCACTAAATTAGCCCTCGAAGCAGCTGTCGGGGAGCAAGCAAACCAGAGTCGATCATGGATGTTGTGCTCTGCCTTCTCCAGCCCGAAGATCCCAATTTTGCCGAGTACCTTACCAGATCATGGCATGACTAAGGTATTCCTGGTCACGCATTAAAAGACTGCTCTTGATTGCGATGACTTCTGATACTGGATCATGGGGATAAAGCACAGCTTCACAGTTCATGAACACTGTGTACTATGAGCAATAAGTCGAACCCATACGCCTTGCTCTCGCTAAAACAACCTTGCCAGCGGCTCTGCCAACATACCGAAACCTACAGGATGAGTTGGACTCACGAGATCTACCCCTAGGCCTATTACTAACCATCCCACACATCCCACACATCCCACACCATCCTTGGACGTCTCCCACGAGCTCGCAGACCACAGATAACTGTTCTACTCATCACCCCACGGTTCTCATACGCATATAAGCGCTCAACTCGGATCTCCTTGTACCACTCGCCACATCCCTTGTGCGCGGCAGTCGACGCTGTTCCTGATTACCGAATCCTTCAGCTCGAAGGTACTTACGACTACCACTCCATCTGCTCACCCTACACATCCCATTATCCTCGTTTCACGTCTCCTTTCGTTCTAGCCTCCACATCCACATCACGCCCTTTGCCTCTCACCTACACACCCCACCCTCCATGCATATGCAAGAATTCGCTGAATATCCCACGCAACTCAGCCTCTTAGACTCCCGCCTATCTGTTACCGTTATCTATGCCCTCACATCCCTCGCTTAATCAATCCAGGTGAGTATCAGAAGTTAGCGAATAAAGCTTTCAGGCGAATAGAAATTCGATAACATCTTCTGATGCTTCGTTACCATATACCTGTACCTCTGTCTCTGACGCTAGCCGCTATGGGGACTCCCGCCAACGCAGTTCATGGCCGGCGCTTCCACAGCGCAGGCAGTTCGATCGCTACAGGAAGTGAATAGCGCCAGCACTGATGTAAAACCAAAGTATGCTCTGTCTTTGTAAATTTCAGCAGCAAATCGGCTCTAGGAGATGTGTAAATAGCCTTAGGCTAGCGTTCGGCCCTACGAACTAGATACGCACCCGCCAATACTCGTAGATGGAGTGCTGGTTCCTACCGAACCCAAGTGTGCTTCGGATGTCACCACTCTCAACGTTGTCTCGCGATGGGCCTTACGGGCTTCCGGCCCCGCTGGGTCCTGTGAGTTCATAATACTCCGGATCCAATTAGGAGATTGCTACACCTAGAAGTTAGCGGGCAATCGTTGATGTGATTGGGTCCTGAAGGCTAAGTTGGTGAAGGCATTTTGACCTGCGTCGTGCACTTCTAGAGTCAGGCATAATTAGTCCCACGCGATGAGTGGGGTAGTAGCCTGATGGATCACTTCTACGGCAAGACAGAAAGTTGTTAAGCCCTCGAGAGCCTCGATTCTGCTTCTATGGGCGCGACTTCTACCTGACGCATCTATCTCCACGTCCTAAGTCTCCGGGATAGACCCAAGCGTTCACCTATAGAGCCGGCTGCATGTGCGGCTCTTCTCCTGTGAACCACATGAGGCTGAGACCACGTCCTTGCATTATCAACTGGAATTTTCTACCCAATACAAGTATATTTTGTCCGGAATTGGGTCTCAAGAGAAATCGAGAATCAGACATAACTACAGTCATACCATCAACTACCCGCAGAGCCGAGATCTTCTAGTATTAGCTCAAACATAATAAAGCTCGTCAGAAAAGCTAAGGCATACGCATCACCGCCTTCGAAACTCCCACCTGTTGGCGAACTACTTCAGTATAGTTTCTCCCCAACCGCAAAGTATCAACACGAACTCGGTGATATGCGTCAACTTGAGTTTTCCGCGCCTCTGCGTAGGGTTTACAAATACGAGAGATTGCCAACAACGTGCCGATTTACAAGACTTGATCCGAATTATATAATAGAACCGCTCGAGCCTCGAAAGCATCGGCAGCGGCCCGAAGACTGCGAGGACTGCAACACTTTGACAGCTTGTAATGGTGTCTATGCGGCGTCTCAGATACTGCCTTGAGGGAGTCCCCACAGCGGGTTCGCAGGACCATCAAATAGACCGATGGATGCTTACGGTCCGCCGCAAGGGTCAATGATTGGTTGGGGCTCGTTCGAGGAAGGCGGAAGACACGATGAGAATGTGGAACAAGGACCTCTGTACTGCTTCAACGTATCACCAAATCGGTTTCATAATCACGGAGCGGGGCAACTTGAGTTCTTATCCTGGAGCCTGTTGTACCTGCGTTGAGGGGTTGGATTTCCGAACGTGTATGTCAGAGCAGGCATAGGGAAAATTATGCCCTATTCTACAGTTTCTTTGCGGAAGGCATGAAAGAAAGGCCTATTATGCTGTTTAATAAATAATTGTGAAGTTCGAATGTCTTGTTATAGTTCCACTAGTTATAATTACACACAACGTTTATGCTTTGGTTATTCTGAAGAGAAAACGGATGTTCTTATATTCTTGTTTGACTAGTTGAGTCCTTCACAAATTCATCCAGTCCTGCGTGAAAGGACTCGGCTACCATCGGCTGCTTTATGCACTTTCAATATGGACAAATATATTGAATGGAGAAGAAGATGATTGTATTAGACTACAATGTAGTTGAGAATGGTTATTCCCAAGCAATGCATTCGAATATGCCGCCATATTCCAAAGTCTACATATCACCCAAGACATCTTCGGCCCCACCGCAACTTTCATAGTTCTACCCCCCTAGCAGTCATCAAACCCTTCCTGTTACCTGACATTGGCGAAGGTGAACCTTGAAATGGCATCTCTAATATAGCACGCTGAATTTTATAGGGATCAAAGAAGTACAGATCATACAATGGTTCGTGGAACCCGAAGCACGCGTCGAGCAATTCGACAAGATCTGCGAGGTCCAATCGGACAAGGCAGCGGCTGAGGTACGCTGGCAACAAAGGGAACGCCTTAAAACAGGTCTGATGACGGCTAAATAGATAACGTCCCGATACGATGGCGTGATCAAAAAGCTACACTACGGTGCGGAGGATATGGCACAGGTTGGAAAGGTTAGGTTCTGCCCGAAGTAGAACGATTGGGGTACGGGCTGATGGGAGTCGGTAGCCGCTGTGCGATATTGATGTCCAGGGTGATGCTGGACTTGAGGCTGAGGCCGTCATAGCTCCCCCAACTCAACAACCAGGACCGCCATCTTCTCTACAGCAGCCACAGGAAGCTGCTGAACTTGTTCGGGATCAACCTGGAAATACACCCATCAGTGGAGATGCAAAAACAGCAGCATCTACGGAGAGACACGCAACGCTAGCTACACCGGCTGTCCGGGGCCTTCTCAAAGGTTTGGATATCAATATAGCAGATCTTACGGGCACAGGCAGAGATGGGCGAGTACTGAAAGACGATGTCCTCAAATATGCAGCAAACCGAAGCCAGAGTCCTTATCCTACACCCCAGCAGCATTCGTCTCGGCCGTCTGGCAGTGTAACTGGATCTCAAATCGAAACTCCAACTACTTTCACACCAGTCCAAAGTCACATGTTCCGGACTATGACCCGCTCACTCACCATACCCCATTTCCTGTACACCGATGAGATAGATCTGACACCTCTCTCTGCACTTCGCCGACGTTTGAACGTCCATCCCGCAATTTCCCAGAAGCTCTCCTACCTTCCCTTCATCATTAAAGCCGTATCTCTCGCTCTCAAAGACTTTCCCCTGATCAATGCTCGCGTCGAAGCGGGCAATGAACAGGAAGTCCCGCAGCTCATCATGCGCGAGAGACATAACATCGGCGTAGCTGTAGACACACCTCAAGGCCTCTTAGTTCCCAATATTAAAAACGTTTCCTCCCTCTCCATCCTCGACATCGCCTCCGAACTCGCCCGCCTCCAATCGCTCGCACGTGAGGGCAAACTCTCCATTTCAGATTTGACAGGCGGTACCATCACTGTCAGCAACGTCGGTAGCATTGGTGGAACTTATGTTGCTCCTATACTTGTCCAGAGCGAGGTTGGAATTCTAGGAATCGGGAAGGCAAGAACCATCCCAGCGTTTGATCACCAGGATCAGGTGGTGAAGAAAGAAGTCATCAATTTCAGCTGGAGCGCTGATCACCGGGTTGTTGATGGAGCAACCATGGCGAGGATGGGGGAGAGGGTTAGGGGTTTTGTCGAGGAGCCAGGAATGATGGTTGCGAAACTAAGATGAAGGTACTCTGACCGCAGGCAAGAAATGGGTGACGGCACATACGGAGGTTTCGACAACCTGCCGCTTTAGGAAAGCCAAACGCCGGACTTGTTTCCGAGCGCTCCCCACAACAGCTGCAACGAGGCTTTGTACTTAATAAGCAAATCTAAGACGGTATTTGAAAGTACGAAAAAAGCCTCAAAGATCCCAGCAGTCCATAAACCTGGGCAGTCTGGGCTTTCCTATCACAGTCAGCGTACGACCCTGGTCGTAAACTACGTGGAACGCAGTAATAGATATTGATCATTGACAGTCGATCTCCCAAGATATGGGGTACAGGAAAAGCCACAATACCAGCGAAACTCATGGAACCTGGCGTCAAAGAGGTAGTCGGCAAGGATGCTTTGGGGGTTACTAGCATTCCGAGACCGTAAAGTTACACAGAAAGCCCTTGATAAAGGGTAGGTACTTTGGTACACCCCTTCTTCTTACACATAGAACCAACCACGCATTTGGCGAAGACGGGAATTTCTACTGAACGCAATTCAGCTCCACACCAGGATTGAGTGGTAACACAAGTACAAATACGGAAAGTTCAGCTATGCTTTGACCCACAATTTCGAAGTACATAAATGAGCTTGAAACTGTGGTTTTGGAACATCGGCTACACTGATTTCTCACCGCTGTACCTATATGTGCAACGCTGCGGATATCTTCACTGTCCATCTCTGTTTTTATTTCTCTATCTCTCTTTCCCTCTCCTTCTTCTCCTTCTCAGAACAAGAGCTTCGAGCGAGATGCGACGACAGCGAGGTCAAAGGGATATGATCTAATGTGCTGACGTGGCTCTGCGGACTAATTCCAGAGGCCCGGGGGTGTGCACGTAAGAAAAGGGGTTGGTACCAAAAGTCTACATGAAAATCAAGGCAGGAGGGAGAAATGCTGTCAATGTGTACTGTCCATCTTCACCACTATACAAATCGATTCATTATATCTTCTTAAGTATAGCATATTAATAAAAATCAACGAAAAGCAGACAATACGCAATGATTTTGAACATTGTCACAAACAAAGGAATAATAACTGGGAATAAGGGACGTATACTCATCGAGGACGGGAATGGTATGGTAGCAGGCACCTGCTCTTTCTGAGAGCTTGCGGTACTTGAACGTGTCCTGGAACTGGGATCCTTGGCTTCAGGGAGTTCGAGCCTTGCAATGGCGGTAGAATATTTCGAGGGTTTTCTGGGGGGGTGTTTTTTTTGGGTATAGCCCGCCCTTTTTAGATGGACACATGCTTGCTATCTTAGTTGATATACTGAACTAGGCTCTGCTGGCCTTGCTGTTTGCACTGGTTTTATCTTGTCAACACTCCCGTCGTCGTCGTCGTTATTGCTCTGAGCAACTGGGGAGAAAGGAGTGGAGGTGGGGGGAGGGGATTTATAAGGAAAGGAGGGGGGGGGGCTAGAGATGTTGTCCTCAAAAAGCCGTTATCCTTCACCACTCTAGATAAACAGCGAGTCATCTGCATGCGGCTGCCTGCAATAGCGGGATCTGTTTATAGAGGTGGAACGCCACAATAACAAGTTATACACCATGACACTCCAATCTCGCCTCCCTCCTGCCTTCCAATCTACTCTCACAGTCTCAAACGTTCGTAGTTCACGCGCCTTTCCTTCAATGCAAGTCGACTGCAGCGCTCTCTGAATTAGGGGGGCTTCAGTCGAAGCATGCGATCGCCAAGAAAGTTGCAGGTATGATAATGTAGAATTCCATTGTCCTCAAGACACTTGAAAGACTTGACTCTAAAGTACCAGAGATGTTGAAGTGTATGCACAATCAATTTCAGTCTTCTCGAGGCGGCTTACCTTACAAGTAGGTCAGACCGCTCAATTAGGGCAAGGGCTTTATAAACCACGTGCACGCGTGTCTGCGCTAAAATCGCAGCTTCCACCTCTCCCCCCAACCAAGCCCTCCAGGGCCTCCACCATCTCAATGCACAGACCTACAACTTTTCCCTTCCGAATCACGCACCTCCAATCCTCCCAACGGCTCTGCCTATCATGTCGACGCACCCGTCCACAGCCATGGCTCGTCCGCCAAACATCCACAACCACCACTTCCTCTTCCTCTTTCCCTTCCCCCAATCCGCCCGCCAGGCCAGCAAAAGATAACCACGTCCCCCAACCACTCTCCCGCCCTTTAGGCCAACCTCGTCCGCCCAAGCCAGGCGAGAACAGCGGCATAGATCCCCGCACCTGGCGCCAGCGCCGCGATGACTTTTTCAACTATGACAAGCATCTTGAAAGGCGGAAACAACTGTATGCCTCCGTCCCTTCTTCCCTCTATCCTTCTTCGAACCCTCAATCTCTCTAAGCTCAGCGAATTAATTCGCCGCTCCTTCACAATCCCAGGACGGCAGCCGTCAGCAAGCCCTACTTCCGCGAATGGACCAACATGAACTACTCCCAGGGCAAATCTTTCCTCGCGCCACGAAAATTGTTCAAAGCGGACAAAGCGCTCTATTTCCCTAATATGAGGGGTTACACTCTGGAGAACGCAAGGGAGGTCAGGGATACGTCGAGAGTGCTTGCCGGCAGCGTCAGCGTCGTGACTGTATACTCGGGCACGTGGGCCGAACGGCAGTGTCGGACTTTTTTCGCGGGCCCCCGTGGCGAGGAACTGCAGAGGCTTATGAAGGAAGCGCGGGTACAAAAGGTTGATATCAATATTGAAGAGGATTGGATGAAAGCGGGTCTGATCCGCCTCTTCTTGCCGAATACGAGGAAGAACCTGGAGAGGGAGGTGTGGGGGAGGTATTTTGTGGTTAGGAGGGGGGTCGGGGAGGAGATGCGACAGCAGTTGGGGATCGCGAATGGGAAGGTCGGATATGTATATCTGGTTGATGAGTCGTGGAAGATCAGGTGGGCTGGGAGTGGGGTTGCGGAAGAGGGCGAGAGGGAGGGGTTGCTGGCTGGAGTGAAGAGATTGACGGGGAGGGTCATGGCAGGGGGAAAGGGATTGCCCATCGCAGCGGTTAGATAGGTGTTGCTTCTTGTACATGTAGGTTGCGCTAGATACCCAGTTCCAAATAACACCCATTCCCACTAATAGAGCTCAAAACGCCCCCTGCATCCAGCTTGGCTCTGAAAAGGTATCATCTAAAATACAACAGCACCAGGAAACAGAAAGCGATAAAACCCCCCAGGATTATCCCATCCCTCCTCTTCTTCGCCCCAATCCTCCCAATCAACCCATTGATCCCCGGCACCTGCGCCGCCGCCCCCACAATCCTCCGATTCACACTCGCCAGGGTCTCCCGCTGCCGCCCAAACCCCTCATTGATCGCATACGCCTGGCCCAGCACGCTATCCACCACCCCATGACTGCTGTCGATCCTGCCCCGCTCGTCCAGCATGTAATCTGCTTCTGCGTCTGCGGGGTTTTGGCTGCTGGAGCGGTAGGCGCTGATGTCGTTGCGGACGGTACTGAGGAGGTTTGCGCGGGCGCGGGCGTCGGTGAGGGTGGAGCGGAGGCGGGCGAGCTCGCGGCGGTGGTCGAGGAGGATTTCGCGGTGGCGGGCGAGGTTGGTTTGTTTGAGGGCGGAGGCGGTGAGGGTGGATTCGGAGTCGAGGAGGCGGGAGAGTTGGGAGATGAGGGATTCGCGCTGTTTTGTGGGGTCAGATTGTGGGGTTTGTTTTTTTGGGGGGTAGGTTGTTATTGATGGAAGGAGGGAAAGGTGTACTCTTTCTAGGATGTCTTGCAATTGGGCTTCGGTTTTTTGCTCGTCTTCTGTAGGTTTTGGAGGGACGTTTGGGGAGGATGAGAATTGGGAGTAGGTGTGGAAGAGGTTTTCGGTCTGCTATCAATCAACTTCGTCGTTGGAAGGAGAGTTGCCAGCGTTGCTGACCTGAGTTTCTAGGCTCCGGGCCTGCTGGCGGAGCTGTGCCCAACCCGCTCCTGTCGAGGTGGACATGTTTGCTCAAGGAGTGGTGCTGAGGGTTGCAAAGAATTGTGTAGAGAAGACCGCAATCCTTCTTTATAGCATCGCATTCTGGACTGCTTGTTCAATCGTTTGAGTCCAGCATGACGCGGAATTAGAGATCACGCGATTGGGCTTAGTGCCATCCTCTCGCTTGATGTTCGGAAACCCTAGCGCCACACAATCCAGAACTTTGATGATAACGACACCTTGATCAGTTTCGACAACCTCCGACACACAATCAAGATGGTAAGGGTGTATGAAAGACTTATACTAGGGCTGTTTGCTGATTCCAATGACAGTCAACCTCCAAGGTCAAAGCCGGCCAGCTCTGGGGCAAGAGCAAAGAAGACCTCAAAAAACAACTCCTCGACCTTAAGACTGAGCTGGGCCAACTCCGCGTCCAGAAAATCGCTGGAGGCGCGGCCTCAAAACTCACAAAAATGTAACTCCTACGCTCTCCTCAGACCCTTCTAACCCTGCCCCGTTTTACCAGTCTACATATGTGGCTACGCACCCTAAAAATGCAACCACCAACCAGCTAATACTTTCCCTCTTTTTCGCAACACAGCCACGACCTCCGCAAATCCGTCGCTCGCGTCCTCACCGTCATCAACGCCAACCAGCGCTCTCAACTCCGCATCTTCTACAAGAACAAGAAATACCTGCCGCTGGACCTGCGCCCGAAGCAGACGAGGGCCATCCGGAGGCGCTTGACGAAGCACGAGGCCGGCATTAAGAGCGAGAAGCAGAAGAAGCGGGCGACGCATTTTCCGCAAAGGAAGTATGCTGTTAAGGTATGTTCCGAACATTTGGTTTCTAGAGGGGGAGGTGGTAGCGTAGTGACCAGAGGGGTTGTATAGTTGGGGAGAATTGTGAGGGCTGACTTGTGTGTAGGCGGAATAGTATACGAAGGTTTGATTGGTTGCGGGAGGGGATGGTAGGGAATGGAGGGTGCGGCGTGTGTTTTTGCAGAGATTGTGGCTAAATGAAGACATAAATCTGGCAAAAGAGTTTCACTATTGCCTGTTCAATCGCGAGGCTGTTGTGCGTAATATTGTGCTAACATACTCGGCCTACATCACAATACCCTCATTTTGCTTTGGAGGTTCGAATTGGGGAAGTATCAGCAGTACCGAATTCTACGTCCACGGTCACCCAATATTCGACGATGTTCATCCACAACCATCTACGACAATTGAAAGTGGCGGCAGATTTACCTGGCTCTCAATAGAACTCGATCTTGTAACGTCTTGATATAACGCTGACATATTTCTGTACTACAAGTTTTTATATATGCAGACCCCTACTTCTTCCCCTCCAAATCCTTATAAAACTCCCACCCAAAGCTTCGCGATGGGTCATTAAACCTCATCTTCTTATCAATCCCATCCAACTTCTTCACATCCTCCTCGCTCAATGTGAAGTCCCCCTCCAAATTCTCCCGAATCCGGCTCGGCGTCTTACTCTTCGGCAGCACCGAATGCCCATGTGCAATCCCCCACGCCAACGCCGTCTGCGCGCCGTTCTTGCCATACTTCTTGCCCACCTCAACCAGCGTCTCATCGTCAATCAGCTTGCCCAGATGCTGCCCGCTGCTGTAGATTTCGTTCTGGTTGCCAAAGGGCGAGTACTGCGTCACGTGGATATCCTTGCTCTTGTTCCATTCGACAAAGTCGTGCTGTTGAAGCCAGGGGTGGAGCTCGAGCTGGTGTGCGGCGGGGACGACGGAGGTTTCGTTGAGGAGGCGCTCGACTTCGGCTTTGGAGAAGTTGGAGATGCCGATGGCTTTGGTTTTGCCGGATTTGAGGGTGGCTTCCATGGCTTTCCACGTGTCGACGTAGTCGGCCTCGCCGGGCTGGATCTTGCCGTTCGAGTCCTTGGGCATGAGGGTGTCGCTGCGGGCGAAGGGGGAGGGCCAGTGCATGAGGTACAGGTCGACGTAGGGGGTGTCGAGGTCCTTGAGGGAAGCTTCTAGGGCGGGCATCACGTCATCGGGGTGGTGGCTGTTGTTCCATAGCTTGGTCGTGATGAAGAGTTTCTCGCGCGGGATGCCGCTTTTCTTGATTGCTCGTCCGACAGCAGGCTCGGTGCCGTAAATTCGGGCAGTATCAATATGGATGTAGCCAGCCTTGAGGGCTTCGGTGACGGCAGCCTCCTGGGCGTCGGCGTCTTGCCATGTACCAAAACCGATGGCTGGGATTTGCGCGCCGGTGTTAAGTTTGCAGTGGGTGTGTTGTGTAGCCATGGTGCGTATTTGGGACAGTTTGACTTGCGGTGATAGTTGAGATGACAATTGTGAGAGCCTAGAATTCGCAGATTTGAATGTACGAGAAAACATGAGAACGGTTGGCTTTAATACGCGAATAGAAATTCAGTGTCTAGTAGCGATTGAAAATTTAAGACTCGAGAAGAACTATCAACCTTGACGTCACGGTGAGGGAAGAAGATGTGCCGAGTGTGCCGACCTTCCCCGTTCAGCGAGGACTAGAGTCTCCATGTTTTGCGGAGGACGCGCCGGAAGAGGCTGAAGCCCGTTGATTGGCAAAATTAGAGAGGCAAAGTGGTGAAGAAGATGTAAAGAGTAGAGATTTTCCCATGGCTGTCAGAAGATCTTTCGACTGTGTGAACAATGACGCCATGATTGTGGCGCATAGATCGCAAAGCCACAGCCGTCGCACACCAATATCAAGGAAATGCTAATATAACACTCTAACACTAGTTATGCCGCTCACTCTATCCTCAGCATTGCAGTTGTTGTCATTATTGAAGTTGAAGTTGAAATTGAAATTGAAATAATCCCCATACTCTTCTATCCTCCGCGCATCATGCACAAGTTCATATTCGTGTTCTTCGCCCTCGCGGCTTCCTCAATCGCAGCTCCACAGCCAGAACATGAGAAGCGCCAGCAAAACCTCCCCGAATTACTCTCATTGTAAGCTCACTCACCGTCTCAACTCACCGTCACGCATGCTCATTCTTATCAGAGCCTCGATCGCCGGCCTAACAGCCCTCCCCACCGATCCAGCCGTCCTCCTCTCCCTTGGCGGCGTCGCCAACCAACTAGCCTCCGCCCTCCCCACCTCCTCCGTCCTCTCGGTTCTTGAAACCGCCGCTCCCCACTCCTTCATCAGCAATGTCGTCAACGACCCTTCCTACGCCAGCTCCTTTGAATCGGCCTTTAGCGCTGGCTCATCACCAAGCTGGTTTACAGCACTGCCGACGGACGTGAAGAGTTATCTGCATACGTATACGGGCTTTGCGGGGCTGGCGTCTGCAGCGGCGGGAATTCAGAGCGTGACTGCTAATGAGACGACGACGGGAAGTGGGTCAAGCAGTGCAACGGGGACTAGTGGGGCATCGTCGACAGGCAGTGGAATGATGAGCACAACGAGCGGTCCTTCCTCATCTGGTGCGTCGGCGGCTAGCGCTACGAGCTCGAAGGCTACAACAGGCGGGGCTGTGAGGCCTACGGGAGCACTTGCTGCGGGTGCTGCTGGTGTGGTTGGGATCCTTGGTCTCGCGATTGCTTTGTAGGACGATGAGTGCATTGCAGAGGCGTATTGGGAGCTGGACGCTCTTGTCCGTAATTGAGGGATTCAAGGGCTGTAGTTTAGTATGCGAGCACATACCATTTGTTCTAGAAATCTGAATCTTGAATTTTCAGGTTTATGTTTCTACACAGTGATGGTTTCATTTTCAATCTATTTCTTTATTCGGGTCTCCGAGTCGTCAACCAATCCAATTGCCAAAAGCACACTTTTCATCCAACTCAGCTACTAGATAACTGGTTCGTCCAGTCTTCAGATCTCTCAATGCCGATTCACGAAGACAGTTTAATGATTGAGAAGTAGTAGATCGAATGTGTGTAAATGACAATCGATGATCAGACACGCCAGGTCAGCTATCAAACTAAGTGACAGTCTACATATGGAAATCCAAGATGATCCACGGAATCAACTCCATATGCTGTTTGGCCCTATTCTTCTTATCGCACAGGCTTTATAGTTGAGCGCCAGGGCCGGCAACGAGATTTACCTGTACGAGGTACTGGCTACGAACCTTCTGCGAGCAATGCTTGTCAGAAGAGCTGAACAATCTCATCGACAGAGCAGTAACAGCGCTTTACCCACGCGTTGAGCTCATACACAGTCGAAAATTCCACGTGGCTAAATGACCATGTGGCCAAACAGCGAACGGAAGCCCACGTCGACGTGGCCAACTTCCACATACATAGACCAGAAGCCCACCTAGCCCGTTCAGCTAGGTGGCCAAACAGCAAAAGTTCTGCCAGCTAGGTGGCCAAACAACAGCCAAACAGTCAATCCGAAAGCCCACGTCGAAGTGGCCAGCTGTCGTTCATCGCATCGGTAGGCCCCATAGATCCCGTTTCAGATACCATGCGTCAGCTCATTCTTTGAGACAAACATTCCAAAAAGCCTTTCTCGTCAGACCTCTAAGAGTGCTACGTTAAATTATGGAAGAGTACTGCTTCCGAGGCTAGAATCTTATTCGAATGGACGACTAAAGGAGTTTTAAATCGAGCAAGGAGAATTGACGATTAGGACAACGGATTACAGACTCAGCGCAACACGCCCCAGCGTCGCCCAAATTCTCACAAGTCTAAGGATTCAGAAGGAAGCGACGCTATGGCTAAGTGACAAGCTGGGCCTAATGTGGGATCCAAGAGCTTGGGTCATTAGCGTGTAGATCACCTGGTTTCGTCACAACGGGGGTTCCAAATATACACGATTTATCCTACTCTATCGTTTGATCCTGGGATTTCTCTAGTGCACCACATGGTCCAATTTTTTCTTGTATCCAGCAGCTTGGTAGTCATTAGCATGGGTTGGGACACAGCACGTACATCTGACCCAATTATTCGCTCAAAAGCCTTCAAACCAGCTATGTGCCAATACCTCATGCGCGGTCAGCCTCTTCGCCGGATCTAAGTTCGTCAAACCGCCAATAAGATCTTTAAAATCCGCGTCAACACTCTTCCACAGAGAGACAGGCCTCCGCGGGTTAGTCTTGTTAAAGCCGTCCCGAAGAACCTTAAGGACCTCACACACCAGGGGCTGTCGCCAAGGTGGTTCAAGAGCGCATTCAGTCCGGCTACGTCGGCGAAATAAGAAATCTGGCGCTCCAGGACAAGAGATAATGGCTCCTCGCCTTCCGTGAGCTCGTCTTCGCCAATGGCGAAAATGACTCGTCTAAGCAAGGCGTAAATGCACTGCGAGAACAGTAGTGAGCAGTCACTTCAAGACTCAAGGGGCTGTAGTGAGCTTAGCAACTTACAACGACACCGGAAGAGAACATATCGGAGGGTTTGTTTACGCGACCCTGCGTATGCGCTTCTGGACTACGCCAAATTCAGTTGCCTACCTGTTTATCGAAGATGTTGTATTCAGGAGGCACACGTGCAGCATCTTCAATATCAGTAAGCTGGACCTGCACAATTTTAATTCCCTTATGGTCCTCCTCCCATTCGATTAAAATATTGCTCGCCTTAATATCTACAGCATATTAGCCATGACTCTGGAGCCCTCCAAACAGAAGAGGTCTAGTTTACCGGTATGAACAGCTGCGCAGAAGATCAGAGATCAAACTTCACCTGAAAATCTGAAGAATTCACAAATCGATGAGCAGTACGATGTTTCGAATGAAGTTTACACTCGTCTTCAAAACTACGTCCTTAGTCAAGGCTTCGCCGTCGTCACTGACTTCTGTGACAACAAGATTAGAGCGGGTCATAAAACAGAAAATTAGATGGAAGTCGGCCCCTTCAATTCTGTTGGTTGACGAATCGACTAAAATGTGAACACACTTTGGAAAAATCCTATTCAGATATATAGCATATTTCAACAAATACGTCGATCTCGTGATCTCACATTGAATGCTGCTTCGCAGCCTACTAGGAAGAGATCTAAAATTATCTGATATATGCTGAGAAGATGAAGGAAAGGAAGTCACAACAGCGAAGGATTATAAATGCGGCGTTTATAGTCGATTAGATTGCGAAGGTCAACTATCAACAGGCTATGTCGCTTTTGATGAGGTTCGAAAGTATCTAAATTAAGTACCCCCGCACTTCCCGACCTGTCGTCAACGTATCCACGAAATCTATGACGCTAAGAGGAGAGCTCAAGTTACCTCAGTTAACAACACCGCGAAAGCGGTTTGCAAAGGGTGGAGGCCTGCAACCGAGGAATGCTATCGAAAGGCTGCTGGAAAGGTTGGCCTTCGGACAGCGCTCGAGAGAGCAATTCTGAATTGGGACATCCGAGTGAGCTATCCGCACAAGAACCCTTCATCGCACCTGCTGATACCGCTTAGGAAAGCGATCCTCAGGTCCTTCAGCACTTCACGCAAAATCTGTTATTCCTTTACATCATTGGAAGGCTATTATCCTTCTTAACGAGGCCGACGTGTTTGTGCAAGCACGCTCATTCATCAACCCAAACAAGTATTACGGTAATCAACACCTATACGACTGCTGTAATGCAGCTACGCAGTAGCGTTGACGTTTGATGAACCCACTCAGATGAGTGTAGAGGAGCATTTGGTGAGAGTCGCATACCAAGATATCCAGCATTCATTCAATTGACGATAGATCCCAGTATTTAAGATACTTTATGTGGCTGTATGGCATAAATCTTTACAATCCGCTGCATCTGGCCTTCAATCCATTGCCGCTGCCCAATTCTCAAAGGCACTCTTGGTGAGAGAAGCTCCGAAAGCCGTGCAGCAAGAAACCAACCCCCGAGCGCAGCTGCTCCTACATAATGATCATCAGGTACTAAGAGCCCTGCAATGTGCGGATATTGCACAGTCTTATCATCGATGCGGCCGGTCATCATTCTATCTCCTAGAAAATATGGTATACTGGCACACACGGTGTCGGCCAACTCTTGAGTAATCTCCAATGCTGTCACCGATGCTGTGTCGAGATTATCACTTTTGAGATGCTTAAGGCAGGCGAGGATCGTCAGCTGGAGTTTAATGCGCGAACAGCAGTGTGATATAAATATATTGGCGATGAAGATGGTTTTATAGATATCGCAATGGTCTTGGTAGAGTCCTGCGTCGCGCACACTCTGTAAGATGCACTCTGGGCCAGAGAATCGAGTAGGGGCCAAGTCATCGGGAACAGTACTTGTCCAGGCTAACAATCGCTGATCAAGCTCGGTAGCCTTTCTCAAAATGCCCAAGACAGGAAGGTCCTGGGCTGTAGTGTCTGAACTAAGTCGTGAGGCCAAGGCCTGAAGATTTGCTACCTCGAGGTTGAGGTCGTCAAACCGGAATCCCGGCGTCTTCGGGACATCCTGGGTCCTGTCGGCCCACGTGGAAACATTTAATGGTACAGGTTCCGTGTTGCTCAGTGCTCTTCCCACAATTTGGTTCCGGGCTCCGAGTAGGACTCTCTGGGATGTCTCGCTGGCGAATGGCAGTCGTCTCCGGTATTCGACCAATGCCGTGGTTCCGCTCACGTGAGGGCTATTGTTAGGTTTCGACATCAAGAACGAGCGTACCCCCTCGTACATGTCTAACATAAGGGCTGCCATGAGAACGTCATCGCCTATGTCTTCGGTGCTCTGCAGACTCTTCCTTAAGGATGCAAGCCCTTTCAGGTACTGTGACCGGGAGAGTGATAGAGGTAGATCTGGTTTCAGTTGCGACCACGCCTCGAGAAGGCACAAAGCCACCGCAGCAACAGCTGGTCTCAATGGCGACGTGGGATCTGTCTGTACCCAGACTGGAAACAGGCAATCCAAAAAGCCTCGTCGGACCTCCAGATCCATTGGCAGAATGACGTATGATGAGAGAAAGAAGCTAACAGCATAACCCTCATAGTCTTGTGATAGGACTCTGGGAACACTCGACGAAGAGAGTTTCGCTAAATGCTTTCCTGCTATCCGTTCACGATCGGCCTTCTCGATGGCATTCTTTCGGCGTTGGACGCTCTTCGCTGCCACGAGATTTTGATCTCTCCGAGCAGTATCAAATTGAGACTTGTAGCCAGGACATGTAACTTGCTTCTTCAAGCAATATGAGCAACTAGGCATAGCCTCATCACACTATACCTATATCAGACTTTCCTCCTCGGATCAGGTGAGAAGAACTTACCTTGATACGACGTTTGCGACAGATATCACAACCCCTACTTGGCTTTCCGTGATAAACCATTGTGTAAGAAGACTTGTGCTTTATTCTTTTGGTGAAGGAGATGCATCATTCCCTCTGTACGAATATAAACATGCTAAGTAAGGTAGCAATACATGTGCGCTGCGATGTTCAAGTCGAAATAAGGATACCCTGCCTGCTTGGCTGTCGTCATCCGTTCACAGCCACCCTACGTGTGCGCGGCATCGCAACAACTTGCCAACGAAGCTGCGGATGCTGATCGAATTGATAGTGGGGATCAGATGAAAAATGGCAGTTGTTGAAGAACTGTATTGTTCCTTCGAACAAGAGGCCGTAATTAGTGCCGCACAACTCGCTCGAAGAGGCTTAGTGGCGCAAATATGACCCGAAGAGGACTAAGTAGGTGTCTTCTATACCTTATTGCCCTCCTATTTCGAGTATCAAGAGTTCTACGTTATATATGAGTCTATTTCCCCTTCACGATGGAGTCAATCACTTTCAGCATCACTTGGTCTTCTGTATTCTTTCTCTTCCCTGCCTCAGCCCCAGCATCCTCTCAACCTTTACAATGTATCCAATTACGTCCGTCAATATGCAGCGAACCACAAATCCACCTCCCTCAACGAATGCCCAAGAGGAGAAGACTCCTAACAAGTTCGTGACATTCTGGCGAAAAGTCTACCGTCCTCTCGGTTTCCAGAAGGGGTACAACTTCCCACTCTGTAAGTGCAATCCACTGATCTCTTCCTCATCCTGCTAACTTTCCCAGTCATCATCTTCGCAGGCGCAATGATGGGCTTCACTTTGGCGCGTCTCTCCTACCTCAACATCGCAGGCACCGCCAAAAGCAGCTTCGCCAATAGCGCTTCACCCGGCGAGTGGTACTGGTACAACACAGGCATCCATCGAATCGGCATCACCCTCCACCTCAGCGCCATCCTGCCAGCCGGCTTCCTCATGGTCTGGCAATTCGTTCCCGTCATCCGACACAAACTGCTCATCTTCCACCGCATCAACGGCTACGTTATCATCCTCCTCGTCTTCGTTGCCAACGCCGGTGCCCTCATGATCTGCCGACGATCCTTTGGTGGGACACTCGCAACTCAAGCGGGAGTCGGCTTGCTCGTAATCATTACAACTACCAGCATGTGCCTCGCATACTATAACATCAAGTGCCTCCAAATCGACCAGCATCGCGCTTGGATGCTGAGAGCGATGTTCTATCTCGGCGCTATCATCACGCTCCGTCTGATCATGGTCACCTCTGCGGTCATCATCACAATGCTCAATTCCTACTACACCACCAAGTCTTGCGACGAGATCATCTTCACGTACGCCTCCAGCAATCCAGTGAAGAAATTCTACCCCCAGTGCAGCAGTCCCAACTCTACAGTCGACCATCGCGTCGTAGTGCACGCGAACTTTCGGAGCGGACGACCGGAGCAGATTGGTGCGAGCTTGGGCATGAGCTTTGGCATGGCAATGTGGCTGGCCACGTTTATGCATCTTGTTGGCGTGGAGGTATATCTAGCTTTGACGCCGAGGGAGAGCAATAGATTGAGACAAGTAAGCTACGAGAGGCAGATGGAGAGGGGGTTTAAGAATCCGGGGAGTGCGGGCTTGACGAGTGATCGGTGGGGAGATGCTGAGGCGTGGAGGCCGACGAGGGAAGTTGTGTTGGCGATTGAGACCGAGAAGTAAGTATGCCATGCGAAGGTGGTTTATGACAGCAAGGAGAAAAGATAGGGCGTCATTTAAAAGGTAGAAGATGCGTCTGGTATTGCAAAACTTGCATAGAATGTGTTGTCACCTCGGAACGTCTTTAAATCTCTTTATAATCACCTCTAGAGCGCGCGATCCTGTTTCAGTATCAAGTTTTAACCCTTCAAGTACTTCATCCAGGCCATGAACATGACTGAAGGAGCTGTGTAGAACGGTAAAGTATGCTCTTCTTCACACTAAGCGGTACCAAATCTTCAGCGCGCACCCGAGCCATACCACCCTGGTCATAGAATCCCATAATACGTACCCTTTAACTCTTTCACGCTCGCACTATATCAAAGTGATCCGTTTTTATCGAAGTTGAGTTCTTTTAGTTTAAGATGATCTGTGACAAGAAAAGTAGTGTCGTTAGGCAGCAGCACTCTAGACAGCTATTTTGAACAGTTTTGAAAATTATCATCAGGTACTATTAGATTGATTTCTCATTTCGAATGCTATAAATAACAAGTGAGAGGCTGACAACGAGATTCATCTGTACGTGATGTCGACTACGAACCTTTTGATTCTATTCTGTGTTTGAATAGAAGTCAGAAGAGTCAAGAGATCTCAATTCAACGCAGTTCAAATGATGTTAGAACGTTGCATGATCAGAAAAGTCATCATGCAGAGTTTTCATCTACGCGACAACATCTCTTCTAACAGTCACAATCGATCTACGAAGAAGATTAATGACATGTCGATGTCAGTAAGAGATGAAAAGATACTACTAGTGAAATAGACAATTCAGATGAAGAGTCTGCGAGTTGTGATTACAAGTGATCAAAGAATTTGCGATTCATCAACTGTATCAATATCGAAACATCTTTATCACATTGACAGTATTATTGAGTAATTGATGAAAAGATATCAAATAAAATAGTTGTTTCAAATGATGAGTCTGAAAGTCGTGACTACAGTGCTCAAAGAAGTAATGACTCGTTGATCATGCTGATATATTGAAAAAGCTTAAACTCATCTTCTTTACTTGATGTCAGATCATACATCTATCTACATGAAAAATCAAAAGCTCATGAAAATGATCAGAATGCATTCTTTACTATTGATCAAAGTCATGCATTGAACGATTGCAATTGCACATTTATACTAACAATTTATTCAACGTTTACGTGATATAAGTCAAATCAAGAGCAGAATAAAATTATTTAATACAATCATACTTTATCTTCTCATCATATGCATCTTTCTTTCATCACATATTTCTCTGCTCAATGAATGATAATCATTAAGTAAGAAGCATTTCAATGTTTACTTTTTTTTTAAAAAAAACTCAATTAAAGTAATAATTAATTGTTAATTAAAAAAAATTTAAAATCATGAAAATGAATTACTTAAACTATTTAGAGACAGAACACATCATTGACATGATGCTTACGCTTCATTCTGATCATCAAGAGCAGATGAGAAGTTTTGTTGACATGATGTCGATGAATGAATGAAAAGTGATTATCACTATCTCACAGAAGAATTCAGTCAAGACGAAAGATATACAGAAGAAATTACACAAGCTGCGAGTACTTTACAAGTTCAACGAACGTAGAAACAATGAATTGATGCTCTGAGAAAAGATGAAAAGTTTAACAGAGATAATAGAAAAGCTGACACGTCAACGCGTCGCTGCATTAACTGTCAATCAGCGCATGAAGAATCAGCTGAAGAGACTGAAAAAGATAACGAGCAGACTTGAAAAAGAGTTCGTGAAGAAGAGAAAACACGTTGACAGCTGAGCGAAGAGAATAAGCGTAAAGTCAACGACATCATTTGAAAGTCATCTTGTGTTCAACGTTGATATATCATCGTCAGTGCAAAATCATTGTGAGAAATTTGAAGTAAAGATCTTCATCAAAAAGAAAGAAGAAGTAAAGAGAATCATGATGACAACAATGAAGAACATAGTAAGATGAGCGAGAGAAATTGACGTCGACGAGACGTTGTTAACACGCAAGAACATAGAAACAATGAAGAAATAATTAAGATTGCTGATATTTTGAGTCAAGATGAAGAGCAGTAAAAAAACATTGAAGAAAAATGATTTTTGAATCAAAGAAATATCATTGAATGCATGTTTGCGCGAGATCAGTTTTGAAGTAGTGATACATGAGATTAAAGTCGAAGAAATGTCTAAGAACATAGAGAAGAAAGAGACGAAAGCGCTCATCAAGATCAACAAAGACATACATTCAAAGATGATGATCAAGAAGATTAAGTGACTCACAAAGAAAAGTGAGCAGAAGAGATACATCTCGCTGATGATACATGTAATCAGCGCTGAAATGATGAACAAGCTGATCAATGAGAAAGTATGTCATGAGATCAACATAAAGATCACACAGTTTTACAACTTAAGCTGCAGAGTGCATCAGTGTCTAAAGTGTCAAGAATATGATCACAAGATGTATGAATGCAAGAACAAGCAGAAATGCATTTACTGTGCGCTGAATCATCGCTTGAAGCATTGTTTTTACAAACAGACTTAAGACATATGAAAATGTGAAGCATGTCAAGACATACACAGAGTCTTTGATTCTCAATGTCATAAATGACAAGCTGAAAAAGAAAGAATAAAGAGAATCACAAAGCACAGATCTCTATATCATGTTGTATGAGAGCAGAAAGAACTCAAAGCAGCAATGTCAAAGACATTCACAGAAACATTTATCAGTCTGAAATCACTGATGAACAATGATTTAAAGAGAAAGCAGAAGCGCTCAATAAATGAAAGTCATCTGCTCAATGTAATCATCACATCAGAAAACACTATACTGAATCACTTGATCAAGAAGTCAAGATCAAATGAATTGAAGTCAATATCAATCATATTGTTATCAATGTCATCTTCTGTTGAGAATTTTACAAGTGAAGCAAACGCTTTACAAACACTCAAGAGAACACTAAACAGTCTGAAATGTGAACTTTAATATTTCAGCAAAAGAAGCTTTGAATACTACAGTACAACATTCACAAGTTCAGAAACAAGATGATGATAACATTACTACATGAGAAAAAGATAAAAAACTATGACATTCTGATTCTTCAAGAACTCTGATGATTTGATGATATTTTCAAAGCATACTGCTCAGCAACTGTTGACTTCATGTTGAAGAATAATGAAGATAAAATCTGTTTCTACATAAACAAAAAAATCAACAGCAACATCTGACATTCAACATGACACTTCAAAGATGTAAATACAATTACGTTATAAATATTAACAGATGATGCACAAATGATTCAGAAAGCTATACACATTCATGAAGCATACAATTCATCACTCAGAGATCATGAGATCATTCATGAAAAAGAAAATCTTTCAAACATTGAAAAGATGCTGCACATGTCGAGAGAAAGCATTCTTGTAGAAGATTTCAATCTGCATCACTTCACATGAGAAGAATCATTCTACTCAAGACAATATTTATTGTCAAATGAGTTAATTGAAATGATTACAAACATCAATGAATCGCTAGCATTATCTCAAGACACAATTACGAGAGATTATCAAGAATCTCAAACGACAATAGATTTAATCTTCACGACAAAGAGCATCACAAACAGATTGATACAATGTGAAATCAATGAAGAAATGACAAACTTCTCAAATCATTTATCAATACAGACAGTAATAAATTTCAGAGTTTGCAAAGAGTCAGCGCGAAGATCGCGTTGCAACTGAAAGATAATGAATGAAGAGAAATTCATCAATACTCTGAAAGAACAGATGTCAGAATTACTGTTGAATCAAAAGATAAGACGTCAATGTATAAATGAATATATGAAGCAATTGTTGAATGCACTGAGAAAGATCATTGAGATTTTCACTTTCTGAATGAGATCACATGAAATGATTAAAGCAGAGTGAACGAAGAAGTGTACAAAAATCATCAAAAGCATGCAATGAATGAAAAGAGATTGTTGAATTGTTAATGATTGAGTAGAGTACATTCAAGCATGCAATAAGAAGAGCAAAATTATCAGAAAACAGAAGCGCAGTGAATATTGAAAGATCATGCAGAATGTCGAGCAATTCTCAAGAGAACTGTTTCAAATCGCGAAATGAGCAAGAAATGCAATCACAGACATACTCACTCAAGCGACAATTCTCTCACTGACGAAGTCAGAGTGCTTTGACATCATCACAACAATGCAGAATAAAGTAAAGATGATGTTTCAGACTCACTTTTTGTTATCTTCAGAGATTCTCATGCTGAACACAATAGACTTTAAGTACTCGCTCTTGATTGAAAATGATGTTTCATTGACACATCATGAGATTAAAAGAGTCATCTACAAAGCGACATCTGACAAAATGTCAAGACACACGAAATATATAAATAAAATAATGCGCAGACTCGTCGATGACACGTCAGAATAAATATGCTTTCTTTTTGAAAGATGTTTACAAAAGAGAATACAGTCAACTCAGTTCAAGAATGCAATCACAATAATGATGCAAAAGTCAGACAAGAAAGATTACTTCAATGCAAAAATATATAAATCAATTGTGCTACTTGACACATTGAGTAAAATATTAAAGTTCATCATATTTGAACATCTGCAAAATGTTGTAAAAGCTTGCGACTCAATATTGAACATTCAGATGAAAGTTCACAAGCACAAATTAATAGATACAACTTTGCAATTAATTACAGAAAAGATATACATTGTGTGAAGTGACATGAGAAGAAGAGTAGTCTCACTGCTGAGTTTGAATAAAAAGAGTGCATTTAACAATGTGATACACAGCAGACTCTTACATGACATAAAGAAGAGAAAAGTTTTTAAACTGCTTCTTGAGTTTGTGAAGAACTTTCTGAAAGATTGACGCATCACAATCACAATTAATGATTATACGATGACAAAATGCAGCATGAACGTTGACATATCACAAGATTCTTCACTATCATTGATATTATATCTGTTTTACAATGCAAACTTGTTAAAAGCATGTGATAACATCAAGCTGAGAACTAACTTTATAGACTTCGTGAATGACATCAATATCTTGATATATGAAGAGTTTACAAAATACAACTGCAAAGTTCTTAGTGAGATTTATGATAAATGCGAACAGTGATCAAAAATGCATGACATCAAATTCTTAATGACAAAGCATGAGCTGATTCACTTTATGAAAACTTTTAAATGATTCAATATGAAAGTTGATGTAAAGTTGATGAAACATCAGATTGACTTGAAATCAGATATCAGAGTCTTGAAAGTTCAACTGAACTTCAAGCTGAAATGAATAATTCACATGCATCATGTCAAAGCAAAACTAGTGATTAAACAAAAGATCATGCAGACAATCATTGAGTCTATTTAAGACTCGTCAATGATGTTACGATCCTAGCTACGCACCTATGTTGGTAGCTATGTTGGTGGCTATGTTGATGACTATCGCCGGCCGCTCGCCGCTAGGCTATAGGGTTGTTCCGAGGCCAACCCTATTCAGGGTT